>Ga0070667_100005397_pt1 | contig 10679 bp, 10 predicted proteins | sample KBSS33metaG_FD_64659 | JGI IMG/M metagenome (GOLD analysis project Ga0070667, IMG submission 64659) | Switchgrass rhizosphere microbial communities from Kellogg Biological Station, Michigan, USA - KBS S3-3 metaG | ecosystem: Host-associated > Plants > Roots > Rhizosphere > Soil ...
AGCCACCAGCAACGGGGTGTGCCCCTGCGAGGCCAGCCAACGGGCGAGCTTGCCCGCGAGGGTCGTCTTACCGGCACCTTGTAGGCCAGCGAGCATGATCACCGTCGGCGGGTTCTTAGCAAAGCTCAACCGACGGGTCTCGCCACCGAGGATGGTGACGAGTTCCTCGTTGACGATCTTGATGACTTGCTGGGCCGGGTTAAGCGCCTTGGAGACTTCTTCGCCGACGGCGCGCTCTTTGATCGCACCGATGAACTGCCGCACCACGGGCAACGCCACGTCGGCCTCGAGTAGCGCGATCCTGATCTCGCGTGTCGCGGCATCAATATCGGCCGCGGACAGGCGCCCCTTTCCACGAAGCCCCGAGAATGCGGCGTTAATTCGGTCGGAAAGGGTGTCGAACATGCCCTAAAGCCTAGTGCCGCCGAAAACGACGGTCGCAGCTAAGTCGGCAGTGGCGGCCAGCCGGGGCAAGACACCACCGCTCTACGTCAGCCGACAGTGGCGCCGAACAGGCTTCCGACGCCGAAGGTGACCGCTGCGGCGAGCCCACCGAGCAACAGCTGCCGGGTGCCTGCATAGAGCCAGGTCCGATTGGTGAATATCGAACTAGCCACACCTGCACCAAAGAGGGCGACCAACGCTACGACCGTGCAGAGCGGAATCGAGTTGGCGCCCAAGGCGTAGGGCACGAGCGGAATCAAAGCGCCAAGAGCAAACGCCACCAGCGAGAGCCCGGCGGCCAACCACGGACTGGGCAGTGCTCCCGGCGTAACCCCCAACTCTTCCTGTGCGTGAACGATCAGTGCGTGCTCGGGGTTACGCGAAAGCTGGTTCGCGACCTCCACCGCAAGGTCGTGGTCCACCCCCCGCGCCTCGTACATCTGGGCAAGCTCTAACGCTTCGGCCTCCGGGTTGTTCTTCAACTCATGCAGTTCGGTGTCCAGTTCGGCGGCGACAGATTCGTTCTGGGAACGCACTGACACGTACTCCCCCGCCGCCATCGAGAACGCACCGCTGGCAAGACCCGCGACTCCGGCAAGCACGATCTGGGAGTGCCCCGAGGACGCCGCCGCGACGCCAATGATCAACGCAAAATTAGAGACCAGCCCATCCATGGCGCCGAAGACAGTAGGTCGTAGGGATCCCCCCGACACGTCGCGATGTTCGTGGTGAATCTCCGCAGAGCTCAAAGTCATATCCGATCACCTTTCACTCCTGGGCCAGGTTCGACACCATTCGTACTCAACAACGGCTCCCCAATGTCTTCGGATTCCGAGGTGTCGGACTCCGACGTATCAGAATCCGACATATCTGGATCCGAAACGTCTGAATCGGAGGCTTCCGAATCCAGACCGTTTGAGCCCGAAGTAACCGAGTACGGCGGCTCCAGCGGCACAGCGCGATGGCGGACGAACCACGCCACTGCGCCGGAGAACACCAGCAGCGTCACCCAGATGTTGAGACGCAGGCCGAGGATGTGGTTGGCGTGATCTTGACGTAGGGCCTCGATCCAGCCACGTCCGACGGTGTAACCAATGACGTAGAGAGCAAAGATGTTGGCGCGCCCGCGGACCCAACTTGAGGCAGAACCGCGTGAAACGTAGAGCAATAGGCCGCATAGGGCGATGTCCCAGAGCGACTCGTACAGAAAAGTCGGCTGGAAGTAACCAAGGATCAGCGCCTTGCCGTCGCTACCCAAGGCGGCCTTGCCGGTGGTCAGGTCGATCTGGTGGATCTGCAGCTTCCACGGCACCGATGTGGGGCCACCGTAGAGCTCATTGTTGAACCAGTTGCCCCAACGGCCGATCCCCTGCGCGACAACGATGCCAGGAGCGACGGCATCAGCGAAACGGCTGAGGTTGATGCCTTTGCGACGGCAGCCGATCCAAGCGCCGACACCTCCCAGAGCCACGGCACCCCATATACCGAGACCACCGTCCCAGATCTTGAACGCGTCGATTGGGTTCTTGTCATCGCCGAAGTACAGCTCCGGGTCAGTGACGACGTGATAGATCCGTCCCCCAACAATGCCGAAGACGATCGCCCAGCCTGCGATGTCCCAGACATCGTCGCTGTGACCTCCCACTGCGCTCCAGCGACGGTTCGTCAGCCACAACGCGACAACGATCCCCGCGATGATGCACAGCGCATAAGCGCGGATCGGGAGTGGGCCCAGGTACCACACGCTCTGGGTGGGACTGGGGATAGAGGCCAAAAGACGCACGACTCTAACCGTAGACGAGCCCGCGGGGTTACCGTGCAAGCTATGACTGAGATGACCCCCGCCCTCGTCGTTTCCCAATATGGCGGCCCCGAGGTTACCCACCTCGGCGAGGTCGCGTTAGCTCCGCTGCAACCGGGCCAAGTCCGCGTCGATATTGCGATGTCGGGCATCAACTTCATCGATATCTATCACCGCGAGGGGATCTACCTCTCCGAGACGCCCTTTGTTCTGGGCGTCGAAGGCGCCGGAACGATCGCCGCGATGGCCGAGGATGTCAGCGGCTTCTCAATCGGACAGCGAGTGGCTTGGGCGCCGGTGCTTGGCTCGCACGCAGGCGCCATGAACATCAATGCCGATAGCCTTGTCGAGGTGCCTGAGGCCGTCAGCGACCAGCTCGCCGCGGCCGTCTTGATGCAAGGCATGACGGCGCACTACCTGGTGAACTCCACCTATCGGGTTAAGCCAGGCGACACTGTCGTCGTCCATGCCGCCGCCGGCGGAGTCGGCCAGCTCTTGGTGCAGATGGCTAAGTCCGCCGGAGCGCAGGTCATCGGCGCGGTCTCCTCTGCCGCCAAGGTAGAGAAGGCCTCTGCCGCAGGCGCCGACCTCGTGATACGAACCGACACCATCGAAGACGCCGAACACTTCGCTAAGCACGTTCGCGAGGCGACCAACGGCGTCGGTGCACAGGTGGTCTACGACGGCGTCGGATTCGAAACCTTCGATGCCTCGCTAATGTCGCTGGCACCACGTGGCACATTGGCGCTCTTCGGCGCCGCGAGCGGACAGGTGGCCCCCTTCGACCTACAGCGACTGAACTCCGGTGGCTCGTTGTTCGTCACCCGCCCCACCCTGGCCCACTACGTGGCAACGCGGGCCGAGTTACTGTGGCGCGCTGGTGAGGTCTTCGACGCAGTAGCGAACGGTCGCCTGCACGTCGAGGTAGGTGGCATCTACGATCTCGCCGATGCCCATCGCGCCTATGACCTGTTAGAAGGACGACGTAGCACCGGCAAGCTTTTGCTCCGCCGCTAACCACGCTTCTCTCGTATATAGATCAGTGTCCTAAAAACGGCCCAATGTCGGTTTAGGACACAGAGCTGGGCCCGCTCAGACCGGTGATCCTGAGCAGGTCGAGGGTGTGGAACGTCGAGGATGGACGCCAACGAACGGTGGATTCAGCCTCGACTGCAACGTCGGGGTGCTGTGTGAAGAGCCGCGACAGAGTCACTTCTGCCTCCATACGGGCAAGTCCTGCCCCGAGGCAGAAGTGAACGCCCGCACCGAAGACCAGACTGGGCACGGGGTCACGGGCCAGGTCTAACTCGTCCGGCCGCTCAAACCTGTCCGGGTCACGATTTGCCGTGTCGACGAGCAGCAGCGCCACATCTCCTTGTGCGACAAGGTGATTGCCGATCTGATGATCCGCCATGGCGACCCGTGCCAGCAGCTTCACCGGCGGCTGGTGACGTAGTAGCTCGTCGATGGCCCGAGAAGGATCATTCAACAACGCGGGGATCTGCCCGCGTTGTTGAATGAGTGCGTACGCGCCGCTGGCGATCAGCGCCGCCGTCGTCTCGTGTCCGGCGGTGAGCAAGGTGATGACGGTCGCAAGCACTTCGGTCAGGGTGAGTTCCTCTTGCGATAGCAAGAAACTGATGAAGTCCTCGCCTGGCTGTTGACGTCGTTGCGCAAGCAGCGGGGTCAGGAACATCGTGACTTCCAGGGAGGCGCTCGCCGCCTCACTGAGGTCCTCCGCGGTGGCGTCCACTTCAAGAATGCGGACCAGACGAGGCGTTTGCGCCATCAGCATCTCGGCTCCGTCCGCACCGACGTCAAGCAGCTCAGCGATGACCGCCACCGGCACAAGGTGTGACAACTCGCTCACCAGGTCCGAGCCGTCGCCTAGCTGAGCGAGCGCCTGGTCAACGATGCCTTCGATGCGCGAACGCAACGGCTGCAGCCGTCGGGGAGTAAACGCAGGAGCGATAAGACGGCGCAGCCGCGTGTGATCGGGTGGGTCCATAAACAGCACCGAGGAGGTCGTCAGCAGCTGTGACTCAGGCGGCAGCAGCGGGTTGTTCCGCGGGTCGCTGCTCCAGCCTTCGCTACGCAAAATTTCAGAACACTCCGTAAAACCCGAGACAATATGCACCCCAGCGGTCGCGTCGTAGTAGATGGGCAGCGCCGGACGCGCGCCAAGCGGACGAGCAGCGGGATCGGCGTAGGCGGCGGGTTCAAGCGTGTCGGTCATGGCAGCGTCACCCACGTCGGCTTCTCGGCCCAGAAGGCGAGATCCTGCTCTCCGAGCGGTGATGCGGCTTCGGCATTGCAGTCCCACTCGTCACGGATCGCCCGCCAATTCCCACTGGCGTACAGCCCGGCCAGGACGGTATTCAAGCCAAGCTGAATACGAGTCAGCAACATGTACTCCGGATCAATGGAGGCGTTGCGCACAATGTCGCGATGTGGGCCGAACGACGACATCTCGGCCTGCACCGCAGAGGCAGCGTATTCGGGGGTGAAGCGAAACGGCTGCGGCTCCAACATCGCCGACAAGGACTGCCGATGCCAGCGCAGCACCGCCTCGGGATCTGGCGGATCGGCTAAGTCGAAGACACCCATCTGCGCGAAGCCCAAGACGGCGCCCTGTCCGTCACCGTCCAGCGTGGCCTGCAATAGGTTGCGCACGACACGGATCTGTTCCGGTGTGAATCGCTTGACGCAACCAAAGTCCAACACGGTGACCGAACCGTCGTCATTAAAAAGGAAGTTGCCCGGATGCGGATCGGCGTGGAACAGGCCGAGGCGTCGCATACTGCCGAGTGAAAACCGCCAGATCGCCTCACCCCACTGGTCACGCAGCTGTTGTTGCGCGGCGGTGGCGGGCGGACCGTCTGTCATGACCTGCGCATAGCGGCGGCCGTTGCCACGCTCCATCGTCAGCACACGCCGGGTACTTAGCGCAGTGAAGACCTCCGGGATCCGAATGAACGGATGCCCTTGATAAGACTGGGCAAACTCCATCTGTGTCGCCGCTTCGAGCTCGTAGTCGATCTCTTCATCGATACGCACCGCGAGTTCGGCAGCTATCGCGCGCGGATCGATCTTGTTGTAGTCCGGCAAGGCGCCTCGCATCAGTTGCAGAAAGGTGGCGATCAGTTCGGTGTTCTTCAGATCGACCCGCATCGCCTCCGCGACGCCTGGGTACTGGATCTTCACCGCGACCTCAGTTCCATCGAGCAAGGTCGCGAAGTGAACTTGGCCGATAGACGCCGCGGCCACCGGCTCGGCGTCGAACGAGGCAAATTCCGCGACACGATCGCCGAGTTCCTCACGCAGAGCGGCCATGGCTAGCTCGGCAGACATGGGTGGTGCATCGTCATGAAGTCGGCTCAACGCACGCTGCAGAAAAGGTTCGCCGTCGCCCGTGACGGATGACCCCAACGATGTCAGCGACAGGATCTGCCCAACCTTCATCAGCACGCCCTTGGAGTGGCCAAGCTGCTCGACGTATCGCTGCGCCATGTCCTGCCGTAACGACAGACGCGGCGAGCCGTTGGCGTCGTTCGCGTCCGCGTCAATACCTCGAATGCGACGCCCCAGCGAGGCTACGACTGCCTCACCAGCAGTGCGCCCTGCGAGCCCGACGAGTGGTGCTACCCGGGCTATCCGCCCAGTAGGCATCGGCTTGGACGGTTGTTGTGGCATCGCAATCCCCTGATCTGATGGGAGAAACTTGATTCTTACCTCTCCTAAGTGTTCACTTAGGGACGTGGAGACGTCAACCCCTACTCGGGACCGAATTCTGGATGCGGCGATGCAGCTGTTCAGCGCGAACGGCTTTAAGGGAACGAGCATCACCCAGATCGAGACCGCAGCTGGCCTGACGCCTGGCGCGGGCGGGATCTACCATCATTTCCGCACGAAACAGCAGTTGCTGGCTGCAGGCGTCGAACGGCATATGGCCCGCCTGCAGGCCTTGAGCGACATTCGTGCGCTCATCTTTGGCCTTGGTGATCTCAAAGCCGAGCTGACGGTGATGGCGCGTTACGTGCTGCTCGAGATGGAGCGTGAGCAGGATCTGATCAGGGTGCTCGCCACTGAATCACGCACGCAGGGCGAGCTCCTTGACGATCCGGTCGAACGCCTCGTCGGCAGTAGCTACCGGTCCTTTGCCGAGTGGCTCGTCGAATCGGCTCAGCTGGACGAGACCGCCGCGCAGCGCATCGCGACAGTCGGCTTTGGCGCGCTCATTTCCCGTTGCCTACTCAGCAGTCTCGGACTGAGCGCCTCGACCACGCTGACCGACGACGAATTCGTTGCGACCTGGGTAACGATGATGACTGCCACTATTGAGGACATAGTCGCGTGAGCGAAGGAAGACCGTGCACCATCGTGGCCGTTGCGGAATACGCCTACCCATAGAAAGTACGTCTATCAGCCGATCTCCTATCTCGTAGGATTTCCAACATGGGTCATCCGGACGAGGATCGGGGCGCCTCAGCATTTCGTGCTTGGCGCGAGGCTGGATCTGCTTACGTGGCAGACGGAGTTAAGGCGTAGTTGTTGAGTACTCATATCTACGTTGATGAGACGAAGCAGCGAGAGTACTTACTTGTCGCGACTACTCATACCTCTGCAGACGTCGATGAACTGCGGAAACTGATACGTGGACTGATACTCAAGGGGCAGCGCCAGGTTCATATGAAGAAGGAAGGCGACTCGCGTAAGCGAGCAATCGCTGCCGCGATCGTCGGAGCCGGCGTCTCAGCAACTGTCTAGCTGCGTTACCATCACAGCGAACCTGGCACCGACCAGCTAATCGCAATTCCAGATGCCGTGGCATGGTGCTGGGCTAAAGGAGGCGATTGGCGGCGGCGCATCAGCCCCGCCGTAACGGCCATCCAGGAGGTCTAAACCTCCCAGGTAGCGCGAAACCCGGCTCACCAACCGTCCGGATGGCTGCCGGGCTCACTTCATGCAGCTACTGCCACAGGCATCATCAGTGTACCCAAGGGGCACCCCGATGTCACCGCCATAAGTGGGCAGCCCGGCAAACGATCGGTTTGACGTGCGGATTGACGAGCCCGCTGGTTCGTCAGCCAGCCAAACCGCCACAGAGATGCGCTGTCAGCTCCCCCACCGCACGAACGCCTGCGGTATCTGGCGAATCGAGCAGTTGCCGTACCAAGGCCGATCCCACGATCACACCGTCGGCGAAGGCCGCGATCTCGCGTGCCTGCTCCGGCGTCGAAACGCCAAGCCCTACGCAGACAGGAAGATCAGTGACGGCACGGGTTCGGGCAACCAGTGTTTGGGCTGCGTCATTGACGGCGTCGCGCACACCGGTAACACCCATCGTCGAGGCGACATAGACAAAGCCTCGGCAATAACTAGTGGTCATCTTCAGCCGGGCATCCGTGGAGGACGGCGCGACGAGGAAGACCCTGTCGAGACCGAACTCGTCGCTAGCCGCGAGCCACGGTTGTGCCTCATCAGGTATCAGGTCCGGGGTAATCGCGCCGCTGCCACCTGCGGCAGCGAGATCGGTAGCGAAGCGCCGCACGCCGTAGTGCTCGATCGGGTTCCAATACGACATGACCACAGGTGCCGCGCCACTCGCGGCAACGGCTTCGACGGCGGCGAGAACGTCACGCATGCCGACCCCGGCACGGACGGCAGGCTCCACGGCGGCCTGAATCGTCGGTCCGTCCATCCCGGGATCGCTGTAGGGGACGCCGATCTCGATGATGTCCGCCCCTGCGGCAGCCATCGCCTTCATCGCTTCAATGGAGGTCGGTACGTCAGGGAATCCCACGGGAAGGTACCCGACGAAAGCCGCCCTGCCGCTGGCCTTTGCCTGGGCCAGCTTGGACTGCAACGTCGTCATGGATCCCGCTCCGGTCACTGTGCTCATCACGTCCTCGCGCCTGTCTACTCGGTAGGGAGGCCGAAGTACTTCGCGGCGGTGTGGATGTCCTTGTCGCCACGGCCGGAGAGGTTCACCAGGATTACCGCGTCGCTGCCGAGTTCCTGGCCGAGCATAAGCGCTCCAGCACAGGCATGTGCCGATTCAATCGCGGGGATAATGCCTTCGGTGCGGCACAGCAGCGAGAAGGCATCCATCGCTTCAGCGTCGGTGATCGGACGGTATTCGGCACGGCCGATTGAGTGCAGGTAAGCATGCTCGGGACCAACACCGGGGTAGTCCAGCCCTGCTGAGATCGAATGCGACTCTACGGTCTGGCCGTTCTCGTCTTGCAGGACGTAAGAACGTGCGCCGTGCAAGACCCCGGGCGAGCCACCGGTGATGGTCGCCGCATGGCGGCCGGTCTCGACACCGTCACCGCCTGCTTCGAAGCCGACGAGACGCACAGCCGGATCGTCGAAGAACGCCGAGAAGATGCCGATCGCGTTACTTCCACCACCTACGCAGGCAGCCACAGCGTCGGGGAGTCGCCCCACCCGATCGAGCACCTGCGCGCGTGCCTCGGTGCCGATGACCCGATGGAACTCACGGACCAGTCGTGGGAACGGGTGTGGACCAGCAGCGGTGCCAAAGAGGTAGTGGGTGTCATCGACATTGGCGACCCAGTCCCGAAACGCCTCGTTGATGGCGTCCTTGAGGGTCTGCGAACCGGTCTCGACAGCGATGACCTCCGCGCCGAGCATCCGCATCCGTGCCACGTTGAGCGCCTGGCGCCGGGTGTCCTCAGCCCCCATGTAGATCGTGCAGTCCAGGCCGAACATCGCCGCCGCCGTGGCGGTGGCGACGCCGTGCTGCCCCGCACCCGTCTCGGCGATGACACGTGTCTTGCCGATCCGTCGGGTGAGCAAAGCCTGCCCGAGAACGTTGTTGATCTTGTGCGAACCGGTGTGGTTCAAGTCCTCACGCTTGAGCAGGATGCGGGCTCCCCCAGCGTGCGCACTAAAACGTGGCGCATCGCTGAGTGCCGACGGACGACCCGCATAGTTGTGCAGTAACGAGTTGAGCTCGTCGAGGAAGGCAGGGTCGGCCATCGCCTCGTCGAAGGCCACCTCGACCTCGTCGAGGGCCGCAACAAGCGCTTCGGGGACGAAGCGACCGCCGAATGTTCCGTAATGACCGGTTGGATCAGGCACGACAGTGCCAGGCTGACTCACCCAGCCAGCTTAGTAGCTCTCCCTCAGCGGCCGGAACCCAATAAGCCAAGGCCAGTTAGAGTTCGTCCGTGGTCCTGAGTCTCGGCAAGCGCGAATTCGACGCTACTGACATGGTGATCATGGCAATCGTCAACCGCACGCCAGATTCGTTTTATGACAAAGGCGCGACCTACGCCTTCGATGTGGCCTTAGAACGGGTAGATCAGGTCGTTGACGAAGGCGCGGAGATAGTCGATATCGGTGGGGTGAAGGCGGCACCGGGCGATGAGGTCGATCTGGCTGAGGAACTCTCTCGGACTATCCCCTTCGTCACCGCGATCCGTGAGCGTCACCCAGAGCTGATCATCAGCGTCGATACTTGGCGCCACGAGGTGGGGCGTGCAGCCTGTGAGGCGGGCGCCGACATCATGAACGACGCCTGGGGCGGCTGGGACCCCAAGCTCGCCGAGGTCGCCGCTGAATTCGACGTCGCGCTGGTCTGCACACACGCCGGGGGCTTGCCACCACGTACCCGTCCTCATCGCGTCAGTTACGCCGATGTGATGAGTGACGTGCTCGAGGTGACGGTCGGGCTTGCCGAGCGCGCGGCGGCGGCCGGCGTCGATCGCCGCAAGATCCTCATCGATCCGGGCCATGACTTTGGCAAGAACACCTGGCATTCGCTTGAGGTCACCCGACGCCTGCCCGAGATGGTCGCCAGCGGCTGGCCGGTGCTGGTGTCGTTATCGAATAAGGACTTCGTCGGCGAGACCCTTGATCTGCCGGTAGACCAGCGCCTCACCGGCACACTGGCCACAACGTCGTTATGTGCCTGGTTCGGAGCGCAAGTGTTCCGCGCACACAACATTGCGCAGACAAGGCAGACCCTCGATATGGTCGCCACGATCAAAGGTCACCGTAGGCCCACCCGCACCAAACGCGGCCTGGCCTAACCATGCTCGCCCCGCATCACAGCAGCGAGTGGTCCATTGAGGACCTCCTTCGCGCCAAAGCGGCGTCAGCACAACGCGTCAGTGTGGTGATACCGGCTCGCAACGAATCAGCGACCATCGCCGACGTGGTGGGGGCGATCAAGTCCCGACTTGTGGACGAACACACGCTTGTCGACGAGCTGGTCGTGATCGACTCACTCTCCACTGATGACACCTCAGAGGTAGCCGCACGCGCAGGCGCTACGCTCCACTCCGTTGCCGACATTCGCCCCGACCTCGGCGTTTATGCCGGTAAAGGCGAAGCTTTGTGGAAGTCCCTCTTCGTCACGACCGGCGATTGCCTTATTTTCGTTGATGCCGACCTGATCGAGTGG
>Ga0070667_100005399_pt1 | contig 10677 bp, 4 predicted proteins | sample KBSS33metaG_FD_64659 | JGI IMG/M metagenome (GOLD analysis project Ga0070667, IMG submission 64659) | Switchgrass rhizosphere microbial communities from Kellogg Biological Station, Michigan, USA - KBS S3-3 metaG | ecosystem: Host-associated > Plants > Roots > Rhizosphere > Soil ...
CAGCTCACCAAGGGCCACGTCCGGCTCGCAGGCATCCATGGCTCCTTCCCTGCAGCGTTGGATCTGGACCGGTTGGAGCTCAGCGACGACGACGGCGTGTGGCTATTCGCCGAACACATCTCCCTGCGCTGGTCCCCAAGCGCGTTGCTGACACGTCACGTCAAGGTAGACACACTGCATGTCGCTCGATTGCACATCGAGCGCGCGCCGCTCCCAGACAAGGAAAAGAAGCCCAGCAGCACACCCTCCGTTCCACACACTGATCTGACCAACCTGACGGTTGACACCCTGGAGCTCGGCAAGGCGCTCGCGGGCGAGCCTGTATCGCTGGCCGTGACAGCCAACGCGCACATGCGATCTCTGCAGGACGCGACGGCCCATGTTGTTGCCCAACGCACCGGTGGCAACGGCCACTATGAGCTCCAGGTCCAATTTGATCCGATCCGCATGGATGCGACACTCCAAGTACAGGAGCCTGCCAACGGCCCGCTGGAGAACCTGATCAAGGTTCCAGGGCTTGGGGAACTGTCCTTGTCAGCCCGACTGAGTGGCCCGCGCACCGCGGAGAAAATCCAACTCAGCGTGGACGCGGGCCCGTTACGGGGCCGCGCGCTGGGTACGATTGATCTCGTTCACAGCTCAGCGGACCTGGATTATTCGCTCCATGCTCCCCAGATGACTCCCTATGCTGGCCTCACCTGGCAGAGCGTTGACCTGAAGGGCCGCTTTCACGGTCCCTTCACCCGGCCGAAGGCTGACGGGCACCTGCTGATCAAAGCGCTCCAGGCGCCCGGCGGCACACAACTCGACACCCTGGACGCAGACCTGACAGCCAACGCGGGGCTGACGACGCTGCACGCCGACGTTGACGGGCTATTGATCCCCGGCCCCCAGCCAACACTGTTCCAGGACTCCAGGCTGCAGTTAAGCGCTGCCGCGCAGCTGGACGATGCGAAGCGCCCCGTGGAGGTCCGGGCAACGCATCGCCTCTTTACATTGAAGGCCAATGCGATCACCGCCGGCGCGCTGAGCGCGCAGGTGGATCTACGCTTGCCGGATGTGTCCCCCTTTGCCGCAATTGGCGGGCAGAAAGTGCAGGGTGATGCTGATATCAAGGCCAAGGTGAAACAAGACGGAACCGCGACCAGCCTGACCGCCGACGTCAATGCGAACATTGATGGTGGGGCGGCTGTCTGGGCGGGAACGGTACGCGGCGGCCCTGCACGGCTGCAGCTTGCGGCTGAGTTGACTGACAAGCAGATCTCCATCGAGCGCCTGCAACTGACAGGCCGTGCAATCTCACTGTTGGCCAAGGGAACCGCGGCACGCACCGACGAGCAGGATCTCGATGGCCGCCTGGAGCTGAGCCTTCCCGACCTTGCGCGCGTGTCCCCGGCGCTGGCTGGAACCTTGAACCTGTCAGGCAAGGTCAAGGGACCGAGCACCTCCCTGAGCGCGGATACTGAACTGACTTCAACACTCTCGATTCACGGCTCGCCACCCGGCACCGTCTCGGCCACAGTACATGCGAACGGTCTGCCCAAATCACCGCGAGGGACAGTCGAGGCACATGGCGACCTTGACGGCGCACCGCTTCAGCTCGATGTGGAGCTGCAGCGCGGTGAAGGTGATGTCGTGCATGCAATGATTCGGCGTGCCGATTGGAAGAGCGCGCACGCGGACGGCGATTTGACATCTGGCACCGATATCGCCGCCGCGCGGGGCAACGTTCACTTCCGCATGACCCAGCTGAGTGATCTCAACAGGCTGCTCGGTAGTGCTCTGCAGGGCAGTGTTGGTGGCAGCCTTGCGCTTGCACCCGCTGCGGGACGCTCGCGCGCACAGATCCAGCTTGAAGCGAAGGACGTCGTGGCAGGCGGCGGTATCACGGCCAACGCGCAGCTGAACGCCAGCGGCACGTTGGATTCGTTGGACATCAAGCTGGATGCACAATCGCCTGCCGTTGGCGGCGAGCCCGCGAGTGTGACCTCGACGGCGCAGCTGAATGTGACCGCCAAAGAGTTGCGTCTCGCCAGCCTGGAAGCCTCGTATCACGATCAGACTCTCAAGCTGCTCGCGCCGGCGAAATTGTCATTCGCCGATGGATTTGCCGTCGATGGGCTGCAATTGGGCGCTCAGCAGGCGGTCCTCGAAGTGAATGGCCGCGTCTCTCCCGCGCTGGACATTCGCGCGTCCCTGAAGCAACTCAAACCTGAATTGATCAATGCCTTCGTGCCGCACCTGCTGGCGAGCGGCACGATTCAGGCCGATGCGCAGGTCCAGGGAAGTTTCGCAGCCCCCACCGGCAACGTACATCTGGAAGCCCTCGGGATGCGCGCGGCAAACGATGCGGCGCGCGGTTTGCCGGCCACTGACCTGCGCGCCGCTGCTCAGTTACAGGGCAACACGGCCAATGTTGACGCGAAACTGTCGGCGGGCAGCGCTTCGCAGTTGGCTCTCACCGGCCGCACTCCTCTGGCGGCCGACGGCGCGCTCGACCTGAAGCTCGCCGGCAACCTGGACATGGCCTTGCTGAATCCATTGTTGGAGGCAGGCGGCAGGCACGTGACCGGCGCGATCGCGATCGACACCACGGTGACGGGCGCAGCCGCATCGCCGGAGATCGGCGGCAAGGTACGCCTCACCAAGGGGAGCGTCCGGGACTATGCCCAGGGAATCAACCTGTCAGACATCACCGGCGAGCTGAGCGGCAACCACGGATTGTTGCAGGTCGATAAGCTGACCGCGCGTGCGGCGCCCGGAGACGTGGCGGTCGAAGGCACCATCGGCGTGCTGCAGCCGAAGATTCCGGTGAACCTGAAGCTGACAGCCAAGAACGCCCAGCCGATCGCCAATAACATCGTTACTGCCAACCTCAATGCAAATATCACGGTCACCGGCACTGCGCGCGAGCGCCTGGATGTCACCGGAAAGATCGACATCAACCGCGCCGATGTGGAGATCCCCAGCGGACTGCCACCCAACGTAGCCGTGCTCGATGTTCGCAAGCCCGGAGAGGCTCCGCCACCCCCGCCGGAAAAGCCGCTCGTAATCGGCCTCGACATCACTGTCGATGCTCCCCGCCAGATCCTGGTGAACGGCCGCGGGCTCGATGCAGAGCTGGGTGGCGAACTGCGGATCCGTGGCACCACTGACTCGCCCCTCGTCAGCGGTGGTTTTGAGCTGCAGCGCGGTTACTTCACACTCGCCAGCAGCAAGCTGACATTCAGCAACGGGACTGTGACCTTCGGCGGCGCAGGACTCAAGAACAAGATCGACCCGTCGCTTGATTTCACGGCACAAACGCAGGCAGCTGATGTCACCGCCACGGTGCGCATCACGGGCCTGGCCGACGCCCCGAAAATCGAGCTCTCCAGCACACCGGATCTACCTCAGGATGAAATCCTCGCCCGACTGTTGTTCGGGCAGAGTGCGTCGCAGTTGACTGCGCTGCAGGTGGTGCAGATCGGCACCGCGTTGGCCACTCTCTCAGGCGGCGGCGGCGGCAGTTTCAATCCGGTGGCCAAGATTCAGAAAGCCCTGGGGCTCGATCGCCTGACAGTAGGCGGCGGCTCCAGCTCCACGGGGGCCAACGGCACACAACAGAGCACGGGCGCCAGCATCGAGGCGGGCCGCTACGTGTCGAGTCGGGTGTTTGTTGCGGTCAAGGAGAGCACCACGGGCGCCAGCCAGCTGGTGGTGGACGTGGACTTGACCAAGCATTTGAAGCTGCAGACCAAGTTGGGGAATGGAAATACCTCGGCGCAGGGCACCACCCCGGAGAACGATCCGGGGAGTAGTGTGGGGTTGGCCTACCAGTTTGAGTACTGAGCCTATGTCTTCGGCGGAGGCGTCCGCACGCGAACGTGCAACTCGCGCAGTTGCGCTTCGCTCACTTCCGTGGGTGCATCCGTCATAGGATCCGCGGCCGTCTGAGTCTTCGGGAATGCGATCACCTCGCGGATGCTATCCGCGCCGGTCATCAACATCGCCAGCCGATCCAGGCCGAACGCAATGCCTCCATGCGGAGGGGCGCCGAACTTCAACGCATCCAGCAGGAAGCCAAACTTCTTCTCTGCCTCTTCGGCGTTGATCCCCAGGAGGTCAAACACCGTCGATTGCATCTCCTGCCTGTGGATACGCACCGAGCCGCCGCCGATCTCTGATCCGTTCAGGACCATGTCGTAAGCTTTTGCCAATGCGCCATCAGGGCTTGCGCGCAGCGCGGCGGGATCATCGTTCGCGGGCGAAGTGAACGGGTGATGCATGGCAACCCAGCGCTTCGCCTCCGGGTCCCATTCGAACATGGGGAAGTCTACAACCCACAACGGACGCCAGCCTTCCTGCACCAACTTCAGGTCCTGGCCTACTTTGATGCGCAGCGCGCCAATGGCGTCGTTCACTACCTTGGCGGTGTCCGCGCCGAAGAAGATCAGGTCGTTGTCCTGCGCGCCGGTGCGCTCGAGAATGCCCGCTACCGCCGTATCGTTCAGAAATTTCACGATGGGCGACTGCAAGCCATCGCGTCCCTTGGCCCGCTCATTGACCTTGATGTACGCCAGTCCTTTAGCGCCATAACGGCCAACAAACGCGGTGTATTCGTCGATCTGCGAGCGCGGCAGCGAACTGCCGCCCGGCACACGCAGCGCGGCAACCCGTCCCTTCGGGTCTTTTGCGGGGCCCGCGAAAACCTTGAAGTCGCAGTCGGCGACGAGGTCAGCGACGTCCACCAGCTCCAACGGGATCCGCAGGTCAGGTTTGTCCGATGCGAACCGGCGCATTGCCTCCGCGAATGTCATGCGCTCGATCGGATCGGGCAATGAAACATTCAGCACCTCCTTGAAGAAGTGCCGCACGAGCCCCTCCATCAGACGCATGATGTCGTCCTGACCGAGGAACGATGTCTCGATATCGAGCTGCGTGAATTCAGGCTGCCGGTCCGCGCGTAGATCCTCGTCCCGGAAACAGCGCACGATCTGGTAGTACCGATCGAAACCGGAAATCATCAGCAGCTGTTTGAAGATCTGCGGTGACTGCGGCAGCGCGAAGAACTTGCCAGGGTGGGTACGGCTTGGAACGAGATAGTCGCGCGCACCCTCCGGTGTCGCCTTCGTCAACATCGGCGTTTCCAGATCGATGAAGCCGTTGTTGTCGAGATAGTGGCGCATGGAGCGCGTGATGCGATGCCGCAGCCGCAGGCGCTGGCTCATCACTTCGCGGCGCAAGTCGAGATAGCGGTACTTCAACCGCACTTCCTCACCCACGGTCTCATCCAGCTGGAACGGCAGCGGCTCGGAACGGTTCAGAACTTCGAGTTCCTGCGCGAGGAGTTCGACACGGCCTGAGGCCAGGTTCTGGTTCACCGTTCCGGCGGGCCGCGCGCGCACGCTGCCCTTTACCTTGATGACGAATTCGCTGCGCAGCCGCTCAGCTTCCTTGAACATGGTAGCCGCGTCGGGATCGAATACGATTTGCAGCAGACCTTCGCGGTCGCGAAGATCGACGAAAATGACGCCACCGTGGTCCCGGCGCCGGTGAACCCAGCCCGCAACGGTGACTTCCTGGCCGATCAGCTTGTCGTCGACCTGTCCGCAGTAATGTGAGCGCATAAGGCGCGCGATACTACGGAGCGGCCGCTACCCCCGCAACCGCCGCAGCAACCTGCTCGGGAGGCACGACCACGCCGCAGGTAATGATCATCTTCATTGCCGCATCGACGCTCATGTCCAGCTCGACCACTTGATTTCGGGGCACGATAACCAGGAACCCGGCCGTGGCATTGAGCGCATTGGATATGTAGACGCAGCAATGCTGCGCGCCGGTCTTGCGGCTGATTTCAGGAACGTCCTCCGCGGTCATGAATCCCAGGCTCCAGATTCCGACCCGCGGGTACTCGATCATCACGACCTTACGGAACGAGTTCGACTGCGAGAAAACGCTTTCCGCAAAGCTCTTCACACCGCCGTAAACGCTGCGGACCACCGGGATGCGATTCAGCAATTCTTCTGAGAACGCCACCAGCTGGCGCCCGATCAGATTGGTAACCAGCAGTCCTGTCGCCAATACCACCAGGAACGCGAATACCGCCCCCAGCCCGGGCAGGGCGAACCCGACGAGCGCCTCCGGCCGATAACGCAGCGGCAGAAGCAGCAGCGTCTCGTCCATTATGTGAATAAAGAAAGTCACGACCCAGAGGGTCGCGAGGATGGGCAGCCAGATGAGGATACCGGCGACCAGGTAGCGCCGCAGGCTCCACTTTCGGCCGCCTGCGGCAGCCGGCGTCACCTGCGTGCCTTCTTCCGTGCAGCGGGTTTGGGCTTGCTGCGGGACTTAGTGGTGCCGCGGGACGGCGCCACCGGACGCGCCTTGGAAGGCGCCGCCCGAGCGGCCGGCGACCGGGCGGTCAACGGGGGCTTGGCGGACCGGGCGGTGGGGGCATTGCTGCGACGTGTCGAGCTCGACTTCGATTCAGTGCCGCTCGAACTCCCGACCGATACGGGCGCGGGCTTCGACGGCTTATCAGCCGTAGCCGAATCCGTCTTCGAAGCCGCCTCGGGCTTCGAAGTCTCGGTTTTGGACGAGTCGGTAGCTGCAGAAGGTGTTTCCGCCTTCGACGACTCCTCCTTGTCGGCGCCCGCCAGATTGCGTTTGTTTTCCTTGTCGCCCTTGAAGTCGGTCTCATACCAGCCGCCGCCTTTCAGGCGGAAATTGGGCGCCGAGATGAGCTTCTTCATGGACTTCTTGCCGCATGACGGGCATTTCGTCATGGGCGCATCAGTGATCTTCTGCATCACCTCGGAGTAGAACTTGCAGTTCGAGCACTCGTATTCGTAGAAGGGCATGCGTACTGTCAGCCTGTCAGGGGTTGAATGAACCGGTTATCCGCAATTATAGGGGCTCAAGCCTTCTCGAACACCAACTGCCCGTCCCGCGCGGTCACCTGGATCCGGGCACCCGGTCCGAAAGTGCCCTGCAGAATCTTCTGCGCCAGCGGATTCTCGACCTGCTGCTGGATCGCCCGCTTCAGGGGACGTGCGCCGTACACCGGGTCGAACCCAGCCTCACCCAGCAGGTCGCGAGCCGCGTCATCCAGCGTCAACTCCATATTCCGCTCCTGCAGCCGCTTGCGCAGGTAATTGAGCTGAATGTCCACGATCGAGCGGATCTGATCCGTGCCCAGCGGACGAAACACCACGATGTCGTCGATCCGGTTGATGAATTCGGGCCGGAAGCTTTGCTGCACGATCTCCATCACGGCTGACTTCATCCGGGTGTAATTCCCCTCACCCGCAAACTCTTGTATGACCTGCGAGCCGAGGTTGGAAGTCATGATGATCACGGTGTTGCGAAAGTCCACCGTGCGCCCCTGCCCGTCGGTCAGGCGGCCGTCGTCCAATACCTGCAGCAGCACGTTGAAGACGTCCTGGTGCGCCTTTTCGACTTCGTCCAGCAGGATCACCGAATACGGCCGCCGGCGCACCGCCTCGGTGAGATAGCCACCTTCCTCGTACCCAACATAACCCGGAGGAGCGCCTATCAGGCGTGCCACGGAGTGTCTCTCCATGAACTCCGACATGTCGATGCGGACCATGGCCTCGTCGGTGTCGAACAGAAACTCTGCCAGCGCCTTGGACAGCTCCGTCTTGCCCACACCGGTGGGGCCGAGGAATAGGAAAGACCCATTCGGCCGGCGCGGATCGGACAGTCCCGCCCGCGATCGCCGGATGGCGTTCGCGACGATACGCAGAGCTTCGTCCTGACCCACGACGCGTTTGGACAGCGCATCTTCCATGCGCAACAACTTGTCCTTCTCGCCCTCGAGCATTTTCGAGACGGGAATACCGGTCCACTTGGAGACGACCTCGGCGATCTCTTCCTCTGTGACGCGGTTGCGCACGAGCTGTGGGGCCTTGTCCTCGGCAGCCAGCGCGAGCTGCAGACGCTTCTCGAGCTCGGGGATCTTGCCGTACTGCAGCTCCGCCATTCGCTGCAAATCGCCTGCGCGGCGCGCAGCCTCCAGCTCGCCGCGAACACGATCGAGATCGGCACGCACCTGCGCGGCGCCCTGCAGCGCAGCCTTTTCGGACTTCCAGATCTCTTCGAGATCCGCGTACTCCTTCTCCAGGCCTGTCAGCGTCTCCTGCAAGGTGGCGAGCCGGCGCTTGGAGGCTTCGTCTTGCTCCTTCTTCAGCGCCTCACGCTCGATCTTCAACTGAATGATGCGCCGCTCGAGCCGATCCAACGCCTCCGGCTTGGAGTCGATCTCCATGCGGATGCGCGCAGCCGCCTCGTCGATCAGATCGATCGCCTTGTCAGGCAGCTGCCGATCGGCAATGTACCGATGCGACAGTGTTGCCGCCGCGACGATCGCCGGATCGGTGATATCCACGCCATGGTGAACCTCGTACCGCTCCTGCAGGCCGCGCAGAATTGCAATCGTGTCCTCGACCGAAGGCTCATCAACCAACACTTTCTGGAAACGGCGCTCGAGGGCCGCGTCCTTCTCGATGTACTTACGGTATTCGTCGAGAGTTGTTGCGCCTACGCAATGTAACTCGCCGCGGGCGAGTGCCGGCTTGAGCATGTTGCCGGCATCCATGGCGCCCTCGGCCTTGCCAGCGCCGACCATGGTGTGCAGCTCATCAATAAACAGGATGATCTGCCCCGCCTGCTTGGAGAGGTCATTCAACACCGCCTTGAGGCGCTCCTCGAATTCACCGCGGAATTTCGCACCCGCGATGAGAGCGCCCATGTCGAGCGCAAGGATGCGCTTGTTCTTGAGCCCTTCCGGGACTTCGCCATTGATGATGCGCTGGGCGAGACCTTCAACGATCGCGGTCTTACCAACGCCCGGATCGCCGATGAGCACGGGGTTGTTCTTCGTACGGCGCTGCAGGACCTGGATCGTGCGGCGGATTTCGTCGTCACGGCCGATCACCGGATCCAACTTGCCGGCGGTCGCGCGCGCGGTCAGATCGATCGTGTACTTCTCGAGCGCCTGGCGGCTCTCCTCCGCGTTCGCATCGTTCACCTTCTCGCCGCCCCGCACTTCCTCGATCGCCTTCTCCACGGCGCCCTTCACCGCACGGGCATTCTTCAACACATTTGCCAGTGCACGGTCATCGAAGGCCGCAAGCACGAACAGCTCGCTCGAAATGAACTGATCGCCGCGCTGCTGCGCCAGCTTGTCGGTGATGTTGAGGAGCTTGTTGAGATCGCTCGAGATATGAATCTCACCCGGCGTCCCCTCCACCCGCGGCAGCCGGTCGAGCCCCGCCTGCAACTCGGAGCGCAGCTTGTTGATATCCGCCCCGGCCTTGAGCAGCAGCGGCCGCACACTCCCACCCTGCTGATCCAGCAGTGCGAGCATGACATGCGCCGGCTCCATGAACTGATGGTCGCGCCCAAGCGCAAGCGACTGCGCATCGGCCAGGGCCTGCTGAAATTTGCTGGTGAGTTTGTCCTGCCGCATAGGGATACCGAGAACCTTTATTGGTTGCGACCAAAATGGGGGCCAAGTCCATGCGGTTCAAGCCAGTACAAGTGCGGATGGTTCGCAGCACGCCGCATGCCTTACCCGGGCCAACGGCTCCCCGCAGGCCGCCGCAGCGTCATCCCGGGGCAGCGCCCGCCAGCGCCAAAGGCCGGCGGCCGTGAGCGCCAAAAGGCCGCGCCCATCAGCGCCAAAGGCCGCGCTCGTCAGCGCCAAAAGGCCGCGCTCGTCAGCGCCAAAAGGCCGCGCTCGTCAGCGCCAAAAGGCCGCGCCCGTCAGCGCCAACGGCCCGCGCCCGCCAGCGCCAACGGCCCGCGCCCGCCAGCGCCAACGGCCGGCGCCAAGCCGCTCCGAGGGCCGCGCCAACGCCATCGCCACACACTGCCCCTCAGCTAGTGCGTCAGCGACTCCGCCAACGCAATCACCCCAACGCCAAGTCCCATCAGCAGCACCTGCGCGAGACTCGTCCGCGGGTCCGCACGCCGATGCAGCCCCGGGATCAGTCCGGCGACAGCGATGTACAGGAAACCCGCCGCCGCCAAGGCCAAGGCATATGGCAACGCTTGTTGCGCCTTACTCAGCCCGAAGTACGCGACGATGCCCCCTAGCACCGACGCCAACCCCGTCGCCATATTCAAGAACATCGCCCGCCGCCGCGACATGCCGGCATGAAGCAGAAGGGCAAAGTCGCCCACCCGATGCGGGATCTCGTGTGCCGCCACCGCCAGCGTCGTAACCAGCCCCAGCGGCACATTCGTCAAAAACGCGGCCGCAATCAGAATCCCGTCGAGCGCGTTATGAATGCTATCCCCGATGAGCACGAGCACCCCCGCCGCCCCATCGCGGCCGTGATCATGTCCATGCCCGGCGTGCCCGTGGTCGTGCCGGTGCTCGCCATGCTGGGGTTGGTCGCGGCGGTGCTGATCGTCCCGGTGCTCGTCATGCCGATGCTGGCCGTCCCGATGCTCATCGTGCTGGTGCTGGTCGCGCCGGTGCCGGTCGTCATTCGTCTGGCCGTGCGCCTGGCCGTGTCCATGGTCGTGTCCATGGTCGTGGTCGCTGCCGTGCCCATGGCCGTCTCCCTCGGCCCCCTCATCGTACGCCAACGTATCCGTCACCCCGCGTGCCGTAACCTCGCGCTCCACCGGATCTTCATGCTCATGCGAGTGTGCATGCCTCCAAAG
>Ga0070667_100005401_pt1 | contig 10673 bp, 8 predicted proteins | sample KBSS33metaG_FD_64659 | JGI IMG/M metagenome (GOLD analysis project Ga0070667, IMG submission 64659) | Switchgrass rhizosphere microbial communities from Kellogg Biological Station, Michigan, USA - KBS S3-3 metaG | ecosystem: Host-associated > Plants > Roots > Rhizosphere > Soil ...
GGTCGATCGCGACGCCTTTGATCAGCCCAAAGCCTTCCTCGTAACCCGGCGCCATCATGATGTAGTTGTTCTCGCGCGCGCCCCGAACCATGTACGACGCGAGGATCGACGCGCCGGCGGACGAGCCCGCGACGACTCCGCCGCGCGCCAGCACGTTTGCGATTTCGCGCTGGGTGCGGGTGTTCGCGTACGAGTCGACGAGACGCCATTGCCGGCCGCCGACGAACCAGACCAGCCTGGCGTTGGTAATCGGTTTGACGAACGCCTCGGAATCCGCGACTTGCCGATCCTTCGTGTGCAGCAGCGTAATGTTGGTCGCGCCGAACGTCTTGAACATCCGCAGGCCGGACCAGTCGGCCGGATAGTCCTCGGCGCCGCTTGCGGTGGGAATCACGACCATCGGCGCGTCCTTGCCGCCGGCGAGGTCGAACATCCGCGTCAGGATGTCAGTGCCGACCTTTCCGCCGCCCACGATGACGAGCGCCCCGTTCGCCGGCCCCGTCACCACCGGACCCGCGGCGCGCCCCTGTGCAAAGGCCGGCGCCGCGCTGCACACAACGACCAGCCACGCGATGATGCGAGTTCTCATGATTCACTCACCAAATCACCAACTCACCAAGTCATCAAACTCACCAATAACAGGTCTTTATTCTTCATCGGGCGCTCCGCCGCCCGACTTGGCGACGTCTTCCTGTTTTATACGATCGACGTTGAACTTCTGCGCGCTGGCGATGATCTTGTCGAGGGCCTCGTCGAAGTCGAACGAGGTTGCCTTCGAGAAGCGCGTGTAGTTCACGCGCGAGACCACGAACGGCTTGAGATACGGACTCGTGAGCCCTTTCGCTTTGAGCTTCTCGACCGCGGCGCTCACCGCATCGTCCAGCTTCAGGATCTTCTTGCCGCGGCGCTCGCGTTCCTTCACCGCCTTGGCGATGGGTTCCTCGAGGAAGGCATCGACGCGGCGCAGGATTGACTGATAGGCGCCGCCGCTCAGCCGCGGCCGCTCCTCGTAACAGACGCCGAGCGTCAGGAAGGCCGGCTGCTCGAATTCGAAGCCGAACGTCTCCTCCGCGTCGTTGCCGCGCTGCTTCGCGAGCGCGCGCGCCATGCGAATCGTTTCCAGCGACTTCTCGCGGAGATTGTGCGCTTTTTCGGTGTTGAGCGCGAGGATCTTGAACGCCACCGCGGGGTCGGGCACCAGCAGGGCGATGACCGTTTTCACGCCCAGCTTCTTGAGCGCCTGGAGGCGGTGGTTGCCGTTCGGCGTGAAGTACTGCCCGTCGTCGCGCACCGCGACGATTGGATCGAGAAAGCGCCCGATCTTTTCGATGACGCCCATCAGGCGCTTGACGTGCGCGTCCGAGGGATCGCGCTGATACGGCGTCGGCTCGACGCGGTCCACGGGCAACCCGACGATCAGCAGCGGGGTTCCACCGAATGGGTCGCTGTAGCGCCCAAGTACGACCCCTCCGTCCGCTTCGACGCGTTCGGCCATCCGGTCGATGTCGACACCGGAGGCCTGGCGCACCTCGGCCGGCGTCAGGCCGACCGACGCGGGGGCCGCTTTCTTCCGTCGAACGGCCTTTTTCTTCGCAGCCATGTCCGCCGATGATACCCGCCTTCGCTCGCGCGGACACTCTCGCGAGCTACGGCGGGCAAGCCGCCGTCGCGGAGGGCGCCCCCGAACCTCGACGGTTGGTCGCGGCGCAGCAATTGCAAACCGACAGGCGAGGCAGGTGGATATGGGGAAACAGATCTGTGCGTTGGCTCTCGTGCTCGCTGCCGCGGGCAACGCCCACGCGGCAATTGGTTCGTCGGAAGCGGCCCGACTGGCCGCCGCCGCGCAAGTGGTCAATGACATCAGGGTGGACATCCCGGCGGATATCTGGTCCCGGGCCCGTTGTGTGGTCGTGATGCCGGACGTGAAGAAAGCGGCGTTCATCTTCGGCGGCGAATACGGCAAGGGCACGATGAGTTGCCGGTCCGCGGAACGCTGGAGCCCGCCGGTTTTCATGCAGCTGGCCAAGGGCAGCTGGGGATTTCAGGCCGGCGCCGAAGAGGTCGATCTGGTGCTGCTCGTCATGAACGAGCAAGGCGTGCAAAAGCTGCTACAGAACAAAGTGACGCTCGGCGCGGATGCGTCGATCGCGGCCGGGCCGCTCGGCCGGCAGGGCAGCGTCGCGACCGACGCGGCACTGACTGCCGAGATCCTCGCTTACTCGCGCGCGAAGGGACTGTTCGCCGGCATCAACCTCTCTGGTGGCGTCCTCCGGCCGGACGAGGATGCCAATACCTCGGTCTACGCCAAGGGCGCGTCGCCGAGGACGATTCTCGCCGGCACCGCCATCTCGGCTCCGCCGGAGGCGACCGCTTTTCTACGCGCGCTCGAGTTACAGTCCATCACGTCCAGCGCGTCCGCGGCCGATCGTCCGACGCCGTCCCCGACGTCGCCGACCGGTCCGCGCACTACGACGCTGCCGACCACGGACGATGATCTGAGAGCGAGGGTCGTGGACCTCCAGCAGATGCTCGATCGGATCCTGGCAGACACGACGCCGGCGCCCGTCGGTACGAGCGGCACGGCTGGAGCATCGTCCAACGCCACGGTCACGGTCGACCGCGCTCGGTTGCTGCAACTCCGGCAACAGCTCGACGCGATGATGGCTGCGCTCAATAGGCGTTAGACACTCCGCGGTGCAACGCGCGCGCGCAGCATAAGATCCCTTGATGCCTGCGCGCGCGTTGTCCCCGATGATGGCCACCCCCGCCAGTGTGCTGCCGTCGGGTCCAGAGTGGTCCTACGAAGTGAAGTGGGACGGCTATCGGGCGCAGGCAGTCAGGAATGGCTCCACTGTTTCGCTTGCTTCCCGGAACCTCAGGAACATCACCCGGCAGTACCCGGCGGTCGTGCAGGCAGTCGCCGGCGTGGGCGCCGACTCGTTCGTTCTCGACGGGGAGATCGTCGCCGTCGATGCCGGTGGTCGCCCGTCATTTCAGGCTCTGCATCACGTCAGCCTCGACGGCGTGTCGATCGTCTACTATGCCTTCGACCTCCTTCACCTGAACGGCCGCGACTTGACGCGCCTGCCGCTCGACGAGCGGCGCGCGGCGCTCCGGACGGTGATCGCCGGCTCCGGCGTGTTGCTGTCCGATCCGTTGCCTGGAACGCCCGCGCAGATCGCCACGGCCGTACGGCGTCTGGGCCTGGAAGGCGTCGTCGCCAAACGCCGGCGATCCGCGTACGCCACCGGGCGCCGCAGCGACGCCTGGGTCAAGGTCCGTTTTGCGCGGCGGCAGGAGCTCGTGGTCGGCGGATTCAAGCCGCTCCGCGACACATTCGATTCGCTGGTGGTCGGCTACTACGACGGGACGAAGCTGATGAGCGCCGGCAAAGTCCGCAGTGGGTTCACCCCGCACGCGCGTCACGAGCTGTTCGCGCGGTTGGCACCGCTGCAGATCTCCCGCTGCCCGTTCACCAACCTGCCGACTGTGGGCAGCGCCCACTGGGGCCAAGGGATTACGGCAGAGGAGATGAAGCTGCTGCGCTGGGTCAAGCCGCGAATCGTGGTGGAAGTATCGTTCACCGAATGGACCCGCGACGGCAGCCTGCGTCATGCCGCGTTCGTCGCGCGGCGCGACGACAAGGCTGCCCGGGAGGTGACGCGCGAAGCCTAGGTTGCTGGCTTTTTCAGCAACCTGTCAGTGGCTGATCTTTTCGCGTCTGATGTTGGTCAGCAGCACCGGCTGAGTGCCGTAATTCTCCAGCGTGACGATGTTGTTCTCCTTGTCGGGAATGATCTTCGTCGCGACCGACATCTTGCCCTCGCCCTCGCCGTCTCGGTTCAACCGCAGCTCGATGACGGTGAACGGATAGTCGATCGTTCGCGGACGATTGGCCGCCTCCCAGAACCCGATGCGCCGATCGGTGACGAGCACGACGCGCTCGCCGCCCTCCGGCAGCGGGAGCTTGCGGGCGAAATGCAGATCCCAGCCGATCCGGTCTGGCGTCTTGATGTAGCCCGCGCGCGGCATGTCCTGGAGAACGTCGAGCAGTTTTTCCGGCCCCTTGCTCATCAACACCGACATCAGGCGGTCGCGGTCCTTGTCGGTTGACCAGCGGTTGACCACGAGCTCGATCGTTCCGGCGGCGCCGCGATCCATGTTGATTGCGTTTGCGGAATACCGTTCAGGGGTGCCCATCGTCTGGGCGTGCAGCGAGAGAGACAGGGTGGCCGCGCTGAATGCGACGGCAATCAATCGGGCACGATGGAATGGACGAGACATCAGACAGACCTCCTGTCCAGTCCGTTACAAGGTTCGCGCCGTTTCAATCGCGCCTCTGAAAGGCCGCGCTACGTGCAGCTGTCGGAATACTCTAGCGCGGCCCCCTTCAGGGCCGCGTTATTTCCGCGCGGACGGGGTTAGCATCGTTTCGCGACGTTCAGTGCCGCGCATGTAGACGAGCTTTGCCGGCTGGCCGATTTTGAGGAGGTCGAGCGCGTAGGTGTAATCGTAGATGTTGGCGATCGTCTGCCCTGCGATTTCGACGATGACGTCGCCCTTCTGCAGGCCGGCCTGTTCGGCCGGACCGCCGCCGATGACGCCGCTCAGCAGCAGTCCCTTCACTTCGGTGGAGTAGTCCGGGATCGTCCCTGTGAACACGCGCACGCCGGCGCGCCCGCCACCCGATTGCGTTTGCTGCTCGACCTTCGTGAATTGCGGCGCATCGGGCATCTCCTCGAGGCGTCGCACGATCGCCGCCGCGAAGTCGACGACGCGATCCAGATCCTCGTAGTCGATCTTGTCAGCCGTGTCCGACGGCTTGTGATAATCCGCATGCGTGCCGGTGAAGAAACTCAGGCACGGCACGCTGGAAGAGTTGAACGTCGCCACGTCGGTCGGCTGATACGGATCCTGTTGCACCATCAGGTCGAAGCCGGCCGCGACGTTGGCCTGCTCGAGCACTTTGGCCCACACTGGACTGGTGCCGGTCGCCTGGACTGTCAGCTTGTTGTCCTGCATCCGGCCGACCATGTCGAAATTCAGATAGGCCGCGATTTGATCCAGTGGCACGGGCGGCGCCGCCGCAAACGCGCTCGATCCGATCAGACCCAGCTCCTCGCCGGACCACCAACCGACGAGCACGTGCCGGCGGCGCGGCTGCTTCGCGAGCGCCGACGCCACCGCGAGCACCGCGGCCGATCCGGAAGCGTTGTCGTCCGCGCCGACGTGCACTTTTCCAGCGTCGTCCTTACCGGCGAGCGTGTTGCCGGCTTCCCCGTGACCGAGGTGATCGTAGTGCGCGCCAAGCGCGACCCATGGCTTCGCAACCGTCGTCACCGCCGTCGTCGCCGGGAGGTACGCGACGACGTTGTGTCCCGTGCGCTTTTCGCGTTCTACTTGCGACTTGATCGTGATCCTCTTGTCGGGGACCGCGAATCCCGCGACGTGCGGATTGGCGGAGTCAAGTGCCTGCTGCACGTCTACCAGCTTCTTGTCCGGCATGCCGCCGAGGATCTGTTCTGCTACGGCGCCGCTGATGCTCGCCGCGACGATTCCCGAGCCGGCGAGCGCGGTATCGAAACTCATGGGAATGGTTTCGCCGGCGTTCGGCGAACGGGGACCGGTGACCACCAGCATCGCCTTTGCACCGTGCTGGCGGGCCGCCATCGCCTTGTACCGCAGGTCGGCGTAGCGGGCGAGTATGGCCCGCGTCTTCTGATCGGCGTCTTCCGGGAAGTAGCGTAGGACCAGGACGATCTTGTCCTTGACGTCCAGCGTGGCGTAGCTGTCGTAGCCGAAGCCCTGAGTCTCCGGGACCACGATGCCATAACCGGCGAAGACGACGTCGCCCGTCACTTCGGCATTGTCCGAGAAGGAAAGCGCGCGCACCTCCGTCTGGCCCTCAAACCATGGCCCCGTCGCTCCTGCGCTATGCACCGATACGACGGCGATCCGCGACCCACCGTCCTTCGTGCCGGCGGTGAATTCGAACGGCAAACGGAAGTCCTTCTGCCCTGGCAGCGGCTTGGCGCCAATCTTCTGGAGCTCGGCGACGAGGAAGTCGCTCGCGAGCCGTTCGCCGTTCGAGCCTGCCAGGCGGCCTTCGAGGCGCGGCGAGGCCAGCGTCTCGACGTAGGTCCGCGTCTTCGAGGCCTGCGCCTGGACGTAGACGGAAACCGAGGAAATCGCAAAGAACGCAGAGACACAAAATCTCAGCGCTCTCTGCGCGCTCTGCGGTTGAGTGTTTTTTTTCATGATTTCTTGCTCGGCTTTCTGGGCGGCGCGTTCTTGATCGCTTCGAGCGCTTTCTCGTGGTTCCACTGCGCGAGGAACAGCTGGCCAGCCGATCCGCCGGAGCGGCTCGACGTCCACGCCAGCATCTTGCCGTCGGGCGAGGGCACCGGCAGGCCGTCGAACCCGTCAGAGTAGGTGACCCGCACCGGCTCCTTGGTGCCCTGCGCGTCGACCATGAAGACCTCGAAATTCTCGAACCCGAGTTTGTTCGACGCGAAGAGGATGTACTCGCCCGAAGGGTGGAAGTAGGGCGCCCAGCTCATGGCGCCGAAATCGGTGATCTGCCGCTGATCGGATCCGTCCAGGTTCATCGTCCACACATTCGCGATGAGCCCCGACTCGTCGAAGCGCCGCCAGACGATGCGTTTGCCGTCAGGTGTGAAGAACGGACCGCCGTCGTAGCCGTTGACGGACGTCAGGCGCTTCTGTCCCGATCCGTCGGCGCGCATGATGTAGATCTCGGCGAAGAAGCTCGGGTCCTCGGCGAGCTTCTTTTTTTCCGCGTCCGACAATGTCCGGTTGTAGGCGTCGCGCATCGAGGTGAACGCCAGCCATTGCCCGTCGGGCGAGTAGCTGCCCTCGGCGTCGTAGCCGCGCGCGTCGGTGAGCCGCTTCATCGCGTGCGTCTTCTGGTTGTAGGCGTAGATATCCATCTCGGGGTCGTAGTCCCAGGCGTAGCGGCGTTCCTTGCCCGACGCGCGGAAGGCGTTCTCCTCGTCCTGGAGCTGCTTCGATTTCGGGTCGCCATGCGTGGACGCAAACTCGATCTCGTCGGTGCCGGGGCGGAAGAAGGCGCACGTCGTCTTGCCGACGCCGGGCGACACGCGCGTCGTGTCGCCGGTGGCGAGATCGAGCACGTAGATCTGATAGAACGGGTTGCCGGGCTCGCGTTCGCTCTGGAACACGATCCTCTTGCCGTCCGGTGCCCAGTAGCCTTCGCCGGCGCGTTTGCCTTCCACCGTCAGGCGCCGTACGCGTGAGAGGAAGTCGCGCTCCTGGTAGGACGGCATCGCCGTCTGCGTCAGCAGCATCACCGCGATCACGATTCGACCAGTCATCGGGGCCTCTTATATCACGCCCGTTCTAACGGATTTGATATGACTAGATATGACATTGTGTTCGAAACAACCGATGAATGCTCCGTATGGAGACATCGTCAGGTAACACCAACTGGATCCGTTGCTTAGGCGGAGTCATTACGGAATGGTCATCGCAATGGGTGCACAAACGGAACAGACACGATATGACAGATGGGTCCATCGATTGCCCGATGAGTCGTCTGTAACTTATTGAGTAGTAGCAGTTTACCACACGCCGGTTGCGCCGCTGGCTCAGCTGGCCGCCGGCTTGCTGTTCAGTCGGCCATGACTCAACTGCGTACCTCGTACATCAGACGAAAAGCTGTCTGGGGACCGAGGCGCATCGTGTGGCCACTCCTGTTGTTGCTCCTCGGGATTGCCCCTGCGATCGCCTCGGCCGACGGCCGGCATGTTCGTCACCGACCTATCAAGAAGCCAGGGCACTTTGGCAAGTTCGTCCAGAACTACCATCTTGACGACGCGCTGGAAGCACGGTCCAGGGATCGCAACGGCTCCGTGAATACGTCGCGCGTCATTGTCGAACTGAAACCTGGCCATCAGCTGCCGAACGAATTCAAGAACTACCTGCGGCGCTTCGCCGTCGACGGCAATGCCGACGGCGTCGACCACAACCTGGACCTGATCAACGGCGTGCTCCTCGAGCTGCCAAACAACCTGCTCAAGAAGTTGTCCAGCAAGGGCGAGATCTTCCGCGTCCACCTCGATCGCCCGATTAAAGGGCACGTCTACCGGACGTCGGTCACGGTCGGCGCTCGCACGGTGCAGGAATTTCTCGGCTACACCGGCAAGGGCATCGGCGTGGCCGTCATCGACTCCGGCATCACGAACTGGCACGACGACCTGACGAACAAGACCTCGACGATCTTCCCGTACGGCAATCAACGCGTCCGGAAGTTCGTCGATTTCGTGAACGGTCGCGCGCTGCCGTACGACGACAACGGCCACGGCAGCCACGTGTCCGGCATCATCGCGGGCAATGGCTACGACTCGTACGGCGAGAAATCGGGAATCGCTCCCGACGCCAACATCATCTCGCTGAAGGTGCTCAACGAGCACGGAACGGGCACGGTCAGCAACATCATCGCGGCCCTGAACTGGGTGGCGGCGAACGCGAAGACCTACAACATCAAGGTCGTCAACATGTCGGTTGGTGCCGGGGTGTACGAGTCGTACTGGACCGACCCGCTGACGCTGGCGACCAAGCGCATCACGGACATGGGGATCACGGTCGTCGCCGCCGCCGGCAATATGGGCAAGGACAATTTGGACCGGCTGCAGTACGGCGCGATTACCGCGCCGGGCAACGCGCCGTGGGTCCTGACCGTCGGTGCGTCGAGCACCAACGGTACGCTGAGCCGCAACGACGACAAGATGGCGGACTACAGCTCGGCGGGCCCGACGTTCATCGACTTCGACGCGAAGCCGGACCTGGTCGCGCCGGGCACGGGCACCGTGTCGCTGGCGGTTCCGGGCAGTTTCTTCTACATCAACAAGGCGACGTCGCTCCTGTCGGGCAAGCTCCTCAGCCTCGGATCGACGAAACCGTATCTGGCGCTGAGCGGCACGAGCATGTCGGCACCCGTGGTGTCCGGCACGGTGGCTCTGATGCTCCAGGCCAACCCGAATCTCACGCCCAACCTGATCAAGGCGATCCTGCAGTACACCGCGCAGGTCTATCCGGGATACAGCCCACTGCGTCAGGGTGCCGGCTTCCTCAACTCGCTCGGCGCGGTCCGCTTGGCGAAGTACTACTACGCGCCCAAGTACGGCGACGTCATGCCGGTGCAGTCGGTGTGGAGCCGGACGATCATCTGGGGCAATCATCGCCTGAAGCACGGCATCATCAAGCCGTCGGCGAATGCCTGGGCGAACAGCATCGTCTGGGGCTCGGTGAAGACGCTCGGCGATGGCGGCGACAACATCGTCTGGGGCTCGATGGCCGACGGCGACAACATCGTCTGGGGAAGCAGCGACGGCGGCGACAACATCGTCTGGGGCAGCGCCGGCGACGGTGACAACATCGTCTGGGGCAGCGCCAGCGACGGCGACAACGTCGTCTGGGGCAGCGACTGCGGCGGCGCTGACTGCGACGCCACAGTGTGGGGAACCGCTGATCTCGGCGACAACATCGTCTGGGGCACCGCGGAGCTCGGCGACAACATCGTGTGGGGCAGCAACGGCGACGGCGACAACATCATCTGGGGCACGAACGCTGATGCCGACGGGTCATGGGGCAGCGACGTCGAGGATAACGACCAGATGTTCCCGGATGACACGACGGAACCACTGCCGAGTCTCGATCTCGAGTTCGGCGACCTGGTTCCGATAGTGCCTCCAGTCAATCCGACCATTCCCGGTGGAGGGCTCTAATCATGGAAAAGATGCCCTACAGACACGAATTGGATGGTCACGTGAGCCTGCAGGCGATCGTGCGCCAGCCCGAAGTCGGACACGCGATCAGCACGGATTGGCGCGAAGGCCTTCCGGTGCTCGGTGGACAGCAAGTCACATTGCGGGAGCTGCGCGCGTCGGATGCGCCGTCGCTCTTCGCGATGCTCACGACGGAAGAGGTTTCGCGGTTCATTTCGCCGCCGCCCACCACGGTTGAAGGCTTCGAGCGCTTCATCGCGTGGACGCAGCGGCAGCGCCAGGCCGGCACGTATGCCTGTTTCGCGGTGACGCTGACAGGATCGGATACGGCGATCGGCATCTTCCAGCTCCGCGAGCTGGATCCTGGCTTCAGCACGGCGGAGTGGGGATTCGCGATTGGGTCGCCCTTCTGGGGGACCGGCGTGTTCAAGGAAGGAGCTGAGCTGGTGATCCACTTTGCGTTCGAGACGGTCGGCGTTCACCGGCTCGAGGCGCGTGCGGCGGTGCGGAACGGCCGCGGTAACGGTGCACTGCGGAAGATCGGCGCCGTCCAGGAGGGCGTGCTGCGCAAGGCGTTCCTCAAGGAGGGCGAATACCTCGACCAGGTGCTCTGGACGATTCTCGACGAGGACTGGCAGGCGGCGCGGACCTGGGAGCCTTCGGTGTCGGTGCACTAGGCGATTCCCTGCTTGTCATGGCGCGCATCGGTATACGATGCGCGCCATGACGAGATGTTTCCTGTTACTCGGTCTCACTTTCGTCACGACCGCCGCGACCGCCCGCGCAGAAGTCACCCGCTTCACCATCACGACCCGCGCAGACATCGGCGCATCTGGCTACGAGAAAGTCGCCGGCACGCTGTCCTTCGCCGTCAATCCTCGGGATCCGCATAACACGATCGTCGTC
>Ga0070667_100005412_pt1 | contig 10664 bp, 12 predicted proteins | sample KBSS33metaG_FD_64659 | JGI IMG/M metagenome (GOLD analysis project Ga0070667, IMG submission 64659) | Switchgrass rhizosphere microbial communities from Kellogg Biological Station, Michigan, USA - KBS S3-3 metaG | ecosystem: Host-associated > Plants > Roots > Rhizosphere > Soil ...
CCGTGCGCGAAGCGGCACGTCACAGTCAGCGGCCTGAGATCGTAGCGCCCCCAACGTGTGTCCCGCCCGGGTGGACGCAAGGACTCAGCGAAGAACTCGTCCCGATTTGGCTCCCGGGCCTCAGCGACTCACACTGGCTTCAAGGAATCGAACAGTACCGGCTCATTGAGTGCATGCCGCAAAATTCGCGCGGTCGCATTCGCCAGGAATGCAGTTGCGACCTTAGCGTCCTGTAACGACTTCAGGATCTTCCCAAAATCGGGAACTTCTCCATGCGCGATCATGCTGCGGAAGGCATAGAGCTTCTTCCATATGCCCTCAACCTTGGCGTCTCGGCCAAACACGCTGTAGTCCAGCGGCTTTGCCAACCGAGAGTCCAACAGCGCCACCTTGCTGCAGATTTGGTGGGACAGAGAGTCGCCGATTTCCTTGTCCTTCGGGTTATGGGTGAGCAGCATTTCGAGCACTATAAAATATCCCAGCACACGCAGTTCAGCGCTGAGGGGCAGCCGATTGAAGCGCTCTAGTGTTTCGACCGCGCGGCTGATTCCTGGATGTGTCCCTTTATCCAGCGCGGCCAATGCCGAAAGCGCGCTCCGCCACTCCTTGATCGTTTCAGAGTCAACCACGATCGGTTCGATCGGAATCGCAAAATAGCCGTCGGGAATCGACACGGACTCAAACTTCCGCCCCATGTGTTGACCTGTTCCGAATTGCCCTGACGTATACACTTCTGAATAGCAGAGGATTCCGGGCTCTATCAGGTTTCCAGCCTGCTTAAAGGTCACAAGCTCGCTCGGTTCACCAGACCAGCAGATCACGTAGTAGCGCCACCGATTCCTGGGCAGTAGCTCGGCGCGGTGAACAGTACGCACCTCTGAATTCTCTACCAGTATCCACTCGTGCTCGTAATAGTAGTCAATGGAAAGACCACCCAAGACCAACAGCCCCTTCATCTCAGCAATCTGCTGCTCCGTCGCGGCTTCCAGCCGCAGTGTCGGTGTGAGTGAGATCGGCAAATCTACTTTGACGTCAAGCATGTTGACGATGAAGGCGTACCCGCCCTCGTTTTTGATCGTGACTTCGTCGACCTCCACAGAGTCTTGATTCAGCCCGTCAGCCGCGTGGCCTTCTTTGGTGTCTTCGTCCTTTCCTATCGACATAATTCCCACTCGTTCGCCTTCACGATCCACCTCAAGGATCTCCACCACATCCTACAGGCTCGCGTCGACGCAGCCCAGAGCGAGCATCCCACGGGCTGGCCGATGTCATCTCGGCTGATTCTTGCCTTCGCTACGTTGGTCGTCTTGTGGCTGGCCAGGCATGTGGGCGCATTGCCGACCAACCGTGCATTAGTGATGGGGACGGCCGTGACCGTCGGTTTTTCCCCCATCGCCAGCACCCTCACCGTTGGGATTCGTGGGTGGGTGCTTCTGTCGATGTTGCCGGCGATGGTGGTCTTAACCCTGGCGCTGGCGGTGGTGCTCTGCCTGTACGGTTTTCGGTTTGCTGTAGCGGCTTCGGGAATGGAGATTCGGGCGGCCGCCCGTCCACCCTGGCCCGCTGATCAATACACCTTCGCGCCGCTGCCTGCGCAGTCGGCGACACACGCTCGCGGATCGCTGCGTCATTCGACGCATAGCGATGGGGATGCACTCGACTTGCTCGAGGGATGGTGCGAGAGCTGATGCACTGGGCTCGGTAGCGCCAGTCCAACCAGGTACTCCCGGTGGCCAGGACTCCTAACCGTTGACTCAGCCGCCTTCATGTTCATACATCTGACGCAATAACAGCGCTCCTCCCGCGAGCGCGGAATACAACGGTATGGACATAGTCACAAGGGCCAGCTGCGCAGCGCCAATGAACCACGGCTTTTCTTCCGTGGCGGCCAGCAACGCGGTGGTCGTGATGGATAAGAGAAAGAAGAGAAGACCGATTGTCGCAAGAAACACAATACGCTCCCGATTACGGGCGAGAGCCGTAAGTCCGATGACATTGTGGATAAGTTTGAGCAACCCCTGACCGGAGAGCACGGCTGCAGCGATCGCCAGTTCCGGGGTCTGCAGGACGTGGGACACATCATTCCTGTATGCGCCGACCAACAGGTAAATTGCGAATGGAAAGAAAGTCACCAGCAACTCAATCCAAAGTCCATACAGCATGTTGGCATATCTACTGCCGTGCTGTACCTCCGCCTTACGCATGCGTCGCGCAAATGCGAGACAAGCAGTAACGACGAAAACACTGATCCCCACGAAAGTTCCAAGCTGACTTGAGTTCATGAGTTCATCAGGATCCGGTCGAAGAGAAAATACGCGTTATATGTTTAGACGTATTGCGAGCAGATTTCCGTTATCCCTGACCGAACTGGTCGGGCTCGGCTATTATCTATCGTCGCTTTCCAAAAACGGCAACGCGCTCGTAGACCTTGATCGTTCGGAGTACTGATGGCCAGCGAAGCCCAGATGATTGGATATGGGCTGCTACCGATAATCAGTCGCGACTTTAGAAGTCCAAAAGGAGCATTTAAGCTGGTTAAGTGCTCCTTGCGGACCACTTACAGTGCGGTTCTGGTAGTCAGGAACAATCTGGCGGCTGGAGTATCAGGGTGGGATCGATTTGGGCAGGAATCGCCCAGTAGCAAGTAAGCCGCCGATGTAACGCTCGGGTGATGTGATCAGGACTCGACCTTTGGGTGCACCCGGCACCCATTCGATCACATTAGGTACCAGGACAAGAAGCTGGGCACCCGCAGGGGAACCGAGTTTGATTTTGAGTGAGGTAAATTGGGGGTGATCGACGCCGACGGCGAGAATCCGTACCACCACATACGTGTCCTCCAAGTCGCGCAGTGATGGATACAGGCTCGGCCAGTAGGTTTGTGCATCCGGATGCAGCTTGACGAGACTCTCGGTCTCATCGAACCGCCCAGTGTAGTAATAGCTGTAAATCCCGCGTGAGTACTCCTTGCGCAACTCCACCTGGCCGGAAGGATCCGCCATGCTCCAGAACAACCATCGCGCCGTGGCATCATCCATATAGGCCGGCTCGTTGAAAGAGTGACCTGCGCGCAGTTGCGGATGGAACATTCTTACGCGCTCGTGATTCCGCGGGATGATCTTAATCGTCACCGCATAGTCGGCTTGCTTGCGGCTGTTCGGGCCTTCGACCTCGAGCGTCGCCTCGGATGCCTGCCAGTTGGTCACGGTGCCGTTGCGCTCGACCCACCCGAGCAATTGGGCCGAGCCGTGCTCTTGACCTACGAGATTAGCAATGCCAAAGGCGAGAGTAAGTGCGGCCACGCCCAACCGATACCGCCGTTGATGTCGGGCGATCAGCAACTCCCCCAGCCCGCCCGCAGCACCGAGGATGATCAGGACAATACCGACGAACATGCGTCAATCGTTACGATCACCAAAAAATATCGCACTTGCAGAAGCCCCGTGGCCGAGTCGTTCTAGCTCATTCGCTTGCCCAATTTCGCGCGCAGGAAGTCCGTAAACGCGTTCGCAAGCAGCGCCATTCTCTCTTCCCAGAACAGATCCGCTTTCTCGGGGCGCCAATGATCTGGCTCGCTTGGAATACACTGGCTTGCGAGAGCGGTCTGAGTAAGACGGCTGAGGTACACGTCCGGTGAGGTCGGTCCATCGGAGCGGGTGGTCGCGCCATCCACGAATGCTACGTTGGCCAGAGTATCGGCACTGGCTCGCCGGCTCGGGCTGAACTGTGCGCGTGGCAGAAGATAGTGCGGCTCGACGCGTCCCGGGAGTGAAATCCGGGCTCCTGTGAAGATGTCACATAGGCCCATATGTCGGCATGCTGCGTACAGGCCAAACAAGCCTCCCTTGTCGGAGGACCTGCCTTTGAAGTCCTCCGGATTGGCTTGCAGACGGCGACCGTCCCGACGGATGTTGGCCAGCAGCTTCCCGATGGGGTCATCGGCGCGGCACGCTCGCAGATCCTGATCCAGGCCATCGGTACCCCTGAAGTATCTGTGTGTCAGAGCGGCCACCGCCAGCCACCCTGCTATCGCCTGGTGATTATGTGCGGACTTCGAACTAGAGGCGCACAGTACGATTACGGGCACGAGCAACGTACCGCTCCAGAGAATGTCCATGTTCGTAAGGCCGAATTCCTCACGGAGGAGGCTGATCGTCGCATCCACGGCCTTTTCGGTACGGCTCCAGGCCTGATTGACCTGAGTGCCTGTCAGCTCGCTCAGAGGAGTGCGAATTCGACCATCGGGAGCGGCTATGAAGCTACAGGCCCGGAAGAGGTGCTGGGCGGTGAGCCGGGAGAATCCGCGCTCGTGCAGCTTGGACAGGAAGGGTACGACCTTCTCGGCAATAAAGCCGGTGTGCTTTGCAGAGACGTGCGCACTTACTATTTCCTCCCTCTTGAGCTTTACTCCGAGCGTATTGATCCGTTCAAACGCCTCCACAGCTTCCTCGAAGGAATGATCAATCATCATTACAGCGGGGACTTCGTAGTCCAAAATCCGCCGCACTCTCTCGAGTTTTGCCTCCCACGCATGACAGCGCGGATCCTCCAGCAATCTGCGCCGGATCTCCAAGTAGCTCTTATCGTCGAAGATCTCGCTGACCCGAAACCAGTTCGGGCCACGTCGGGTGGTCGGGGTGGCCAACCGGAATTTCTCCTCCATTGGACTGAAGATCAGGTCCATTCCGTCGTCTCCATTGAAAACGCGGACCAACGTGATGACACGTTGCTGACCATCGATGAGCCACGACACTGTCCTGCCAAGCAAGGGCCGGGGCAGCAGGCGGCGGGCACGCACGTGTGCATCACTGATCCATATCAGCAAGGTTGAAATGGGGAAGCACTTGTACAGCGAGTCCATGAGACGCACCGCACGATTCGGCTTCCAAACGTAATCACGTTGGAACTCCGGCACGGAAATCTGCAGAGCGCCATACTGTTGGATAATATCGCGCACTTTGAGTGACCTGCTCTCCAGTCTGGAGTGAAGTTCGACGGGTTTGTCCACCGTGATCGCCTGCTTAGGATTGTTTTTTGATGGAAGTTGGACATAGAGCTCGGCTTGGCCGCAATTTTTGTTAGAAGCGAGACGTCCGTGAGGCACAAGCGGGTGTGTCACTGAAGACGGGCGGGCTTTCAAATTGCGACATGAGCGAGCTACGATCGACAATCGGTAGCAAAACTCAAAAATCGTCTAACTCTGTCGGGATCGAAATGATCAACAGGAGTGCAGGCAGCAACGAAGAATTCAGCCCCGCTCAAATCCGAGCAGCGGAAAGGCTTACCACCTCAGACATATCGTGGGGCACTCCGATATAGCTCCCGGTCGAAAGACCTAGCCAGGACCAGCGCCCAAACACTACTTTCCCAGCCACCGCATCACCGCTTCGAGAATCACATCTCCAAAGCCATGCAGACACTCTCCTATGAATGCGCACACTGCTACAGCCAGACCGATACGCACTCGCTCCGCGGTAAGAGCCTTCCGCTGTCTTTCACGTCGCTGTGCCTCCAGACGCTGAGCAGCCTGCGCTAATGGCGTAGCATGTTCTGCCGCTTCCAATTGCGCCCGTGTGCTGGCTTCCAAGCGCTGCCGCTCCGCTTCCAAATTGATCTCGCGGTGAATCTGGAAATAGACCGCAACCGCGGCCAAGGCCGCGACCAAACTGCCGCCGCGATTCAGCCACTGAGTATCATGGCTTCGGCAAGCCACCGTAAGAGCGGTCGCCACTGTCAGCGCGGCGCTTACGTATAGTGCTGCGACAAGATCTAATGTTTTCAGGATAGCGTAACCATATCCACATTCGCAGGGTAGACGACGCGACGGTCGTTATTCCTGCGTACGATGCCGAAGGCCCGGCTAAATACGGGGTGGAAACAATATTCGCCATCGGAGGCTAAGCCGAGCGCGGAGTCCGAGTTGAAGTGAAACATACCGTAACAGTAGCGACTGCCAACAGCGGCAGGCTGAGCCGAGTTGGACATGAGGCGCTCCGCACGCCCTATCACTCCCATCTGGAACAGTTTTTCCCAGGTCGACGGAATATCGTCTTCAATTCGACTGGACATCCGGCGCTCCAACTTCTGCAATTGGCTGTACGTGCAGATCGGCTCGAGTTCCGGCAAAGTCTCCCTGCATACTGCGATGAACCGCGGATAGATCTGCTCGTAATGGTAGAGCACGTCGTGGGCAATCAGCTTCTGAACATGCATTACACCATCGATCACAGCGTCCTCGCCGATTCTGCGATATCCGCCGGTAGCATCAAAATTTCTTGCGAGGATGGCGTTGAAGGTCGCGACAACGTGCCGCGGAAGCAAGTGCGTGTGCCGCAGAACGTATGCAATGGGGTCTTCTTGCCCGCCCAAAGAGTTTTTGATGCAAGGCGGTAAAATTCGGCCGAAGAGCTTGTGTAAGCCTTCGCGCGACGAGTAGTCCTGGCCGCGAATCTCGCTGTAGAACTCCGGATCGTGGATAGTCATCGCCAGCCTGAACCGATGCGCCGTAATGCGCAGGAGATCTATCGGCCTCCATCTGATTCGGCACGAAGAGGCGAAGTCCTTAAAGAAGTTGACGGACGCATCCCCCAGGAAAGTCTCGATTTCCTCGGGGATACAGAAGGAGACATGAATCCGCTCCGACTCGGAGTTGATCTTGTTGAGAGCGGGGAACAGGCCACCAAACGTTTTCGTAAAAGAGGCATTCCTGACAGGGTACCGCTCCATACTGTCGAAGAGGAAATAGAGCCTCGATTTGCGAACGTCGAGCAAGCTGAGGATGCAGCGCCGAGCCGCATCAAACAGACGCTTCGCCTCCATATCTGCTGGCCCGACAAAAGTTCTATCGGCGTTGATGAAGTCTCGAACTGCCTGCAACGTCTCGCGTGCCTCATGCGAGTGCGCAAAGTTATAAAAATAGCGAATAAGCTCGTCCCACAGTCGTTCGTACCAGCAGTTCTTATAGAGCTCTGCCGGCACCAGCTCCGGATCCATCGACATTCCGCCTGTTCGTGCGGAAACACTCAATGCGATTTCCAGAAAGTGTTCCCAGGACATCACAGGGATCACGAAAGGATCGCCAGGCCTCGGAAGCGCATCTCCCGCCGAGAGACGTCGGCGACCATCATTCAGTTTCAGCCGGATCTCCGCCAGCATTGAGGACTTGCCGGCGCCTTTGCGACCGAGCAAGAGCATGTAGGGCTTGCTAGAGACGTCTCGAAACTGAAGAACTTGATGATCGAGAAGCCGCCCGGCCGCGATGTCGTCCAGAAGTTCCTGCTGGCTCGGGCCAAGCGGTTCTGTCTGCGTTAGTACTCGGCGAAGAGCAGCTTGTTCGTCCGATGTGAAGGGATCCGTGACTTCGCTGTTACTCATTTCGTCGTCTGCTATTGTTTTCGACCACCGCATCTGTGCGCGGCTACTTCAGCTCGTAATATTGCCTTATCCGTCCGGAAACAGCAGAAGATTGTAATGCTGCAGTTGCACTCAATCTCATGGGAACTGCTTCACCGAACGCAGCGCACAAAAGGTGCCCCCAGGAAGGCGTTGGTTGGAGGTCGGATTATTCGATCGCACGCGGTAGGTCTCCGTCGCGCGCATGACCTCCTGTATTTTCATCTTGAAGCCCGCTGCGCGCGGATTCCGCTCGAGTCGCTGATGGTGAGTGATTCGCATGACGCAGTAGAGAATTGGGCCCAAGCCGCACGCCGGGATAGAAACTCACGATAGTCAGGGCGAGTTCGGTCATTTCGTTGCAAGGATTCAGCGAAGAACTCGTCCCGACTTGGCTCAGGGAGCTCGGCCATGATCGCGGCCCAATCCGTGTAGCCGACTTCGCGGGCTACCTCATTCAAAGCCTCGTGATGGGCGCAGTGCCGTTCGCTCTTCAATGACAGAGCGCGGTCTTTCAGGAACCGGATGCTGTGCCCGTTGGCCGTGAATTGGTTGCGATAGTGCGCCATCGATGTCCGCTCGCTTCGGCGCCACGTCATCTCGCAGGGTGCATTGACGACTCCATGCTGCGTTGCGAGCGACGCGTTCCCCGTTGCTCATAACTCGTCAGAGGAGGACACTAGTACTCACAAAGACAAGAAAGGGATTTTCACATGTCAACTGTTACAAAGCTCAACTACCTTGATCTGGTGGATGGGCAATTCCGCGAGACCACCGCGGCTGATCTGAGTGCACTGTTCGATGCGGTGAACAGCACATCCCAGAAACACATTCTGGTCCACCTGCACGGAGGGTTGGTTTCCCGCAGTGCGGCAAGTGGCGCTGCCGACGGCCTCATCAAACCGTATATCGATGGCGGCACCTATCCGGTGTTCTTTTTCTGGAACTCGGGCGCCCTCTCGGTGCTGGCCAACAACCTCGACGAAGTTGCTAAGGAGCCGGTGTTCTGGCGACTTGTGCGGCGCTTGGCGCAGCTGCTGGCCGGCAAACTGGCTGAGGCCAAGGGCACGCGGGGCCTCACAATCAAGACGGAACCTATGATGGAGGTGCCCGAAGATCCGCAAGCTCTCAAGGATTGGGCCGCAGCACGTGAGCCTCCTCCCGAAACAAAAACGGCTACACCCGACCTCACACGAACGCAACGTGAGCAGATCGAACGGGAATTGCAGGATGACTATGTCCTCAAAGCGGAGAGCGCCGCCATTGCCGCCGGACTGCGCGAGCCTCAGGAAATCGAACAGGATCTCGCACTGCGCAGTCGTGGCGGCCCACCGGTACGCGCCTCGCGCAAGACGCTGATGAGCCCAACCGTGCTCAAGGAAATCGCGGCAAAAACGCCGGAGCCTGGGACGCGGAGCATTACCACCCTGCTCGCCATAGCCAAATATGGCGTTGAGATCGCGGCTGCGGTAATCAAGCGCTATAAAGACGATCGCGATCACGGCCTCCTCATAACCATCGCTGAAGAGGTCGCCAGGACCCTCTACGCGGACAGTATAGGGTCCACCATCTGGACTCTCATGAAAAACGACACGCGCGACGCGTTTGGACAGGACCCTGAGCGCTTTGGTGGCACGGCGTTCGTCGATCACCTGGTCAAATGGTGGCAGCCCGGTAAGCGCATCACACTTGTTGGTCACAGCACCGGTGCCATCTACATTGGTTATCTACTCGAGCAGATCGACAAGAAGTTGCCACCAGAGGCAAAGGCTGACGTGATTTTCCTTGCGCCCGCCTGCACTTTCGCCTTCATGAGTGAGCGGCTGCCTTTGTACGAGCGCCGCGTGGCTGGTTTTCGCATGTTCGCACTCCACGACGCGCTCGAGCGCGGATATTGGGAAGTCCCGGTACTTTATCCCGCGTCGCTCCTCTACATGGTCTCCGGACTGTTTGAAGACCCCGTGGTGGACATGCCTATCCTGGGAATGGAGCGTTACCATTCCGGCAAGAGTCCCTACGTAGATCCGCAGATCAGTGCCGTCCTGAAGTGGATCGGTTCTCGAATCGTCTGGTCCGAGGCGAGTGGCGTGCTGGGAGGAAACACGGGGGCAAAAAAGCACGGCGCCTTCGACGACGATACGGCGACCCTCGCAAGCCTGACGTATCTTCTGCAGAACGGATTTTGAGCCATGGAGCAGCTGCAGGACTATGCACTCGTCGTCGGCATCAACAAGTATGCAAACGGCGATTTTCTCGAGACGCTTTATGGGCCATGCAACGATGCTAACAACTTCGTGAAGTGGCTGTTCTCTGAGCCTGGCGGTCAACTGCCTAAGGAACACGTCACTCCGTTCACGTTGCTTTCGGACGACGCCGGACAGAAGCCCAAAACTGGTGACGTGATCGAGGCCATCAAATCGCTGTTGGCGCTTGCGCCACCGGAAAAACCAATCGGCCGCAGGCTTTATATCTTCATGGCAGGTCACGGCGTGGGACCGGATCTAGATGATACGGGCCTTCTGACTGCGGAAGCGACTGAGGATGCACCTTCGTACATCGAAGGCCGCCGGTACGCGAATCTATTCCGCGGCCGCGGGGTGTTCGAGGAAATCGTACTCATGATGGATTGCTGCCGGGACTACGATGGCACGCTACCTGCGCCCGTATTTCCGTTCAAACCACGCCTGGTTCCGGGTATCAAGCCACCGAAGTACTTTTACGCCTACGCCACAGGCTTCGGACGCGACTCGCGCGAGAAGGAGATTGATGCGCAGGTCAGTGGAATTTTCTCACATGCCGTGATTGCCGGACTCAATGGGGGCGCCGTCGATGGAGACGGGCGCATTACGGGGCAAAGTCTCGAGCGTTTCATCATCAAGACGGTCAAAACGCTGTTGCCGGCGGGTGTTAATCAGTTACCTGAAATCCGCACCGATTCGGAGATGGTATTTGCGGAAGGGTTTAAGCCGCGCACGGGCGTTGTCCGAATTGCGGCCACGATTCCGCATGCTGGAGTGCTTATTCTCCTGGGGGTCGGGTTCCAGGCAGTTGCTGCCGAAATAACGACTGTACAACCCAACGTTTATGAGGTGAATCTACCTATCGGAAAGGTCTATGTTTTCCAGCTCGTGGACGCCGCGGGCGCGATTCTGAAGCAAACCGGTCAAACGCTCGACGATGCGGAAGGAGTCGTAGATGTCAAGCTCTGAAGCACCGCAGTTGCTGCAGCTGACAGCTCATGCACAGGACGAAAGCACTCGCATCGACATCCT
>Ga0070667_100005414_pt1 | contig 10663 bp, 6 predicted proteins | sample KBSS33metaG_FD_64659 | JGI IMG/M metagenome (GOLD analysis project Ga0070667, IMG submission 64659) | Switchgrass rhizosphere microbial communities from Kellogg Biological Station, Michigan, USA - KBS S3-3 metaG | ecosystem: Host-associated > Plants > Roots > Rhizosphere > Soil ...
GCCGTCGTGCGCGGCCTTCGCACCGCGTTCGCCGAGGCGGCCGCGCACGGCTCGCTGAGCGGGGCGGAACTGCGGGTCGTCGAGGCGCGGCTGGGTCACCCGGACGAGACCTGGGAGCAGCTGGCCGTCCGGCTCGGGGTGAGCGCGAACGTCTGCGCGGTGACGCATTGCCGGGCGGTGCCGAAACTGCGGGTGTTCCTCTTCCTGCACCGGCCGGATCTCCTCGGTGGCGCCGCGGCGATCGCCGCGGCGTTCACGTCCGCCACGGGCGCGCTGGCCGGCGAGGAGGCCGCGGTCTTCCGGGCCCTCGTCCTCGACGCCCGCCGGGATTACCGCCGCCGCGGATGGCAGCGCACCCTGCGGTCGGCCTGCGCGAAGGTCGCCGGCCATCTTTCGGCGTCGGTCGGCGCAACCGCGTAATGGACAGCCGCCGCGCGGGCTCCTAGTGGGTGGCGGAGCGTGAATGATCAGGAGGCGACATGAGCTCGGACCTCTTCGGCGGATTCCCCGGAGACGTGGGTGGCCCGGACGTCGGTGCGGGGGCGTCGCAGGTGGACGTGCCGACCCACCTGGACGTGCTGCCGGACGGCAGCGCGACGGTGATTGCCGGCGACGTCGGCGGCTACGCCGACTTCAACCACCAGCAGGGCGACAACCCCTACGGCTTCCAGCAGGACTGCGGCCTGGTCTCCTGCCAGGACGTGCTGAACCAGTTCGGCGTGCCGGTCAACGAGGCCGACGTGGTCGGTCACGCGATCAGCAACGGTCAGTGCGAGGTCGATCCGGACTCCCCGGGCGACTCCGGCGGCAGCTCCCCACAGGAACAGGCCCGCCTCCTGACCGACTTCGGTGTTCCGGCGCATGTGGAGACCGGCGAATCGCTCGAGGATCTCGCCGGTCACGTCGAGAGCGGTCGAGGCACGATCGTCGGTGTCAACGCCGGCGTGCTCTGGAACGACGCGGACGCGTACGAGAACGGCGAGGCCAACCACGCGGTCACCGTGACCGGCGTGGCCCGCGACCCGCTGACCGGCCAGATCCAGGGCTTCTACATCAACGACAGCGGCAACGGCGAGTCCGGCAAGTTCGTCCCGGCCGCCGCCATGCAGCAGGCCTGGCAGGGCACCGGCGGCACGTGTGTGGTCACCGACGTCGTGCACACCGGACAAGCGATGACGAGCGAGGTATCGGCATGACTCCCACCAACGGTTCCGCCTTGCCGCCGACGGCGAGCTACCTCGCCTACTCCCGGGCGCGCGGCGCGATGGGGTCCCATCCGCTGCGCGCCGCCGAGATCCCGGTCGAGCACGCGATCTCGCTGCCGGTGCCCACGAAACGCTTCGCCGGCCCCGGGTACGCCTGGTTCGCCGGACCCGCGCGCCGGGCGCCGCACCAGCCGCCGACGTTGTCGGCACCGGACCGCTGGTGGGTCGTGGACGCCCGGCGCGGCCGGCTCGCCGCGTACAACCTGGTGGCCGCGGTCCCGTTCGGCGAGGCACCGCTGACCGGCCCGGTGTCCCTGCCACCGGCGGGCCGGGACGTCCCGGCGCTCGCCGCCGATCTCGCCCTGCTCGACCAGCTGATGGATCGTACGGTCGAGCGGTTCTTCGGCAACGAGGCCCCGGATCCCGTCGTGGCCGAGGATTTGCGGGCGGTCTTCGCGGGCTACGTGAGTCCGGCCGTTCTCGATTGGTACTCCGCGCTGGCCCCGGACTTCTTCGACTGGCTCACGTCCGCGGAGGTGACCCGATGAGCGCCGAGGACGCCCGCGCGGTGCTGGCCGAGGTGGCCGGCCTGGCCGCCGAGCACGACTGGCCGGAGGTCGACGCCTTCCTCGCCCTGCTGCCGGCCGCCGGTGGCCCGTCCCCGCTGCTCGTCGCCGCCGCGCCGGGCGTCGACGCGACGGCGTTCGCGCAGTGGCTGCGCCGGTCCGGGACGGCCGAGGTCCGGGCCACGGCGCTGGACAAGCTCGCCGCCGATCCGGGACCGGCGCTGGCCGCCACGCGCACCGTGATCGCCCTGCGCTGCGGCGACCTTCTCACCCCGGAGGCCATCGAGGGCGCCGGGGTGGTGCTCGGGCGACCGGCGGCCGCGTACACGATCGTGCTGACCGGCGCCGAGCGGATCCGCACCGAGGACGACCTCGCCGCGGTCAGCCGGTCGGTGGCCGGCACCCTGTTCGACCAGGGTTCTCGCCGGCTCGCCGAGCGCAGTTACCGGCTGTGGGCCGCCGAGCCGGTCGCCGAGTTCCTGGCCGGCCGGGTGACCGAGGACCTGGCCGCGCTGACCGGCTGGATCCGCGAGGAGCCGCCGGTGCCGGCGGCGCTCGAGGAGGCGCGCGCCGCGTACGCGCTGGAGCTCGCCGGCACCGAGGACGCGGCCGGGCAGGCCGGCCGCCCGTCGAGCGCCGACCGGGTGAGCGACTCGCAGGTGCGCGCGCTGCGCGAGTCGATCGCGGGCCTGCGGCGTCGCGTTCTCGACCAGATGGACGCGGACGCCGCGACGCTGCGCCGGGAACTGATCGCCTCGCTGGACACGCTCAACGTCGACCTGCACCACGACCTGGACCGGGCGGGATCGGGCCGGGACCCGGGCTCGGCCCGGCCGCTCGTGGAGCGGCGGACCGCCCGGTGGAGCACGGAAACCTCCCAGCTCATCCAGGCGCGCCGGGAACGGTCCCAGCGCAACGTGCTCGACCAGCTGGACATCGTCGACTGGGCCGCGGTCGGTGAGCTCGCGCCGCGCCCGGACGGCCGCGACTTCCGCGAGGTGGTCTCGGAAGCGACCGCCATGCGGGTCGTGCCGCCGCCGCGCCCGGTGGCGCTGCCGCCGATGTCGGCGCCCGCCGCCGGTGGCGGCTCGTCGCCGCTGCGGACCGCCGCCATCGGCGGCGTGGTGACGGCCGCGACCCTCGCGGTGCTCGGCGTGGCCGTCGTGCCGATCGTCGTGGCCGGCGTGGCCGGGATGGCCGCCGGCGTGGTGGTCGAGAACGGCATCGGCCGGTACACCCGCCCGCGCCCGCAGGCGGCGGACGTCCACGGCCGGATCCGCGCCGAGCTGGCGGAGGCGATGTCGGCGGCCACCGCCGAGCTGGATCGGATCGAGCGCACGGCCCGCGACGCGGTGGCGGCGGAGTTCACCCGGGTGGAACAGACGCTCGCCGCCGGGTCCACGCCCCCGGCCGCCGCCTCCGCGGCCGGCGCGCCGGTCGGCGACCGGCTGGCCGGGCTGCGCGGCCGGCTGACCGGCGGCACAACCAACCAGATCGGCACGAGGAGACAACGATGACGCTTCAGGAAACCGGTGGCCCGAGCCTGAGCGAGCAGATCACCGAGGCCCGCGAACGCGCGCACGAGCAGGCGGACACGGCCATCGAGAAGCTCATCAGGATGGCGGACTGGCTGGAGCTGCGGGACACCTCCGCCGGTCTCGCCCGGACGGCCGAGCTCCTCGGCTCCTACACCTTCAACCTGATGGTGATGGGGCGGATGAAGAACGGGAAGTCCACGCTGTTGAACGCGCTGATGGGCGGGTCGACCGGAGCCGTGCCCGACGGGTACCACGAGGGCCTGATGGCCGTCGGGGATCTGCCCACCACCGCGATCCTGACCGCGGTGGAGTACTCGGAGCGGCCGTACGTGCGTGTGGTCAGCGTGGACGGCGGCGTCGAGGAGTGGTCGCTCGAGCGGTACCACCGCGACTCGGTCCTCGGCTACGACGAAGAGGAGAACAAGCGGGTCTTCGAGCAGATCAAGCAGTTCCAGATCGGGTACCCGGCGGTGCTCTGCCGGGCCGGCGTGGTCGTGGTGGACTCGCCCGGCACCGATGACACCGCGGTCCGCACGATGCTCACCCGGGACGCGGCGCGGGCGTGCGACGCCGCGATCCGGCCGTACCGCAGCGACGCCCTGCTCAGCCAGAACGAGATGGAAGAGGATCAGGCGGTACGCCAGGGCGGCACCCGGGTGTTCACGGTCATCAACCGGTGGGGCGGCCGGCAGGTCGACGAGCGCTTGCGCGCGTTCGTGTGGAGCCGATACGTCAACGGCTTGCTCCAGGGTCCGGCGTGGTCGGGGCAGACGCTCGACGACTTCGCCGACTACGACGTCTTCTTCGTCGACGGGCTGGCGGCGTTCCGGGCGGTGTCGGCCGGCGACCGCGCCGCCGTCGAGCGTTCCGGTCTCACCGCGCTGGAGGCACGACTCGGCGACTTCCTGACCAACGAGCGGCTCCAGGCGCACCTGCAGAAGCACGCGACCACCGCGGTCGACCTGGCCGGCGTCATCGGGGAGCACATCGGGCAGCGGGAGGCCGCGATCCAGGCCGACCAGCACCGGCTGCAGGCGGCCTACCTCGCCGAGCAGCCGAAAATCGCCCAGGTCAAGGCCCGTGCCGACAAGCTGCCGACGATCTTCGCGCGGCACCGGGCACAGGCCGAGCTCGACCTGCGGGCGAGCTTCCGGCAGGCGGTCGCGGCCCTTCGCGCGGACCTGCCGGGGCACCTGGAGTCGGTGGACCTGCCGTCGGCGGGCGGCCTGACCGAGGTCCTGCGCCAGAAGAAGATGATGGCGGAGGCGGCCGAGGAGGTCACCGCGTTCTGCACCGGTCGGCTGGACGAGTGGAGCCAGACCGAGGCGCCGAGCCTGCTGGAACCGATCATGGGTCGCCTCATCGAGGAGGTCACCGCCGAGGTGACCGAGATCGGGCGGCAGCTCGACGACATCAACTTCCGGATGTCCGGCTGGACGGTCGAGGTGGACGGCGAGGGCCGGCTGATCGGCACCACCGAGCGGGTGCTCTCCGCGGTCGCCGGTCTGTTCTTCGGTGACATCAGCGCGGCGGTGACCGGCGGCGCCGGCGGCTGGCGTGGCGCGGCCGGCGGGATCAGCGGCGCCCTGGGCGCCGCCGTCCTGCTCAGCGCGCTCGGCGTGACGGCCGGCATCGTGTTCTTCCCGGTCACCCTGGCGTCGGCGGCGCTCGCCGGCATGCTCATGGGCAGGATGAGCCTGGACAAACGGGTGAAGGCGAGCGTGCTGGCCAAGGCGGACCCCGCGCTGGCGCTGCTTCCGGAGGAGGGCGGCGACCTGGTCTCGGCCAAGGTCCGGGAGCTCTTCGCGCAGGCCGAGACCGAGGTCACCGGCGAGGTCCGGGGCTTCATCGACGAGCAGGTCCACAGCATCGAGGCGTTCGTCGAGCTGAACCAGCGGGACCAGGCGGAGAAGGACCGGCAGTTGCGTGACCTGACCAAGGCCCGGACCGGCCTGGCCGAGCTGGCCGGCACGCTGAAGCAGGCCATCGCGGTCGCGAAGCAGGGTTGACCGGTGGCCGACGTGACATCCACGGCCGGTCGGACCGTCGACCACGCCCGCGGCCTGGCCGCCGTCGCGCGGCGCCTGACCCCGGCGCACGACGACAGCCGGAGCGTGCTGGACGGGCTGCGTCAGCATGCGGGCGAGGACACCGCGAGAGCGGTCCGGACCGGGCTGACCGAGGCCGAGCGCCGGCTGACCGGCAATCCCGTGCGGATCGTCTTCGGGGGCCACTTCAGCAGCGGCAAGTCCACCATGATCAATATGCTGATCGGCCAGCCGCTGCTGCCGGTGGGCGACTACCCGGAGACCGGCGTGCCGTGCGTGATCGCGGCCGGGTCGGCGAACTCGGTGCGCCTGACGACCGGGAGGTCCGTACGGTCCATGCCGTTCAGCACCGCGTCCATCGCGGCGTGCGTCTCGCTCATCGGCAACGACGGGCGGCACCGGCCGGAGATCGCCGGCCACACCCGGCTGGACGTGACGGTGGCGGGCGGCCCGATCGCGCGGAACGCCGTCTGGATCGACTCGCCCGGGATCAACGACACCCGGGAGATGACCGACCGGGCGACCGCCGTGGCGGACGAGGCCGACCTGCTGGTCTGGCTGGTCACCACGCGCCAGCCACTGTCCGAGGTGGAGGCCGAACTGCTGCGGGGGTACGTGCAACGGCGTGGCCCGGCCTCCGTCGTCTTCCTGGTCAACGCGTTCCTCGACCAGGACAGCCGGGAACAGTGGGACTGGTTCATGGCCGAGCGGGCGAGCTACCACCGGCACCGCATCCGGTCCATCCTGGACACCGCCGGGGTCGAGAAGCGGATCGTGTTCGCCTCGGCGCGCGGTGCGTCGGCGGATCCGGACAGTTTCGGCGGCCCGCAGGCGCGCGCGTTGCTCGGCGAGCTCAGCGCGCCGACCCTGCAGCCGCGCGTCGCCGCCACTCGTGCCTTCACGGTGCGCGCCGCGCTCCGGCTGCTCGCCGACGATCTGGGCCGCCGGGCGGACGCCGAGGCGGTCAGGCTGGCCGAGGAGCGCGCGGCGCACCAGCGGGACCAGGTCGCGGCCCGGCGCCGGTACGAGGCGTACCTCGCCGCGGTACGCACCGATGTCGGCCAGCTCCTGGCCGATCACCGGCCCACGGCCGCGTTGCGGGTCACGACCGTCACGACTCAGGTGAACGCGACGCCCCGGCCCGCCGGTCACTGGGGCGACCAGTTGCGCGAGGGGTTGACCCCGATCGGCGCGACGGTGGCCACCGCCATCGCCGCCGCCATCGCGACCCAGGCACTGCGGCACGGTCAGCCGGCCCCCTCGAAGTCGGCCCACCGGAAGATCGCCGCGATCATCGGGCCGCCCGCCATCACGGTCGCCACGGTCACCATCCCGGGGGTGGGCGGACGGCTCGCGGCCGGCAGCGCCGCCGGTTTCGCGGCCGGAACCGTGGTGCCGGTCCTCGGCCACGTCGTCGGCACGGCGGCCGGCGCCATCATCGGCGGGTGGCGTGCCAAGTCGGTGCGCGACGAGGCCGTGGGCCGGCTGCGTTCGGCCGTCCGCGAGGCGGGGAACGCCGCCGTCGCGGCGATGTTCGACGAGGCCCCGATCATGCGGTACGTGAAGAAGGCGTCCTCGCCGGCCGAGGCCGGCCCGGCGCCGGACGAGGCCCGGCTGGCGAGCCTGCGCAGGGCCCGCGCGTACCTCGTGGACGCCGGCGCCGGCCTGCCGGAGATCCCGATCACCGATGGCGGGGACGACCGATGATCGGCACCATCGGCGTCGACCTGCAACGCTTCCGGGCGGCCATCACGCTGATGGAGTGGACGGCCGGGATGCCGCGCCACGGCTCGGTCGGTGACGGCCGCCGAATCCTGGTGCCGATGGCCGCCACCGGGACGCTCTGGGGCAGCGCGGCCGCCGAGGCGACGCTGGCCGGCCTGCCCGCCGCGGCGCCCCTCGCCGGGTCGCTGCACGCCTGGCGGCAGGATCCGTGGCGGCCGGAGTTCCTGGACGGATTGCGCGCCCGGCTGGCCGGCTATCTCGGCCAGATGCCGCTGACCCCCATGCGTACGCATCAGCTGAGCGTCTGCGTGGATCCCGCCGAGCGGCCGGCCGACGCGGCGGACCTGCTCGACGCGGCGGGCCTTCCGGGCGTGGAGCTGGTCGGCCCGCTCGACGCCCTGATCTGCCGGTGGCTCTCGGCGACGGTCCGACCCGCACCGGGACCGGTGATCGCGGTGGCGATCGGTGAGGCGGCGACCCAGATCGGCACGTACGTGGTCGAGCCCGGTCCGCCGCCGTCGATCCGGGCCGGTACCGTCACGCGGCTGGACGCCGGGTGCTCCGGCTGGACCACCGCCGTGGCGACCCGCGTGCTCGGTCTGTGCCGGCCCGGCGTGCCACCGCGCGCCCTGCTGGCGCTGCTCGACGGCGTCGACGAGTTCGCCGCGCTGGTGCGCAACGCCCCGGCCGACGACGCCCCGGTGCAGTGGACCGGTCCGCTGACGCGGCACATGTTCAACCCGCTGCGCACCACCCGGCACGATCTCGCCGCCGAGCGCGCGATCGTCGAGGTCACGCTGCCGATCGTCGCCGCCGTCCGGCGCGCGCTCGGCAGCGTCGCCGTTCCGGTCCCGCTGATCATCGGCGGCCCCGGCGCCGCGTGGCCGTTCGTCGCCGGTGCGCTGGCCGACGTGGCGCAGGTGTGGAGCAGCGGGGACCCGCTGCTGGATCTCGCCGTCGGCGCCTGCTGGTGGCCACCGCTGCGGCCGGTGTTCCGGGCGGGCCCGGCCCTGCCGCCCGCCGAGCCGGTGAGCGCGGCGGCTCCCCGGTCCGAACGGGCGCCGGAGCCGTGGGATCCGCCGGCCGCCGACGACGACCTGCTCCCCTGGGAGCGGCCATGAACACCGGCCGGATCCCGACCCGTACGCGAGGAGGCGGCGCATGAGCCGTGAGGTGATCCCGGTACCCGGTGCGACACCGCCGGCCGCCCTGGTCCCGGCCGAGTTCGCCGAGGCGATGCCGCACCTGTTGATGTCGCTGCTGGAACGCCGGTACCTGACCGATCTGGAGCTGTCCCGGTGGACGCTCGACGCGCCCGGCGAGGACGGCGCCCGCCCGCTGCTCCGCGAGATCGAGGCCCTCCCCCGGCTCGCCGCCGGCCAGGACGCCGCGGCGGCGATGCCGCACGTGCTGGCCGCCAGCCACACCCTCGGCCAGGCGCTGGTGACCGCCGTCTACGGCGACGGCGCGCGGCACCGATTCTTTCTGGGCGGCCGGCGGGTGCCTCGGGGCGCGGTGTCGTCCACCGAGGACTTCCTGAACGCGCAGGCCAGCGTGCTGCGTGCGCACCTGCCCGGCACCCAGCTCGGCCCGGTCGCGCGTCTCGACGGCAGCGGCCTGGCCGAGCTGGCCGACTTCATCGCGGACGCGCCGGCGCTCGCCGCGGTGACCGGCATCCCGTCGCGGCGCGGTGGCGGCCCCACCCCGTTCCAGAGCCTCGACCGGCTGGCCGAGGCGGCCGGCGACAACCGGTACGCCGTGCTCGTCGTCGCCGAGCCGCTCGACCCGGCCGAGCTCGACGAGGCGGTGGACACCTGCCGGCGGCTCAAGAGCGAGGTGCACGCTCTGGTCCGGCGCACGGTTTCCGAGTCGCGGGGCGAGACCACCGGCCACGCCACCACCACCCGGGATCGCGGCGCGGACGACGAAACCCTGCCCGATCTGCTCGCCGGCTTCGGCATGTTCTGCGCGGTCGCCGGGCTGGTCCCCGGTGCCGCCGCCCTCACCACGCTGGCCAGCCCCGCGATGCTCGCCAGCAACCTGGCCCGCTCGCGCGGCATGCTCGACCAGAACTCGGTCACCGACAGCGTCTCCGAGACGCTGACCCGCTCCGGCACCACGGAGTTCCTCAACGCCAACGCCGAGGCCTGCGAGGCGCTGCTGGGCCGGCACATCGATCGGCTGGAGACCGCGCGCAGCAACGGCTGGTGGCGTACGGCGGTCTATGTGGCCGCGGAGACCGACGGCGCGCTCGCCGCCGTGACCGCCGCGCTGCGCGCGATCTGCAGCGGAGAATCGACCGCGCTGGACCCGATGCGCGCGATCCGCCTCGCGCCGTGGGCCCTGCGCCCGGCGTTCACCCGCGGCCAGGCTCTGGCCATGCGGCCCCGCGGCGAGCAGATCGGCCACCCGCTCGGGCAGGCGTTCGACGCCCTGGCCACGTGCATGACGACCGACGAGCTGTCGGTGCTGCTGTCCCTGCCGTCCCGCGAGCTACCCGGGCTGCGCCTTCGCGACGTGGGAGCGTTCGCCCTGTCCGTGCCGCCGCGGGAGCCGGGTTCGATCGGGATCGGCCGGCTCACCGACGTCAACGGCCGCGAGCTGGACGAGGTGCACCTCGGACCGGACGAGCTCAACCGCCACGTGTTCATCACCGGCATGACCGGCTACGGCAAGACCACCACGGCCAAAGGCCTGCTGACCCGCCTGTACGCCGAACGGCGCACGCCCTTCCTGGTCATCGAGCCGGCCAAGGCCGAATATCGCCACCTGCGCGTCCAGCCGATCCTGCGGGACCGGCTGCAGGTGTACTCGATCAGCGGCACCGGCGGCCTGCCCCTGCGCATCAACCCGTTCGTGCCGGTCGACGGCGCACCGCTGGGCCGCCACATCGACCTCCTCAAGTCGGTGTTCAACGCGGCGTTCCCGATGTTCGCCGGCATGCCCGCCGTCCTGGAGGAGGCGATGCTGGACATCTACCGCGACCGCGGCTGGAACCTGCGCACCGGCCGGAACGCCGCGCTCGGCGACCGCCCGACGCGCAGCGACATCAGCGCCCTCTGGCCGACGATGCGCGACCTGCACGACCAGATCGAGGTCGTGCTCGGCCGCAAGGGGTACGCCGGCGAGGTGCACCAGAACATGGGCGCGGCACTGCGGTCGCGCCTCAACAGCCTGATGGTCGGGGTGAAGGGCGACGCCCTGGCGGCGACGCGCAGCGTTCCGCCGGCCGAGCTGTTCGCGACCCCGTGCGTCATCGAGCTGAAGGACCTCGCCGATGACGAGGAGAAGGCGTTCGTCATGGGCCTGCTGCTGAGCCTGCTTTGCGAGTACGCGGAGTCGCGCGCGGACCTCGGCGGCGGCACCCTGGGTCTGCGGCACGTGACCCTCATCGAGGAGGCGCACCGCCTGCTGCGGGCGCCCCGCGGCGGCGGCGGGCTCGAGACGGTCGACACGCAGGCCAAGGCCGTCACGATGTTCACCGACATGCTCGCCGAGATGCGCGCCTACGGCGAGGGCTTCGTCGTGGCCGACCAGATCCCGACGAAGCTCGCGCCGGACGTCCTGAAGAACTCGAACAT
>Ga0070667_100005417_pt1 | contig 10660 bp, 15 predicted proteins | sample KBSS33metaG_FD_64659 | JGI IMG/M metagenome (GOLD analysis project Ga0070667, IMG submission 64659) | Switchgrass rhizosphere microbial communities from Kellogg Biological Station, Michigan, USA - KBS S3-3 metaG | ecosystem: Host-associated > Plants > Roots > Rhizosphere > Soil ...
TCCATGTCCTTGACGAAGAGCTTCGCCTGCGCCCCCGTCACCGCGAGGCGCACGTGGAACCAGGAGTCCCGGGGGATGTCGACGGCGGCGGTGAAGCCCGGTCCGTTGTAGATCTGCCAGTTGCGGCCGGTGGAGAGGATGGGCGTGTACTGGATCGCGTCGGGGTAGCCCGATTCGTGCGGCCGCAGGTAGATCTCCTCGGCGTTCTGGCCGTCGGCGGCGATCCGGAACTGGAAGCCCGCGAAGCCGCGGGCCGAGGACGCCGCGACGTCCACGTCGACGACCCCGTCGCGCATCTCGAAGTCCTTCACGGTCGCCGCGCCGCCGTCGAGCAGGAGGCACTTTCGGCCCAGGTATTCCGTCGCCTTCGCGTTGCCCTCGAGCTCCCAACGGGGAGAGTCCGGAGGGAGGGAGAGCGTCTGCGTCTGGGAGTCGAGGGTGAGCCCTCGGGCCGCCGTGAGAAACGCCGCCAGGCCGGCGAGGATCGACGGCCGGACCGCCGTTCTGCGCATCGTCATTTCGGTATCCTTCGCTGGCAATACGAAGGCGTGGGCGCAGGGTTGCGCCGATCTTTCGAGACGGGGCCGCCGTCCGAAGGCGCCTCCCGGAGGCGCCGGGGACGAGCGCCGCGATCCTCGGGACGAAAGGGGCGCCATGATCTCGATTCGCCGTCTCGGAGAGGGCGATGCGGAAGTCGCGGAGGTCGCGGTGAGGACCTTCAAGGGACCCTCGCACTCGGCGGATTCTCCCGACGCGTTTCTGGCGAACCCCGCGAACTTTCTCCTCGTGGCCGTCGCGGAAAACGGGCGGGAACCCGTCGGCTACCTGCTCGCCTACCGCCTGCAGCGTCCCGATCGCCAGGCCGCGCAGATGTTCATCTACGAGATCGCCGTCGCGGAGGGATTCCGCCGTCGCGGGCTCGCGAGCGCGCTGCTCGGGGAGATCCGGCGGCTCGCGCGCGCGGAAGGCATGTTCGAGGCGTTCGTGCTGACGAGCCGCGGCAACGAGGCCGCACGGAGCCTCTACGCGAGCACGGGCGCGGTCGTGGAGGACGATGATGCGCTCCTCTTCGTCTACCCTCTGCCCGATCGCTCTCGTGGGGCGGCCTGAATGCCGGCTCCGGCGGGATCTCGGAAACCGTGTGCACCGCCGCCGCGTAATTCCCTGGCGATGATCCTCGGGAGGCGCGCTTGAGCGAACCCCTGCTGACGTACCGCGGGTCGGTCTATCCGTCGCAGTGCGACCAGATGGGGCACCTGAACGTCTCCTTCTACGTCGCGAAGTTCGACGAGGCCACCTGGCAGCTCCTGAATGCGATCCGCCTCACGCCCTCGCGCCTGCGGGCCGAGAAGATCGGGATGGCGGGCGTCGAGCAGCACATCGAATACAAGCGCGAGCTCTACGCGGGCGACGTCGTCTCGGTCACCTCGCGGATCCTCGAGATCCGGGAGAAGTCGATCCGCTTCGAGCATCAGATGAAGAACGACGAGACGGGCGAGCTGGCCGCGCGGATGGTGATCGTCGCGGTCCACCTCGACACCGCGACGCGCCGGGCGCGCGCCTTCCCCTCCGACGTGCGCGATCGCGCCGCCGCGATGATCGCCCCGACCCAGGGCTGACGGCCCGACGGCGCCCCGGCGATGCCGCTCCAGAACCGCGTGGACCCGTACGGCCGCCTCCACGCCGTCGCGGCCCGCGGCTCCCTCATGGGGAACCGGGGCATCCTCCACGATCCGGAGAAGCGCGTCGTCGCGAACTGGCGTCTGCGCCGGTGGATCGCCTGCGTGCTCGCGTTCCGGGGGAGGCGTCGCGAGGTCTTCGCGCCGCGGCGCTACAGCGAGCTGTTCTTCCTGGACGAGGCGACCTCGCTCGCCGCGGGACACCGGCCGTGCGCGGAGTGCCGCCGCGAGCGATACGTGGAGTTCCGCCGTGCGTGGGCGGCCGGCCGGGGCATCGCGGCGGGGGAGCCGCTTCCGGGCGCCGACGCCATGGATCGGTTTCTGCACGAGGAGCGGGTCCGGCGCGGGGGAGAGAAGGGGACGTACGAGGAGCGCCTTTCCGCGCTGCCCGAGGGAGTGCTCGTCGAGTACCGTGACCGCCCGCACTTGAAGTGGGGCGGGAGGCTTCTCCCGTGGAGCTTCGAGGGGTACGGCCGTCCCGCCGACGCGCCCGAGGACGAGCACGCGCGGGCCCGAGTCGTTGTGCTGACGCCCCGGTCGATCGTCGGAGCCATCCGGGCCGGCTTCGTCCCGCAGGTGCACGAGAGCGCGTCGTCCCCGCCGCGGCCCAGGGGATAGGATCACTCGCCGGAGACTTCGATCTGGACTTCGATCTTCAAGACGGCACGGCGATCCTCGAGCGCACACCCGCCGTCCTGCGCTCGCTCCTCGAGGGTCTGCCGGATCCCTGGACGCGTCCGAACGAGGGCCCGAAGAGCTGGAGCGCGTTCGACGTCGTCGGCCACCTCATCGACGGGGAGGAGACCGACTGGATTCCGCGCGCGCGCCTGATCGTGGCGCAGGGCGACGATCGGCGGTTCCCGCCGTTCGACAGGTTCGCGCACCTGGCCGCGAAAGAAGAGCAGACGCTCGCCGAGCGCCTGGAGCGCTTCGCGGCTCTGCGGAGAGGGAACCTCGACGAGCTCGCGTCCATGCGTCTTGGCCCGAGGGAGCTGCGCCTGACGGGCGAGCATCCGGACTTCGGCACGGTCACCCTCGGGCAGCTCCTGGCGACCTGGGTGGCGCACGACCTCGGCCACCTCGCGCAGATCGCGCGCGTCATGGCCAAGCAGTACCGCGACGCCGTGGGGCCGTGGATCGCGTTCCTGCCGGTTCTCACGGACCGCCCGCGGGACTGACGGGGCTGGCGTCGAGTCCGGTTTTTGAAGGATCCTTGAGTCTAAGGGCCCGGTTAAGGACCGGGGTTCGCACGCAACCGAGGGGCAAGGTCGCGTGTATTTCGTAAAAGGGAGGTTCCCACATCATGTCCAGAGACGACGCATCCGCCAAGAGCCGCGCCGGGAAGCTGGCCGACCGCATCGAGGAGGGCGCCACCGCGCTGGCCGCCTTCGCCGAGCAGATCACGGCGGAGGAGTGGACCCGACCGGTGAGCAAGACGGACCGACGGACGGTCGGCGTGATCGTGGATCACGTCGCCAACATGTACCCGATCGAAGTCGATGCCGCGCGCGTCGTCGCGAGCGGCAAGGCGTTCGAGGTCGGCTGGGACGCGGTCGCGGGGGTGAACGCGCAGCACGCCGCCGAGAAGGCGGGCGTCACGAAGCCGGCCGCGATCGAGCGCCTGCGGAAGAACAGCCGCGACGCGGCCGCCGCGGTCCGCGGCTTCACCGACGAGCAGCTGGACACGGCGGCGCCGTTCGCGTTGAGCTACGGCGCGCCGATGACGGCGCAGTTCGTCATCGAGGACCACGCGATGCGGCACGCCTGGCATCATCTGTTCCGCATCCGGAAGGCCCTGGGACGCTGAGAGGAACGCTCCCCGCGCCCTAGCCGTCGCGCGCGTCGAGCGCGGGCTTGATGTCCACGACGGGCGTCCCGTCGAGGGCCTCGATCGGCCCGATGCGCAGGCGTGTCCCGGAGATCGAGCGGACCGTCACGCGGTGAAGCCCGAGCGGATTGGGCCGGTGGGGCGACCGCGTGGCGAACACGCCCGCGAGAGGCGCCTTCGCATCGCCGCGCGGGTGCACCTGGAGGACCGTGCGGTCGGCGCGGTCGAGCCACGTCACGACGATCAGCGCGTCGCCCTCCTCGACTCCGCGCAGCGCGCGGGCGAAGGCGGGATCGACCTCGAGCCACGCGTCCGGAGCGCCCTCGGAGCCCTGGCGCGGGGCGTCGGTGAGCGCCCGCACGGTCGACCGGATCCGGCCGACGGTCGCGAGACGCGGAGAGACTGCGCGCGGCATGGACGGTCTTCTTCCTCGTTCCTGCCCCCGAATTATGAACGGTCCCGCTTCCCCGCGAGTCAGACCAAGTATCGTTGACGGCCGATGGACGTCCGCGGCAGCTACGACTCCTGCGCCCGCGCCTACGCCGAGCACGTCGCGTCGGAGCTCGCGAACAAGCCCCTGGACCGCCACCTCCTCAACCGGTTCGCCGAGGCGACGCGGGGCCGCGGCCTCGTGGCCGAGCTCGGCTGCGGGCCCGGCCACGTCGCCCGGTATCTGAGCGAGCAGGGCGTCGCGATGATCGGCATCGATCTCTCCCCGGAGATGATCCGCGTGGCCTCCGAGCTCCATCCCGGAATCGCGTACCGCGTCGGCGACATGACCCGGCTCGACCTGGCCGACGGCAGCCTCGCCGGAGTCGTCGCCTTCTACGCGATCGTGCACGTGGAGGCCTCCGCGCTCGGCGCGGTCTTCGCCGAGGCGCGGCGGGTCCTCGCTCCCGGCGGTCTCGCGCTCATCGCGTTCCACGTGGGGGACCAGGTCGTCCACCGCGACGAGCTGTTCGGCGCCCCGGTCTCCCTCGACTTCCGCTTCCACGACCCCGCGGCGACCGAGCGGGAGCTCTCGCTCGCGCGCCTCACCGTCCTGGAGCGCGTCGAGCGCGAGCCCTACGAGGGCGTCGAGTTCCAGAGCCGCCGGTGCTACCTCCTGGCGAGGGCCGTGTGACGCCCTCAGCGAGCGTGGGTTGTGGCTTCTGGGACCAGCATCACCACATCTCGGAAGACCCCGACTTCTGGATGGCGCATCCCGCGTGCCGGGAGGCCATCAATCGCAGAGTCTCCGGGGACCGGTCGATCTATCCGCTCGATCATTTGTATGCCTTCGCGGGGAGGCCTCAGTTTCGAAAGGTCCTGTCACTGGGCTGCGGGACGGGTCGATTGGAGCGGCAGATGGCTCGCCACGGGATCGCGGAGGAGATCCACGCCATCGACGGCTCCTCCGTTTCCGTCGAGATTGCTCGCGCGAAAGCCTCCGAGGAGGGACTCTCGGCAATTCACTACAAAGTGGCGGATCTCAACAATGTCCGGCTGCCTCGGAAGGTTTATGACGCCGCCGTTTTTCACCAGTCGCTCCATCACGTGAATTCGATCGAGAAGCTGCTCGAGCGAGTCCTCGCCTCTCTCAGACCGAATGGTCTCCTCTTCCTGGACGAATGGACTGGACCCTCCCGGTTCGAGTGGGACACAGCGAGGCTCGCCAACGCCGAATCTCTCTTCGCAAAGCTCCCCCAGTCGTGGAGAAAGTGGGCCCAGCTCCGAGCACCGATCGAGGCGGCGGATCCGACGGAGGCGGTGCGGTCCTCCGCGATCCTCCCGAGCGTGCGCCGCTTGTTCTCGATCCGGCTGGAGCGAGCCTATGGCGGACAGCTCGTGTCCGTTCTCCTTCCGCAGCTCGATCGAAAAGTGATTCCGCCGTCCGAGCTCGATGCGATTCTCGCGGAATGGCTCGCGATCGAAGAGGCTGACCTGCGACGCGATCCCGGTTCGACCTACTACACCGCCATCCTGGCCCAGCCGCGAAGGGGCCTCGGCCGAGTGGTGAGGCGAATGGCTTCGCTCGCCGTTCGGTTTCGCCAGGCGTTTCGATATCGCGTTCTGCCGGTCCTCGGCATGCGGGGGAGAGTCCGCGGAGCGGTACGGTGATCGTCGCGCTCGCGTCCCCTCGGCCGGCGTCCAGCCTCGACGACGGCCTCGCGCGCGTCGAGCGCCTCATCGCCGAAGCCGCGGCGCGCCGCGCTTCGATCGTCTGCTTCCCCGAGGCATACCTGCCGGGCCTGCGCGGCCAGGACTTCGAGGTCCCTCGGTTCGATCGCGCCGACCAGGAACGCGCGCTCGAGGCGGCGGCCGGGTGGGCGCGGCGCCACGCGATCGCCGTGATCCTCGGGATGGAGCGGATCGCGGAGGCCGGCCGTCAGGTCGCCGCCTTCGTGATCGACTCCGGCGGGAGCGTCCTCGGATTCCAGACGAAAAACCAGCTCGACCCGAGCGAGGACGGGCACTACGTCCCGGGAACGGGACGGCGGATCTTCGAGGCCGGCGGCGTCCGCTTCGGCGTCGCGATCTGCCACGAGGCCTGGCGATACCCGGAGACCGTGCGGTGGGCGGCGGTGCGCGGCGCGAAGATCGTGTTCCATCCGCAGCACACCGGAAACGACCGCGCCCTTCCGGCGGGAGGAGCCCGCCTCGCCGAGTGGGGATCGGCCGCCGCCCCGTACTACGAGAAGGCCATGACGTGCCGCGGCCTCGAGAACACGATCTACTTCGCCAGCGTCAACTACGCGCTGCGCTTCCCCGAATCGGCGACGAGCCTGATCGGCCCCGACGGCCGCTGCGAGGCCTTCCTGCCGTACGGAGAGGAGGGCGTGCTGGCCGCGGAGATCGACCCCGCCCGGGCGACGGCCCTGCTCGCCAACCGATATGCTCCCGACCGCCATGGCGACGCCACGGGCGAGTGAGCCCGAAGAAGGAGGTTCCATGAGCGCCGCACCGCCGCCGAATCCGCAGACTCCGCCTCCGCACATGCAGGTGATCCAGATGGCCATGGGCTACTGGGTGTCGCGCATCGTCTGGGTGGCCGCGAAGCTCGGCCTGGCCGACAGGCTCGCGAAGGGACCGCGGAGCGCGGCGGAGCTCGCGGGGGAGACCGGCACGCACGCGCCGTCGCTCCACCGCCTGCTGCGCACGCTCGCCTCCCTCGGGATCCTGACCGAACGCGACGGGAAGCGCTTCGCGCTCACACCGCTGGGCGAGACGCTCGAGACCGGCGCTCCCGGATCCGCGCTCGCCACCGTCCTGACGCTCGCCGGCCCGACCTTCTACCGCACGTGGGACGAGATCCTCTACTCGTTCCAGACGGGAAAGACCGCATTCGAGAAGGTGTTCGGGATGCCGCCGTTCGACTACCTCGCGAAGCACCCCGACGAGGCGTCGCTCTTCAGCGAGACGATGGTGGGGCTGCACGGACCGGAGACTCCGGCGGTCGCCGCCGCGTACGACTTCTCGAAGTTTCGGACGGTCGTGGACGTCGGCGGCGCCACGGGCAACATGCTCGCGGCGATCCTGAGCCGTCATCCGGGCCCGCGCGGAATCCTGTTCGACCTGCCCCACGTGGTGCGCGAGGCGCCGGCGCTCCTGGGAAGGGCCGGCATCGCCGACCGCGTCACGATCGAGTCCGGCAGCTTCTTCGAGTCGGTGCCGAAGGGCGCGGAGGCCTACATCCTGTCGCACATCATCCACGACTGGTCGGAGGCGCAGTGCCTGACGATCCTGGGCCACGTGCGCAGGGCGATCGCTCCGAACGGGAGGCTCCTCCTCGTCGAGATGGTGCTGCCGCCCGGCGACGCGCCGCATCCGGGAAAGCTGCTCGACATCACGATGCTGCTCCTGCCAGGCGGACAGGAGCGCACGCCCGAGGAGTACAAGGACCTGCTGGCGAAAGCCGGGTTCCGCCTCGAGCGCGTGGTGCCGACCGAGTCGCCGGTCAGCGTGGTGGAGGCGGTGGCGGTGTAGGGGGGCGACGAGGTCGCAGCGGAGGAGTCATGCTCGCCTCCACATTCGTCGGCACCAGCGTGGACGGGTTCATCGCCCGCCTGAACGGGGAGTTCGATTTCCTGCCGGCGGGCGGCGGGGAAGAGCACGGCTACCGGGAGTTCATGGCCTCCGTGGACGCGCTCGTCATCGGCCGCGGCACCTTCGATACGGTGCTCAAGTTCGAGGAATGGCCCTACGGGGACAAGCGCGTCGTCGTCCTGAGCAGCAAGCCGCTCGACTTCTCGGGCGTGCGCCGCGAAGGCGCTCGGGTGGAGCAGATGTCCGGCGATCCGGGCGAGATCGCGGCGCGCCTCGAGGCGCAGGGCGTGCGGCACGCCTACATCGACGGCGGCATCACGATCCAGCGGTTCCTGAGGGCCGGGCTCATCCAGCGGCTGATCATCACCCGCGTGCCGGTGCTGATCGGCACCGGAATCCCGCTCTTCGGCGTGGTCGACGCCGACGTGCGGCTGCGCCACGTCGCGACGCGGACGTACGCCAGCGGGCTGGTTCAGAGCGAGTACGCCGTGGCAGACTGACGCGGCAGACTGACGCACCACGAAGGGCGAGGGACGATACATGAGCCGGACGATGCGCGCCCGCGGTGCCGCGAAGCCCGCGGTCCTCGTGTCCTCTCGGGGTCTGACCCCGGAGACCCGGCCGCCGGGCGGCGTCGATGTCCCTCTCGGGGCCAGCCCATGAGACCGCGCCTCGTGGAGGATCCGGGCGCCGCCACCCGCCGCATCCGGCTGGTCACCCGGGCGATCCTGGCGGTCGGCTTCGTCGCCGCGGTCGGCGTCTACGCCGCCGCCAGCGCGAGGCCCGAGGATCCGCTCAACGAGCAGCTGACCTCCAAGAAATACCTCCACGACCTCGAGGTCTACGGCGGGAAGGCCAACGTCCTGGCGGCGGAGTTCCGGGACTGGTTCGCCGGGCTCTGGTACGGGAGAAACCTGGCGTTCACGATCGCGGTCCTCACGGTCGTGGCGGCGCTCGTCTACCGCTTCTTCGCCACTCCGCTTCCGCCTCCGGAGGAGCCCGAGGACGACGGCCCGCGTCCCGGCCCGAGGCGGCTGTAGAAAAAACCGGCCGCCCGGAGAGGAAGCCGGGCGGCCGGGCGAACCGAACCGGGAGAGAACGCGGTTCGGGATCTTCGGGCTCGGGATTACTGGACGACGATGCTTCCGGTCATCGCGGCCCCGTGCGGGGTGCAGTGGTACGGGAAGGTCCCCGCCTGCGTGAACTTCCGCTCGAAGACCTTGCCGGAGCCGCTGACGCCCGAGTCCCACATCCCGTCGGCCTGGCAGCCGCCGTTGCAGGCGCCAGACGTCGTCGAGTGCCCGCCGCTGCTCCACACCCAGCGCACGGTGTCGCCGACGTGGATGTGCGTCGTGCTGGAGCCGCTCGCCTGATCCACGAACCGCAGTCCACCCTGGCCGACGTTGACGATCGCCGTCTGCGCCTGCGCGGCCGGAGTCGGGGTGCTCGACGGAGTCGGACGGGGAGTGCTCTGCGGAGTCGGGGTCAGCGTGGGCGCCGGGGGCGGGACGTGGCCCGGAGGCGCGGGAACGTCCTCGGATCCGATGACGAGGAACGGGTCGGTCGTCTGGTTGTCGATCACCGCCGCGAAGCTGAAGACCTCCGCGGTCGCGGTCACGACGATCGTGGCGTCGTTGATCGACTCCGTGCCGCGGCCGATCGCGCCGAAGATGTTGTTGATCTGCACGCCCGAGTGCGCGTCGATGGCGCGCGTCTGCGTCCCCAGGAGCTGGCCCGCCGAGTCGAACACGTCGAAGCGCGCGGAGACCGCGCCGTCGGTCGGGTTGAAGGCGCCCGCGTTCGTCCGGAAGCCGAGTCCCGCGCCCCCGTTCGCGATCTGCCCGAGGAACGTCACCGGCTGCGCCGCCGAGGTGAGGACGCCCGGGATGAACATGCCGACCGTCGGCTCGGGCGAGGTCGAGTAGAGGCGGCTCGTGACACCGATGTCCACGGCGCTTCCGCCTGCGGTCACCTGGAACTCGATGCCGCCCGCGGTGTTCGGCTCCGAGAACGCGACGCCGACGATGTCGTTGAAGGACTTCGTCTCGCGCGGGCCGACGACGATCTGCAGCCCGCGGTCCACCGCCGGGCACGTCCCGATGAAGCAGCGGTACGTGGCCTCGATCGAGATGGTCGAGTCGTAGGACGTGTTGAACACGCGCACGTCCGAGAAGAACGGCGCGGCGCCGACGATCGACGCCGCCGTCGGCAGCGTGACGCGGTTCGGATCGTCGAGCGCGAGCGCGTGACCGCCGACACACAGGAGAGCGAGGAGCGCGAGAGACCAGGCGCGAGAGCTCCGAATCTTCATGGCCAACCTCCAATCGCCGTGACGAGTCTCTGGAATCCGGGTGACGCAACGCGCCGCGCGGCGCGCATCATCCCGTTTAAGGCAGCGCTAAGAGTCGCGTCACACGCGGAGTCGTGACGCGTCTCTCAAGAGTTCGTTAAGCCGGATCGCGCGGCGCGCGTTGTACGCTGTGCCGCACGATGTGGCTCCGTCACCTCTTCGCGATCGCGGTCCTGCCGTTCACCGCGGCGATCGTCATTCCGGTATTGATTGCGCGCCGCAACGCGACGACGCTTGCCGTGGGCGGCTCGCCGGGCGCCGTCGCGATCCAGCTCGCGGGCCTCGCGCTTCTCGGCCTCGGGCTCGTTCTCTTCTTGCAGTCGCTCCGGCGGTTCGCGTCGGAGGGGAAGGGCACGCTCGCGCCCTGGGATCCGCCGCGCGCGCTCGTCGTGCGAGGCCCGTACCGCTTCGTGCGCAACCCGATGATCTCCGGCATCGTCTTCGTGCTCTTCGGCGAGGCGCTCGCGCTGCGGTCGATGCCGCACGCCGGCTGGGCGGCCGCGTTCCTGCTCGCCAATCTGGTCTACATCCCGCTCCTCGAGGAGCCCGTGCTCGAGGATCGCTTCGGGGAGCCGTACCGCCAGTACTGCCGCAACGTGCCGCGGATCTTTCCGCGGCTCCGCCCGTGGGATCCGCGCTGAGCCCGAGGACGAGCGCCGCGTTCCTGACGCTGGTGTGCGTGCAGGCGGTTCACTCCGTCGAGGAGTATCGGAACCGCCTGTTCGACGTCCTCGCGCCGGCCCGGGCGGTGAGCGGTCTGATCTCTCCGGATCGCCG
>Ga0070667_100005425_pt1 | contig 10655 bp, 5 predicted proteins | sample KBSS33metaG_FD_64659 | JGI IMG/M metagenome (GOLD analysis project Ga0070667, IMG submission 64659) | Switchgrass rhizosphere microbial communities from Kellogg Biological Station, Michigan, USA - KBS S3-3 metaG | ecosystem: Host-associated > Plants > Roots > Rhizosphere > Soil ...
CGCCAGGCGACCGTCGAACATGTTCGGGGGTTCGACCGCATGGTCGTCCACGCTGATGAGAATCATGTCTTGGAGCTTCATCATGCCCTCCAGCAATGCGACCGGCGGTTCAAGGCATTCGACCGGGGAGCGGTCGCTCGAAATTGGACTGCGCCAAAAGCGAATCCTCGGCCGCATTGCAAATTGATTAGAATCACTGGAACCCTAACTTTAGTGTCCTTAATCAGCGAGCGTCAACGACTCTTATCCTGCGAATATGCAGAGTTACTGCGCAAATTTACTAGGTGGACCCTTGCTTGCTCCGAGGGGTGCCTCGATTCGCCGCCGTACGGTTGCTCCTGCCCAAGCGCAGCAGGAGCTGCAGACGGGCAAACTCAGCCGAGAGACTGGCCATTTAAAGGGCGGGCCACTGATGTCGCGTTTCGACAACAGGTACGAAGAGTCAGCTCGATTAAATTATGAACAGATCGAGGAGATCAGGTTTGACTAGCGACCCGCGCGAAGACGGGCAGGAAGAACTCCCCGGCGTCGTCGCTCGCGGCCACGAACTCGACCTCGACGACGTCTCCGAGCCGGGCCTCGTCGTTGGTGAAGCCAGCCGGATTGCTGATGAACAACGGCCCCTCCTCGAGCGCCACCAGGACGGTGTCGTAGGGCACCTCGAGCGCGTCGTAGTACTTCTGGACGAACGTGCACCAACTCGCGAGCGTGCCCCGGCCTGAGACCTCGGTCCACTCGAGCCGGTCGTGGCCGCACTTCTCGCACGCCTCCTCCGGCGGCCACTGGAACTGCGCGCACGACGAGCACCTCTGAAGGAAGAGGCGCTGCCGTTGGCAGAGTTCCCAGAAGCGATCGTGCACTCCGCCGAGCGTGCGATTCGGACGGCGATTTGAGGACGTCACGCGTCCCCCCGCGTGAAGACCAGCGGATACGCCCCGTCGGGCGTGGACAGCGACGTCATGGACGCCGCCAGGTCCAGCACCTGCCGCGCGCCGGCTTCGTGGCGAAGTTGACGAACGGCCTCCAGCACCTGACCCCAACCTTGGGTATATGCCTCGGACATCATGCCGCCGCTCGTGCTTACCCCAAGGCCGCCACCGTACTTCATATGGCCGTCAGCCCACATCGACAGCGCCTCCCCTGGTGCGGCGAACCCGTAGCCCTCGATCTGATTGATCAAGTGGATGGACGCGGCGTCGTAACCCTCGAAGTGCCGAATCTCGGCGATGTCGAGCCCCGCCATGTCGAGGGCCTGCCGACCCGCCTCTTGGTACTCCTCACGCAGAGCCTTCACGACCATATGCTTGAACATCTCCTTGTGCGTTTCGGCGCGGCCCCACCCCGAGACGCGCACCGGGATGGTGCGTAAGCCGGCCGATTCCTCGGTCCGCTTGAGGATCAGGCAGACCGACGCGTCGCTGACGAGGCACATGTCGAGCAGATGCAATGGTTTGACGACATAACGCGACGACAAATAGTCCTCGATCGTAATCGGGTCTTGCATGATCGCGAAGTCACTCCGACCCGCGTTGTCGCGCAGCGTAGTCGCGACAACGCCGAGGTCGCGCTCGGCGTAGCCGTATTGGCTCAAGTACCTCTGGGCCTTCAGCGCCCAGTGCGCGCCCTGTGAACTCCAGCCCCAGGGGTGGTAGTAGTAGTACGACGGCGGCCCGTAGCTCTCGGTATCCCCGCCGAACGCCCGACGGATCGAGCGCATCGGCGCGGAGTAGATGAGTGCGAAGGTGTCGACGTCCTTGCGGGCCAACATCGCTACGGCTTGTGGCACTACCCCCATCATGATCGGCATGGTCATCTCGGCATGGCGTGGCCGTAGCCCCAGCGCGTCGCTCGCCAGTTCCGGCGTGAACGCCGAGTAGTCCTTAACGAAGTACGAGAACCCAACGGCGTCGATGTCCCTGCGGGTTAGTCCGGAATCGGCCAGCGCCCGCTCGAACGACGTCAGCGCCAGCTGGTCGGCCATGTTGTGCACCGGCTCGGCCTTGCGGCTGCGAGCAGTCTCGTAGTCGAAGGCGAAGTCCGAATTACCTACGCCCACGATTGACACGCGATTGCTCAGCTCACGATCGGCGTCTGGAAAAGTCACAATTACCTCATCATTCCGGTTCATTCGAGCCCGAGGGGCGGCGTTCATACAGGCCGATCTCGCGGCTAATAGCCGCCTTCCGCTCTACGCCGCGGAGTCGACGTCCAAATTCAACGGGTCGCTTGGGCGCGTTGACCCTGACCGGCGTCGCCAGGTGGCATTCTCGCCGGGAAAGGAATGTCACGCGTCCTGTCCTTCGGCCTCTGCGCGAAGCGCACCAACCTCAACCAACTCATTCACGTCGTACACCGGACAGACAACCGCGTGGTCGTCCATTCCAGATCAAGATCATGTCTTCGACTGTCATAGATACCTCCGCTAGTCGATGGAATTGACATTTCGCTGGCGCATGGTGTGACAAGAGACTTCGAGCTAGGGAAGCGCGAATGGCTTGAAGCCTTCGACAACCTCGTAGCACTTGCAACTGGCTGCCCACTTCAGCGTCTCGGCCCCTGTCCCGCCGGCATGCTCTGTGGATGAGAAGCTGATGGTGGGCACCTCGGCCCCGACGAGATTCTGGATCGATTCCATCGCCTTGATATACGACGCGCGGTTCAGGTCCTTGCCTGCGTTTTGCAGTGCCTTGAGGATGGTATTCGCGTTGTCGCACACGCCGAGCAGGGCGTTGTACTTGCCCGCGTCGTTGCCGTTGGGCGTCAGAGTTGTACCCGAGTAGTCCTTATATGCCTGCAGGCATGCGCTCGCCGCTGCCGAAGGCTGGATGTTCGTGGTCCAGTCATTGTCGGTCATCGACGTCATGGCGTACGTCCCGTCGAGCTGGTTCGCCGGGAACGGTGCGATCGATGAGCCGGTAGCGACACCGAGGTAGTCGCTGCCGATGTACTTGGGGTGGTAGTTGAGCCGGTTCGCAGCGTTGAGGAAGGCATTCGTCGCGTCGAGCAGGATCACTGTGTTGACGCCTGCCGCCTTCATCTTCTCGACTGCGGCGGCGTCGGCCGGGCTGCCCAGCTCGTTCGATGTCGTCGCCTCTACTTTGATCGACTGGCCAACCTTCGACAGCGACGCCTTCAGCGTCGTGTCGATCAAGTGGCTCGTTACCGGATCGCCAAGGTGGTAAGTGCCGAGAACGACATCCGAGCCCAGGAGCCCGTGTGCCTTCGCCCATGCGGGCAGATTCCGCAGGGCTCGACTGAGCGAGGGACCCGTCGAGAACAAGTATGGCGAATCGAGTGTGAACGCCGAGTCGGTGACCGACACCGACGATGTGATGATCGGGACGTGGTTCTGGCTGGCTACGCAATCTTGCCCGGATGTGAAGTTACTGTCCGCGGCAACCGCGAAGACCTTGTCGTTCTGTGTCAGCTGGACACACGCGTTGCCCTGGGACTGCGCGGGGTTTGCGGCGATCACCAGGTAGTCGGTGTACTTGAGGTCCAGGTCGCGCCCATTGATCGGCGTGATCTTCTGTTTTGCCCAGCTTGCGAGGATAGCCTTCCAGTAGTCCTGCTCGTTACCGAAGTCGTAGGTCGGTCCCAGCTGCGCCAAGTTGGCGACATTGACGCTGGCAATGCCCAAAGTGATCGTCGTGTCCGTCACGCCAACCGTCGACGCGGCGACGGCCCCTGCACCGCTTCCCTTGCTCGTGGTTGAACCGTGTGTCGTGCTGGACGAGCACGCGCTCAACACAGTGAGAGCCGTAGCAGCGAGCGCGCTGATGATCCAGCGAGACCTCGATGACGGGGCGACAGACCGTGATCTCCTCGGCGTACTAAGTGCGCTCAACGTTGACCCTCTTCTCGGTTTGTTGGTAGCGGATTGCTCTTAATGATGTGGAGAATCCCGCGGGCCGGTGGGCCGACGGTCTCACGATTTCTGCGAAAAGGCTTCGCAAACGGTGGTAGGTCATTGGGCGATGGCGTCGGAGCGATCGATGGCCACTTCGTCCGCGCCGAGGTAGGCGCCGATGACCTGCTGGTCCTCGCGTAGGGCTTCCGGCGACCCCTTGGCGATCACGACACCGGCGTCGAGCACGTACATCTGATCGACGATGCTCGAGAGTGTCGGGAAGTCATGCTCGATGATCAGCAGGGTCGCGTCGAGCCGGTCGCGAATCGCGATCAGCACGGGGCGGAACGCCTCGACCTCGCGCTGGGCGACGCCGGCCGTCGGCTCGTCCAGCAGGATTGTTCGCGAGCCCAGGCAGACAATCGTCGCCAGCTCGACGATCCGGCGCGTCCCGGTCGAGAGTTCGTGGATGTCGGAGTTGGCCACCGCGTCCAGTCCCATCAGCTCGACGACCTCCTCGACCTTCGCGAACGCGTCGCGTCGGCCGCGGTGTCCGGAGTGGTCGTGCAGGTTGAGGTCGACCGCGACTCGCAGCGTCTCGTATACGGTTGAGTTCGGGTAGAGCCGGGCCTGTTGGAAGCTGCGTCCCAGGCCGTGCCGCGCGCGACGCCACGGTGGTTTGCGCGTGACATCCACGCCCGCCAGCAGGATGGACCCGCTCTTGACGGCGAGCTGACCCCCGATCACGTCGAACAGCGTCGACTTACCCGCGCCGTTAGGACCGATGAGGCCGATGATCTCGCCGGGCTGGGCGGAGATGCTCACGTCGCGGAGGATCGGCACGCCACCGAGCACCACGTCCACGTCGCGCACCTCGATGGCTGGCACGCGATGAGCCACGCCGGAGGACACCCCGTCGTCGATGGCGGCCTCCTCGACGGTCAGCCGAAATACCGCGCTCGGGCGGATGGCGGTGAGACCCGGGCCTTCCTCCTCGTGGTCGTCCTCAGGGGTGATCAACGGGCCGACCGGCGCCGCGACGGGGTCCAACCTGGCCAGCCCGAGCTTCTCCAGCACCCAGTCGCGATTGCGGAAGAACTCGCTCGACATGCCGCGCGGGTTCTGGAGCACTACGGCCAGCAGTCCGAGGCTGCCGACAATCAGGATGAAGTTAGTGCCGAGGGTGCCGTGGAACAGTGGCTGGATCACGTTTCCGAGACCGACGATGAGCACGCCGCCCATGACGGCACCGGTCACCGTCGTGACCCCGCCGAGAATGGCGATACTCACGAGTGTCAACGCGAGCGCGGGCGCGAAGATGGACTGATCGCTGAAGTCGACCAGAAGCCCCGCGTACAGGTATCCGCCCAACGCGGCGATCATGCCCGACAGGGTGAAGGCGGTGAGCTTAACCCGCAGCGCCGAGATGCCCTGGCTCTCGGCAACGAGTTCATTCTCGCGGACCGCGATCATGCGCCGCCCGATTGGGCTGACCCGCAAGCCCCACGTCGCCCCCGCAACCAGCACCAGTGCAGCCAGCGCGAGGAAGTAGTACTTCTGCTCGCTCCGGAACTGCACGCCCCCGATAGTTGGCCGTAGCAGGTGAAGCGAGCTCTGGCCGAGGTCGTCGACGTGCACCAACCACGACTGCGCGAATAACCAGGTCGAGGCCATCGTGGCGAACGCGAGGGTCACCACGGCGAGATAGATCCCGCGTACTCGCAGCGCCGGGATGCCAGCCGCGAAGGCGACGATGGCACCGGCGAATGTGGCGACGACCAACCCCAGCCACCAGTTGATCCCGATCTGCTCCAATCGCCCACCGAGCAGGGCCCCGATCGCCACCAAAGCTGATTGGCCGATCGAAATCTGCCCGCAGTAACCCGTGAGCACGACCAACGACAGCGCCATGATCGCGAAGATGAGCCCGCTCGCCAGATCGTCCTGGATCGTCGGTGTCGAGACGAGGCCGACGACGATCCCGACGACGACGTAGAACATGAGCGCTGCGCTGTGAAAGATCCGCACCTTCTTCTTGCGCGCGATCGGCGGGTTCAAGCGTTTCACCGACCCGACCGAGGACCAATCCTCCGACACGACGCCACCGCCGCGGCGAGTAAGGATTTCCCGGCTACGGAAGAGGAGTATGGCGAGGATCAGAATGAACAAGACGAGGTCGACCGTCCCCTGGCTCGTGAAGTTGAACAGGACGATCGCCTCGACGACACCGATAACGATGCCGCCGACGAGCGCTCCAGTGAAACTGGCCAGGCCGCCGAACATCGCAGCGGCGATCGCCCGCTCCAGGAGATCCGGCCCGACCTGCGTGCGCTCGACGACCGATTGCAGTGGCCCCACCAAGACACCGGCGAGGGCGGCGAGCACCGACGCGAGCGTCCAGGCGAACAGCGAGATTCGCTTGATCGGGACGCCAGCGGTCAGGGCAGCCTCGGGGTTATCCACTGCGGCGCGACTGGCCAGCCCAATGCGGGTGAACTTGAAGAAGCCCGCCAGCGCGAGGCAGACGACGGGGGCGGTGATCAGGATGATGACCTCGGGCGGGCTGATCTGCGTCGAACCAATCGTCCAGGTGAGGTGGAACGGGATTGGGAACACGGCACTTGCGCTGTTGCCGACCGGGACGAAGAGGCTGGCTATGAAGAAAGCCTGGGCACAGGCGATCGTCGCAATCAGTACGATGACCCGCGGCGCCTTCGCCAGCCGCCGCATGATGACGACTTCCAGAATCACGCCCGCGCAGATCGCAGCGGAGAGCGCCAATCCGAGCCCGAGCCAGTAGTTCAACCCGACCGTTCCGACGAGCCAAGGCACCATCCCGGCCACGAGAGCACCTAGATCACCCTGAGCGAAGTTGAGCACCCGCGACGTGCGGTAGATCAACACGATCCCGACAGCCAGCAGGCCATAGGTCAGGCCGGTCGTGAGGCCAATGATAAGCACGGCACCGTTGATGTCCATGCCCAAGATCGAAATGGTCCCGCTCATCCCCACTCCCTCCAGAACGGGCGCGCCTCATGCGGGCGCTTCGACATGGCCGTGCCTAATGGTTGGTTCATGTGTCGGCGCTGAAGAAGACGGCCCGGGCGATGTCGCCGCGCTCGACCAGTTCGGAGGTGGGCCCGTCGAAGCGGACCGTCCCCTTTTCCAGAAAGTAGCAGTGACTCGTTAGCCGCCGCGCGATGTTCAGTGACTGTTCGACGATGAGGATCGTCATCCCTTCCTCCGACATGCGCTCGACCGCGGGAATCAACGCCTCAACGGCCTTGGGAGCCAACCCCAGGGACAACTCGTCGATCATCAGCAGCTGGGGGCGGGCGACCAGCGCCCGTCCCAGTCCAACGAGTTGTCGCTCTCCCCCAGACAGCACACCTGCCTTGCGCCCGAGCAACGCCTTCAACGCCGGAAACACCGAGACGGCGTGATCCAAGCGCTGGTCCAGCTCCTGACGCTTGCGCATGTGTCGGTAGCCACCCATGCGCAAGTTGTCTCGGACGGTGAGCGTCGGAAAGGTCGCGTTCGCACCTGACATCAACCACAACCCGACGCCGACTCGCTGGGCCGACGTGGCCCTGGTGATCTCTCGATCGTCGAGATAGATCGAGCCCTTCGTCGCCGGTAGGACACCCGCGATGACCTTGAGCAAAGTCGACTTCCCGGCGCCGTTCGTGCCGAGCAGAGCGACGCGAGCACCGCGTGGAATCGATATCGAGATCCCGTGCAGGATGCTGACAGTGCCGTAGGAGGCGTGGGCGTCCTGCACGGTCAGCAGCTGCGGGGCGCGCTCAGACTCGGTCTTCGCCGCAGGCGATCCGTTCGCGAGACTCACATTGCTCCTCGTTGCGCGGCCATCCGGTCGGTTACGTCGTTTCGTCCTCAGGCGAGGCGATCACGTCTCGCTGATCCGCGATCTCGATGCGCTAACTTGTTCGCTTCGACTCGCTCGCACTGCCGAGCTTTCGAATTGGGCCAAGCCCAGGCTTCTCAAGTCGCTTACCGAGCTTTTATTTGGTGAAATGCAAACCAAAAGTAGCCTCGGCGGGACGTTGCGCGTCGTCCACGTATCTGAAAAGTCGTTGGTCAGATATTCAGGGCCAAACCGAGCGTCATCGAGCACCGACTGCAAGTCAATAGTCGAAATCGCACGTAGATTGTGCATATTTGCACTGCTTCCTAGCACTGATAATCCGCCCCGCATGACTGCCACTGAGTGGCAGCTTGACCAAGTCAAGCCCGTACAGCTCGGCGACTTTGTCTCCTGCACGTTGCCCGACGGCGCGGACTGAGTATTCGTCAGTGTTGCGAGACCATCCGGGATCTAAGGTCAGATGACGTCCTGGGCGGCCAGCTGATCTACCTCGCCTCGGGTGAGGCCGAGGATGCGCCCATAGACGTCGTAGTTGTCCTCGCCGTAGTTCGGCCCGGAGCGGCCGACGACGCCGCCTATGTAGGCAGGTGTCTTGCTGAGGCGGACCGGGAACTCTTTGACCGGCCACCGACCGATCTCGGTCTGGTCGAGCTCGGTCAGCCAATCGTTGTGGTCGAGCTGTGGGTCGTTCTCGTATCGGTCCTGCGCGTTTTGGCAGACTCCAGCCGGCACACCAGCCGCCTGTAGCTTCGCCATCAGCTCGTAGCCATCCCAGCTCTCGGTGCTTTCGCCGACCGCACGGTCGAGTTCGTCCTGGACATCTAGGCGCTGCTCGAGGGTGCCGAAGCGCGGGTCGGCCAGCGCGGCCGGAGAACCGAGCACCTCGACCAGGGCCCTCCACTCCGCTTGCTCGAAGCAGGAGACCGCGAGCCATCGGTCCTCGCCGCGCGTGCGGTACATGCCGTGGGGGGCGGCGAGCTTGTACGGCGACCGATTACCGAAACGTCGCCAGCGCTCGCCGTTTGCGGTGTAATTCAGGATCGAACTACCCGCCAGATAGGTGCCCGACTCCACCTGGGACGAGTCGATGTAGCACCCCTTGCCCGTCGCCTTCTGCCGGTGGAGCGCGGCCATCATCGCCAGCGCCATGTTGTAGGCGCCGTACCAGTCGAGGAACGAGTAGCCGATGCCTGCCGGCGCATATGGCTGCGGCAGCCCCGACATCTCGCTGATGCCAGCGAGAGCCTGGGCCGTCGGGCCGAAGCTGCGCGCCGATCCCAATGAACCGATCTCGCCCATGCCCGACTGCTGCACGTAGATGATGCGCGGGTTGATCTCCTTGAGCCGCTCATAGCCGAAGCCCATTCGCTGCATGGTCCCGGGCGAGAAACCCTCGACGACCATGTCCGCGTCCTTTAGCAGCTCGGTCAGCAACTGCTTGCCGCGCTCGCTTTTGAGGTTCAGACTGATGCCCTGTTTGCCCGAGTTGATCTCTAGGAAGAATCCGGCCCGGTTCGGCGTGGTGACCTCCGGCTGCGGTAGCGGCTCGGTGGCGGCATCGCGTTCAGCTCGCCCACCGGGCGGGCACTGGCCGGCCGGTCCCCATCGCATGGCGTCCCAGCGGCTCTTGTGCTCCACCTTGATGACCTCAGCTCCCAGGGCGGCCAGATATCGTCCTGCGCCGGCGCTCGCGAGCAACCAGGAAAGGTCAATCACTCGCACGCCGGCCAGCGCGAAGGGCTTGCCCCGTCCGCTGATCACGTGCGGCCGGTTCACCACCTCGTCGTCGACGGTGACCCGAACGCCCGACGTCCAGGCCGTCGACTGGTCGCCGAACTCGTCGTTGTGTTCGCCGAGCAGCGGCGCACGCGGACCTTGGGACCACGGCACCTCGGGCGCTACCCACTTGGCCCCGACGTAGGTGAACGAGCGGTCGAACTCCGGGTGGTAGACGTCCAGGAAGGTCTCGCGTTGCTGCCAGTGCTCGTCGTCGATGTTTTCCTCCGGGCGGCGGATTGGCGCCCATGGTAGGCCGAAAGCCTGCGCGTCTCGCCAAAGATCGCGTTCGAAACGCAACTTGTTGGACAGCTGGTCGACGAGCTGGCTGATGCGGTCGCTGACGTGCTTTCGCCCCTCGGGAGTCGCGTACTCATCGCTGGTGAGGTCGCCGGCCATGCCGTACTTGTCGAGCAGCCGGAGCGTGCCATCCCACCCGTCGAGGATTCCGGGGAGGTAGCTCTTGTAGGGAAGCAGCCACCGCCCGTCCTTGGTCATCGACAGGGACGGCAACGTGTCCTCCGGCATCGAGTGCCTGCACGTGCGGCGGTAGTGCGTTCGGCGCAAGTAGACCCAGTTTGGCCAATCGGTTTCGGTGTTGGTGGCGACGGCGTCGTGCACCGCGACGGCCAGCTCCTGCCCGCCGTGACCGTTGATCCGGCCAACCAGCGCACCGATGGTCGCGATCGCGGCCATCTCGCCCGCGATGTGGTACGCCTGCCACATCTGCGGCGCGATCGGGGGCAGGTCGTAGTACCCATCGGGTTCCGGGTCATAACCGCAGTTCATCGCGACGCCGCCGAGCGCGAGGTGCACGAGATCGCTGCTCTTGTAATCGGCCCAGGGACCGGTGTCGCCGAACGGGCTGATTCGCAGGTACAACAGGTCGGGATTCGCCGCTTGCAGCGTGTCGTACCCGAAACCCCGCTCAGCAAGATAGCCGCGCGGGCGAGTGTCAAGCAGGATGTCCGCACGCTCGATCATCGACCGCAGGCGACGCTGCCCCTCGGCGTCGTCCAAGTCGAGCGTGACGCCGCGTTTGCCCAGGTTGTAGTGCCAGAAGTGCAGACTGCGGTCGGGTCCACGTTGATCCTCATAGAAGGGGCCGTAGCTGCGCGTCTTCTCGCCCTGCGGCGGTTCGAC
>Ga0070667_100005426_pt1 | contig 10655 bp, 8 predicted proteins | sample KBSS33metaG_FD_64659 | JGI IMG/M metagenome (GOLD analysis project Ga0070667, IMG submission 64659) | Switchgrass rhizosphere microbial communities from Kellogg Biological Station, Michigan, USA - KBS S3-3 metaG | ecosystem: Host-associated > Plants > Roots > Rhizosphere > Soil ...
GTGGTGAAGCAGGACGCGCCGCCCGCCGCGCACGCCTCGGTGATCGGATCGACCCAGGGGGGCGGGTTCTGCTTCATCGACGGCCAGACCCAGGGGGTCATCGCGGTCGAGCAGACGTCGATCCCGGCGCGCAGGAACGCGCCGATCACGCGGATGTTGTCGTCGGCGTACGCGGCGGTCGGGCCGTAGTGCACGAGCGCGTCGGGCCGCAGGGCCACGAGGGCGTCGAGGTCGCTGGTCGCGGTGACGCCGATCGGGCCGATGCCGCAGATCTCGCCCGCGTCCCGCCCGTCCTTGCCGGGGTCGTTGACCCCGACGCCGGCAAGCTCGAAGCCGGGATGCCGGACGATCTCGGGGATCACCAGCTTGCCCACGAACCCCGTTCCCCAGACGACCACGCGCCGCGGCCGCGTCGGCTCCGTACCGGCCATCAGCTCATCATCTCCCCGGAGTTGACCAGCAGGTGCTGGCCGGTGACCGCCTTGGCGTGATCGGAGGCGAAGAACATCGCGACGTCGGCGACCTCGCCGTCCTCGGTCATCCGGCGCAGCGGGAAGTCCGCCACGATCTCCTGGAGCGCCTCCTCCTTGCTGATGCTCTTCTGCTGCGACTGGATGTCGACGTAGAGCTGGACGGGCGGCCCCCACATCCACGATGGGACGACCATGTTGCAGCGGATGTTGTGTTCGCCGAGCTCGTCGGCCAGGTAGTACATGGTCGACAGCAGCGCGCCCTTGGACGCGGCGTACCCGGCCTGCGGCAGCTGCGGCTTGAACATCGACTGCGAGCCGATCAGGACGATGGAGCCGCCGCCCTTGGCCTTCATCGCCTCGGCGACCGGCCTGATCAGGGTCAGCGCGCCGATGACGTTGGTCTCGTAGGCGGTGCGCCAGTCCTTGAACTGCGAGTCCCAGAGCCCGCCGAAGGCCATCTCGAACGCGGCGACCTGGATCAGGGCGTCCACCGAGCCGAACTTCTCCCGGGCCAGCTCCACCAGCGCGCCGCAGGCGGCCTCGTCGGTGATGTCGGCGGCCAGCGCGGCGAGCCGTTCACCGGCCGGATCCAGCTCGGCGGCGAGCGTGTCGAGCGTCGCCTGCGTCCGCGCCGCCATGACCACGTTCGCGCCCTCGCGCAGCGCCGCCTCGACGCATTCGCGGCCGAGCCCGCCGCCGACCCCGGTCACGATGACGGTCTTTCCCTCGAGCATGCGCGCGCTCCCTGACCGAGAATTCGAGAAGTGGAACGCGAGCCTAGAACGAGAGTCTCATCCGCGCAAGAGTTCGGCGGACCGGCCGATCCGGGCGTACACCCCGGGCATGTCCAGCTGCCCGAGCATCCGCGCCCGCAGCGCCTCCGACAGCACCGCGCCCATCACCCAGCAGACGTCGCCGCGTTCCTCGGCCGGCAGGTCGGAGAGCGCCGTCGCGAAGGCACGGTTCTGCGCCCGCACGAACGCCTGGTAGATCTCCGCCGCGCGTTCGTCGCGGCTGCTCTCGAGCTGGGTCAGCACGGCGTAGACCCGCGGCTCGCCCTCGAAGGCCCGGGCCGCGCGCCGGTAGACGGCGGTCACCCGTTCGGCCGTGCTCGCCCCGGGCGGATAGGCGAGGCGCTCCTCGAAGCCCGACGCCCACTTGGTCAGCGCGCACGCGAACAGATGGTCCTTGGAGGCGAAGTACCGGTAGAGCGTGGCGAGCGCGACGCCCGCCCCCTCGGCGACGTCCCTGACCTGGATCCTGTCGTAGTCCACCGCGACCATCAGCCGCATGGCCGCGTCCACGATCCGGTCGCGCCGCTCCTGCTGCCGCCCCGGCAGCGAGTCTCCCTCGGAAACCCGCCGCACGGCCTTGGGCGGCTCGGGCGCGGACCTCGGGTGCGCCGAGTGCGTCGGGTGCGGCGGCTGCGCAGGGTGCGCCGCGCGGAAGGTGTCGGCGGTCACCTGGCCGTCCAGGCCCGCGGCGCGGCTGACGGCGTTGAAGACGGTGGCGGCGCCCCGGACCGAGAGCCTGCCGCCCTTGCTGTTGAGGAAGAGCGCGGGCTCGGCGGCGGCGTTCGGCCAGGTCTCACGTTCCTTCAGCCAGTGGCGCAGCGGCTCGGCCAGGCCTTGCGCGGCGAGCGATTCCGTGTCCGCCAGGTCGAGCGCGACGACGTCACCGATGCGCAGGCCCGTGTGGAGCGGAACCAGCGCCAGCAGCCGGTCGCGCGGAGACGGCGATGCTCGGGCAGCCCGCAGCCACGCCGCCCGGGCGTCATCGCCGAGCCGCCGCCTCGGCTCGGTCTTCGGCGGGCCGGTCCGGTCTATCGCGGCCTTGCCCAGACCCAGCTGGACGTGGAAGTGATCGAGCGCGGCGAGGGCGTTGTCGCTGTAGCGGGCCGACCGGTGGGGGAGCAGGTGATCGCGGTAGGCGTGCACCGCCCGGTCGCGGGCCGCCGGGTCGGTGAGCGGGTCGGCGCCGAAGTCGGGCGCCTCGTCGAGCCAGGCCAAGTACATCCGCACGCGGGAGATGTAGGTGCGCCGGGTGTCGGCGGCCAGGGACGCCTCGTTCAGCGTCCGGGCGTAGCCGTCGAGGAGTTCCGAGTGGGCGGCGGAGAGCGGCGTTGGCTTCGCACCGCGATTCTCGGAAGTCATTCTCGGATTCTAGGGCACCACGGCCGTCAGGCGTCCGCACAGCTGAGGCGGGTGGGGAGCGTGCCCGCCAGGAGGTAGGTGTCCACGGCCTTGTCGACGCAGGGGCCGCGCCCGTAGACGCCGTGGCCCACGCCGTCGTTGGTGACCAGCTCCGACCCGTTCCGCAGGCGGCCGGCGACGTCGCGCGCCCACTCGATCGGGGTGGCGTTGTCGCGGGTGTTGTTGAGCAGCAGCATCGGGGCCGCGCCCTCGCCGGTGATGGGCGTGGAGCTCCTGGTCGGCGGAACGGACCAGTTCGTGCAGGGGTTCGCTGCGTACACGCCGCCGAAGAACGGCGCGACCTTGGCGGCCTTGGCCGCGTAGGCGTCGCTGGAGGCACGCGCCGAGGCGGGCGTGCGCAGGCAGTTGATCGCGATGCGGGCGGACTGCATCGGATCGTAGTGACCGCTCCGGCTTCGCCCGTTGTAGCCGTCGGCGATGATGCGGAAGCCCCGGCCGTCGCCCTGCAGCGCGTACTTGAAGGTCAGCCGCAGGTCGGACCAGGCGGCTTTGGTGTAGGTGGCCGCCAGCATCGCGGTCTGCGCGTCAGTCTGGGTGGCGGGGCGGCCCGCGGTGGTGCGCATCGGCTTCTTGTCGAGCTGCTTGAGCAGGGCGGCGACCTTCCTTGCCGCGGCGGCCTTGCTGTGGCCGAGCGGGCAGTCCGCGCGCTTGGCGCAGTCGGCGAGGAACGCGTCGAAGGTGCGCTGGACGGCGGCGGCCTGGCTGGTGTCGCCGACGTCGTTGGTGCCGCTGGCCTCCACCACCGAGTCCAGCACGAGGCGGCCGGTGTTGCCCGGGTACTCGGCGGCGTAGACCTGGCCGAGCTCGGTGCCGTACGAGACGCCGAGGTAGTTGAGCTTGGTGTCGCCAAGGACGGCGCGCACGACGTCCATGTCGCGGGCGGCGTTCTCCGAGCCGAGGTAGGGCAGGATCTTGCCGGACCGGCGCAGGCAGGCCTGCGCGTAGCGCTTGTTGGCGGCGCGGAGGGCGGCCTTCTCGCGGTTGTTGTCGGGGGTGAAGTCGATCGCGTGGTAGCGGTCGAGTTCCTGGTCGGTGAGGCATTTCACCGGGGAGCTCTTGCCGACGCCGCGCGGGTCGATGCCGATCACGTCGTAGCGGGCGCGGACCTTGGCGTCGATCGACTTCTTGGCGGCGTACGCGTAGGCCAGGCCAGATCCGCCGGGGCCGCCGGGGTTGGTGAGCAGGGATCCGATGCGGTGCTTGCGGTCGGTGGCGCGGAGCCGGTTGACCGCCAGCTTGATCGTCGGGCCGGTGGGCCGGGTGTAGTCCAGCGGCACCTTGACCGTCGCGCACTGGAAGCCGGGGTGGCCGGCGCAGTCGTGCCACCTGGGGCGCTGGCCGTGGAAGCGCTGGGCGATCGCCGTCGTGTCGATCGACGATGCTCCGGGGCGGGACCCGGTGCTGGAGTCACGGTTGGTCACGGTGGGTGATCCGGTGACGGTGGCGCAGCCGGCGAGCATGGCCAGGACGCCCGTGGCGGCGAGGCCGAGGGCGAGGGGGGAACGGCGGCCCACGACACCTCCATGAGCACGAAAACGGACAAATCGACCACGATGCTACGTGTGGTGACCGACCGCTCGGTACGTGCCGCTCAGGAGGCGTCGAGCCGGCGCAGCGCGCCCCGGACGATCTCCGGATCCGTGGTGGCCCAGAAGGGCGGGAGCGAGGCCTTGAGGAACCCGCCGTAGCGGGCGGTCGCCAGGCGCGGGTCGAGGATCGCGACCACGCCCCGGTCGTCCATCGACCGCAGCAGGCGGCCCGCTCCCTGGGCGAGGAGGAGGGCCGCGTGCGTGGCCGCGACTGCCATGAAGCCGTTGCCACCGCGGGCGGCGACCGCGCGCTGCCGGGCGGAGGAGACCGGGTCGTCGGGCCGGGGGAACGGGATCCGGTCCATGATCACCAGCTGGAGGGACTTGCCCGGCACGTCCACGCCCTGCCAGAGGGAGAGCGTGCCGAACAGGCAGGTCCGCTCGTCCTCCGCGAACTGCTTCACCAGCTGGGACGTGGAGTCCTCACCCTGGCAGAGCAGGGGATGGGACAGGTGGTCCTTCAGCTCGTCCGCCGCCTGCCGGGCCGCCCGCATCGAGGAGAACAGGCCGAGCGTACGGCCGCCCGCCGCCTCGATCAGCTCGGTGATCTCGGTCAGATAGGCGTCGGCCAGCCCGTCACGGCCGGGCTGGGGGAGATGGCGCGCGACGTAGAGGATCCCGGCCTTGGGGTGATCGAACGGCGACCCGGCGTCCAGGCCCGACCACCGGATCTCCTCGTCGGCCTTCTTGTCCTCGGGCGTCTCGTCGTCGGCGGTCTTGGCCAGCCCCTCGGCCGCCGTGCGAGCCTCCGGAACGGCCGGGGCCTCCAGCGGCGGCAGCCCCCACTGGCGGGCCAGCGGCTCGAACGACCCGCCCAGCGTGAGCGTGGCCGAGGTGAGGATCGCGGTCCGCTTCTCGAACAGGGTCGTGCGGAGCAGGCCGCCGACCCCGATCGGCGCGACGTGCAGCGTCGGCGGGCGCTTGGGTCGGCCGTCCTGCACGAACGGCTTCTCCAGCCACACGACGTCGAAGCGCGACGCGATCTCGGGCCGGAACGCCTCGATCAGCCGCACGGCGGTGTCGTGCAGGTCGTCCAGCGCGGAGCGGGCCGCCTTGCGCGCGGCGGCGTCGCCGGGGTCGTTCTCCTTCTTCTCCGGCCCGAGCGAGCTGAGGCAGGCGTGCGCCGCGTCCCGTACGACGGCGAGCGTGTTCCCGAGCGCGGGGGCCAGGACGTCCATGCGGCCTCCGGGCATCTCCTCCAGCAGGAGGCTCAGGCCCTCGGCGGACTCCTTGAGCCGGTCGGCGGTGCCCTCCTCGATGAGGCGGCCGCAGCGCCGCGCGGCGGTCTCGACGGCCGCGGCGCTGACGTCGCCCGTGGCGACCGAGGTGACCCGGTCGACCAGCTCGTGCGCCTCGTCCACGATCACCAGGTCGTGCTCGGGCAGGACCTGGAACTCCTCCAGCGCGTCGATGGCCAGCAGCGCGTGGTTGGTGACGACGATGTGCGACTCGCCCGCCTCGGCCCGCGCCAGCTCGGCGAAGCACTCGGTGCCCTGCGGGCAGCGCGTCGCCCCGAGGCACTCCTTGGCGGTGACGGCGACCTGCCGCCACGCCTGCTCGCTGACGCCCGGCACGAGCTCGTCCCGGTCGCCGGTGGTGGTCTCGTCGGCCCAGTCGTTCAGCCGCTTGACCTGGCGGCCGAGCTGCGAGAGCTGCTGCGGGTCGAACAGCGACTCCGAGCCGTCCTCGGGGTCCTCGGGCGCGCCGGTCTGCACGCGGTTGAGGCACAGGTAGTTGCGGCGGCCCTTGAGGATCGCGAACTTCAGCTCGGTGCCGAGCAGCGGCCCGAGCGCCTCGGCCAGGCGCGGCAGGTCGCGGTCGACGAGCTGGCGCTGGAGCGCGATCGTCGCCGTGGACACCACGACCGTGGTGCGCGCGGCGACCGCGTGCCGGATCGCCGGAACCAGGTAGGCCAGCGACTTTCCGGTGCCGGTGCCGGCCTGCGCGGCCAGGTGCTCCTTGGCGCGGATCGAACGTTCGACGGCCTCGGCCATCTCGACCTGTCCCGGGCGCTCCGCCCCTCCGATCGCTTCGACGGCGGCGGCGAGCAGGGTCGCCATGTCCGGAATCTGGGTGTCGCTGTGGGACAGCAGGTCTGGGGCGGGCACGTCGCCCAACGCTACCGTTCGCGCGGCCCCTTCGCGTCCCGGTGCAGGTGTCCGCCGTGAGAAGGATCACGCGGCGCCGATGGTCACAGCGGGCAGCGTTGCCCCAAATAATGCAAGTACACACTTACAGGCGCGGGCCGCTTGCGGTCATGTAAGGGGATGTTCCATGTCCGACTCGGCTTTGTCGACCCGTTCGCGGGTCCTCTTCGCCACCCTCGGGGCCGCCGTCATGGCCGGTGGCGCGGCGACCGCACTGGTCGCCTCCTCCGAGTCCCATGCCGGCTCGACGTACTACACGGCCGGTTTCGGCCGGGCCGGTCAGGGCCTGGATGCCAGGTCCGATATCAAGGTCCGCGGCGTCACGGTCGGCAACGTCGACTCGGTCACGCTGCGTCCGGACGGGCGGGTGAACGTGCGGCTGCGGCTCGACAAGGGCGTGCGGGTCCCGGTCTCGGCGGCGGCGCGGATCGACCCGGTGTCGATGTTCGGCCCGAAGGAGATCGAACTCGACGTCGGCCCGGATGGGAACGGTCCATTCCTGCCGGACGGCGGGGCGATCGCCAAGACCACCGACCCCTCCGACCCGTCCGAGACGGCGCGTCCCGCGTACGAGCTGAGCAAGGCCCTCGACCCACAGGACGTCGTCACGCTGGTGCACACGTTCTCGCAGGGCCTGTCGGGCCAGGGACCGACGCTGCGGCGCACGCTCGGCAACTCCGCCGACCTGGTCGACAGGACGTACGCCAACCGGCAGATCGTCCAGCAGATGATCGGCGACCTGTCGGGGCTGGGGGACACCCTGGGCGGACGCGGCGACTCCATCGTCTCCGCCAGCCGGGACGCCGAAACCGTCGCCCCGATCCTCAGCGGGCAGCCGGACAAGGTCGGCCGGCTGCTCGACGAGGCCGGGCGCCTGTCGACCACCGTCGGCGACGGGCTGCGCGACCACGGCGGCAACGTCGGCGGCCTGATCGACGACACCGGCAAGGCCGCCCACGTCACCGCCGGTCAGAACGCGAACGTCGGCACGCTGATCGACAGCCTGAACACCTTCTTCGGCGGCCTCGGCGCCGCGATGAACGCCCCCGGCCCGAACGGCTACCACCCCGCCACCCTGGTCGGCCGCGAACGCCTGGACATCTGCCAGATCTTCGTCGACCTCTGCCCGCCCTCCGCCGACCGCCCGTGAGCCCTGGAGTTCCGCGCGTGCCGCTGCTGTCCGGCGTCGATGCACGTGGAGTTCGACTAGAGCTGACGTGATCGTTTATGACCGGCCATGACGATCCACTCGATGGCGCTCGGAACCTCGTGAGAATCAGGCCTCGGGCGCCTTGGCCGGTAGGTCCTCATACCAGTCGCGGATGGCCGCCATGTGCTTCTGCATGGTCCTGCGGGCCTTCGAGGCGTCCCGGCTCCGCAGCGCCGTGACGATCGCCTGGTGGTCGCGGATCGACCGGGCGAGCCGGCCCTCGCGCGTGAACGTCGCAGGACGGGACTCGGTCATGACGTCGTTCAGCTCGCCGAGCAGCCGCGGCAGCAGCTCGCCGCCCGTGGCCCGCGCGATGGACAGGTGGAACTCCGCGTCCAGCCGCGACACCTCGGCGATGTCGGCGTTGTCCTGCGAGGCCGCCGCCGCGAAGGCCTCGGCGGCCCGCTCGATCTCGGCCAGCCCCTCGTCGGTCGCGTGCTCGGCGACCTCGGCGGCCGCGAGCTCGTCGAGGGCGCCCCGCACCTTGTTGAGCTCGATCAGCTCGTCGCGGTGCAGTACTTGTGACATATCATGCCGGTGCCCATGCTACGACTCGTTGTCGAAGAGGCTCTCCAGGCGGGCACCGAACATCAGGTCGCCGGACAGCTTGATCTTGCCCGCCATGAACGCGCTGACCCCGTTCAGCCGCCCCGAGCAGATCCGCAGCATGTCCGGGGTCGACACGGTCAGCGTGGTGCGCGGCTGCTCGACCGCGCCGCGGCCCCCGACGGCCGTGCCCTCGGCGATCGTGACGTGGTAGGCGCGCAGGCCGTCCGGCGTCTGGATGTTCCACTGGACGACCCCGCTCTCCAGGCCCGCCCTGCCGGCGAGAAAACGCGTTCCCATGAGGGCGAAGACGCGGTCCAGCACCGCCTCGCAGCCCACGTCGTTCACGATCCGCTCGAGCTCGTCGTCGGTCCCCACCGCGTCCAGCACCTGCCGCAGTTCCTGAGGCGTGCTGATCCTGCCGACCAGCTCCCTGAGCTCGGCCACGTCGTCACCGGCAATCACGTCGTTTTCGGCAATGTTGTCCTCGGTCATCGCCCATCCCCTCCAGCTCGGCGTGTGCGTTGACGCTATGAGCAGTTTTCGCGGGCCAGATACTCACCGATCGCGTGTTCCGCCGCGCACGCTTGTCAGTCAGCCGGATACCGGTGCGAGGTGGTGCGCGGCAGGCTTGTGAGACTCGGAGTTCCACAAGCGGCTCCGTTCGGAGGGAGTGCTTCACATGGGACAGCCCCGCCTGGACACGCGCCCGTTTGAGGAGATTCCCCGGGAGCTGGCCGCGCGGCTGCGGCCCTACGCCGGCCAGGAGGGCACCCAGGGTTTCCTCGACGGTTTCTGCAGCCTGATCGAGGACCCCCAGTCGGCACGCGAACGCGTCGCCTCGCGCTGCGTCGACCTCGGCCGGCAGCTCGCGCGCGAGGGACGCGACCTGGCGGACGTGCACGGAAAGCTGCGCCGGTCGGGGCGCGCGGTCTGGCGGACGCTGAACGGCGCGGTGGACGCCCTCGACCTGGACCGCGCGGTGATCGGGTACATCGCCGAGGCCCACTTCGGCTACCTCGACGCCGTCTCGGAGCTGGTCGCGCGGGGCCACGACGCCGAGACGTCCGGCACCGCCGACGCACAGCACCGGCGCCGGACCCGGCTGCTGTCGCTGCTGCTGGCGGCCCCGGGCGCAGGCGCGGGCACCGGCGAGGACGCGGATGTGGACGCGATCGCCGATGCGGCGCGCTCGGCCGGCTGGGATCCGCCCCGCACGGTCGCCGTCGCGAGCCTGAACCCGCGCGACGTGACCGACCGCGAGTTCCCGCCCATGCCGCCCGACGTGCTGGTCGACGTGGAGGGCGCCGAGCCGTGCCTGCTGCTGCCCGACCCCGACGGCCCGGGACGGCTCCGCCTGCTGGAGCCGCTGCTGCCGCGCTGGATCATCGCTGTGGGACCCTCGGTCCCGCTCTCGCGCGCGGCCGAGTCGGCCCGCTGGGCGCGCGAGGCCGCGGCGCTCGCGCGGCGCGGCACGCTGCCGCACCATGAGGTGATCCGGACCATCGACCACGTTCCGACGCTGGTCGTCTTCCAGGCGCAGGACCTCATCGAGCAGCTGGCCGTCGACCGGCTCGCACCGCTGAACGAGCTCACGCCGGTGCAGGCCGAGCGGCTGAGCGAGACGCTGCTGGCGCTGCTGGAGAACCGGTTCAACGCGACCGAGGTCGGCGAGCTGCTGCACGTCCATCCGCAGACCGTGCGCTACCGCCTCCGCCATCTGGAGGAGCTGTTCGGGGACGACCTGCGCGATCCGCGCCGCTGCCTGGAGATCGAGATGATCCTGCACGCGCGGGCGCAGGAGCGGCCGGAAGGTAAAGAATCTTACTCCGAGTGATGATGATCTAGTAGTCGGGAAGGGTGGTGAGCGTAAAACAGCAAAGGGGGGTTCGTTGAACCGTGCCGTTCACCGCCAGGCCGCAAGACCGCGTCGCCGTCTGCGCGCTGCGCAACGTTTTCGCAGGTCCATGGCCGTCGCAACGCTGGTGGTCGTGGTGTCGGCCCTGGCGATCGGAACGCCCGAGGCGGGAGCCGAACGCGCCGCGGACACCGGTGGGGCGGGCGAGCTGAGCGCGGCATCGGCGGTCACGCTGGGTATGGCCGGTGCCGGAAGCCTGATGGCCGGAACGAGCCTGACGCTCGGCTCGAGCTCGGCGGGAGTCGCGCTCGCCTCCAGCTCGGCGGGAAGCGCCCGGTCCCGGTCCCGCGTCCGGCTGAGGCACGGCCGGCCGCAGCCGAACGTGATCATGATCGTGGCCGACGACCTCGCCCGCACCGACCTCGGCCCGTTCCCCAACATCGCGCGCCTGCGCCGCGAGGGAACGAGCCTGACGAACTTCTTCGTGTCCGACTCCTGGTGCTGCCCGTCCCGCTCGACCATCCTGCGGTCGCAGTACGTGCACAGCCACGGTGTACGGACCAACAACCCGCCGAACGGCGGCTTTCCCGAGTTCCACGCCAGGCGTGAGGACCAGTCG
>Ga0070667_100005427_pt1 | contig 10654 bp, 10 predicted proteins | sample KBSS33metaG_FD_64659 | JGI IMG/M metagenome (GOLD analysis project Ga0070667, IMG submission 64659) | Switchgrass rhizosphere microbial communities from Kellogg Biological Station, Michigan, USA - KBS S3-3 metaG | ecosystem: Host-associated > Plants > Roots > Rhizosphere > Soil ...
AAGCAGTTGGATGCCGCGGCGGAGCAGCTCGGCCATATCCGCATCAGTATCGACGTCAGCGTCGTTGGCGAGTTTGTCCACCACATCTTCAGATTCCCGGGCGTTGAAGCCGAGACCAGCCAGCGCCGTCGCCAGTTGATCGCGCCATGCCGGTGCCCCAGGAGAGGAGCCAAGTTCGGCAGGTGCTGAGCCTGTATCAATTGCGCCGATCCGGTCACGCAGCTCCAGCACGATGCGCTCCGCGCTTTTACGGCCGATGCCGGGAACCTTGGTCAAGGTCACCAGGTCGTCGGTGACGATGGCACGACGGATCTCGCGCGGCGCGAGGACCGCCAGCATCGTCTGGGCCAGCCGCGGTCCCACACCGTTAGCGGTCTGCAGCAACTCAAATAACGATCGTTCGTCTTCGTCGGCAAAGCCGTAGAGCGTGAGCGAATCTTCGCGAACTACCAGTGAGGTGGACAGCCGCGCGGTCTCCCCCAGCCGAAGATGCGACAACGTCGCCACCGTGCACGAAACGGCAAGCCCCACGCCACCCACCTCGACGACGGCGCCGTCAGGACTCACGCTCGTCACAAGGCCGTGGACGCTGGCGATCATGCGGGCCGTCCCGCTGCTAGGGCCTGAGCGAGCCGACGTTGTGCCGTGCCCCGCCAGAGATGACAGATCGCCAACGCGAGGGCGTCGGCGCAGTCAGCAGGCTTAGGGCGTTCACTGAGACCGAGTAGCCGCGTCACCATGGTCCCCACCTGGTCCTTATCCGCTGAACCTGAACCGGTGATGGAGGCCTTGACCTCAGTCGGGGTATGCATCGCCACGTCGATCCCGGCTTGTTTGGCCACCAACACGGCGATACCGGCAGCTTGCGCAGTGCCCATCACCGTGCGGACATTGTGCTGGCTGAAGACGCGCTCGACGGCGACGACATCCGGGCGGTGTCGGGCAACGAGGGTGGTGAGTTCGTCGTAGAGATGACTGAGCCTGTCGGCCAACTCCGCATCAGCCGGCGTGCGCACCACGTCGAAGTGCACAGCCGAGACACGGCGCGGCCCGCTCGCCTCGACGACGCCTACGCCGCAGCGCGTCAGGCCAGGGTCGACCCCCAGCACTCGCAACGGAGAACCTAGGTTCGCGGCCTTCACCAACTCGCTCCTCAGATCACCCGAATACGGTCACCAGCACGGATCGCAATACCGCTGCCACTCGAACTGTCGTTCGAACAATAGTCAACACACGGCCAGCTCCAAGGGCGACACGCGCGGAGAGCGGTTACCGTTGCGCCATGTATGCGAACCCACGCGGGCGACGCCCCAACGTCGTGGCTCCCAGCCCAATCTTCTTAGGAATCGTCGCCCTGACGATGGTGGGCGCGGTGATGTCGTGGGGCGCACCACTGCAGGTCCAAGGCGACCTCACCTCAGACAGCGGCGAGACGGCCCGGATCGGGATGTTCATCTTGGTCATCGGCGGCTGGGTGATCTCACTGTGCCTGCACGAGTTCACCCATGCGTACCTGGCTCACCGCGCTGGCGACCACACGATCTCCCAGCGCGGCTATCTGACGCTTAACCCGTTGAAGTATTCGCATTGGCTGCTCTCGATTTTGTTGCCACTCGTCTTCATCATCTCCGGGGGGATCGGTCTGCCCGGTGGCGCGGTGTATCTACATCCCCATGTTTTCAAGACGAAACTGCAGCGCAGCATGGCTTCGTTCTGCGGGCCGCTGACCAACTTGGTGATCGGCGCGATCCTGCTGGTGGGCCTGCGTGTGATTCAACCCAACGAGCATTATTTCTTCTGGAGCGCGATCGCGGTCATCGGCTGGTTCCAGATCACCGCAGCGCTGCTGAATCTCCTGCCAATCCCCGGCCTGGACGGCTACGGCACGATCGAGCCATACCTGTCCGTCGAGACTCAGCGGGCACTGGAACCCTTCAAACAATGGGGAATGATCGGCCTGTTCCTGGTGCTCTACTCGGCCCGCAACATCAACGCGGCATTCTTCAACCTCGTCGATCACGTCTACAACTGGACCGGCGCTCCATACCTTTACTTCCACGACGGATACGTACTGTTCCGTTTCTGGAAGCACCTCGTCTGAGGCGACATCGCCAACCGCCGCGCGATTAAGCGTCTACCTCGGCCATCACGTCGTCGCTCACATCGAAGTTGGCAAAGACGTTCTGTACGTCGTCGCTGTCTTCCAAGGCGTCGATTAGCTTGAAAATCTTGCGGGCGCCCTCTGCGTCCAGCTCCACTTGAACACTCGGCACGAACGACGAGTCAGCCGAGTCATAGTCGATGCCCGCAGCTTGCAGAGCGGTACGGACGGCGACCAGGTCGCTGGCCTCACAGACAACCTCGAAAGTGTCACCCAACGCATTGACCTCTTCGGCGCCTGCATCGAGAACAGCGTCGAGGATGGCGTCTTCGCTGGTGCCTTCAGCTGGGACGAGGATGACACCTTTGCGGGTGAACATGTACGAGACCGAACCTGGGTCCGCCATAGAGCCGCCGTTGCGCGTCATTGCCAGGCGGACCTCACCGGCGGCGCGGTTGCGGTTATCGGTGAGGCATTCGATGAGCACCGCGACACCATTGGGGCCATACCCCTCGTACATGATGGTCTGCCAGTCCGCGCCGCCCGCCTCAGCACCGGAGCCGCGTTTGACGGCACGCTCGATGTTGTCCAACGGCACGGAAGTCTTACGGGCCTTCTGAATCGCGTCGAAGAGTGTGGGGTTACCGTCCGGATCTCCCCCGCCAGTGCGCGCTGCCACCTCGACGTTCTTGATGAGCTTGGCGAAGAGCTTGCCACGTTTGGCGTCTACGACAGCCTTTTTGTGCTTGGTCGTAGCCCACTTGGAATGACCACTCATCGCTTCTCCAACCTTCTATGATTCTTACGACCTATGACTCTTAGGACTCGCTTTGGCGGGCCACCATTGCCGCAAAGTACGCATGGATCCGCACATCACCGGTGAGTTCGGGATGAAACGAGGTCGCGAGCAAATGGCCCTGACGAACGGCGACAATCCTACCGGCGGCCGTTCCCGAGCTGATCGAGGCGACCGTCACTACGTCAGGTCCGACCGATTCAACCCAAGGCGCACGAATGAAGACGCCTTTGTAGGGCAGCCGAACGGGGGCTGAGTCGTCCAAATCGTGCAGCTCCAGGGGCGATTCGAAGGACTCCACTTGACGCCCGAACGCGTTGCGACGCACCAGCATGTCGATACCACCGAACGTCTCCTGATCGGCCGTTCCATCGACGATCCGATCCGCTAGCAGGATCATGCCAGCGCAGGAACCGTAGGTCGGCATGCCCGCCTTGATGCGTTGGCGTAGCGGTTCGAAGAGGTCGAACGTCCGAGCAAGCTTGGCGATTGTGGTGGACTCGCCGCCGGGGATCACCAACCCATCGATGCGGTCGAGTTCGCTTGGGCGGCGCACCGTCATGACATCGGCGCCGACTTGCTCTAGACAAGCGGCATGTTCGCGTACATCACCCTGCAGGGCGAGCACTCCGATAAGGGGTCGTCTCACGGCCGACGCGGTGGCAGCTGAGCTGGCCACACGCTTACCAACCGCGCTCGGCCAACCGGTGCGGCTGCGGGATCTCCTCGACGTTAATGCCGACCATTGCCTCACCCAGACCGCGGGAGAACTTAGCGATCACGTCAGGATCGTCGAAGAACGTGGTGGCCTTGACGATTGCTTCCGCGCGCTGCGCCGGGTTGCCGGACTTGAAGATGCCCGAACCGACAAACACACCTTCGGCGCCGAGCTGCATCATCATCGCCGCGTCGGCAGGAGTGGCGATGCCTCCGGCGGTGAAGAGCACCACCGGCAGCTTGCCGGTGCGTGCTACCTCAGCCACCAGCGTGTAAGGCGCCTGGAGTTCCTTAGCCGCTACATACAGCTCGTCTACCGGTAACGAGGCGAGGCGGCGCATTTCGCGGCGAATCTCACGCATGTGAGTCGTGGCGTTCGAGACGTCGCCAGTACCAGCCTCGCCCTTAGAACGGATCATCGCCGCGCCTTCGGCGATACGCCGCAACGCCTCGCCGAGATTGGTGGCACCGCAGACGAAAGGCACAGTGAAGGCCCACTTGTCGATGTGGTTGGCGTAGTCGGCAGGTGTGAGCACTTCGGACTCGTCGATGTAGTCCACCCCGAGCGCCTGCAGCACCTGCGCCTCGACGAAGTGGCCGATACGGGCCTTAGCCATGACGGGAATCGACACCGCGTTGATGATCGAGTCGATCATGTCGGGATCGCTCATCCGCGAAACACCGCCCTGAGCGCGAATGTCGGCCGGCACACGCTCTAGTGCCATGACGGCGACCGCACCCGCGTCTTCGGCGATCTTGGCCTGCTCGGCGGTGACAACGTCCATGATGACGCCGCCCTTGAGCATCTCCGCCATGCCCCTTTTGACGCTGTTCGTGCCCTGCACGGTGACGTCGGCCGCGCTTGAGCCTGCCTCTGCGGGATCGGTCAGCGGGACATCATGAGTCGAAGGTTCTGCCATGTTTCTCATCTTACGTGCGCGAGTCGCACGATTAGGACCCTGCGCGCGCTCCGCCCACTCCGGCCGTAGGTGGGCCGACCGCCAGGCTGGCCCTACTTGGACGTCAGCGGCGCTCCCACTGTGGCCAACGCCACGATCGCACCACCGGGCATGAGCGGAATCTGATTGCCACTGGCGTCGGTGAGGCTCGTCCCGTTATTGATAGACGTGCGGCTCCATGTGCCGTCGATGCGGTGCCCATTGCGGAAGACACTCACTTTGCCGGTGCCCACCGATTGGGTGTACTTGCCCGGGTTACCAGCACGGTCGATGTCATGGGTGTTCGTAGTGACGGTGCAGAACTGGACGATGACGTTAGGGGCGCCGATCAGGTTGCCTGAGGCCGCCTTCATCTTCGATCCGTCGATGAGCCGGACATATTCGTTGGTCGCCGCGTCCCAAACGAAGCCCACGGCAGTACCACCTACCTTGGTGTTGATCGTCGTACCAGGCGCTGCGGCAGCATACGGAGAGGCGTCGGCGCTCCACGTCCAGCCGATGTCGTGGACACCGCCCGCGGAGATCGCCGTCGAGAGCTTGCCAAGGTTCAACTGAACGTTGTACGGGGCGGAGCGGTTGTTGTTGCGGTAATACAGCGGGGCGCCACGATCCTGGATATAGCTCTTGAGGATCGACTTATCCAAGGTAGGCAGCGCATCGCCCCCACCGCCGGTAGCGGCAAGAACGATCGGCCCGTACTGGGTAAGCAATTCGGGGTCGCTTGCCCGCACGCTGCGGACGTTACCGACGATCGGTTTCTTGCTGGCGAAGACGCCGATGTCGCGGGTCAGCCCGCCTTCGGCTTCCTCGATATAGATGACGTCTGCCTGGTCCATGCCTACCTGGGGACGGCCGTTCGGGGTGTCGTCGATCTTGACCGCGATCACCGGCCCGGTCGGCGACGGCACGAGGCCGGTAAGCGGGTTGACCGGCCCGGTCGGTGCTGCGGTAGGCGCCGGAGTTGGGGTCGCTGTCGGGACCGTTGTCGGCGAAGGTGACGCTGCTACCGGTTTGGCATCGTCACCCGACGTTGCCGCGTAGCCGACAGCTGCGGCGATCACGAGCACAGCAACAACGCCGCCTGCGATCAATGCCTTGGTGCGTGTACTGCTGTCCCTGAGTGTGTCGATGAAACTCATAGTGAGTTACCTCCGCTGCGTTACGAACCCGAGTACTACCTACCGAACGAAATCACTGCCGTACCTGTACTGCACCTGATCCAGGACGTCGCCTGACCCACGACGTCGCCTGACCCCTACGACACCGGCCGCCCGCCAGGGAACGATACGACGTCGTCAATATCGAAGAACTGCGGCAACTCACGATGCCCCGCCAACCTCAGAATTCGCGTCATTCTGCGTCGTCTGAGCGCCCGCGTGTCGCGTACCGCATCGTTGTAAAAGCGCCGCGCGATGACCAAACGCACACCAGCTTCGTGCAATTCGTTGGCCTCAGCCCCGCCGACCAGGTCTGTATATTCGGCCAACCCGGCCATAGCGCGCCCAACATCGTTCTCAACCGGTTCGCGGCTACCCGGGTCAGCGTGCAGTGCGGCAGTTGCCGCCGACATACACAGATCGAGCTGTTGTCGTAGCGGTCCCTCCACGACAGAGCCCCCAGAGGCGACCGACTCGACACCGCGCAGCAACGCAGCGGCACGGCGGACGAGCTGCGCATCCAACGCCGCGAAGGCGGCGTCGACGCGCGCATGGAGCCTGTCTAGCCGGGTAAGGGTGAAGGTGGCCCACGCCGTGAGAATGACGGCGATCACCAGCAGTACGAGTGACAGGGCGACCGGCATCATCGTCACGAGACTAGTCGGCCCTGTGGTGCTTAGTGTCCGGTACCAGCTATCCAGCGCCGGCGATCGCCAGCTCGTAGACGCGTAACACCTGATCGACGATCACCGGCCAGTCGTATTCGGCGACCGTGGCACGCCCAGCCGTTATCAGATGTCGGCGTCGAGCGGGATCATCGAGCAACTCGGCTAGCTTCGCGGCTAGTGCTGAAGAATCACCTGCTGCAAAGAACTCCCCAGCCGCGCCATTGCCGAGCACCCGTCGAAACGCCTCGATGTCGCTGGCTAAGACCGGCGCACCGGCTGCCATCGCCTCCAGCAAGATGATGCCGAAGCTTTCCTGACCAGTGTTTGGCGCACAGTAAATATCGACGGTGCGGAGCAGCTGCGCCTTACTTTTCTCGTCGATCTGTCCCAGCAAGTCGACACGATCGCGCAACTCCGAGGGGAGCCCTTCAGCAAATGCTGCCGCATCGCCGCGCCCCGCGACGAGGAGGCGTGCGCTGCTGCCTTGTTGCACGAGTTCATGCATCGCGGCGATAAGGACATTCATGCCTTTTCTGGGTTCGTCGTATCGTCCGACGAACCCAATGAGTGGAGGCCCACTCTTCGGGTAAGCCGCCAGTCGGCGCGCATGGGCAAAATGCGAGACAGCGACACCATTAGGAATGACAACAGCATCCGCGCCAAGATGTTCGACGATCACCTTGCGGGCTGCTTCGGAGACCGCGATGCGTCCGGAAAGCTTCTCCAGAAACGGCTGTAGTACGCCGTCGAGCATCGCGAGGACACGCGAACGTGGGTTGGAGGCGTGGAAGGTAGCGACCAACGGACCGTCGTGAAGCATGCAGGTGAGCAGCGACAGACTCGGCGGAGCGGGCTCGTGTACGTGCACGACGTCGAAGGCGCCGTCGCGAAGCCAGCGCCGCACCCGTGACGCGGCGACTACGCCGAACTGCAGCCGAGCGACCGAACCGTTGTATGGAATGGGGATTGCTCGGCCGGCCGCCACAACGTAGGGCGGCAGGTTCGGTATGTCCTCATCGCCGGGCGCGAGGACGGAGACTATGTGCCCTCGCCCTGTCAACGCCTCCGCTAGGTCACGGACGTGCGACTGCACTCCGCCCGGGATGTCCCACGAGTAGGGGCAGACGATGCCGATACGCATCCTTAGCCCGTCACCTTCATATGCAGAGGATTGTCACGGGGTTTACGGTCCTCGACCCAAAGCCGCTGGAGCATGTGCCAGTCGGCTGGGTGGCGAGCGATGCCGTCGGCGAAGGCGTTGGCAAGCGACTGAGTCATGGCGGCGACCTGCGCCTCACGCTCGCCCTCGGGGACCGGCACCGGCGAGAAGATCTTCTGCAACCAGCCGTCGTCGGAGTAGGCCAGCGTCACTGGCAGCAGCGCGGCACCAGTCTGGAGAGCAAGCAGTGCCGGGCCCGGCGGCATAGTGCTAGCGGCGCCAAAGAAGGTGACCGGTACGCCGTGCCGAGAGAGATCGCGGTCGGCCAGTAGGCAGACCACGCGACCCGCGCGGAGGCGATCGGCCAGCACCTCTAGTACGGGCCGATCACCTCCGGTGAGCGGCAAGACCTCCATCCCGATGCGCTCGCGGTAAGCAACGAAACGTCTATAGAGCGACTCAGGTTTGAGCCGTTCGGCGACCGTGGTGAACTGCTGTCCATGCGAGATGAGCCAGAGGCCAGCGACATCCCAATTGCCCGAGTGCGGCAGCGCTAGGATCACTCCGCGCCCTGCTTCCAGGGCCTCGTCGAGGTGACGTTTGCCCTCGGTGTCAGCGCGCGACAGCACAGAATCGACCGGCATCTTCGGTAGCCGGAACGTCTCGCACCAGTACCGCGCGTAGGAGCGCATAGCGTCCTGCACGATCAGGTCCAGCTCTTCCTCAGCAATCCGTCCCCCCACCACGCGGCGCAGGTTTCGCCTTAGCTGCTCGACGGATTCGCCGTTGCGCCGAGTTCCGGAATCTGCAGCCATCTCGAAGAGCCGCCTGGCGGCGTCCTCCGGCAGCGCCTTGACGCCGGCCCATCCAGCGGCGTAGCCAAGGTCGGCGACCCGTCCGCGGACGGCTCCTGCCAGTCCCATGCGTTACGCCTCCCGCTGCTGGGCTTGTTTATAGACGGTTGCCAGTCGCTGCACGACCGTGATGGCGGACGCAGCGACAAGCAGCCACAAGGCGATCGCCAACGCGTACGGAAGGTTCAGCGGCGAGCCATTGAGGAAGGTGCCGACCAAGACGATGATGAGCCGCTCAGTGCGCTCGGCGATACCCACATTGCAAGTGAAGCCGACACCCTCAGCCCGCGCGCGAATATAGGACGTCAGGGCTCCGAGCACGAGACAGATCAGGCAGGCCAACACCATCGCACGTTGAGCGGGATGAGTGTTGAAGGCGTAATACCAGGCGATCGCCGCGAAAATCGCGGCGTCCACGATGCGGTCGCAGGTCGAGTCGAGAACGGCGCCGAACTTCGACGGGCCGACGATCCTGGCCACTGCACCATCCACCATGTCGAGCATCACAAAGCCCCAGACCACCATCGTGCCGGCGAACCACAGCCCCTGAGTAAATAGAACGACGGCCCCGGCCGTGGCTCCGACGGTGCCAACGACGGTGATCGCGTCCGGCGTGAACCCGAGTCTGGCCAGAGTGGCCGCCAGCGGAGTGAGATAACGCGCGAAGACAACGCGGAGGTAGGCGGTGAGCACGCCCCACGATAACGAAGCGCTCCGAGCTCAGTTGTGTCGGTGGAAACGCACGTCCGCATCTGTACCGAAACCAAGTCGCCTCAATCAGTGCGCACAGACCATACCGGCGACTTGCCACCCAAAACACTGACAACCAAAGTTGCCACCCAAAACACTGACAACCAAAGTTGCCACCCAAAACACTGACAACCAAAGTTGCCAGCGTTTTGGGGTGACAAACCGTCGAGCGAGCCTTGATGGATTGGAAGGTGCGCGATACCGCGGACTAGACAGCAAACGGTCGCGTCACAACCGTGCAGGAAACCGTTCGGTGCGTTTATCTCGTTGCTGCCGGGAGGCAAGCGCCTAGGCAGGCGCGACACAGCCTGCCGCGCCGCACGTCTGGTCTAGTCAGGCAGGTCGAGCTTGGAGATGTCCGGCAACTTCATGCCGGGCGGCAGCTGACCAGCGCCGCCGAATGGGTTGCCCGCGCCCAAGGCACCGGGACCACTGGCCGGGCCGCCTGCCCCGAAACCTCCAGGTCCGAAACCTCCGGGTCCAAACCCGCCAGGCATTCCCGGGAAGCCACCTCGGGGCGGCGTAGGCCCGCGCCCTGACGTGCGTCCCTTTTTGCCTTTCTTTCCCTTGGCGTTCTTGACGTTCTTGCGACGCATGCCAGGCATGCCCATCATGCCGCCCATCTGCGTCATCATCTTCCGCGCTTCGAAGAAACGATCCACAAGGTTGTTCACCTCGCTCACCGTTACCCCGGATCCCTTCGAGATTCGGAGTCGCCGCGAACCATTGATGATCTTCGGGTTGGCACGTTCGTCTGGCGTCATGCCCCGGATGATCGCCGCAGTGCGATCCAAGTCTTTGTCGTCGACCTGGCTCATCGCGTCTTTCAGTTGCCCCATGCCGGGCATCATCCCCAGCAAGTTGGAGATCGGCCCCATCCGACGAATCGCCTGCAATTGCTCAAGAAAGTCCTCAAGTGTGAACTCCCCGCCGCTAGCGAGCTTGCCCGCCATCCGTTCGGCTTCGTCCTGGTCGAACGTGCGCTCGGCGTGTTCGATGAGCGTCAGCATGTCACCCATACCGAGAATGCGTGACGCCATCCGGTCCGGGTGGAAGACATCGAAGTCTTCCAACTTCTCACCGTTGCTCGCGAACATGATGGGCTGCCCCGTCACGTAGCGCACCGATAGCGCCGCACCACCACGCGCGTCACCGTCGAGTTTGGTGAGTACAACGCCGCTGAACCCGACACCTTCAGCGAAGGCCTGTGCGGTGTTTACCGCGTCTTGGCCGACCATGGCGTCCACGACGAACAACGTCTCGTCCGGAGAGACCGCATCGCGAATTGCGGCGGCCTGCTGCATCATCTCCGTGTCGATGCCCAGCCGTCCGGCGGTATCGACGATCACCATGTCGTGCTGGGCACGGCGCGCAAAATCAATGGAGTCGCGGGCCACCTGAATAGGGTCACCAACGCCGTTACCGGGCTCTGGCGCGAACACCGCCACACCCGCACGCTCGGCCATCACCTGCAGCTGCGTCACGGCATTCGG
>Ga0070667_100005439_pt1 | contig 10640 bp, 9 predicted proteins | sample KBSS33metaG_FD_64659 | JGI IMG/M metagenome (GOLD analysis project Ga0070667, IMG submission 64659) | Switchgrass rhizosphere microbial communities from Kellogg Biological Station, Michigan, USA - KBS S3-3 metaG | ecosystem: Host-associated > Plants > Roots > Rhizosphere > Soil ...
CAGCGCGACTGCGCCGGTCAGCCACAGCGTCCGATCCCTCTCGAGAATCCTCATGCGACCAGTTTGCCGCGGCGGGACACCGTCGGCGCGCGAGCTACCGCTTGTCTATGACGACGTTGCCCTGCTTCACGACGACCTTCGCCTTGAGCCAGTTCCAGTAGCCCTCGAGCGGATCGCCGGCGAGCAGCACGATGTCGGCGAGCTTGCCGGCCTCGAGCGTGCCGAGCTGGTCCTGCATCTGAATATAAGACGCGGTGTTCGGGCCCATGATCTTGACCATGTCGATCGTCGAGAACACCACGTTCATCGACTTGAGCTCGTGCTCGAGACCCGCGACGGCATCGTAGACAGTATCCGTGCAGTAGCCGAGGATCACGCCCGCGTCGAAGAGCGTGCGCGCGTTGACGATCATGTAGCCCGCCTCTTCGCCGAGCCGCACGCCGTCGACGATGCCCGACGGCCAGTCCTTGCCGTCGCGGAAGCGAGGCTTGTTGTCGTTCGCGAACACGCCGAATACCGGCGCGCCGAAGCCAATCGTCATCAGCGCTTTCGTGCCCGAAGCCGCGATCTTCGCGGCGTCTTCCTTGCTGACCCAGTCCTTGTTCGGGATGTGCACGAGCAGCGGAATCTTGAGATTCACCGCGGCCATCATCGCGGGCGAGCTCACGGCGTGAACCTGCACGAGGATTCCGACCTTCTGCGCCTCGTCGAGCACGGCGCGCAACGTCTCGAGCTCCTTCTCGCTCGGGCCCGGCACCGGCGTGAGCGCGATCTCGCCGGTGTACTTGATGCCGAGCGCGGCCATCTTGCGAATCTCCTCGCGAGCGGACTCGGGCGTGTTGTTCGCGAGCCGCAGCGAGCCCGACGGGATGATCCGCGGGCCATTGATCAGCCCTTGCTCGATGTGATCGCGCAGCGTGATGTTGCCGTCCGCCGGGCCGCCGCCCGAGAGCACGGTCGTGTAGCCGGCCTCGAGCAGGCGCTGCATCTTCTCCTTCTCGTCTGCCCCGGTGTTGATGTGCTTGTGCGCATCGATGAACCCCGGCATCGCGGACATGCCCTTCGCGTCGATCGTCTGGCCGCTCTTCGCTGACGGCGCGCCCGCCGCGACGGACACGATCTTGCCGCCGCGCACGACGATCGAGCCCTTGTCGATCACCGTGCCGTTGCCTACGACGATGTGAGCGTTCGTGATCGTGAGATCCTGCGCCGACGACGGCGCCGACATTGCGGACGCGAACGAGGTAGCCAAGACAAACAACAGGAACGTTTTCATTCTTCCCCCGATGAATGCGGAAACGAGCGCCGAAGCGCGAACCGCGCCGATCATAGCGCCCGAATCCTCTCAGGGCTGGCTTTGTCCGCGGCCCAAGAGCGAGACCGCGACGTCTCGCTTGCACGAGCCGGAGTAATTCCCGAGACTACGGCGGTCGCCGGGGGGCGTTCGTCTCGAATAAGAAAAGCCAACCGCGGAGACTGGGGAACCGCGGAGCGATTGTCGCTGCCCCGACGGTGCGGCCGACGGCTCGGTCGTATCGACGTCATCCATAACAACCACAACAGGAGACAGTCATGCCCGCTCTCATTGCGCTCGCGCTTTCGGTCGGCGTGCTCGCCGTCGCGGCCACTTGGTTCTTCTTCGTCCCAGCCGTGGCTGCCGCTCACTTGCAAGTCTGGCAGGCGTTCATTGCGTGGGGCTGCCACTATCATTCCGGCGGCAAGATCACGGGCACACGTAACACGATCGTCTGCATGAGCTTCGGCGCGGTCGTCGGGATGGCAGCGGCACTGCTAGCGGGGCAACTCGGCGCCCTGGGTGGGCTGGCACTGCCTGTGGCGGTCGGCATCGGCGCCGCCGTGATCTGTCTCGCGTCCGCGATCCCGCTGCTCTCCACGATCCCAGCGAGCGTCTACGGCTTCGCGAGCATCGCGGGCCTGATGCTGCTCGGCAAGGACATGACGCCGACGGCGGCGCTCGTACCGACGATCCTCTCGATCATCGTGGGCGCGATATTCGGATTCGTCTCGGAAGTCGTGATGAACGCGCTGAAGAAATAGTCGACTTCGACGCCGGAGCGCTGAGCGCGCTCCACGCTCCGGCGCCGATTTACCGAAAAATTAGCGCCGCTTCGTCTTCCGGCGGGGCGACTTGCCGACTTTAGCGCGCTTCTTCTTCGCGGCCTTCTTGCCCACCTTCTTCGCGCCGCGCTTCGCCGTCTTCTTCCTACTCTTCTTCTTCGCTGCCTTGCGAGCGACTTTTTTCTTGCTCGATTTCTTGGCGGTCTTCTTCGCAGTCTTCTTCGCAGTCTTCTTCGCAGTCTTCTTCGCCGCCTTCGGCGCCGCCTCGGGTTTCGACTTGGCCGCAGCCTTCGTGTCGGCCGCGTTCACGAGCACCGCGAAGAACGCGCCGTGCGGGTCCCTGAACTGCGCGACCCAGTCACCGCTAGGCACTTCCATCGGCCCGTTCAGTACCGCGCCGCGCTCGGCCTTAACCGTCGCAACGGCCGCGTCCATGTTCGGTACGCGAACGTAACCGAGCCAGTGTGCCGCGCTGTGGACGCCGCGCTTGCTTTGGTCGAACATCCCGCCGATCTCGTGCCCGTTGCGGCTGAACACGAGATACATGCCCATCGGGCCCATGTCGTACTGGCGGACCTCGTCCCAGCCGAACAGCTCGTTATAGAACGCGAACGCCGCCACGGGATCGGTCGTGGTTGCGAGCTCGTGCCAGTAGAACTCGCCGTACACGGCCGGCGTCTCGGGACGCGGCTCGGTCGGCGACGAGTGCACGCCGAACTTCCCGCCTTGAGGATCCGCGAGCACCGCGAACCGCCCCGCGTTGGGCAGCGACGTTGCCGGCGTTAGGACCTTGGCTCCGAGGCGCGTCGCAGTCGCCACTGTCTCGTCGACGTCGAGCGAGCCGATGTACGGCCGCCAGTGCGGCGTGTCTTCGCGCGACTCGATCGATGCGCCGAGCGGACCGCTAGCCGCGGCAAACATGGAGTAGGAAGGGTCTTGCTCCCACGCCTGCTTCGCCCAGCCGACCGCCTTTGAATAGAACTCGTGTGCGCCCGCTTTGTTCGGTGTCAGAAGCTCGTGCCAAACGAAACGCCCGCGTACCGTGTTGTCCGCCATGGAGCCGTCCCCTTCGTTGTATGCAAGAGCGTGGGATGATAGCGCCGTTAAAGCGCCGGCAGTCGTTGCTGCGCGGCCGTCGCCCTGCCCCGCCCGCATCACAGTCCCGAGGCCGCGCAAGGCGCGCGGGCCGTGCATACGTCCTTGCGCGGCGCGCGAGCCGGCCTGCATAATCCGCGCCCATGTCACTGACGCAACGCATCTCGACCCACGCAGACGGCCCGAACGACGCCCGCAGCCTGCGCGCGCTCGTAGTCCTCGTCGTAGTAAACGCGATCGAGCGCGCTGGCCGGGTTTAATCACGCATAGTCACTGAATCGAGAAACCCCCGCCGGTGCGAGCCGGCGGGGGTTTCGTCTTTTTGGGCTCCGCCGGCGACCGCCGGGTAACGAACGAAGGAGCTCGCCATGATCCTCGACAGAACGATGACGACTGCCGTCCCGCGCGCAGAACGCGAGCCGTGCGAACGGCCCGCGCTCGTCGAACGCTCGAGCGGCGCGGACCTCGTCGTCCGCCTCCTAGAGCGGCAGGGCGTGACGACCATCGCGGGCATCCCGGGCGGCGCGGTGCTGCCGCTCTATGACGCGCTCGCGCGCGCGGGCACGATCCGCCACGTGCTCGCCCGGCACGAGCAAGGCGCGGGCTTCATCGCGCAAGGCATCGCGCGCTCGACCGGGCGACCCGGCGTCTGCGTTGCATCGTCGGGCCCCGGCGCCACGAACCTCATTACCGCGATCGCCGACGCGAAGCTCGACTCGATCCCGCTCGTCGCGATCACGGGCCAGGTGCCGCGCGCGCTGCTCGGCACCGACGCGTTCCAGGAAGTCGACACGTTCGGACTGTCGCTGCCCGTCACGAAGCACAACTTCCTCGTGCGCTCGGCGCGCGACCTGCTCCGCGTCGTGCCCTCGGCGTTCAACATTGCCGCCTCGGGCCGGCCCGGGCCGGTGTTGATCGACATCCCGAAGGACGTGCAGACAGAGCTCGTCGACGTGGAGGAGTGGCCGGCGCCCGGCGCGAGGGATAACACACGAGCGGCGTGCGACGACGCGCTCGCACGCGCGGCGGCGATGATCGAGGCGGCCGAGCGTCCGATCCTCTATCTCGGCGGCGGTGTCGTGGCATCGGGTGCGGCACAGGCAGCGGTCGCGCTCGCCGAGCGCTCGTCGCTACCGACCGTGATGACGCTGATGGGCCTCGGCTGCATGCCTGCCGATCATCCGCTCGCGCTCGGCATGCTCGGGATGCACGGCGCGCCGTACACGAACCACGCGCTCGATGAATGCGACCTGCTGATCGCGATCGGTGCACGATTCGACGACCGCGCGACGGGCAAGCTCGCCGAGTTCTGCCCGCGCGCGAGCGTGATTCACGCCGACATCGACGCCGCGGAGCTCCACAAGCTGCGCGCCGCGCAGCTCGCGATCTCTGCCGATGCGCGCGCGGTGCTCGAGCCGCTGCTGCCGCGCGTGCGTTCGCGCAAGCGCACGGCCTGGCTCGAGAGAATCCGCACGCTGAAGCGGCAGCATCCGCTCTCGATGCCGCGGCTCGATTCGCTGCGCAGTCCCTACGGCCTCGTTCACGCCGTCGCGGCCGTGCTCGACGACGACGCACTCGTCACGACCGACGTCGGCCAGCACCAGATGTGGGTCGCGCAGGCGTATCCGCTGCGCCGTGCCCGCCAGTGGCTCACCTCGGGCGGCCTCGGCACGATGGGCTTCGGACTGCCGGCCGCGATCGGCGCCGCGCTCGCGCACCCGGAGCGCACGGTCGTCTGCTTCTCGGGCGACGGCTCGATACTCATGAACGTCCAGGAATTCGCGACGGCCGCCGAAGAGCGCGCGAACGTCAAGGTCGTGCTCATGAACAACCGCTCACTAGGGCTCGTCTATCAGCAGCAGACGCTGTTCTACGGCCGGCGGACGTTCGCTTCGGAGTACGCGCGCACGCCGGACTTCGTCGCGCTGATGCGGGGCTTCGGCGTCGACGCGGTGGACCTCGAGCGCGCGGTAGATCCTCGGCGCGCGCTTGTGGACGGGCTGCGCGCGCCCGGGCCGTGCTTGATCCACGCGCCGATCGCGACGCATGAGCAGGTGCTGCCGATGGTGCCGCCCGGCGCGGCGAACACGGAGATGATCTTGAGCGAGGGTTAGACGGAGCGCAGCGGCACGAGCGCGCGCAGACGCTCGTCGCGCAGGTAGAGGCCGAGCCAGAGAAAGACGCCGACGTAGACGCCGAACAGGATGTGCGAGAACAGCGGGTCGCCGACACGCACGTGCGTGACGACCGCGCCGCCGAGATAGCCCGTGAGCAGGATCGCGCCGAGCACCGCGGTCTGCGGTGCGGCGTAGAGAAGCGTGCACGCGAGCAGCAGCACGCCGAGCCCGCGCGCTAGACCCGCACCCGAGAAGCCCAGCGGCTCCTGTGTCTCGAGCACGATAGGCAGCGCGAGCAGCTTCATCGTCGCGTCCATGAGCAGAAATGCGATCACGAGACCGCTCAATACCCAGCCGATCGTGCGGCCGCGGCCGCTCGCTTGCGCTTGACTCGCCATGATCTTCTCCTGTTGTCCACCGCGCCCGGCCGGACCTGACCGAGCCGAGAAAGTCTCGAGCGTCGCGAGTCTAGGCGCGCGCCGGCGGCTGCGTCTTGTACAAAAACGACAGCTGCCGCTCCTCTCGCGCGATCCGGGTGGGCGTGAGCCCGATCAGCCGCGACAGCGAGCGCGACAGGTGCGCTTGATCGAAGAAGCCGGCCTCCCCGACCGTGTCGGCGATCGATACGCCGCCGCGCAGCAAATTGGTCGCGTGCCGGGCACGCTCGATCTGCTTCAGCGCCGCGTGCGACATGCCGGTCGCGAACAGGAAGTGTCTCTGCGCGCCGCGCTCGGATAGCGCGAGCTCGTCGCCGTGGAGCGCTGCCGCGACAGCTGGGTCGCGCTCGATCAGCCCCGCGCGCGCGAGGCGCGCGACGAACGTCTCGGCGTTGTCGAATGTCGGGTACTCCCACGCGCGACCGTGCAGCCGGAACGTTCGCGCGTCCGAAGGCAGGTTCCGATTGCCGTCGACCAAGCCCGAAATCGGCATCTCCGGCATGAACACCCCGGCCTTGAATCGAATCCCGAGCCACTCGCCGTCGGCGGGACAGAGCACCTCGCTCGCCCTGGTCTCGGGTCCCTTCAGCGTGAGGGTCGGCTTGCCCGCGAGCCGAGTGACGACGAGATCCCAGTGGCTCGTCGCGACCGAGACGAATAGGCCCGAGCCCTCGCTGTGCGAGCGCCACACGCGCTCGATGAACGGCGAATCCGACAGCCGGTTATCGTCGAAGATGAGCAGCATGGCTGGGTGCGAGTGTACAGGCCTTGCGGCCGGGTCGCCGACGCCGTGTAATCCCCCGAGCCGAACCGCGGGAGCCACCATGCGGATCCGCATTCACCTGATGTTCGACGGCCAGTGCGAGGCCGCGTTTCGCTTCTATCAGAGCGTGCTCGGAGGCGAGATCACGACGCTGATGACCTACCGCGAATCGCCCCTCGCGGCCGCAACCGATCCGCGCCATCACGACTGGATCTTCCACGCCACGCTCGCGCTTGAGAACCAAGAGCTGCTCGGCGCGGACGTGATCACGAAGGAGTTCGCTCGGCTCTATGGCTTCGCCGTCGTGTTGTCCGTGCCGGAGTTCGCGGAGGCGAAGCGCGTGTGCGACGCGCTCGCGGACGGCGGCAGCGTGCAGATGGCATTTCAGAAGACGTTCTGGGCCGACGGCTACGGCTTCGTGACGGATCGCTTCGGCGTCCCTTGGGAGATCACGACATGACCGGCGCGCCGGCAACGAGGAGAGACGCATGAGCCGAGCGATCGAAGGCTTACTGACGGAGTACGAGACGGGGCGACTGAGCCGCCGCGATCTCGTTCTCACCCTTGCGGCGATCGCCGCGGCGCCGCTGCCGGCAGCTGCACAAACCCCGGCGCTGCGCCCGCGCAGCTTGAACCACGTGAGCCTGATCGTGTCCGACCTCGAGCGCTCGGCTGCGTTCTATCAGCGCGTGTTCGGGCTCGGCGTTAGATCCAAGCAGACCGGCGGCGTGAATCTCGCGGTCGGCGATCAGTTCCTCGGTATCTACCAGGCCGGCGCGAATGCGCCCGCGCAGATCAATCACTTCTGCTTCGGCTTCGAAGGCTTCGATCCGGATCGTACGGTCGCCGCGCTCGGTGCGAGCGGAGTGAAGGGTGAGTCGCGCGTGCGCGACGGCGTGCCGCAGGTCTACTGCACCGATCCCGACAATCTACGGGTGCAGCTGCAAGACGTGAGTTTCTGCGGCGGCGTCGGCGCGCTCGGCAACGAGTGCCGCTAGCGCGCGCCTTTGTGTCGCGGCCGGCGACGCCGAGCCGCGAGCCGTTACTTCGCAGCGATCTTCTTGAAGCCCGCCGGCACCTCGAACGTCGACGCGGGTATCGCATCGCCGCGGATCGCGGTGGTCTCCGTCTGCAAGCGGAACAAGCGAATCATTCCCGCGTCCGCGCCCGTCGGCGCAGCGGCCGGCGTGTCTGCCTTCGCCTGCGCCGCGTCCTTCTTGTGCAGCTTGCTCATCATGTTCGACCCGAACTTGCTCGCGAATCCGCCCACGGCAGAGCCCGCGACCGCGCCCGCAGCGCCGCCGCCTACTTTCGAGACCGCGGCCTGCGTGGCCGCCGAAGCGACCTCTCCCGCCGCCGTGCCGACCCCGGCGTCGACCCCTGCCATCACGGCGTCCGAGAATCCCGGGGCGGCAGCGACCTGGGTACCGTCATCCGTCGTGCACTGCGGCCCGCCCATCGACATCTGCAACGCCGTCTTTAGCGGATAACCCTGGAACGTGCTGGCCTTCGTCATGAGCTCGGTCCAGGTGCCCTTGTATTGCGAGAACGCGTTCTGCATCCGGTTCTGCATCGCCTGCATGCTGCTCGCGTCGAGTCCCATCTGCTTCGCGTAGTTCAATGCGAACGCTTTGGATTCGTCCATTCCGGGCGCCTGCGCGGTCGACCACTCCTCGATCGACCACACCATGTCGCATGCCTTCATCGTCTTCGGGTCCGTGCAAGTCTGCTTGAGCGACACGATCTGTCGGCTCGCTTGCAGGCCGGCGATCGTCGCCTGCTCGCCCGTCACCCTCGACTCAACGACAGGAGCCGAGCACTGCGACTGTGCTGCGTCGATCGGCAACTCTTGCTCTGGCTGCTGCGCCTGGGCCTGCTTGGAGGCCGCTTCCATCTGCTGCATGGCCTTGTCCATCGCAGCGCGCGCGTCGGCGAAGGTCCTCTCCGTGTAGGTCTTGTCCTTTGACTGCACGTCCCACATGAGGCCCTTGTCGAGCCGAACGATCTGCGATGTGGGTCCGGACCTGCCGGCAAACGTGTTGAGGAACTTGGATTTGAACTGCAGATTCGAATCGGTGCGCTGCTTGTCGGCGCTGAGGCTTTTCGTCGTGGTGCCTTGCATGGCGAGCATCGAAAACCCAGCTACGCCATCTGTATTCATCGTCTCCTCGATCACGACATCGGCGCGCGCCACGACGGCTGCGAGCGCGAACGAACCGAGCGAAGCGGAAAGGAGCTTGGAGGTGAGGGAGGTCCGCAGCATTGTTGTTACCCCTGCGTTTTTGGACGAACCGCCGCCGGATATTAGCACCGCTGGTGTTGCCGCGATCAACCGTAGGGTCTGCTCGGGGCGGAGCGTTCTCGAACCGATGTTCGCGGCTACGCTGCTCGGAACGCGGCGGCCCGGCGGCCGCGAAAACTCTCGGCCAACCAGAGGGTTATGTCGCAAGACCCCGTGCTTCCCGCCGCGCGTCCTTTCCCGGCGGCAATTCAGCGCACGAGCCGCCGAATTCCGACCCGGTCGCGGATCTCGGCGATGAATGGCTTGCTGACCGCGCGCGCCTTTTCGGCGCCCGCGAGCAAGTGGCGCTCGACTTCCTGCGGCGACGCGATCAGCCGCTCGTACTCCGCGCGCGCAGGCGCGAGCTCCGCGTCGATACGCTCGAACAGCAGCTGCTTCATCTCGCCCCAGCCGATACCGGCCGCGTAGCGCTGGCGGAGTGCCGCCGTTTCGTCGGGCGTAGCGAACGCGCGGTAGATCGCGTAGAGCGCGCTGTCCTCGGTGTCCTTCGGTTGGCCCGGCTCGAGCGAGTTCGTCTTGATCTTCATCACGAGCTTGCGCAGCGCCTTCGAGTCGGCGAACAGCGGCACCACGTTGCCGTAGCTCTTCGACATCTTGCGGCCGTCGAGGCCGGGCAGCGTCGCGACCTCCTCGCGAGTGACGGCGTCGGGCAACACGAACGTCTCGCCGTAATGGTGGTTGAAGCGCTGCGCGATGTCGCGAGCCATCTCGACGTGCTGCTTCTGATCGCGCCCGACCGGCACTTTTGCGGCCTTGAACATCAGGATGTCGGCGGCCATGAGGATCGGGTACGAGTAGAGATTCATCATCACGGCCTGGTCCGGATCGGCGCCAGCGGCCGTGTTCTCGTCGATCGCGGCCTTGTAGGCGTGCGCGCGGTTCATCAAGCCCTTCGCGGTCACGCTCGTGAGGATCCACTCGAGCTCGGTGATCTCCGGGATGTCGGACTGGCGATAGAACACGACCTTGCTCGGATCGAGCCCGAGCGCGAGCCAGCTCGCGGCGATCTCGAGCGTCGCGCGCGCGACGAGGTCCGCGTCACCGCCGATCGCGTGGTAGTCCGCGAGGAAGAAGTACGACTCGACGCCGCGCGCGGCGCTTGCCGCGATCGAGGGCTTGATCGCGCCGACGTAGTTGCCGATGTGGAGCGTGCCGGTCGGCTTGATGCCCGTGAGAACGATGTCCATCCGAGATCCCGATCGAGCGCGGCCGCCTTGGTGGGTGGCGCGCGGGGCGTCTATTATTCCCGAGATTGGTTTCAGGATCGAACCCGATTGAGCAGCGTGCGCCCACAGGACCCCGCAATTCAGGATAGCGACCTCCGCTTGCCCGAAGATCTCGGCGCGAAGATCGAGAGCGAGTACGGCCCGCACCTCGCGATCATGGATCACCGGCTCGGCGAGGCGCTGCACGCCGCCGAGCTCGATGGCGCCGTCGTGTTCGCGGGCGACGAGAAAATGATCTTCCGCGACGACCAGGCGTACCCGTTCAAAGCGGAGCCGTACTTCAAGGCGTGGGTGCCGCTCACGCAGGCGCCGGGCTCGTTCCTGCGCCTCGTCCCCGGGCAGCGGCCGATGCTCGTCTACAAGCAGCTCGAGGACTACTGGTATGAGCCGCCGAGCGACCCGAGCGGCTACTGGACCTCGCACTTCGACATCCGCGTCGTGCGCAGCGAGGAGGACGCCCGCAAGTTGAGCGGCGTGGGCCCGCGTTGGGTCGCGATCGGCGAAGGCGCCGGCGCGGCCGCGCGGCTCGGTGCGGTCGCGGCCAAGGACGGAGCCGGCAAGGCAGGCACCGGCGCAAAGATCAACGACGCGACCGTGCTCGCGCACCTCGACTACTTCCGG
>Ga0070667_100005441_pt1 | contig 10634 bp, 10 predicted proteins | sample KBSS33metaG_FD_64659 | JGI IMG/M metagenome (GOLD analysis project Ga0070667, IMG submission 64659) | Switchgrass rhizosphere microbial communities from Kellogg Biological Station, Michigan, USA - KBS S3-3 metaG | ecosystem: Host-associated > Plants > Roots > Rhizosphere > Soil ...
CCGGTCGCCATCCGGCAAGGTTCGGTGGCATGTCGTCGCGCTCGGTATCGGGGATCGCCACCAGCAGCGCGGCGCGGACGCGGGCGACGTGCTGCGAATGTGCGGCCCAGGCGGCGACGAGCTGGCAGCCCAGACTGTGCGCGATCAGCACGGCCGGGCGGTCGGATTCGAGCAGCACCTCATCCAGGCGCGCCATCCAGTCGCCACGCTTGGGCCAAAGCCAATCATCCTGTTCGACGCGCTTATCGCCATGCAGCGTTTCCCAGCGGCTCTGCCAGTGGGCTGCATCCGAGTTGAGCCAGCCTGGCAACAGCAGTGCGCGCGCGGGCCCGGAGACGTCAGAGGACATGAGATTGGTCTATCCTTGCACGCTGTTTCGACGAGAGGGTGGGCGATGGGTTACCACGTATTTGTTGATGGCCAGGAAGGCACGACCGGTCTGCGCATCCACGAGTATCTCGCGCAGCGGGACGACATCGAGGTGCTGCGCATCGATGCCGACAAGCGCAAGGACGTGGTCGAGCGCGCGCGCCTGCTGAACGCTGCCGATGTCGCCTTCCTTTGCCTGCCCGATGCGGCGGCGCGCGAGGCGGCCGCGCTCGTCACGAACCCCGACACCTGTCTGATCGACGCGAGCACCGCGCATCGCACCGCGCCGGGTTGGGCCTTCGGCCTGCCGGAACTCGCGCCGTCGCAACGCGCGCTGATCCGAGCGTCCAAGCGCATCTCGAATCCGGGCTGCCACGCCTCCGCGTTCATCCTGCTGTTGCGCCCGCTTGTCGACGCCGGCCTGGTGCCGGCGGCGCTGCCAGTCACGGCCACGTCGATCACCGGTTATTCCGGTGGCGGCAAGAAGATGATCGAGCAGTACGAGGCGGGCGGCGATGCGCGCCTGGCCTCGCCGCGTCCGTATGCGCTGAGCCTGGCGCACAAGCATGTGCCGGAGATGACGACCCACACGGGCCTTGCGGCGCGGCCGATATTCATGCCCATCGTCGGCAATTTCTACAAGGGCTTGTCGGTAAGCGTGCCCTTACATCTATCGGAACTGAAGATCGGCACGACCGCGGAACAGGTGCAGGCGGCGTTCGAGCAGCGCTACGCGGGCGAACGTTTCGTCCGCGTCATGCCGTTGCGCGATACCCAAGCATCGACAGACGGCTACTTCGACGTTCAGGCCTGCAACGACACGAATCGAGTCGACATCTTCGTATTCGCGAACGAATCGCAGCTGATCCTGATGGCACGGCTCGACAATCTCGGCAAGGGCGCCAGCGGCGCCGCGGTGCAGTCGATGAACGTGCACCTCGGCTTGGACGAGGGCAAGGGCCTTTGACACGTCGGCACCCCGCTCACGCCGCAGACGGATCCCGAGTGCGGTAGTGATAGGCGTAGGCATCGCCGAAGCCGAGCCGGTGGTAGACCGATCGAGCGGCGTGATTGTCACCTTCGACCTGCAGGTACGCGTGCCGCGCGCCTTGCGACTGCGCCAGCAGCAGCAGGTGACGGCACAGCAGGCCTGCGAGCCCGCGACCTCGCGCCGTGTCAGCGGTGAACACGTCGTAGAGCCCGACGAGATCCCGCTCGAGGGCGAATTGCCCGCAGGCCACAGGCTCGCCGTCAGCGCGTAGCTCGAACGCGAAGAAGGGCACGGGTGCGCTCAGCAGGCGTTCGGCGTGCGCCTGGCGCTGCGCAAGCGCTGAGCCTCTGAATCCACCGACGCGGTGCGCGAAGGCCTCGAGGCCGATCGGCTGGATCGTGATGCCTGCCGGGCACGGCGAGGCGGCGACGTGCATGTCGGCCAGCACCATCACCCGGGTGTCGTCGAAGCGCCGCAGGCCTCGCTGTTCGAGGCGCCGATCGAGGTCGGCCGGCAGGGTGAAGGGCGTGATCCGCACGATCAACGGCAACTCAGCCTGGGCGAAGACTTGCGCACAGGCTTCGAGCCGTTCGTTTAGCGGCGAACGCCCGATCGCCACCGCATTGACGCAACGCGCGCGCTTGGCCTTGCCTGGGGAGAAGCGAAGCAGCCAGCCATCGACCCAACGCTGTTGTGGTGGGGCGCTCGCGTTCAGCCCGGCGTCCTCGACGCGCGACAGCAGCGTCGCGTCGAATTCCGGGTTCAGGCCGGCCAGCATGCGCTCAGGCCGCTACTGGCACGGCGGCCCCGAGTCGCTGCGACATTTCCTTCGCGAACTCGACGAAGGCGATCGCACCTTTCGATGCCGGGTCGAACACGACGCCCGGCAGGCCGTAGCTCGGCGCCTCGGCCAGCCGCACATTGCGCGGGATCACCGTGTTGAACACCTTGTCGCCGAAGTGCGACTTCAGCTGCTCGCTGACCTGCTGCTGCAAGGTGATGCGCGGGTCGAACATCACGCGCAGCAGGCCGATGATCTCCAGGTCGGGGTTCAGGTTCGCGTGCACCTGCTTGATCGTGTTGACCAAGTCGCTCAGTCCTTCGAGCGCAAAGTATTCGCACTGCATCGGCACGATGACCCCATGAGCGCTGCACAGGCCGTTCAGCGTCAGCAGACTCAGCGAGGGAGGGCAGTCGATCAGCACGAAATCATAGTCGCCACGCACAGTCTGCAGCGCGCCCTTCAGGCGGGTGTTGCGCCGCTCCAGCTCGACCAGCTCGACTTCGGCACCTGCCAACTCGCGGTTCGCGCCGACGACGTCGTAGCCGGCCTTCGTGTGCACTTGACGCGCCTCCGCGACCGAAGCGTTTTCGAGCAGCACGTCGTAGATGGTCAGTTCGAGGGCCCGCTTGTCGACGCCCGAGCCCATCGTCGCGTTGCCTTGCGGGTCGAGGTCGACGACGAGCACGCGCTTGCCGATCTGGCTCAGGCCGGCGGCCAGATTCACCGTGGTGGTGGTCTTGCCGACGCCGCCCTTCTGGTTGGCGATGCAGAAAATTCTGGCCATGGGCGCTCGACGGGTTGGGAGAGGGCGATCGACGCATCGGTGACGGTCGCGCTGCGTCGAATTATAGGAGCGGCCATAGCGCGGCCCCTGATCAGCGCTTCGGCCGCATCCAGACGACGCACCGCTCGGCATCCAGCCCTGGTACGGTGATTTGTTCCACGTGAAACACGTTAATGCTGGTTAGCAACTGTGCCAACTCATCGGTCGGCACCTTGCCCTTCATCGCCATCCAGACGCCGCGCGGGCCCAAGTGCGCGCTGGTCAGTTGGACGAAATCCGCCAGTGACGCGAAGGCGCGTGACGTGACGAGGTCGAATGGCTCGGCCCGCAGCTGTTCCACGCGACGATGCTCGGCGCGCAGGTTGCGCAACTGCAGTTCGCCCGCGACCTGTTGGACGAATGCCGCCTTCTTGCCGACGGCGTCGACGCAGGTGACCGCGAGAGCGGGATTCAGAATTGCCACCACCACGCCGGGCAAGCCGCCGCCGCTGCCGACGTCGAGCACGCGGGATGGGCCGCCGCCAAGCGTTCGGTGCAGCGGCGTGATGACCGCCAGGCAGTCGGACAGGTGCTGCGTCAGCATCTGCGCCGGCTCGCGAACGGCCGTCAGGTTGTAGGTGGCGTTCCAGCGCTGGAGCAGCGCGAGATACGCGAGCAGGGCGTCGAGCTGGGTACCTGACACCTCCAGCGCGAGGCTCGCGACCACTTCGCGCAGCGCCGGGCGCAACGCCTCGATCGCGGCATTCATGACTCAGGGTGCCGTGTCGGCTTCCGCGACCACGGGCAGCGTCGCGAACCCCTTGAACCGGCCCTTCTTCAGATGCACCAGAAGCAGCGAAATCGATGCCGGCGTGATGCCCGACAGGCGCGACGCCTGGCCCAGGGTTTCCGGCCGATGCTTGCCAAGCTTCTGGCGCGCTTCGAACGACAGCGCCGCCACCTTGGCATAGTCGAGTTCATCGGGCAGGCGCAACGCTTCGAACTGCGCGGCGCGCTCGACATCGCGATGCTGCTTGTCGATGTAGCCGGCGTACTTGATGCTGATCTGGGTCTGATCGATCACCGCATCGGCCAGCAGTGTTCCGAGTTCTGCGCGCAAGGTTTCACGTGAAACGGCGGCGTCCGGCCGCGCGATGCTGGCGACTTCTGCGACGCGATCGAAGTCGACGTCTGGCCGCTTCAGCAATTCTGCCAGGCTGTATTCGTGCTCGATCGGCGCGCCGAGCAGGCGCTGTGCGTCGGCGGCGGGGAGTGCGCTCGCGCGCACCCAGGTCGATTTCATGCGCTCCATCTCACGCGTCACGGCGTCTCGTTTGCGGTTGAAGGCGGCCCAGCGCGCGTCGTCGACCAGCCCCATCGCGCGGCCTGCGTCGGTCAGGCGCATGTCGGCGTTGTCTTCGCGCAGTTGCAGGCGGAACTCGGCGCGGCTGGTGAACATGCGATAGGGCTCGGTCACGCCCTTGGTGATCAGATCGTCGACCAGCACGCCAAGGTAGGCCTGATCACGGCGTGGCAGCCAGGCTTCGCGGTCTCGCACCTGCAATGCGGCGTTGATGCCGGCGAACAGGCCCTGCGCAGCCGCCTCTTCATAGCCGGTCGTACCGTTGATCTGCCCGGCGAAGAACAGCCCGCCGATGGCTCGCGTCTCGAAACTCGCCTTCAGCTCGCGCGGATCGAAGTAGTCGTATTCGATCGCGTAGCCGGGGCGCAGGATGTGCGCGTTTTCCAGCCCGAGCATGCTGTGCACCGCCGCCAACTGCACGTCGAAGGGCAGCGAGGTCGAGATGCCGTTCGGGTAGAACTCGTGGGTCGTCAGCCCCTCCGGCTCGAGAAAGATCTGGTGCGAGTCCTTGTCGGCGAAGCGGTTCACCTTGTCCTCAATGCTCGGGCAGTAGCGCGGGCCGACACCGTCGATCAGGCCGGTGAACATCGGACTGCGGTCGAAGCCTGCGCGGATGATCGCGTGGGTGCGTTCGTTCGTGTGCGTGATCCAGCATGGCAACTGGCGCGGGTGCTGCGATGCGTCGCCCATGAAGCTGAAAACGGGAATCGGCTCGGCAGCAGGCGTGCCGTCGGGTCGCGGCACGCCGTCCCCCGGTTGCTCGGTGAGCACGCTGAAGTCGATCGAGCGGCCATCCAGACGCGGCGGCGTGCCGGTCTTCAGCCGTCCTTGCGGCAACTTCAGTTCCTTCAAGCGCGCCGACAGCGCAATCGCCGGCGGGTCACCGGCGCGTCCGGCGCTGTGACTTTGCAGGCCGACATGGATCTTGCCGTCGAGGAAGGTGCCCGCGGTCAGCACCACTGCGCGCGACTTGAAGCGAATGCCCACTTGCGTGACGGCACCTACAATCCTGTCACCTTCCAGCATCAGATCGTCGCATGCACCCTGGAACAACCACAGGTTCGGCTGATTCTCCAGGCGCCGACGGATCGCCGCCTTGTAGAGGATTCGATCGGCCTGCGCCCGCGTCGCGCGCACTGCCGGGCCCTTCGAGCCGTTCAGGATGCGGAACTGGATGCCGGCTTCGTCGGTCGCCGACGCCATGGCGCCGCCGAGCGCATCGATCTCCTTGACCAGGTGACCCTTGCCGATCCCGCCGATCGACGGGTTGCAGCTCATCTGGCCCAGCGTCTCGATGTTGTGCGTGAGCAGCAGCGTGGCGGCGCCCATGCGCGCTGCGGCCAGTGCCGCCTCGGTGCCGGCGTGGCCGCCGCCGACCACGATCACGTCGAATTCCTTCGGGAACAGCATCGCGTTGCCTGATTTTTAAGCAAAGCGGGATTGTAGGGTTGAGGCCGCCGGCACGTCACCTCAAGGGCCGAGGCCCCGTCAGTCGGGCGCGAGCAGCATCTCGGTATGAGGGATGCCGTCTTCGAGGTACGGGGCGCCAACCGCGGCGAATCCGACTTCGACATAGAAGCGCTCCAGCCGCGTCTGCGCCGAAATGCGTATGCCCCGACTGGGGTAAGCCTGAACGCAGTGCGCGATCGCGCGCCGGACGAGTTCGCGGCCCAGCCCGGTTCCGCGGGCCGCGCCGGTCGTGATGACGCGGCCGATCGACGGTTCGGCGTATTTGCGGCCCGGCTGCACGACACGCGCATACGCGAGGGGCAGCGAGCGGTCGCTCGACCACGCGGCGAGGTGGAACGAGTGCGCATCGAAGCCGTCCGCATCGAGGTAGACACACTGCTGCTCGATCGCGAACACCTGCTGGCGTGCACGGTAGATCGCGTCCAGTTCGAACACGTCGAGTTCGTCGAATCGGCACCAGCGCCAGGCCGGCGCGTGCGGGTCGGTCGTCGGGATGCTCATGGCGGCATCATCGCGGATTCCCGCGCGCAAGCTCAGCGCGCGGCCGCACTGCGCAGCGTGCGCGCCACGAACCAGACTCCACCGGCGGACAGCACCGCGCAGACGAACAGGGGCACGAGCCACTGCGCCGCGCTGAAGTCTTCGCCCTTCAGCACGTGCGTCATCAACACGTTCTGCGCCAGCGCGGGCACCCACAGGTACCACGGCGACTCCTCGCCGAGGCTGAAGACGTTGATCAGCGGCAGCAGCGAGGCGGCGAGCATCACGACCGTGGTGCTCGCCTGCGCCTCCTTGAAGGTCTTGCAGCGGATCGCCACCGCCATCAGCAGCGCCGAGGCGGCCGCCGCGAACGGCAGCAACACGACCAGGAACAGCAGTGCCTCGCGCACACCGTATTGGAACATCGCTGCCAGCCGGTCGCTGCGCAACAGCCATTGGCCGGGCAGGAAGCTGAAGCACGCGAGCACCGCGATCAGCATGCCCACACTCGCGACCGCGCCCCACTTGCCGAGCACGAGGATCCAGGGCTCGGCCGGGTTCATCAGCAGCGGTTCGAGCGAGCCGCGCTCGCGTTCACCGGCGGTCGTGTCCAGTGCCGCGTTCAGCGCGCCGGTCAGCACGGCCATCAGCACGAAAAAGGGCAGCATGCCGGTGATCTGGGTCGCGCGCGTCTGCGTGCTGGCGAGGTCGCGCTCCTCGACGCGCACCGGCTCGACCGCATCGGGCGAGACCCCTCGCAGCGCCAGCGTCAGCGTCGCGCGCTCGCGGCTGAAGCCTGCGAGCAGCGCCGCGACCCGCCCGGCGCTGGCCTGCGAGCGCTGGTTCGCGCTGTCGGAGACGATCTCGACGATCGGCGCGTCGCCGCGCACCAGCGCCTCCTCGAAGTCCTTGGGCACGACGACGACCGCATCGCTCAGCGTCGCCTTGCGCAGCAGCGCTTCGTAGTCGGCCGGCGCGGCCTTCACCGTGTAGGTCTGGCGCTCGAAGAAGTTCTGCAGTGTCGGCGCGCGGTCGAGATCGGCGACCACGACCTCGCGCAGTTCGGCGCTCGATTCGAGCGAGGCCACGAGCGCTGAGATCGCGAGCAGCACCAGCGGCCCCATCAGCACCGACGAGGCGAGCACCGTCAACAACGTGCGCCGATCGCGCAGCGCGTCGCGGAGTTCCTTGCGCAAGATCGTCAGCAGCGTCTGCAGGCGGCTCATTCCGCAAGCGCCAGTTCGTCGACGAAGGCGAGCTTCACGAAGGCCTCCTCGAAGTCCTGCTCCCGCGTCTGCGCGAGCAGTTCGTCGACCGTGCCGGCCGCGACCGTGCGGCCGTGCGCGACGACAACGACGCTGTCGCACAGTCGTTCGACCTCCTGCATGATGTGGGTCGAGAAGACGATGCACTTCGCCCCGCCCTCGGGCGTGCGCAACCAGCGCAGGCTGTCGCGCAGCGCGCGCGTCGCGAGCACGTCCAGGCCGTTGGTCGGCTCGTCGAGCACGATGTTCGCCGGGTCGTGGACGAGCGCACGCGCCAGCGCCGTCTTCATCCGTTCGCCTTGGCTGAAGCCATCGGTGCGGCGCTCGAGCAGCGGCCCCATCTCGAACATCTGCGCCAGCGCTTCGGCACGCGCATGCGCGGCGTCGCGTTCCATTCCTTGCAGGCGGCCGTAGTAGACGATGTTCTCGCGCGCCGTCAGCCGCGGGTACAGGCCGCGTGCGTCCGAGAGCACACCCATGCGCGCGAGTGCGGCGCGCGGCTGTGTGCGCACGTCGATGCCGTCAACGTGGATGCGGCCGGCGTCGGGCGCGATCAGCCCGGCGAGCATGCGCAGGCTGGTCGTCTTGCCGGCGCCGTTCGGACCGAGCAAGCCGGTGATGTGGCCGTCGGGCGCGTGCAGGTTCACGTCGCGGACCGCCTGCACCACGCGCGGCGGCCGGCCCTTCAGCGTCAAGCCACTCAGAGGCCCGCCGCCGGGCGCGACGAACGACTTCGCCAGCTCCTCGATGCGGATCATTTCGGGCCTTCGGCTGCGGCGGCGATCGGGCGGAACACGCCGGGGCGCGGGATGTTCTTCAGGCAGCCTGCGTCGACCGCGGCGGCCGACGCATCGTCGGCCGCGTCGATGAAGCGGAACAGCAGATCGCGCGCGCAGCCGATGCCCAGCACGCTGTGGCCGGCGTTGGCCACGACCACCTGACGCGCCGCCGGGCCGAGTGCCTGGGCGACGCGCGCGGCGTGGCGCGGCGGCGTCGCCGGATCGAGACCGCCGCTGAGCAGCAGCGTCGGCGTGCGCGACGCCGGGATCGTGTAGAACGCCGGCGGCACCGCGCCGCGCGGCCAGTCGGCGCAGACGCGGCGATACAGCCTCGCCTGGCTGTCGCCGAAGTCGGGGCCCGGCGCGTCGGTCACCTTGTCCAGCAGCGGCATGTCCTCGGCGCAGACGACCGAAAAATGCATGCCCGCCGCGAGGCGCAAGCCACGCCGCGAACCGAGCAGCGAGCCGATGCCGGTCAGGGCCTCGTAGCGGCCGTCGGCGGCGTCGTTGATCGCCGCGGGCAGCGCGGCCGCCACCGCCGGGTTGTAGAGTGCGCCGCGCACCGCCGCGAGCACCATGTCGCGGGTCAGCGTGAAGCGCTCGGGCGCGCCGCTCAGCGGCTGCGGCGCGACAACCGCTTTCGGCAGACTCTGCAACAGTGCGGCCCAGTCAGCGCGCAGCCGCGGGTAGGCGCGGCTGCATTGCGCATCGCGCTCGCAGGCGGCGAGCAGCGCGTCGAGCGCGGCCTGACCGTCGGTCGAGAAGCTCATGGGCAGAGCCATGTCGGGCGGCGCGACCGAGTCGAGCACGCTGCGCCGCACCGCGGCCGGGAACTGGCGCATGTATTCGAGCGCGGCACGCGTGCCGTACGAGACGCCGACCAGGTCGATGCGCTGCGCGCCGAGCTGGGCCCGCACCGCATCGAGATCGCCCATCGCGATCGTCGTCGTGAAGAGGCCGAGCGCGCCGGGCCCGCGCAGCGCGGGTCGCTGCAGCAGCTCGGTCTTGCAGCGCATCAGCAGCGCGACCTGGCGTTCGGTGTCCGATTGCTCGGCGAGGGTTTCGCGCTGCGTCTCGGCGCAGTCCAGCGGCGTGCTGCGGCCGGTGCCGCGCTGGTCGACGAAGACGATGTCGCGCCGGTTGTTCAGGCGCGCGAACAGCGGCATCACCTGCGGCGCGATGTCGATCGCGCTCTGTCCCGGGCCGCCGGCGAGCAGGAACACCGGATCGGGGAGCTTGCGCCGGGCCATCGCCGGCACGACGACATAGTGCACGCCGATCGTCGGGCCCCCGGGCTGCGCCGGGTCGAGCGCGCGCCGCACGACGCCGCACTGGACGCTGTTGCGCAGCCCGGCGATACGGCAATCGGTCAGCACCTGCGCGCCCGCGGTGCTGGCGCACAGACACAACGCGAGGGCGAGCCACGCGCGCAGCGGTCTCAGGTTCCGACGCATCGGGCCTTCGGCACGAATCGAGGCATCGCCGGCGGCGCGCTATTCGCCGAGCAGGCGCTTGAGCTCGCCGCTCTGGATCAGCTTCTCCAGATCCTGCGCGCCGCCGATCAGGTTGCCCTTCACGAACACCAGCGGAAAGGTCGGCCACCCGGTCCACATCTTCAGCGCATTGCGCGGCCGCCACTCGCTGAGGTAGCTGCCGTAGCCGAGGTAGTGGAACGGGATCTGCGCCTCGTTCAGCAGGCGCCGCGCGCGGCGGCAGTAGGGGTTGCCGGCCATGCCGACGACCAGCACCGGGTTCGACAGCGCGGCGGCTTGCACGTTGTGGACGATGTCGGCGTGCAGGTTCGCGACCTTGTCGCGGATCGCCGGGTGCAGGCGGGCTTCATCGAGGGTCTGACGGGGCATGTCGGCTCCTGGCGGAAACCGACAGCCTATCCGATCGCGGCGTCACTCGATCGCCGTGTCCGCCGGCCAGCGGATCACGCCGCCAGCGCGCCGCGCTGGAAGTCCGACACCGCCTGCTGCAGTTCGGCGGTCGTGTTCATCACGAACGGGCCGTACTGCGCGATCGACTCGTTCAGCGGCGCGCCCGCGACCAGCAGCACACGCGCATCGGTCTCGGCCTTCAGCCGCACACCGTCGGCCGTCGCGTCGTTCGTCAGGATCGCCATGCGTTCGCTCTCGACTCGTGCGGACGCACCTTCGCCGATCGTCACGACACCGCCGCCGTACACGTACACGAACGCGTTGTGCCCGGCGGGCAGTGCGGCATCGAAGGTCTGTCCGGCCGGCAGCACGATGTCGAGCACCAGCGGCTCGGTCGTCGGCCGCTGCACCGCGCCGGCCACGCCGCGCGCTTGGCCCGCGATCACGCGCAGCTTGACGCCGCAGTCGAGCGTCACCACCGGCACAT
>Ga0070667_100005447_pt1 | contig 10630 bp, 12 predicted proteins | sample KBSS33metaG_FD_64659 | JGI IMG/M metagenome (GOLD analysis project Ga0070667, IMG submission 64659) | Switchgrass rhizosphere microbial communities from Kellogg Biological Station, Michigan, USA - KBS S3-3 metaG | ecosystem: Host-associated > Plants > Roots > Rhizosphere > Soil ...
GCGCGGATGTCCTCGATCCCGATGATGTGATGACAGTCGTTCGAGCTGAGCACCGCGGGCACGAGATTCTTCGCGAGCTTTTGATTCGAGACGATCACCGCCCGCGCGCCGGAATTTTCGAGGATGTGCGTGTGGTCGCGAGTCGTGTTGGTGGTGTAGGTCGGCACGGTGACGCAGCCGGCGGCCATGATGCCCAGGTCGGCGATCAGCCATTCCGGCCGATTTTCGCTGACCAATGCGACGCGATCTCCGGGTTCGAGTCCAATCCGCTTGAGGCCCGCCGCCAACGCCGTCACCTGACGCGCCGTCTCGCTCCAGCTGACCGTGCGCCATTCCCCATCGCGCCTCGCCCAGAGGAACGGCCGCTCGCCCTTTTCTTCGGCGCGCGCCAGAAACAACGCCACGAGATTGTCGAAGTGTTCGAGCTGGCGAGCCATGGCCGCGCTTCTTAGCGCAAAGGATTGCGAGCGCCACTTGTCGTGCTAGGCGCGGCCCATGTCCCTGTTCCGAAACCTCCTCTGCGCCCTGGCGATTGCCCTTACGTCCTGTATGGCGGCTCCGGCCGCACCACCGACCGCGAGCGCAAACGAACCGTTCGTGATCGCCGCGAATCCGCTCGCCGCGCAGGCCGGGCTCAACGTGCTCGAGCACGGTGGAAGCGCGGTCGACGCTGCGATCGCGGTGCAGGCGATGCTCAGCCTGGTCGAACCGCAAAGCTCGGGAGTCGGCGGCGGCGCCTTCATGACCTATTTCGACGCTCGCACTGGCAAGATCACCATCTACGACGGCCGCGAGGTCGCTCCGGCACAGGCGACCCCAGGATTGTTTCTCGACAGCGCAGGGAAGCCGCTTCCCTTCAGCACAGCTGTCGTCAGCGGCCGCGCCACGGGTGTGCCGGGAGCAATCAAGATGCTCAGCCTCGCCCACGACGAGCATGGCAAGCTACCGTGGAAGAACCTGTTCGGCGACGCCGAGCGCACCGCCGACGAGGGCTTTACGGTGAGCCCGCGGCTCTCACGCATGATCCATGCCGACTATGCCGAGAACTACGCGCCCGACGTGATCGCTTATTTCTCGAAGGCCGACGGCACATTGCTCAGCGCCGGCGATAGGCTGGTGAACAAGCCTTACGCCGAATTCCTCCGCCGCCTCGCCGCCCAGGGTCCTACCGCGCTCTACGCCGGATCGACCGCAGCGAAGATCGTCGCGCGCACTCGGGCCGGGCCCCTCGGCGGCTCGATGACGATGAGGGACCTCGCCAATTACCGGCCGATCAAGCGCGAGCCGGTCTGCGGTCCCTTCCGCGCATATCTGCTCTGCGCTCCTCCGCCGCCCGCAAGCGGGGTCGGGCTAATCGAGCTGATGATGCTGCTCGATCGGACCGACATCGCCTCACGCACCGGCACCGACCCGCAAGCCTGGTATCTGTTCGCCGAAGCAAGCCGGCTGATGTACGCCGACCGCGACAAATATGTCGGTGATCCGGCGTTCGTGAAGGTGCCGGTCAAGGGGTTGATCGACCCAGCCTATGTCGACGCGCGGGCCAGACTCATCGGGCCCGCCGCCGGCCCGCCGCCGGCCGCAGGCGTACCGCGTCAGGCCGTGCCTGCCGGCGCCGACAAGACGCTGGAGCCGACGGGGACTTCCCATCTCATCGTCCGCGACGCGGACGGTAACGTCGTCTCGATGACCACGACGGTCGAATCGCTCTTCGGCACCGGTCGCATGGTCGACGGCTTTTTCCTCAATAACCAGCTGACCGATTTCTCCTTTTTACCGGTCGATGAGCAAGGGCGTCCCGTCGCCAACGCCGTCGCTCCGGGCAAGCGGCCGCGCTCGTCGATGGTACCGACCATCATTCTCACGCGCGATGGCAAGTTCGCCGGTGCTATCGGCTCGGCGGGCGGCAATTCGATCCTCGCCTTCGTCGCCAAGTCGCTGGTCGCTGCAATCGACTGGAACATGTCGATGCCGGACGCTCTATGGGCTCCGAACCTGGTCGCGCGCGGGCCCAACTTCCAGGGCGAGGTGACCAAGTTTCCACCGCAGGTGCTCGAGGGGCTGCGCCAGCGCGGCATCGACCTCCAGCCGGGGCAGGGCGAGGATTCGGGGCTTACCGGCGTGCTCATCCGCAACGGCCGGATCGACGGCGGCGCAGACCCGCGCCGTGAAGGTGTGGTCCTGACCCTGCCGCGCTAGGCAGCCGTTCCGACCACCTCCGAAATATTGGCGAAGCCCTCGCGCTTCAGCCGCTCGGCCAGCCCGCGCGCGATCCGGCGCGCAATGCCCGGGCCCTGGTAGACCATCGCCGTATACAACTGGACCAAACTCGCGCCTGCCTGGATGCGCTCCCACGCGTCATCGGCGCTGGCGATACCGCCGACCCCGATCAACGGGATCTGTCCACCCGAGGCCTCTCTAAAATCGCGTAGAGCCTTGAGCGCCAGCGGCTTCAACGGCGCCCCGGAGAGGCCGCCTAACTGACTCGCATGTTTTGACTTGAGCGCTGGCCGGGACACGGTCGTGTTGGCGACGATGATCGCATCGACTCCATATTGGATCGCGACGCGGACGATCTGGTCGGGCTCGCCTTCGCCAAGGTCCGGCGCAACCTTCAGAAATATTGGCGGGCCATTCGTTTCGCGGGCCTCGCTCACCGCCTCGAGTAACGCGCGCAGCGCGCCTTCATCCTGCAGTTGCCTAAGGCCCGGCGTGTTGGGCGAGCTGATGTTGATGGTCAGATATCTGGCGACCTCGCTCATCGCCCGCACGCCGGCCGCATAGTCGGCGACCCGGTCTCCGCTTTCCTTGTTGGCGCCGATGTTGACCCCGATGATTCCGCGCGAATGGATGCAGTGCCTGAGGCGGAGCCACGCTTCCGCCTGTCCGTCACTGTTGAAGCCGAGCCGGTTGATCACCGCGCGGTCCTCCGCGAGGCGGAACATTCGCGGCTTCGGATTGCCTGCTTGAGACTGCGGCGTGACGGTCCCGACCTCAACGAAGCCGAAGCCCAGGCCGAGCATATGCTCCGGCACCTCGGCATTCTTGTCGAAGCCGGCGGCGAGCCCGACCGGCGAGGGGAAATCGAGGCCCGCAACCGTGGTGCGAAGCGAATCCGGGAAGTCGGGCGGCCGGCGCTTGGGCGTCAGCTTCAGCGTCGCGATCGTCGCTCGGTGCGCGGTCTCGGGATCGAGCGCGAAGGCCAGCGGGCGAATGAGCGGGTAGAGATGCACGCCGCACCGTCTGTCAGGTTGTGTTTTCGGGCGCAAATCCCTAAATCGGACTGGAAAGCTCCGAATTAGACATGCGCCTGAGCCACCTCGCCGATTATGCGGTCGTGTTGATGACCGCCGCCGCCCGCTGCCCCGCGGGGGCGCGCCTCAGCGCCACCGAGCTCGCGGCCGATACGGGCGTCCCGCTGCCGACAACGCAGAAGCTGATGGGCCAGCTCGCCGGTTGCGGTCTGCTGACCAGCGCGCGCGGTGCATCGGGCGGTTTCGCGCTGGCCCGTCCAGCGGACGAGATCAGCCTGGCCGACGTCGTCGAGGCGGTCGAAGGGCCGATCGCGATGACCGTTTGCTCGTCGGGCGGAACAGACTGCGCGCTCGACGCCCATTGCCGGGTGAAGCCCCACATGGGCGTGGTCGGCAACGCCGTGCGTGGCGCGCTTGGGGCGGTATCGCTCACGGAACTCGCGCGATGAACGAGGCCGTCAAGAACCGCGAGATCAAGGAAAAGATCGCGCAGGACTACGAGTGGGGCTTCTCGTCCGACATCGAGCAGGAGTTCGCGCCCAAGGGGCTCAACGAAGATACGGTCCGCTTTATCTCCGCCAAGAAGGACGAGCCCGAGTGGATGCTCGACTGGCGCCTGAAAGCCTATCGCGCGTGGCTCGAAATGGAGGAGGTTGGCTGGGCCAAGCTCGACATCCCCGCGATCGATTACCAGGACGCTTATTATTACGCCGCGCCCAAGGCCAAGCCCAAGCTCGGCAGCCTCGACGAGGTCGATCCCGAAATCCTCCGGGTCTACGAAAAGCTCGGCATCCCGATCGAGGAGCAGAAGGTGCTTGCCGGCGTCGAAGGCGCGCGGAAAGTGGCGGTCGACGCGGTGTTCGACAGCGTTTCCGTTGCCACCACCTTCCGCGAGGAGTTGAAGAAGGCGGGCGTCATCTTCCTCTCCATCTCCGAAGCGATCCGCGAGCATCCCGAGCTGGTGAAGAAATATCTCGGCAGCGTCGTCCCGCAGCGCGACAATTACTTTGCCTGCCTCAACAGCGCCGTCTTCTCCGACGGCACCTTCGTCTACGTGCCCGAGGGCGTCCGCTGCCCGATGGAATTGAGCACTTACTTCCGCATCAACGCCGAAAATACCGGCCAGTTCGAACGCACCCTGATCGTCGCCGACAAGGGATCATACGTCTCTTACCTCGAAGGGTGCACCGCGCCGATGCGCGACGAGAACCAGCTGCATGCCGCGGTGGTCGAGATCTTCGCGCACGAGGATGCCGAGGTGAAATACTCGACCGTTCAGAACTGGTATCCCGGCGACAAGGAAGGGCGCGGCGGGATCTTCAATTTCGTCACCAAACGCGCCTTGTGCAGCGGCGACCGCTCCAAGGTTTCGTGGACGCAGGTCGAGACCGGAAGCGCGATCACCTGGAAATACCCAAGCTGCATCCTCAAGGGCGATGGCAGCGTCGGCGAATTTTATTCGGTCGCGCTGACCAACAACCGCCAGCAGGCCGACACGGGCACCAAGATGATCCACATCGGCACCAACACGCGCTCGACGATCGTGTCGAAGGGCATCAGCGCGGGGCGGTCGAACAATACGTATCGCGGGTTGGTGCGCGTGCTGCCGCGCGCCGAGAATGTCCGCAATTTCACCCAGTGCGATTCGCTGCTTTTGGGCAGCGACTGCGGCGCGCACACCGTGCCTTACATCGAGGTCAAGAACCCGACCGCGCAGGTCGAGCATGAAGCGACGACCTCGAAGATCAGCGAGGACCAATTGTTCTACGCGATGTCGCGCGGTTTGGATCAGGAGGCGGCCGTCGCCCTGATCGTCAACGGCTTCGCGCGCGAAGTGCTGAAACAGCTGCCGATGGAGTTTGCGGTCGAGGCGCAGAAGCTGCTGGGGATCAGCCTCGAGGGGAGCGTGGGATGAGCTCCAATCTCGAGTGGCTCCAACAGTTCTATCTGTCGCTCTGCAACGGTGATTGGGAGCATTCCTATGGATGCACGATCGACAACGTCGACAATCCGGGGTGGAGCTTCAAATTCGAACTCGCCGGCACGGTCTACGAAAACATCGAAGTTCATGAGATCAACAAGGGCGCCGATCTGTCCAGCGATGGTCCGGACTGGATTTTCGTGAAGAAGGTCGGCTCGTCGATTGAGGGCAGCTGTGGGCCGCTGAAACTTGATGAGTTGATCGGCGAATTTCGCGCTTGGGTAGAGAATGTCGAGCCGCAGGCCGCGGCCATTGAGAGGCAGTGGCAGGCAGATGCTTAGGATTGAAAATCTCCACGCGACGGTCGCCGACAAGCCGATCCTGAACGGCGTCACGCTCGACGTGCCCGCGGGCGAAGTACACGCGATCATGGGACCCAACGGCTCGGGCAAGTCGACGCTTGCCTACGTGCTCGCCGGCCGCCCGGGTTATGAAGTGAGCGAGGGTGGCGCGACCTTCCTCGGCCAGGATCTGCTCGCGATGCAGCCGCATGAGCGCGCGGCGGCGGGGCTGTTCCTTGGCTTCCAATATCCGGTCGAAATCCCCGGCGTGTCCTACCTCCAGTTCCTGCGCGAGAGCCTTAATTCGCAGCGCCGTTCACGCGGCGAGGGCGACCTCTCCGGCGCTGAATTCATCAAGCTCGCCAAGAGCCAGGCCGCATTGCTCGGCATGGACGCCGAGATGCTGAAGCGCCCGGTGAACGTCGGTTTCTCCGGCGGCGAGAAGAAGCGCGCCGAGATGGTCCAGATGGGCATCATGCAGCCCAAGTTCGCTGTCCTCGACGAGACCGACAGCGGGCTCGACATCGACGCGCTGAAAAGCGTTGGCGCCGGCATCAACCGCATCATGCGCGCACCCGACAAGGGCGTGCTTCTGATCACCCATTATCAGCGCCTGCTCGACTATGTGGAGCCGGACCAGGTGCACGTGCTGAACGCCGGGCGGATCGTCCGTTCGGGCGGGCCCGAGTTGGCGAAAGAGCTCGAGCGAGAAGGCTATGCGGAGGCGACAGCATGACCGCGCCGTTCCCGACTCACAAACAGGAGCAATGGCGCTACGCCGACCTCGATGCATTGCGGCCGGTGTGGCAGCAGTTCGCCGAGCCGCTGACGCTCATCGTCGGACCCGGCGAGGCGTTCGAGAAACTGTGGCTGCCGGGCGATGACGAGGTGCTCGTACGCCGGGTTCAACTGGCGCTCGAGAAAGGCGCGAAAGCGCGGATCTTCGTGCTCAACACGGCCTCAGAATATGGCCGCACCGAGCTTGAGGTCAGCCTCGCTGAAGGCGCGGACTTCGAACTCTATGGCGCCAATATCGGCGCTGGCCTGTCGACCAACGAGATCGTCACTACGGTCAAGCACGTCGGCGTTGGCGGGCGTTCGCGCCAGGTGATCCGCAGCGTGCTTAACGGCAAGGCGCTCGGCTCCTATCTCGGCAAGGTTGAGGTTGCCCGAGGCGCCCAGCAGACCGACGCCGAGCAATCGGTGAAGGCCATGCTGCTTGACCGCGGCGCAACCGCGAACTGCAAGCCCGAGCTCGAGATTTTCGCCGACGATGTGAAGTGCGCCCACGGCGCGACCGTCGGCGAGCTCGACGCGATGCAATTGTTCTACGCAGAGTCGCGCGGCCTCGATCCGGCAAGCGCCCGCGCGCTGCTGCTCGAAGGCTTCGTCATGGGGTTGTGGGACAGCGCTAAGGATGCCGGCGCCATCGGCGAAGCGGCGCGCGCAGCGCTACGGAGGGTGGTGTGAACGCGCCCACCCGCATCAATTCTGCACTCAACGTGCGCGATCAATTCCCGGCGATCGCGGGCTGGCATTATCTCGACAGCGCCGCGACCGCACAAAAGCCGCAGGCGGTGATCGACGCGATCACGCAAGCCTATGCGCACGACTACGCCACGGTGCATCGCGGCGTCTACGAGCGATCGGCAGTGATGACGGCAAGTTACGAGGCGGCGCGGGCGGCGGCGTCGAAGCTGATTGGCGGGCAGGGGAACGAGGTCGTCTTCACGCGTGGAGCAACCGAGGCGATCAACCTCGTTGCGCGCACGCTTCCGAAAGAAGGCCGCAACCGCGTGCTGCTGTCGCAACTCGAGCATCACAGCAACATCGTGCCGTGGCAGCTCGCCGGTTACGAAATCGACGCGGTGCCGCTGACGCCCGATGGGCAGATCGACTTGGACGCGGCCGAAGCAATGCTGACGGAAGAGCATCGCGTCGTCGCCTTCGCGCACGTGTCGAACGTGCTCGGCTCCATCCTCGACGCGAAGCGCGCGGCCGAGATCGCGCATGGCAAAGGGGCGATGCTGCTGCTCGACGGCTGCCAGGCGGTGCCCCGGCTGCCGGTCGACGTCGCCGCGATCGACGCCGACTTCTATGCATTTTCAGCGCACAAGCTGTACGGGCCGACCGGCATCGGGTGCCTGTGGGGAAGCGCCGAGCTGCTGCAGGACCTGCCGCCGTGGCAGGGCGGCGGCGCGATGATCGACAAGGTCACGTTCGAGGAAACGACTTTCCTCGATCCGCCCGCGCGGTTCGAGGCGGGCACGCCGCATATCGTCGGCGCGGTCGGACTGCACGCCGCGATCGACTGGGTCGAGAAGCTGTCGCTCGACGCGATCCATGCGCATGAATGTGCGTTGGTTGCCGAGACGCGCGCGGCACTCCGCGACGTTTCGGGCGTGACGCTCTACGGGCCCGAAGACAGCGCGGGCATCGTCAGCTTCAACGTCGACGGGGTGCATCCGCACGACACTGCCACCATATTGGACGATGCAGGCGTCGCCGTCCGCGCTGGCCATCATTGCGCGCAGCCTTTGATGCGCTGGCTCGGGATCGAGGCGACTGCCCGCGCGAGCTTCGCAGCGCACAGCGACAGCTCCGATATCGAGGCCCTGGTGCGCGGGATCGAGCAAGTGAAGCGGATCTTCGCATGAATGAAGAACGCAAGATCGAGACCGAGGAGGTCGATGCAGCGACCCCGCCGCCGCGCGCCCGCGTGACTCCGGAATTCGAGCGCAAGCGAGACTATCTGACCGGCTTCCTGTCCGGCGAAACTGAGACTCCGCCTGGCGGTGCGTCTAGCAACGAAGAGTTGCGCGACGCGGTCGTCGAAGCGCTGAAGTCGATTTACGATCCCGAAATCCCGGTCGACATCTACGAGCTCGGACTGATCTACGACGTCGATGTCAGCGAAGACGGCGACGCGACGATCACCATGACGCTGACCACGCCCCACTGTCCGGTCGCCGAGTCGATGCCGCAGGAAGTCGAGCTGCGCGTACTGTCGGTGCCCGGCATCCGCGACGCAATCGTCAACCTGGTGTGGGACCCGCCGTGGGACCCATCCAAAATGAGTGACGAGGCGCGACTAGAATTGGGAATGTTGTGAATAAGGAAACGAAAGTCCGCGCCCGTCCCGCCGCGATTACTCTGACGCCGGGCGCCGAAGCGCGCATCGCCGAACTCATGAGCCGGGCTCCCGAGGGTGCGGTCGGGGTCAAGCTGTCGACGCCGCGGCGCGGCTGCTCGGGCCTCGCTTACTCGGTCGATTACGTCACCGAAGAGCAACCGTTCGACGAAAAGATCGAGACTCCCGGCGGCGCCTTCTACGTCGACGGCGCTTCGATTCTCTATTTGATCGGATCGACCATGGACTGGCGCGAGGACGATTTCGCAGCCGGCTTCGTGTTCGACAATCCCAACGCCAAGGGCGCTTGCGGCTGCGGCGAGAGCTTCACCGTCTGATCAACCCAGGCTAGCCGTCCGATAACTCCGCCAATTCCCCGAATGGGACTGCGGGCATTGGGCATTGCTTGACGGGCCGAGCCTGCAGATTCGTCAGATGCGTGATCCAGCACTCGTCGAAGACCGAGCAGTAGCAAACGCGATACGATAATTCGGAAAACCTGACCCGGTCGAATTCCTTCCACATTTCAACATTGTCGGCGGTTAGGGGAAAGCCCAGGACGCGTCGGGAATCGCCGGCGCGAAGCACGAAGTCCTTCGGCGGGGTGGTCGAGACCGCCCACGGCTTGCTCTGACGGGCAGCGCAACATGACTCCAGCAAGGCCTTGGCGTTCGGATAGGCCTTCCCCTTCCAGAAAAGCTCAAACGTTTTGATTTTCGCCGGGCCAACGCCGGCGTTCTGCAAGTTCAGAGCAATCGTCGGACGCCCATCTTCATTGCCATTGCCGGAATCGAGTTGGAGGAACGGCCAGGAAGCCGCCGCGACCATCCGATAGTTGGCATCGACCATCTTGCTGTTCGCTTGCTCCGTCCGGACGCCGACCCAGAGTGAGATCAACGACACTAACAGCGCCACCGCCGCCGGCACGTTGTTGATCCAGGCAGGTTTCCCGAACGACAATGCAGGTCTTTTTGGCATGGGTCGCGAATCCGTGAAGGAGGCGTAACGATCAGGCATTCGCCATAAGCGCCGGACCAAGCCGATGTATTGGACGATTCGACGTTGCGGCCTTTGAATTCGACGTGGGCGGGACTATGGAAGGCACAGATAAGGGAGACCGGTCATGCGCCTGTTGGTCCTTGCTCTCACAATCTCCGCGGGAACGTCGGCGGCGGCCGTCTCGCCCGGCCCCGCGCGCGAAATGCCGGTGGTCAATCCCAACGCCGGCGCTCCGGCCACCTGCCCTCCGACCAGCCGCTACGAAGCGGCCCGGCGCGGCGGCAAGCTTCCGCCCAGCCTGCTCACCCAGCTTCCCGCAGCCGACATGTACAATGCCGTCTACCGCCGCGTTGGCGGCTGCGAAGTGCCGATGATCGTCCGTTACGACGTGGGAGGATCATCGCGTAGCCATCGCTAAGCGCATCACCAGCCGAAAAAGGGGACATCGGCCATGTCACGTGCAGCTACGCTACTTTTCGCGATCATCTCCTACGCGATCTTCTTCGCGACTTTCCTCTATCTGATCGTCTTCGTCGGCGACTTCCCGATCTCGGGCCGAACGGTCGACGTTGGGGCGGAATCTCCGGTCGCGGTCGCGGCCGTCATCGACATCGCGCTGATCGCTTTGTTCGGACTCCAGCACAGCGTCATGGCCAGGCAAGGATTCAAGCGTTGGTGGACGAAGCTCATCCCGTGGGCCGCCGAACGCAGCATGTATGTCCTCGCTGCGAGCATCGCGCTGCTAATCCTGTTCCTCGGCTGGAGACCCATCCCTCAGGTCGTGTGGAGCGTCACCAATCCGATCGCCGCCGATTTCATCTGGCTGACTTTCTGGGCCGGCTGGGGAATCGTCTTGTTGAGCACATTCCTCATCAACCATTTCGAGCTGTTCGGGCTGCAACAGGCGTGGCTCAACTTGCGCGGGCGGCAGGCGGCCCACCCGGAGTTGAGGCAGCCATTCTTCTATCGCTGGGTCGCGCACCCG
>Ga0070667_100005449_pt1 | contig 10630 bp, 11 predicted proteins | sample KBSS33metaG_FD_64659 | JGI IMG/M metagenome (GOLD analysis project Ga0070667, IMG submission 64659) | Switchgrass rhizosphere microbial communities from Kellogg Biological Station, Michigan, USA - KBS S3-3 metaG | ecosystem: Host-associated > Plants > Roots > Rhizosphere > Soil ...
ACGCCGACCTGGCTGGCATGCAGAAGTACGACCTGGATGACGCACGCCCGATTCTTGAACGCGCCAGTGCCCGTGAGACGGCCGCACGGGTAGCGCTGGGTGCGGTAGCTAAGGCCTTCCTCCGACAGACGTTGGGGGTGGAGATTCTCAGCCATGTCGTCTCGATCGGCGCGGTCAGCGCGCCGGCTGGTGTGATCCCACATCCTGGCGAGAACGAGATGATCGACCTTTCACCGGTGCGTTGCCTAGACCATGAGGCGTCTGCGGCGATGGTGGCCGAGATCGACGCCACGAAGATGGCCGGCGACACCCTCGGTGGCGTCGTCGAGGTGCTTGCCTACGGTCTGCCGCCAGGACTGGGTAGCCACGTGCAGGGAGACCGGCGCCTCGACTCGCGTCTGGCTGCAGCACTGATGGGAATCCAGGCAATCAAGGGAGTCGAGGTGGGGGACGGCTTCGAACTGGCCCGTATTCGCGGCTCCCAAGCCCACGACGAGATCGTTCGGGAAAGCGACGGAACGATCCGCCGTGTCTCCGGCCGATCAGGTGGCACCGAGGGCGGCATGAGCACCGGCGAAACGTTGCGAGTACGTGCCGCGATGAAGCCGATCTCCACTGTGCCGCGTGCGCTGGCCACCGTCGATGTGACGACCGGTGATCCTGCCGTGGCCATTAACCAGCGCTCGGACGTGTGCGCGGTACCCGCTGCCGCTGTAGTCGCCGAGGCCATGGTGGCGATCGTGCTGGCCGAAGCCGTGCTGGAGAAGTTCGGTGGCGACTCGGTGGTCGAGGTCCAGCGCAACGCGGCGTCCTACCTAAAGCACCTCACCGAACGTGGTCTGACGCCGGCGCCGGGCCTACCCGTTCCGTGAGTCCGGTCCGTGCAGTCCTCGTCGGGATGCCCGGCACCGGCAAGACGAGCGTCGGACGCAAGTTAGCCGAGACGTTGGGGGTCTCCTTCGCTGACTCCGACGAACTCATCGTTCGGCGTGAGGGCCGCCCAGTCGCGGAGATCTTCGCGCAAGAGGGCGAGCAGTACTTCCGTCAGGTAGAAGCGGAAGTCATTGCCGAGGCACTCACGAACTTCGATGGCGTGCTCGCCCTCGGCGGCGGCGCGGTGACGAACGCGGCGAGTCGGGAGGCACTGACCGCGTCGAAGGCGCCAGTGGTGCACCTGCAGACAGGGATCTCCACGCTCACCTCCCGCGTCGGCAGCGCACACGACCGGCCGCTGCTTGCCAGTGATCCAGCATCTCGGCTAACTGAGTTAGCAGGGCAACGTGGGGAGTGGTATCGCGCGGTGGCGACAGTCACGGTCGATACCGAACGTCGCGGTGTCGGCCGAGTCGTCGAGGTAATAGCAAGGCTAATCGACGACGCCGCGGATGAGGCGAGCGAACAGACCAGTGAAGATCAAGCGAATCTAGTTAACGAAGACGCGACGGAAGGCACCCAGCAATCATGAGTAACGACGACCTGATCACTGTCGAGGTCAAAGGTGCCAAGCCATACAACGTGCTGATCGGACGGGGTCTGCTCGCCGAGATCGCCCCGCTGCTCTCAGGGGCGGCGCGCGTGGCGATCATCCATCCACCCACGCTGCAGGTGAGCGCGGAGGCGATCCGCGACGACCTCAAAGCGCAGGGCTTCGAGGCGCATGTCATTGAGGTTCCCGATGCCGAGGACGCCAAGACCTTCCAAGTAGCCAGCTTTTGCTGGGATGTTCTTGGCCGCATCGGTTTTACTCGCAGTGACGCCATCATCGGGCTAGGCGGCGGCGCGACGACCGACCTCGCAGGCTGGGTCGCGGCGGCGTGGCTGCGTGGCGTGCGCGTGGTGCAGGTGCCCACCACCCTCGCCGGGATGGTCGACGCGGCGATCGGTGGCAAGACAGGAATCAACACCGAGCAAGGCAAGAATCTGGTGGGTGCGTTCCATCCGCCGGTTGGTGTCGTCTGCGACCTCAACACCTTGGAGACGCTTCCGCCTAACGATTACCTCGCAGGACTGGCCGAGGTGATTAAGTGCGGTTTCATCGCCGACCCGGTGATTCTCGACGTCGTTGAGGCCCACCCGGATGAGGTGGTGAAAGCGGGTAACACTTACGAGGCCGACCTAATCACCCGATCGGTCAAGGTCAAAGCTCACGTTGTGGGGGAGGACCTTACCGAACAGGGACTGCGAGAAATTCTCAACTATGGCCATACGCTCGGGCACGCCATCGAGAAAATAGAGCGCTATCGCTGGCGTCACGGTGCCGCGATCTCCATCGGTCTGGTCTATGCCGCTGCACTCGGACGGGCGCTTGGTCGTCTTGACGACGCCACCGCGGACAGGCATCGCAGCATCCTCGAGCTGGTTGGCCTGCCGACCAAGTACCGCGATGATGCATTCCCTGCGCTGCTCGACATCATGAAGATCGATAAGAAATCACGGGGCAATCGCCTTCGTTTCATCGTCCTCGACGGTCTGGCCAAACCAGCCACCGCTGACAACCCAGACCCGGCTGTACTCGCCGCCGCGTACGCCGAGGTGGCCGCTTCCTAGGGCGTTAGCCCCAACGATTGTCCGATAGACCGCTTATTCCACTGACTAGCGGACAATTCCTCGCACTTAAATTGTTCGGGAGCCATGGACTCTGAATCTCTAAGCGAGCTACGCGCCGACTGCGGTCGCTGCGCAGGCTTGTGCTGCGTGCAGCCTGCCTTCGTCAAGTCAGCCGACTTTGCTATCAACAAGCCGGCGGGGCAGCCTTGCAGCCATTTGAGTGCGGAGCGACGCTGCGACATCCATCAGCAGCTGCGACCCCGAGGTTTCGCAGGTTGTGATGTCTTCGACTGCTTCGGTGCAGGGCAGCAGGTCACGCAAGTGATGCTCGTCGGACACGACTGGCAACAGGACGCACAGACTGCGCAGGAGATGTTCAGCGCCTTCGACGTGCTGCGCCGTATCCATGAAGTGCGTTGGTACCTCGCGCAGGCGGAGTTGTTGGCTGCGGATGACGGCGAATTACGGGGAAAAATAGCACAGGCTGCCGAGCACGCTCGCAACATCAGTGCCGGCGACGCCGAGCAGCTAGCGAGTCTGGATCTCGCAGAGTTCCGCTCAGGAGTCGGAGATCTCCTCGACAGGGTCAGCCTGGTGGTGCGCAGCAAGGCCGGCGCGCCGGGGCGAGACATGCGTTATGCCGAGCTAATCAACCGGTCTTTCCGCGGGGTGGACCTTCGTCGAACCTGCCTCAGAGGTGCACTTCTACTCGGTGCTGATCTCTCTCAAACAGACCTGCGAGAGGCAGATCTGCTTGGCGCGGACCTTAGGGCTGCAGATCTGCGTGGCGCAGATTTGAGTACGAGCCTCTTCTTGACGCAACCGCAGATTCAGGCAGCTCGCGGTGACGAACACACGCGGATTCCTTCGGAGTTACGCCGGCCATCTCATTGGATGTCCGCCGATGCGGGCTAAGAACAGCTCCAAAAAACAAAGAGAAACACGCTGACGGTGCGTTGGGTGCTGGCGGCGGTCTGTGCACTAGCCCAGTTGGAACCGATGAGTGCCGCAGTCTTGTACCAGTAGCTAGCCGCATTGAGTCCGCCGGTCGTGTAGCTGGTTGTCGCGACTGTGGCGACGAGCGTGTACGGCCCGCCGACGGCCGTTGCCTGATAGACCGCGTAGTTCGTCGCTCTGGCTACTGACGGCCAGGTGACGTTGATGGTGTTCGACGATCCTGAGGTGCAGGCAGTGGAGGTCGAGGCAGGCGCCGACGGCGCTACATTAGATTTTGCTTGACCGTGGCTTGCCGACTGCAGCCCTACCGACCAGTTAGTTGCCGCTGAGGCTGGAGCCGCGCCGAGGAGTAATGCGGCAAAGACAGAAACGGTGAGAGCTGCGGTCGTCCGCCAAACCCGCGTGGGGCCAGTTCGGAGGCTCACAACTCTCACCCTTTCCGTCTAATGCTTGCAATAGGCGTCCCCGGGCCGGCGATATCCACCGGCTCGGGGACACTCATCTGTCCAACGTCCGTCGGTTAGCTGGTCCAGCTGTCGGTGGTTGCGACTGTGGTCGTTGCCGCACCGCCGGTGGCGCCGACGCCAGTCAGGGAAGGCATCGAGAAGAAGGTGTTCTGGCAGGCGGACGGAGCGGTCAGAGCCATCGATGCCGCGTTGGTGAACGTGAGGGTGATGTTGCCGTTAGCGGCCACCGTGACCGGTGTGGTCAGGGTGTGCGACGTGCCGCTGCTGCCCGTCGCGAAGCTCCAGGTCACGCCGCTGGGTGAGACGGCGGTGCAGCCGGTCTGCGAAGACGTCAAGGCAGCGTCGCTGTAGCCACCGGCATAGGTCGCGTTGGTCGGCAGGTTCACCGAAGTGACGGTCACCGGGAAGCCGTTCGGGTTGGTGATCTTTGCGACCACGTCACCGGTGCCGCCTGGGAACAGCAGGTTGCTGGGAGCAGGGGAGGACATCGCCGTGATCGTCAGGTTAGAGACCGTGGCGGACTGGGCCTGACCGTTGGAGCCAGCCGAGAGACCGACGATCCAGTTGGTGGCCGCGTAGGCGACGCCGCCGACGAGGCTCATGCCGACTGCGGCGGAGAAGACGCCACGAGCAGACCAGTTTGCGAGGCCACGCCGCGCCTGAGGGGCGGTGTGACGGGCGGTGTGCCCAGAGCGGAGGGACTGAATCGAGGACATTGGGCTGGCCTTCCATAACGTAATTTGTGTGGCTACCGGGGGACCGCGTGCCACATGTTTGTTGAGCGTTTAACAATGTGTACAACGAGTAACTCATCGACGGCGCTACTCAACGGACGAGCAAGGGAGACTGTGCCTTAGCTGAAGGCAAGCTCAAGGCGGCTTAAGCTCGACGGCAACCCAGCTCGACGGCAACCCAGCTCGACGGCAACCCAGCTCACCTTTGGCAATTTCGTCACCTTTGGCAATTTCGTTCGAACAGTCCGACTCAAATTGCCAAAACTGGCCAGGGTGCTCAGAAGAAGCCGCGACGAACGGCATGATGAGGCCATGACCGAAACTCCCGCAGGCAGGCCCGTCCTCGTCCTCAACGGGCCGAACTTAGGTCGGCTCGGCTCGCGTGAACCTCTGATCTATGGCGACGCAACACATGCCGACCTTGTGACGCTTTGCGGCGCCGCAGGCAAAGAACTCGGGCTGGCTGTGGAGGTACGGCAGTCCGATAGCGAAGCAGAGTTGCTCAGCTGGCTGCACCAGGCAGCCGACAGCGCCACGCCGATCGTCTTCAACCCGGGTGCCTACTCACACACCTCCATCGCGCTTCGTGATGCCTGTTCAGCGTTGACCGCGCCATTGGTGGAGGTGCACATCAGCAATATCCACGCGCGTGAGGAGTTTCGTCACCACTCCTACATTTCAGCGGTGGCGACGGGAGTGATTGCCGGTCTCGGTGTTGAGGGATACGTCCTGGCCTTGTCTTGGATCTCCTCCCGTGCCGCTACGCCGCCGACTGGCGCTGAGCAGACCGGCTAGAATCACCCGTTGGTCGGCGCTGGTCTGCGCGGCCAGCAAGACCTGTCGGTCGGTGCTGATCCGAGGCGCCGCGAAACGAGCAGAAAGTTGCGACGCAGTGGCGAGCACGAATGACCTAAAGAACGGCCTTGTCCTCAACCTCGACGGACAGCTCTGGACCGTGGTCGAGTTCCAGCACGTCAAGCCCGGCAAGGGCGGTGCTTTCGTCCGCACGACGCTCAAGAACGTCCTTACCGGCAAGGTCGTGGATAAGACGTTCAACGCGGGCACCAAGGTGGAGACCGCGACCGTCGACAAGCGTTCGATGACCTTTCTCTACCGCGAGGGCGACGACTTCGTCTTCATGGACGGCGAGACCTTCGACCAGCTGACGATCCCTGAGGCCACTGTGGGGGACGCGGCAAACTTCCTGCTCGACAACGCTGAGGCCACTGTGGCGGTGCACGAAGGCGTTGCGCTGTACATCGAACTGCCGGTGAGCGTCGAGCTGCTGATCTCGCACACCGACCCGGGGCTGCAGGGCGACCGGGCTACCGGTGGCACCAAGCCGGCCACGCTGGAGACGGGTGCGGAGATTCAGGTGCCGCTTTTCGTGACGACCGGCGAGAAGATCAAGGTCGACACTCGTGATGGTCGTTATCTCGGTCGCGTGAATAGCTAAGTGTCTGCTCGTGGCAAGGCGCGCAAACGCGCGCTAGATGTCCTTTACGAATCGGATCTTCGTGGCGTCGGCGCCCAGGCGACGCTGGACTACCGCACTGAGTTGGCGCGTATTCCTGCCTCGGAGCAACCTCCGCTAAATGACTACACCGGCGTCCTTGTGCAGGGTGTCATCGAACATTGGTATCGCATCGATCAGCTGATCACGGAGTATTCCGATGGCTGGACCATCGAACGCATGCCGCCGGTGGATCGCGCGCTGCTGCGCATAGCGCTCTACGAGTTGCTGTGGAGCGACGATGTTCCGCCTGCCGTAGTCATCGATGAGGCAGTGGAACTCGCCAAGTCGCTCTCCACTGACGAGTCGCCCCGCTTCGTCAACGGCCTACTTGGCCGCATCTTGCGTGACAGTGAGCAGGCCGACCTGCGCTTCGCCGCCCAGGACTAGCCCGCGACTAGACCGCGCAGGACTAGGCCGCCCAGGACTGGGCCGTTCAGGACTGGGCCGTTCAGGACTGGGCCGTTCAGGACTGGGCCGTTCAGGACTGGGCCGTTCAGGACGAGCCGGTTTCGCACCGAGGTCAGACCTCGGCTTTCCTCGCCTATCAATTGCTAGTTTCGGTCGAATAACCACCGAAACTAGCAATTGATACGTGCGAGCAGACTAGATACGTGCGAAGGATCTGGAAACAGTGATGGGCTTGGCCCTGAAGAGAGCCAAGCCCATCACTTTTAAATGTCTTGAATTCGCTGCGTGTTTACGGCTCGCCGTCCAGGATCAACGAATCCGGAGCGAGTACCTGCCAGCGCACCAGCTTCTCGGTGAGAAGCTCGACGCTCGTGTCGTACAGGATCGCCAGCGTGCGCAGGTCATCGGAACGCACCGACAGAACACGGTTGCCGTAGTCGCCGCGATCGCGCTGGATCGCTCCGACAAAGCGTGCCAACAGCGCCACCTCTTCGGCGGGTGCATGCTGCAGCCGCTCCAAGTTCAGCACGATCTTCGACAAACCGTTGCCAGCCGAGGTTGCGGCGGCGTGGTCTTCGGTCGGCAATAGGACGCTGACCGGAACACGGTAGAAGTCGGCGAGTTCGGCGAGACGCTGAACTGAGACAGCACGGTCGCCACGCTCGTAGGAGCCGACGACGACGGCCTTCCAGCGTCCTTCGGACTTGCGCTCTACGGCGTGAAGTGACAGGTGCTGCTGGCCACGGATAGCGCGCAGTCGCGCGCCCAATGCCTTGGCGTACTCACGACTCGGCATCGGGTCGTCGTCTTCGACGATGACAGCGGCGGCGAGTACGACCTCGTCCGGCACATCTACGTCAGTGTCGGCGAGGTTGTCGTTGTCGGGAACCACGATGAACGTCCTCATTTTGATTGTGGGCCTGGTGGCCGCTGCGTTGGTCACTGTGTACGTCTGGTGGCCAAGCGATGGCGGGCCAGTCGTTGCAGGTTCATGGCTGTCGGCAGCGCTGCCGACAGGTGAACGTAGAGTAAGTTACCTTACTCTCGGTGATTGGCTTCGTAACCCTACGTCTAACAACCAACAGGATAGTCGCGCTGTTAGACTTTGCCAGTCGGACTTCCTTTAAAGGCCCGTCCAGTGAGGCGGACAAGGACGTTGATGAGGTGATTTATGGCAGGCGCTGTTACGCGCCCGAATGACGGACCGGGGACTACGCCGGGCCGCTCACTCGCCTTTTCGGCGTCGGAAATGTCTCGCATGGTCGACCGGATGGCCCACCAGATCTTGGAAAAGACTGGCGGCGGCCTCGGCGTCACTCTGATGGGGATCCCCACCCGCGGCGTCCCGCTGGCGCAGCGTCTTGCTGAACGCATGATGGCCTTCGAAACGGTCGATATTCCCGTCGGTGCCCTGGATACCACCCTGTATCGAGACGATTTACGTCGCCGCGCGGTGCGGCCCTTGGCCGAAACGGTCGAACCAGCCGGTGGCATCGAGGGGCGTCTGATCGTGCTGGTCGATGACGTGCTCTGCTCGGGGCGGACCGTTCGCGCTGCACTGGACGCTCTTCGTGAGCTTGGCCGCCCGCGTGCCGTGCAGCTCGCGGTGCTCGTCGATCGAGGCCACCGAGAGCTGCCGATTCGCGCTGACTACGTCGGCAAGAACATACCGACCGCACCGTCACAAAAGGTGTATGTGGGGCTCATGGAGACCGATAACTGGGACGGTATCGAGATCGCCGCGCCGCCGGCTAGCGCCGCGTCAACCGGTGCCGATAACCCCGGCCACCCGCTCTCCGCAGCGCCAGAGGCGACAGCGTGACGCGGCATCTGCTGGCAGCCAGCGACCTGGATCTCAAGCAGGCCATTGAGGTGCTCGATACGGCGGATCGTCTCGATCGCGCCATCGCTGGCCGCGAGGTCAAAAAGTTGCCACCGCTGCGCGGACGCACGGTCGTCAACCTGTTCTACGAAGACTCCACCCGCACGCGGACATCGTTCGAGCTGGCGGCGAAAAGGCTCTCGGCAGACGTCATCAACTTCTCAGCTAAGGGCTCTAGCGTGTCGAAGGGTGAGTCCCTCAAGGACACAGCCTTGACGCTGGAGGCCATGGGCGCTGACGCCGTGGTGATTCGCCACAGCCTCTCCGGCGCTGCTGTACGCCTGACGAACTGGGTGCAGGGCAGCGTTATCAACGCAGGCGATGGGACGCATGAACACCCCACTCAAGCGTTGCTAGATGCCTTCACCATGCGCCGCCGACTGCGGGGCGGTACCGGGGATCTCGCTGGGCTCCGTGTGACGATCGTCGGAGACGTCCTCCACTCGCGCGTGGCACGCTCCAACGTCGGCTTGCTAACTACGTTAGGCGCGTCAGTGACTTTGGTGGCTCCGCCGACGTTGTTGCCAATTGGTGTCGAAGCCTGGCCGGCGAAGGTGCACTACAACCTCGACGATGTGCTCCCCGATAGCGACGTGGTGATGATGCTGCGCGTGCAGCGCGAGCGGATGTCGGGCGGCTTCTTCCCCTCCGCGCGTGAGTACTCGCGGCGCTACGGCCTCGATGTGCAGCGGATGAACGCCATGAACAGCTCCGCCATCATCATGCATCCAGGGCCGATGAACCGTGGCATGGAGATTGCGGCCGACGTGGCCGACGACGTCAAGCGATCAGCGATCGTGGAACAAGTAGCTAATGGAGTAAGCGTGCGAATGGCCGTCCTGTACCTACTGCTCGGCGGGGGCGACGCTGAATGAGCGCCACGGAGATGGACGTGGCCCAGGGCCGCGGTGGCGATGTCGTTCTGCGTAACGTTCGTCCTTATGGCGGTGACGCCGTGGATATCGTGATCCGTGAGGGCCGAATCGTTGCGATCGAGCCGGCCACGAACACCGACGCAGAGCTGGCGGGAAACGAAGCCGCGTCCTCCGGTGATGCACAGACTGGCGATGCACGGACTGGCGATGCACAGACTTATGACGGTCGCGGCTGGGTGCTGCTCCCAGGGCTCGTCGATCTCCACACTCACCTGCGCGAGCCCGGTCGCGAAGACGCCGAGACGGTGGAATCCGGCGCGGCAGCTGCGGCGCTGGGTGGCTACACGGCGGTCTTCGCGATGCCGAACACCGATCCGGTGGCCGACACCGCTGGTGTCGTCGAACAGGTGTGGCGTCGTGGCGCGGCGACAGGCCTTGTCGATGTGCAGCCCATCGGTGCGGTGACTTCGGGGCGTCAAGGCGAGCGGCTGGCCGAGCTTGGCGCGATGGCCGATTCACCAGCGCAGGTGCGTGTCTTCAGTGACGACGGTTCTTGCGTGAGCGACCCGGTGCTTATGCGGCGGGCGTTGGAGTACGTGCGGGCCTTCGATGGCGTGATCGCTCAGCACGCTGAAGAGCCGCGGCTGACCGTCGGGGCGCAGATGAACGAAGGCGAGAACTCGGCACGCCTGGGGCTGGCAGGCTGGCCTCGCGTCGCTGAGGAGGCGATCATCGCCCGTGATGTGCTGCTTGCTCATCACGTCAGCTCCCGGTTGCACGTCTGCCATGTTTCGACGGCGGGCTCGGTGGAGATCATCCGGCTAGCCAAGGCCGCAGGCATGCCTGTCACCGCCGAGGTCACCCCGCATCATCTGATCCTCACCGATGATCTCGCCGAGTCTTATGACCCTGTCTTCAAAGTGAACCCACCCCTGCGCCTGCACTCCGACGTCGAAGCCCTCCGCGCCGGTCTGGCCGACGGCACCATCGACTGCGTCGCCACCGACCACGCACCGCATGCCGCGGAGGACAAGCAGAACGAGTGGGGCTCGGCGTTGCCGGGGATGCTCGGTCTGCAGACCGCACTCTCGGTCGTCATCGAGGCGATGCTGGAGACAGGCAAGCTCGACTGGTCCGGCATTGCTGACCGGATGAGTCAGGCGCCTGCGCGCATCGGCTCGCTGCACGGCCATGGTGGAACGATTGCCGTCGGTGAGCCAGCCAACCTGACGCTGGTCGATCCC
>Ga0070667_100005450_pt1 | contig 10629 bp, 12 predicted proteins | sample KBSS33metaG_FD_64659 | JGI IMG/M metagenome (GOLD analysis project Ga0070667, IMG submission 64659) | Switchgrass rhizosphere microbial communities from Kellogg Biological Station, Michigan, USA - KBS S3-3 metaG | ecosystem: Host-associated > Plants > Roots > Rhizosphere > Soil ...
GTGGACAGTACCGTGGGGGAAAGCGTTCGTCACGGGGCCTCCGGCAAGCTCTCCCGGACTTTACCGCTGGATCAAGGAATGTCCATGAGTGGGTCGAGCGGAAATGACCTGTCCGAACACGGCGACCAGACTGCCATCAGCAGTCGCATGAATGAAGGGCCGTTTTCGACGATAGAGATTGTGCCCGGCGATGACCGCTTTGTCGGCGCATGCCGACATAGCGAGTTCATTGCAGAATGTACGCTTTCCGCATGCGCAATTTCTAATTCCGGACGGTCCGGACCCCGCCCAACTTTCGCTAAAGGGTGGTCCGGCCGCAGTGCCCCCAGTGGCCGCCATTCAACGACGCATCGCCATCCCTGGAAGCTGCCAAATATCCTCGGTCATATCTCGCGCTTGACCGACGGCGGGCATCTTGTTGACCTGGGCAAAATCAGTCAGCACCAGGGCGGCGGGGAAGCCTCCATTCGGGCCGCACGAAATGGCATGTATACCCATTCGGAATGCGTTCGAGATAATCCTGATGTTCCGGCTCGGCTTCCCAGAAATCGCGCACCGGAGTGACTTCGGTAACAACCTTGCCGGGCCAGAGACCCGATGCGTCGACATCCGCAATCGTGTCCTCCGCCACGACCTTTTGCTCGTCGCTCGTATAGAAGATCGCCGAGCGATAGCTGGCACCGACGTCATTGCCCTGACGATTCTTCGTGGTCGGGTCGTGGATCTGGAAGAAGAACTCCAACAACGCACGATGGCTGGTGAGGGCCGGATCGAAGATGATCTCGATCGCCTCGGCATGATTGCCATGGTTGCGATAGGTTGCATTCGGCACCTCGCCGCCCGAATAGCCGACGCGGGTTGAGATCACACCGGGCTGGCGGCGCACCAGATCCTGCACGCCCCAGAAGCAGCCGCCGGCAAGAACTGCGCGTTCGGTAGTCATGCTACGTCCTCCACCTGGTTCAGATATGCGCCGTAACCCTCGGCGACCATGTCGTCGCGATGGACGAAGCGGAGCGACGCCGAGTTGATGCAATAACGAAGCCCGCCGCGGTCGGGAGGGCCGTCGTCGAATACGTGTCCGAGATGGCTGTCGCCATTGGCCGAACGCACCTCGGTCCGCACCATGCCGAGGCTCACATCGCGTAACTCGCTCACATTCGCGGGCTCGATCGGCTTGGTGAAGCTGGGCCAGCCGCAACCAGATTCATATTTGTCGGACGAAGCGAACAATGGCTCACCAGAGACAATGTCCACGTAAATGCCGGGCTCCTTGTTGTTCAGATATTTGCCCGTCCCGGGCCGCTCGGTACCGCTTTGCTGCGTCACCCGATATTGCTCAGGGGACAAAGCTGCGACCGCCTCAGATGTCTTGCGATATTCGGTCATTTCGATCTCCCATTTCGCCGAGAGATATGGGTGTGTCCTGGTGGAAGAGTAAGACCTGGGGGTGGCATGCCTTGCGCGCCACCCCCAATGGTAATCAGCGCAGCGAACGGAAGCCGTTGCGCAGCTCCTGAACAAACAGCTCAGGCTGCTCCCAGGCGGCAAAGTGGCCGCCCTTCTCGACCTTGTTATAATGGACGAGGTTGGGATAGGCACGCTCCGCCCAAGCCCGCGGCGTCCCATAGATCTCGTCAGGGAAGTCGCTCACCGCCACCGGCACCTTGACGCCCTTGGGGCTGAAGAAGCCGGTCTTGTTCTCCCAGTAGAGACGTCCCGAGGAGACGCCCGTGTTGGTCAGCCAGAACAGTGTGACATTGTCGAGGACATCGTCGGGCGTCAGGCCCTCGGTCACGCCATCGAAGGACCGCGCAATGAGTTCGAGGCTGGCCGCGTCGTGATCGAGCAGGAATGTCGCAAGGCCGATCGGAGAGTCCGCAAGGGCAGCCGATGACTGCGGGCGCGAACCCATCCAGATCGCGTAGGACACGTGCTTGTAGACGAATACGAGCCGATCATACGCGCTTTTCTCCTCCTCCGTCAGACCGGCGGGTGCCGGGGCGCCGGAGGCTGATGCAGCATCGATCTCCGAGGGGATCGCGCCGGGCATGTTGACGTGGATGCCGAGCAGTTCGGGCGGTGCCTGGACACCAATGAAATCGGTGACAACCGAGCCCCAATCCCCGCCCTGAGCGACAAACTTCTTGTAGCCGAGGCGTTGCATGAGCGTGATCCAGGCGCTGGCGATGCGCTCCGGACCCCAACCCGTGCTGGTGGGCTTGCCCGAGAAACCATAGCCGGGCATCGACGGGATCACCACGTCGAAAGCGTCCGCTGCGCTGCCGCCAAACGCTGTCGGATTTGTCAGCGGCTCGATGATCTTGAGCTGCTCGACGATCGAACCCGGCCAGCCGTGAGTCACGATCAGCGGCATCGCGTTCTCATGCTTCGAGCGGACGTGGATGAAGTGGATGTCCAGCCCGTCGATCTCGGTGATGAAGTTGGGATGGGCGTTGATCCGCGCCTCGACCTTGCGCCAGTCGTAGTTGGTCTTCCAATAGTCCAGGACCTGCTGGATGGTCTTGAGCGGCACGCCCTGCGAGAAATCGGAGACGGTTTCTTTTTCTGGCAAGCGGGCTTGAGCCACACGCTGGCGCAGATCGACAAGATCCGCCTCGGGAATGTCGATCCGAAACGGCCGGATGGCTTCGGCTGCGGTGATTTTGGTCATTGCGTTCATTGGAATTCTCCTTGGCAAGGGCTGAATGGCACATAGTTATGATCCGATTAGATCGCACGATAATTATTATTATGCCGAGTCGGCGATGTCAAGGCCTTGCGATTAAATCGCATCGAAACTATCTGTGGTACAGCTCATCGGCCCAGTTACGGCCCTTTTGGAGAAGAGCATGACCCAGGCTGCCCCGCCCCCAGACCCCAGCGACACACAAAAGCTCGACGATTTTCTATGCTTTGCGATCTATTCGACGAATCTGGCCGTCAACCGACTCAACAAGTCGGTCCTCGACAGGCTGGGGCTGACCTATCTCCAATATATCGTGCTGGTCGCCCTGTACGATCAGGACGATCGGACGGTCAGCGGTCTCGGTGAGCAGCTTTACCTCGATTCAAGCACACTCACGCCATTGCTGAAAAAGCTGGAGGCCGTCGGGCATCTCACACGGCAGCGCGATCCGGAGGACGAAAGGCAGGTGCGCATCCGTATTACCCCACAGGGTCGAAGCGTGCGCGAGCAGGCGCTCGCCTTTCGCGGCGAGCAGGTTGACGCAATGGGGTTAGACGCGGCGGAGTTTCAGAACCTTCGGGAGCAACTTGTGAAATTGCGCTCGAACTTGTTCACGACGATGCCCTAAAAGCCTTCCGTTCACGGACCAGGTGGCGACAATCCGCTAATGAGCGACATCCGCCGCCTAGTGAGAGGAGCGACATTATGTCAGGTTGCAGGCACATCTCCACGATCAACGAAGTCACCCCCAGCGCCAAGGGCTGTGAGGAATGTCTGAAAATCGGCAGTCCCTGGGTTCATCTGCGGCTCTGCCGAAGTTGCGGGCACGTAGGTTGTTGCGATGACTCACCCCATCGCCATGCCACAGCGCATTTTCATGCGACGCACCACCCGATCATCGAAGGCTATGATCCGCCCGAGGGATGGGGCTGGTGCTACGTCGATGAGGAGTTGGTGGATCTACCTGATCAGACGCCACAACTTGGCCCGATCCCGCGTTTCGTTTGAACGTGCTCCAAATCCGACTTCGTTTTTGCCCACCACGCTGCTTTAATGGCCGGATTCCACCGCGTTCAGCGGCCGAGCTGCGACGTCCCTGGCCGGCGAACAGTCAATATACTCCACGTAGTTCTGGCCATTGGTGCCGAGTAACAACGAGCGGGTATGGCGCAAGCGCTCGGATCGGAGGCATGCATCTCGGGTTGCCGGCTTCGTTCCAATGGTCACATCGACTTGCGAATTGATTCCGAGAGAAAGATTCTCCGCATGACTGGGCGCGATTACGCAACCGAGACCGAGAAAGCCGATTGTGCCGAATATCCGGCTTCGGCGCAGCCGCCCAACGAAGACTGATTTCATAAGCATGATTGCCTCTCCTTTCTGGATCTTTTCGAACCTCACATCTTGGCGACATCGACGATCGCCTGGGCAAATGCCTCCGGCGCTTCCTGCGGGAGATTGTGGCCGATGCCGCCGTTCAGGGTGCGATGCTCGTATCGACCGGGAAAGTACTTCGCATAGGCACTTGGTGGGGGGTGAGGCGCACCGTTGGCGTCGCCCTCCATGGTGATGGCCGGAACGGTTATGACCGGACCTGAGGCGAGCTTTCGATCGAGCTCGGCATATCGCGCTTCGCCTTCGGCAAGCCCCTGCCGCCATCGATAGTTATGAATGACGATCGCCACATGATCAGGATTGTCGAACGCGGTCGCCGATCGTTCGAAGGTCGCTTCGTCGAACCTCCACTGGGGTGACGCGAGCTTCCAGATAAGCCTAGCGAATTCACGGCGGTATTTCTCATATCCAAGCCGGCCGCGCTCGGTCGCGAAGTAGAATTGATACCACCATTGCAGCTCCGCTTCGGGCGGCAGCGGCAGCATGCCGGCCTCCTGGCTTGAGATCAGATAGCCGCTGACCGACACAAGTCCCGTGACACGCTGCGGCCAAAGTGCGGCAATGATGTCGGCTGTGCGCGCGCCCCAATCGAAACCGGCGAGAACAGCACGCTTGATGCGCAGCGCGTCCATGAAATCGAGGACATCTTTCGCCACCGCCGAGGGTTGGCCGTTCCTGAACGTGTTCGCGGACAGAAACTCGGTCAGGCCATAACCCCTGAGGTAGGGAATAATGATCCTGTAGCCTCGCGTCGCCAGCAGCGGCGCGACATCCACGAAGCTGTGTATATCGTAGGGCCAACCATGCAGCAGGATGACGGGCGCACCATGAGACGGTCCCATTTCAGCGTAGCGGATGACGAGCAGATCCGTCTTCGCCTGCTTTAACGGAGGGAACGCGGCATGCGAGGGCGCACGAGGCTGTGCTGGGGAAGTCACGGATTGCGCCCGCGCGGGGCCGACAAGGGTGGCAAGCGCGATGGCCGCGATCCCGCAAAAACCGCGCCGGTCATTATCGAAGCCTGTCACATCCACCGACTTTCCCTTTCGGATTTGCGGCACCGGGACTCGCCATCATGATTGGTCTCCACCAACGGCTATGAGGGAGTTCAGTCGATGCGCAGGCTTTGTTCCATGGCGTAGCACTGGTCCCAGATGAACGCGTCGTAACCCGCGAGCCGATCCCTCCATTTTGGTTCGAGCGTGTTCATGCACTGCACCACATTGCGATCGATGAAATTGTCGAACACCGCCCATGGATTGTCGGCATCGGCTGGATTGAGCTCGTCTCCGATCTTGGTGGATTTGAGCGCCACCGCGGATGCGGACCGCAGGTCGTTCATGAAATCGAGCTGAAGCTGGACGTCGGCCTTGGTTCCCCAGCGCTCCACATGGCCACCGATAAACTTGTCGAAATCAATCGCTTTGATCTCTTCCACCTGCCGAAAGAGGCCACGGATATTCTGAGCCAGTGCGAGCCTCCGCCACGGCATCCAGCCGGGAAAGACGGTATCCACGACCATCAGCACTTTCTGGCGCGGCGCGTAGATGAAAATGTTGCCCGGCTCGTGACCCACGCCATGATAGCTGAGTTCCAGAACCTGGCTGCCGACGTGAAGCGTGTATTTGTCCTTGAACGTCACGGTCGGGAGCGGGCGATTGGGATCGTTGGCTTCGATCAGAAGGTTTTTGGTCTCCTCCTGCGCGATGATGATCGGTTGGCCTCCCAGCTCGCGAGTACCGCCGATATGATCAGCGTGGGAGTGGCTGTAGATCACGTGGGTGACCGGTTTGTTGGTAACCTCGCGAATACCAGCTAGAATGTGCTTTGCGTAGGACTGCGGAGCGTCGACGACCACGACGCCGGTCTCATAGACCATGAACATCGAGGAATTGGCGTTGTCGGTTATCATGTAGAGCCCTGGGCCGAGCTCTTCGATGCGATAGCCCTTGGCGGCATCGATCCGCGGCCCCTTGGCTGTCTCCGGCACGGGGAGATATTTGCCTGTGCGTACGCCGATCGGTGCGATATGGCTCATGTTGGCATAGGGGGCGCCGGGTTCGCCCGGCACCGCATTTTCCTGAGCAACCGCTGCGGGTGAAACCAAAACAGCCATGGCTGCGCTCAGGAATGGTGCAAATGGCGTTATCATGTGGGACATTTCGCCGCTCCTCGAATGGCTGCTCCTATCGGCCCTCAATCGACGATCGTCGTGAGCGGCTTGCCCTTTTCGAGCACATAGGTGGCGAGCTCCGCCGCCTTCGTTGTGCCGGTATTTCGCGCCGCATGTACCGTTCTCGCCGGAACAAACAGAACGTCGCCCGCCTTGAGGGCAACTATCTTGCCGGCGACCTCATATTCCAACGAGCCTTCGAGCACGTAGATGATCTCCTCTCCGGGGTGAGTGTCTCGGGGGAATGAGGAGGCAGGCGCGAAATCCACGCGCGCCTGAAGTGCCTCCCGTCCCGGAATGCCGAGATCCTGTCGTTGAAGGTCTGTACGCGTCGTGCCGGCGGGGCGCACCTGCGCCGGCAGCGGTGAGGCGCTCCCGACAAGAAGCATGGCGGCTACCGACAGGGCGAGCGAAATCGCTTGCATGGCCTTCGCCCTCAATGCCGAAGCGAACGGAAGCCTTCACGGAGATCGTCCGTGAAGGCCTGCGGTTGCTCCCATGCCGCGAAGTGCCCGCCCTTGGGATGCCTTTTGTAGTAGATCATCTTCGGGAACGCTTTTTCGGCCCAACTGCGCGGGACCTGATAGAGTTCGGTGGGAAATGCGCTCACGACCACGGGCACGGTCACGCTCTGTGGCTTGAAGAATGCCAGCTTGTTTTCCCAATACAGGCGAGCGGACGAAACCGCCGTGTTCGTCAGCCAGTAGAGCGTGATGTTATCGAGAATGTCGTCCCGCGTAAGGCCTTCGGTCTGGCCATCGAACACCCTTGCGATCAGCTCATAGCTGCGAATGTCGTGATCCAAAATCCAACCGGCAAGGCCGACGGGAGAGTCCTCAAGCGCGTAGAGCGTCTGTGGCCTGAGGCTCATCTCCTGTGCATAGGCGAGCCCCTTCTTGAAGAAGAAGTCGAGCTGATCAAATGCCAGCTTCTCATCCGCTGACAGGCCTGTCGGAGGAGGGCCGCCCTGCAAGGCCTGGAAGATTTCGGGTGGCACGGCGGACGGCATGTTGAGGTGGATGCCGAGCACCTGCGCCGGTGAGTTCACCGCCAGCTGCTCGGTAACAGGATCGCCCCAGTCACCGCCCGACGCCACGAACTTGTTGTAGCCGAGGCGCTGCATCAACGTCGTCCAGGTGCGGGCGATGCGAGTCGGCTCCCAGCCGAGTTCGGTCGGCTTGCCCGAGAAACCGTAGCCCGGCAGCGACGGGATCACGACGTCGAACGAGTCCGAAGCTTTGCCGCCGTGGGCCACCGGGTTCGTCAGGGGATCGATGACCTTCATTTCCTCGATGATCGAACCGGGCCAGCCGTGCGTGATGATCAGCGGCAGGGCGTTCGGGTTCTTCGACTTGACGTGGATGAAGTGGATGTCGAGCCCATCAATGGTGGTGACGAACTGCGGTAAGGCGTCCAGGCGCGCTTCGACTTTGCGCCAATCATAGTGTTTTGCCCAATAATCGGCGAGCTTCTCCATGGTTGCGAGTTGCACGCCTTGGGTGGCGTCCGGGACCAGCTCGCGCGACGGCCATCTGGTCGCAGCGATCCGCTGTTTCAGCTTTGCAAGCGCCTCGTCGGAGGCATGAAAACGGAATGGCCGGATCGAGGTGTCGCCGCTGGGCTGCACTGCTGCGGCTGCATTGATCATGAAGCTTTGAGCTACGGTGGCTGAAGGGTTGGCGGCGGTGATCGAAGTCGTCGCTACCGTGGGGGCCGGTGGCGTCGTTTCCGCGCAGGCGGCATGAGGTAACGCCAGACCCAACACGCCGACAAGCGCAGACGTTACGAAAAAAAGCCGCCGGTCAACCAGCGAACGGAGTTCGGCCATGACAATTCTCCTAGACGGACATGCGAAACAGATGAGTTTGCCGCCGCGCGGAAGCACTCGGCGAAAAGCTGGGACGACAGGAAGATGGTCCCGCCCTTACCAGCCGAATCATCTGAGCTATTGAACGAAAGCGCGATTTGAGGATGAATGCGCGCTTGAATTTTCAAACATCGAGTAGCATGCCCATCTCGGGGGGCCAGGATGCGTCAATGGGCAGCAGCCAGGCCATGCACAGGGTGTCAAGCGGAGGTCTCGCGCCGTGGCAGCTCCGCCGTGCCACGGAGCTTCTGCTGTCTTATGATCCATCACATCATGCAGTGAGCGCGCTTGCCGCGGCTTGTGGCTTGTCGCGAAGCCATTTCGGCCGTGCATTCAAGGCGAGCACAGGTGTCTCCCCTCACCAATGGCTGCTGCGGCATCATGTGCAACGTGCCGCGGAGATGCTCGCGCGAACGAACGACAGCATCAGCGCGATCGCCGTGAATTGCGGGTTTGCAGATCAGAGTCACTTATCCCGCGCCTTTCACGCCGTTGCAGGCACCAGTCCGGCAAATTGGCGGCGCCAGCGAAGATCAGCCGAACCCATGGAGGCTCAAATTCCGGACCCGAATTTTCGCCTTGAAGAGGTTAGCTCATGGCTGGCCAAAAAGGAGCACCGGCGGACCTTGGTTGCCCTATTTCTTACTTGCCTTTGCGCGTTTGCCAAGGATGTCCCTTAGGCTCGATCCAATCGCACCTGACTAAGGACGTAGGCTTTCAGGATTGGTTACGGCCGGCTCGATCGATCAAAACCAGGTCGCAAGCGGAAGGCGCAGCGTGATCAGCGTTGCTTCTTGGCCGTGGTCGCAGTGAAATCGGGAGCCTTGTTCGCTACCCAATCAACAAATTTGCGCACGTTGGGATTCGCCAGCAAGCCCTCCACATCCATCCCATGGCGCTGCAGTTCAGAATTGGTGAAATTGGCAATCAGCGTCTGCTGGCAAATGGAGTGCATTGGTACGACGTCGCGCCCGCCCCGACTCTTGGGCACGGGATGGTGCCAAACAATGGTCTTGCCCGTAGGTCGGCCACAGAGCCAGCAGGATGAGACGACCGCCGGAGTCTCCTCCTCGCGATGCAAGTCTCCGTAGGGATCACGATTCGAATGTTTGCGGGCCATGCATCTACCTGAAGTGCGTAAACTTGCGCTACCCGCCTATAGCGGGGCGGTCGGCATTACCACACCAGCATTTCCAACCGGGGCATTCTCCACTCCATCGGCCATCTCGCCTAAATGACCGCTATTGGGATCGCTTCAAGTCAGCATGAACGACCGAAATGTCGGCGCTAGCGGACGCTTGGCTGGCAGGTTGTGAACGGCAGCTATCTCACCGATGGCGTCCCGAGCCGTCGTTCCGGAATCGATCAACTTACGACGAAACCGTCGCTGCAGTTTTGCGCCCAGAGACTCCGGGTCATTTGGGCCGGAAAACCTCTGAAATTATGGCGTCGGGGTCTGCCAGAGGCAATCCTCAATCGCTGAAATCCCGCAGAACTGCGCCATTCAGGCCGAATGACGCCGTGCGCCAATTTATCTTGAAAAAGCTTGGAGGCCCGAGCCGGAATCGAACCGGCGTATACGGATTTGCAGTCCGCTGCGTCACCACTCCGCCATCGGGCCGCCGACAGCAATCGGCGTGGAGAAGTTGGGCCGCTAGCTGAAAACACGGGCCAACGCAATCCGCCATTCAGGCTGTCGCAAACCGTCCGGCGGGGCGCCCGTCGCATGGGACGGGCGGAAACTCTAAAAGCGGTTTCCTGCGCGATCGAATCATGCTCTTAAGTGGCGCGAAAGACAGACCAGCTTGCCCGCGCAGATGGTTTCGTATCAGGGACCCACATGACCGACCAGAATTTCACGTCGATGCGCCGCACCATGGTGGAAAGCCAGTTGCGGACCAACGACATCAATGATCCAGCCGTCATCCGCGCCATCCTCTCCATCCCGCGCGAGGATCATGTTCCGGTCGAGCGCCGCGCCACGGCCTATGTCGACCGCCCGGTGCCGCTGGGCGAGGGGCGCGCGCTCAATCCGCCGCTTGCGACGGCACGGCTACTCGTCGCGGCGAGCGTGTCGTCGGGACAGAAGGTGCTGCTGATCGGCGCCGCCACGGGCTATAGCGCCGCCTTGCTCTGTGCGATCGGCGCGCGCGTCTTTGCGGTGGAGAGCGACCCGGAGCTGGCCGCACGGGCGCGTGAACTGCTGGCCGCCCGCCCGCAGGCGACGGTGGTCGAGGGACCGCTGGAGGCCGGGTTTGCGGACCAGGCACCTTATGACATCCTGTTTGTCGACGGCGCGATCGAGGTCATGCCCGATACGCTGGTCGAACAGCTCAAGGTCCGCGGCAGGGCTGTCTTTGCCAGGATTGAGCAGGGCGTCACGAGATTGTGCATGGGCGTCCGCAGCGCCGGGGGCTTTGGCTCCAGCGCCTTTGCCGACATCGAGACCGTCGTGCTTCCAGGCTTCGAGCGGCCACGAGATTTTTCGTTCTGAAAGCCGTTGAA
>Ga0070667_100005454_pt1 | contig 10625 bp, 7 predicted proteins | sample KBSS33metaG_FD_64659 | JGI IMG/M metagenome (GOLD analysis project Ga0070667, IMG submission 64659) | Switchgrass rhizosphere microbial communities from Kellogg Biological Station, Michigan, USA - KBS S3-3 metaG | ecosystem: Host-associated > Plants > Roots > Rhizosphere > Soil ...
GTGGCCTCGGTAATCTACCGTGACCAGCGCAAACAAAGTGACCAAAGTTTTTTCAGAGGCCCCGGAGAACCACTAAGAGAACACCGGCTGCCCGTCGGCGCCGAGCAGATAGCGCTCGGTACCCTCGCTGACCCGCGGCGCATCGCCGCCCAGCGCGACGGCGATCTTGTTGATCCCGTTCCGCATCACGTCCAGCGTGATCTCGGTGGCCTCGGCGTCGGAGAAGTGCGCTCGCACTCCCGCGGCCACGTCGGCAGATATCCGCGACGGCGTCCACACTAGGGCGTCGACATAGCGGAGAGCAGCCTTCTGCCGCTCGTCGAGCAGCTCGGACGATTCGTACAGCTCGATCTCCGAATACAGCGACTCATTGCCGCCGGCAGCAAGCGCCGTGCCCTCGCGCAGCGACTTGCACAGCCGGCAGTTGTGCGCGGCCGCGCCGCGCAGCCGCACCACCTCGGTCATGACCGGGTCCAACTCGCGTCGCGCCCCGACCGAGCTTGCGAACCGATTGAGCAGCAGATCCACCGGATCGGTGGTGTGGTCCCAGCCGTCGGGGTCCGCTACCGGCGACAGCCCCAGAGCGGCGAATCCGGCCCTTACGCGCGGCACGAAATCGGCGACGAACATCAGCGCCACGATGCGAAAACTGTTGGCGCCCAGCGCTGCGGTGAGCTGTCCGCGCTGAGCCACAGAAATCACCGACACATCGGTGCTGAACTGCTCGGCGAACTCAGCCACCAGCGGCTCTGCGTCGGACACGGGCCCGAACACCGCTTCATACGGCAAGGGCGCAAGGCCCAAGGTCTCGGCACATGTCTGCCGCATCGCCGCATTGAGCCGCCGATCAGCGGGCGGCGACAACGCGATCAGAGCAGTCAGTAGATCCTCCACGCTTCGGATTATTGCCGTGATGAGACCATCGACGCATGGGTTCGACTGTCTCGGCCGCATTCGCCTCCGACAATGCTGCCGGCGCTCACCCTCGCGTCATCGAGGCCATCGTCAGGGCCAACAACGACAGCGTCAGCTCGTACGGCACCGACCCCAGCACCGAACGCGCAGTTCAGGCCCTCAGAGAGGCCTTCGAGGCCCCCGACGCCGACGTGCTGTTCGCGCTCACCGGCACGGCCGCCAACATCATCGCGCTGGCCTCCGCCGTGCAGCCGTGGCAGGAGATTCTGTGCAGCGATATCGCGCACTCACTGCTCGACGAAGCCGGCGGCCCCGTGCGACTGTCCGGCGCGCAGCTGACTCCCTTGCCCAGTGATGATGGCCTGATCTCGCCACAGGAACTCGATCGGCACCTCGCCCGCCGCGGGCCGGTGCACCACTCGCAGCCGCGCATCGTCACCATCACCCAGTCGACCGAGAACGGCCGCATCTGGTCGCCCGCCGCGCTCACGGAGTTCATCGACTACGCCCACCAGCGCGACCTGTTGGTCCACGTGGATGGCTCGCGCATCGCCAATGCCATTGCCGCCCTGGGTATCCGTCCGCGCGACGCCATCGGCGACGCCGACATCGTGACCGTCGGAGGCACCAAGAACGGCATGCTGTTCGGCGACGCCGTGCTCGTGCGCCGACCCGAGCATTTCCACGGAATCCGCTTCGTACAGAAGCAGATCGGTCACCTCGCCAGCAAGCACCGCTTCATCTCGGCTCAGTTCGAGGCCATGCTGCACGACGATCTCTGGTTGCAGACCGCAGCCCACGCCAACCGCATGGGCGCGACCTTGAGCGCCGGGGTGGCGGAGGCGGGGCTGCAACTGGCCGCACCGACCGAGGCCAACGAGGTGTTCGTCATCCTCGACGCGACGACCACCGCGCGCGTGCGAGAACACTTCGCGGTCCACGCACCCGACCCGATGCGACCAGTCGTCCGGTTCGTCTGCTCCTGGGCCACCACCGACGAGGACGTCGCCACGGCGCTGAAAGTTATTGCGCCTGACTGACCGACGACATATGGAAGTCCGGAATCCGCAGCGACGGCATCTGTGCCCGGGTGGCCCAGTCGCCCCATTCGCGCGGCAGGGTGGTCTCACTGACACCGGCCTCGGTCGCGCGCCGCAGCAGATCCAGCGGGCTCTCGTTGAACCGGAAGTTGTTGACTGCGGCCGTCACCTCCCCGTCCTCGATGAGGTAGACGCCGTCGCGCGTCAGACCTGTCAGCAGCAGCACCGTCGGATCGACTTCGCGCATGTACCACAGCGTCGTCAGCAGTAGGCCGCGTTCGGTACCCGCGATCATGTCGGACAGACTGACGGTGCCGCCGGTCATCAGCAGGTTGTCGGCGGGCACCGCCACGGGCGCATCGAATTCCGCTGCGGCAGAACGGGGATAGGCCAGCGCGTTCACGACACCGTCGCGAATCCAGTCGACGCGACCGATGTCCAGTCCGTTGTCGAACACCGACACCCGCTCCGATGAGCTAGACGTCGCCACGAATGGCAGGCAATCCAGCCCGGCCGCAACAGGATCCGAGTACAGGGTCAGCCCGAGATCGGTGAGCTTCTCCCCCACCCGGGTACCGCCCGGCGCCGACAGCGCGGTACGTCCCTCCTGCGCTCCGCGGCCGTCCATGCTCCAGCCGAGGTAGATCATCATGTCGGCGACGGTCGACGGCGGCATCAGCGTCTCGTACCGGCCGGCGGGCAACTCCACCGTCCGGGACGCCCAGCCGAGACGCAGGCAAAGATCGTCGAGCATGGAATCGACTGGCACGTCGACGAAATCGGCGGTGCTGACCCCGGCCCAGGCGCTGGCGCCGTCGCGCTTGGCGTTGATCTCCACCGAGCCGGTCGGTTGGGTGAACCGCCGCCGGATACCACCCGAGGTGGCCAGATAGGTGGTGTCGAGCTCGTGCCGGGCGAAACCGTACAGCGCGTCGCTGCGGTGGAAGCCGTCCACCAGACGGGCGGCGACGTTGCCGAACACCGCGGCACCGGTCAGCGGCGACGGCGTCTCCCAGTCACCCGACGTCTCCTGGCCGGTCAGCGCCGGCGCGCTGTCGCGGGCCTCGGGGGCTGCCTGCGCGGCATCCTGCGACGCCGCCACCAGACCGGCGATGGTCTCGGGATCGACCTCGCTGGACTTGACCGCACCGAACCGGGCCTTATCCCCTTGTCGGACAATCGAAATGACGGTGGTCTCGCGGCTCACCGATTCGCCGTTGGTGGTCATGGTGTTGCGGGCCCAGCGCAGCGATGCGGTGGACCGGTCGGTCACCAGAACGATGGTCTCGTCGGCACGGCCCCGGCGGGCGGCCTCGGCCAGCACCAGGTCGACAACCTGCGGTGCACTGATCATCAACGCCCCGATTCAGTTCGCGTGTTGAGCACATTGATTCCGCGGAACAGCGCGGACGGGCAGCCGTGGCTGACAGCCGCCACCTGGCCGGGCTGCGCCTTGCCGCAGTTGAACGCCCCACCGAGGCGCCAGGTCGACTCTCCGCCAACGGCTTCCATCGAGCCCCAGAAGTCGGTGGTGGTGGCCTGGTAGGCGACGTCGCGCACCTGGCCGTCCAGCTTGCCGTCGCGAATCTTGAAGAACCGCTGGCCGGTGAACTGGAAGTTGTACCGCTGCATGTCGATTGACCACGATTTGTCGCCGACGATGTAGATGCCGTTCTCGACGCGGCTGATCAGGTCGTCGGTGCTGAGCTCCTCGGGGCCCGGTTGCAGCGAGACGTTGGCCATCCGCTGGATCGGCACGTGGTGCGGCGAATCCGCGTAGGAGCAGCCGTTGGAGCGCGCCACGCCGAGTTTCGGCGCGAACACCCGGTCCAACTGGTACCCGACGAAGACGCCGTCGCGCACCAGGTCCCAGCTCTGCGCGCGGACGCCTTCGTCGTCGAATCCGATGGTGGCCAGGCCATGTTCGACCGTGCGGTCAGCGGTGACGTTCATGATGGCGGACCCATACTGCATGGTGCCCAGCTTGTCCGGGGTGGCGAAGGACGTTCCGGCGTAGGCCGCTTCATAGCCGATGGCGCGGTCGTACTCGGTGGCGTGACCGATGGATTCGTGGATGGTCAACCACAGGTTGGTCGGGTCGATCACCAGGTCGGTGGGACCGGCCGTCACACTGGGCGCCTTGACCTTCTCGGCCAGCAGCGTCGGCAGCTCGGCCAATTCGGTTGTCCAGTCCCAGACCTCGTCACCCGCGACGGCCTCCCAGCCGCGGGCGGTCGGCGGGGCCAGCGTCCGCATGCTCTCGAATGAGCCGGCAGCGCTGTCGACGGCGACGGCCTCCAGCATCGGCTGCACCCGCACCCGCTGTTGCGTGATCGACGAGCCGAATGCGTCTGCGTAGAACACCTGCTCTTTGACCGCCTGAAGACCGGCCGACACGTGATCCACCCCGTCGGCCGCGAGCAACCGGCCGGAGTACTCGCCCAACAGCGCGATCTTGTCGGCAGCGGTGACCTCGAACGGGTCGATGCGATACGGCGACACCCAGGACACGTCGGCGTAGACCGGCTCTGGTGCCAGCTCGATGCGTTCGGCATTCAGCGGCGCCAGGGCCACGGCCACCTGCACGGCCCGCCGGGCGGTCTCGGCCGCGACCTCGGGGTTCAGCTCGGCGTGCGACGCGAAACCCCAGGTGCCGTCCACGATCACCCGCACCGCCAGCCCGATCTCCCGGGTCACCACCGACGTCTCCAACTCACCATCGCGCAGTTGGATGTGCTCGGTGGTGATCCGGTGAACCCGGAGGTCGGCGTAGCTCGCCCCTGCGGCCAGCGCGGCCGACACCGCGGCCTCGGCCAGCAAATGGCGCGGCAAGGCCAGGAAGTCGGCGTCAACCCGTCGCAGCGCAGTCACGGCTACACCGTAGTAGCACCACACGCTTTAATGATCCGGTGGCACGCCGCAGGTTTCGGGACACCTTGACCGGCTACGCGCTGCTTGCCCCCAGCCTGTTCGGCGTGGCCATGTTCCTGCTGCTGCCCATGCTGGTGGTCGGGTGGCTCAGCCTGCAGCGATGGGACCTCCTGGGACCCATCCGATTCGTCGGACTCGACAACTGGCATGCCGTCCTGACCGACCCGACGTTCGGCCGCTCGATGGCGGTGACGTTCGGCTTCATCGCGCTGGTGGTCCCCGTCCAAACAGTTCTGGGCCTCGTCGCGGCCATGCTGCTGGCCCGCGGACTGCCGGGCACCGGGTTCTTCCGCACGCTGTACGTCTTGCCGTGGATCTGCTCGCCGCTGGCCATCGCGGTGTTGTGGCGCTGGATTCTCAGCCCCACCGACGGCGCCGTCAGCACCGTGCTCGGACACCGCATCGAATGGCTGACCGACCCGGCACTTGCCCTGCCGCTCGTTTCGGCGGTCACGGTGTGGACCAACGTCGGTTACGTGACGCTGTTCTTCCTCGCCGGAATCCTGGCTATCCCGAGCGACGTTGACGACGCCGCACGGATCGACGGCGCGACCGCGTGGCAACGGTTCCGTCGCATCACGCTGCCGATGCTGCGGCCGACGCTGTTCTTCGTCCTGGTGACGGGAATCGCGAGCGCGGCACAGGTTTTCGACACCGTCTACGCGTTGACCGGCGGCGGCCCCGACGGTCGCACCGACCTGATCGCGCACCGCATCTACGCCGAGGCGTTCGGCTCGGCGGCGGTGGGCCGTGCCGCGGTGATGGCCCTGGTCCTGTTCGTCCTGCTGATCGGCGTGACGCTGGTGCAGCACATCTACTTCCGCCGACGGGTCAGCTATGACCTCACGTAACGCGCTCATCTATACGATGCTGGTAGTCGCCGCCATGATCACCCTGGGGCCGTTCGGTCTGGGTCTGCTGACGTCGTTCACCTCGGCCCGCCAGTTCAACACCGAATCACCGCTGTCCCTGCCGAACCCGCCGACGCTGGCCAACTACACCGCCCTGGGCGACGCCGGCTTCGGCCGGGCCGCACTGGTGACCGCCCTGATGACCGCGGTGATCCTGTTGGGCCAGTTGGCCTTTTCGGTCACGGCCGCCTACGCCTTCGCCCGGCTCGAATTTCCGGGACGCGACACCCTGTTCTGGGTGTACCTGGCCACCCTGATGGTGCCCGCGACGGTGACCGTCGTGCCGCTGTACCTGATGATGGCCGAAGCCGGCCTGCGAAATACGTTCTGGGCGTTGGTGCTGCCGTTCATGTTCGGCTCGCCCTACGCGATCTTCCTGCTGCGCGAGTACTTCCGGTCCATCCCGGCCGACCTCATCCGCGCCGCCCGTATCGACGGCGCCGGCACCCTCGACGTCATCGTGCACGTCGTGCTGCCCGCCAGCCGGTCGATCCTGGTCACGCTGGGACTGATCACCGTTGTCTCGCAATGGAACAGTTTCATGTGGCCGCTGGTGATCACCAGCGGCTCATCCTGGCGGGTGCTGACCGTTGCCACCGCGGGGCTGCAATCCCAATTCGACGCGCAGTGGACGGTGGTGCTGGCCGCGACAACCGTCGCGATCGTGCCGCTGATCCTGCTGTTCAGCGTGCTGGGCCGGCACATCGTGCGCTCCATCGTCGTCACCGGCATGAAATGAAGCACTCGACGCGGTTCGTCACGGCCCTCGCCGCCACCATGGTGGTGCTGCTGGTGTCCGCCGTGCTCATGGGCCGGACGCAGGACACCGGGAAAACCGTTGTCACCGTGCGGCTGTGGGATGCGCAGGTCGCGGCCGCGTACCGATCGTCATTCGCGGAGTTCACGCGCCGGCATCCCGACATCGAGGTCCGGGTCGACGTCGTCGCCTACGCGTCGTACTTCGACTCGCTGCGCACCGATGTCGCCGGCGGCGGCGCCGACGACATCTTCTGGCTGTCGAACGCCTACCTGGCCGGCTACGCCGATACCGGCCGGCTGCTGGACATCGGAAAACTCCTGGGCGACGGTGCCTCCGACGCGTGGGACGCGTCAGCGAACCAGCAGTTCACCCGCAACGGAACGTTGTGGGCGGTACCGCAACTGACCGACGGTGGCATCGCGGTGTACTACAACGCGGACCTACTGGCGGCCGCCGGAATCGACCCCGCCGACCTCGACACGCTGCGCTGGTCCCCCGACGCCGATGACACGCTCGGTCCACTGCTGGCCCGGCTGACCCTGGATCGGCACGGAAAACACGCCGGGGCACCGGGATTCGACGCCGGGCAGGTACGGCAGTGGGGCTACAACGCCGCCAACGCTATGCAGGACATCTACCTCAACTACATCGGTTCGGCCGGCGGGCAGTTCAGCGATGGCGACCGGTTCGCGTTCGACAATCCCGGCGCGCGAAAGGCTTTCGCGTATCTGGTGCGACTGATCAACACCGACCACGTGTCCCCCTCGGCCGCCGACACCAACGGCAACGGCGACTTCTCCCGCAACCAGTTCCTGCAAGGCCGCATGGCTTTGTTCCAGTCGGGCACCTACAACCTGGCCGCCATCGCCGATCAAGCGCACTTCCGGTGGGGTGTGGCGATGCTGCCCAGCGGACCGGATGGTCGCGTCAGCGTCACCAACGGGATTGCCGCTGCGGCCAATTCGGCCACCCGACATCCCGACGCGGTGCGTGCGGTGCTGCAGTGGATGGGCAGCACCGACGGAAATACGTTCCTGGGCACCAAAGGAGCCGCCGTGCCCGCGGTGCTCGGTGCCCAACCGGTCTATTTCGACTACTGGCAACAGCGCGGCATCGACGTGCGGCCGTTCTTCAAAGTATTGGACGGCCCTCGCCTCCCGGCCCCTGGCGGCGCCGGCTTCCCGGCCGGATTCCTCGCCATCAGACCGTTTTTCGACGAGATGTTCTTGGGCCGCGTGCCGGTCGCGTCGACCCTGGCCGCCGCCCAGCGGGCGGCCAACGCCGCTGCTGATCGCTAAAGCCGGTGGGTGGCGAGCGGCGTGGCCACCTCGACCCATACCGACAACACACACATCGCAACCACCATCAGCAGTGCCACCGCATCGGCCCGCCCCGGCCGCGCCGGGCTGGCGACGATCTGGCCCACACCGCCACGCGCGGTGATCGCATCGCCCATCTCGTCGCCGCGGCGCAGCGCCACCGTGATCGCGGCCGCCAGTAGATCGACAATCTCGGCGCGACGTTGCCGCCGCCGCTCGTGGCGGGTCTCCGGCCGCACCTTGGGACGCAACCGACGGGCCGCGAACAGCACGCGGTACTCGTCGATCAGCATCGGGAACGCCCGCAATGCCAAGGCCAATGTGACGGCCCACTCGTCGACCGGAATGCGCAGCCACCGCAGAGGCCGGCCCAAAGTGGCCACCGCAGGCGCGATTTCAGCGACGTTGGTGGTCCAGGAGACCAGGCCGCCCAAGCCCAGCAGCACGATGGACAGCACGGTGATCCGCAGGAAGTTCAGGAAGCCGCCCAGCCCCAGATGCACCGACGCGATATCGAGGAACGGCTCGCCGCCGGCCAGCGCCGCCGTGCCGCCGCCGAGCAACATGAGCGCCCACACCAGGCGCGGCACTGACGGCAGCACGCTGCGCGGGATGCGCGCCAGCCACGCTGTGAGCATCACCAGCAGCGCGACCAGCCCGATAGGCACCCAGCCCGGATACATGGTCAGGACGACGCCGATCAGCGCCACCACGATGAGTTTGGTGCCGGCCCACAGTTCGTGGACACGCGAGGTGCCGGGCACGGGACGCAGCAGCACCATCGACCGGCGCTGGGTCGCGGGAGCCGTCATGATCGTCCTCCCGCGGTGATCGGAGCTTCAGCGAGTTCGCCGCGATGCAGCCGCAAGATGCGCGGGCAGAGCTCGTCGAGCCCGGCGAAGTCGTGCGAGATGACGACGACCGTCAGTCCGGTGGTGCGGCGCAGTTCGGCGAGCAGCGTCACCAGACCGCGCTGGCTCGCGGCGTCCAACCCGGCCAGCGGTTCATCCAGGATCAAGGCCCGCGGACGACGAGACAGCAACCCGGCCAACACCACCCGGCGCATCTGGCCGCCGCTGAGCTGATCGATACGCCGGTCGGCCAGCTCGGGGCCCAGCCCGACCATCGCGAGTGCCTCGGTGATCCGCGCGGTGTCGCGCTTCGAGAATCCCGCCGCCGAGGCGATTTCGGCGCCCACACGGGACCGCATCAACTGCAGCCGCGCCGCCTGGAACGAAATGGCGACGGCACCAACCTGATCGGCGACCGGCTTGCCGTCGAGCAGACAGCTGCCGGTGGTGGGCACGGTGAGTCCGGCCAGAATCCAGGCCAGCGTCGACTTGCCGGAGCCGTTGAGCCCGTGGATCAGCACGCCCTCGCCCTCGTGGACGGTGAAGCTGATGTCACGCAATGCCGTTGATTCCCAGGGCGTTCCACTACCGTATTGATGGCCGACGCCCCGGACCTCGAGTACCGCCGGGCCATCCGGTTCGCTGCCGGGTGCCACGACCGGCACCGGTGCGGTCGCGACCATCTCGATGTTGTCGCTCGCGCCATCCAGTCGCACCACCCGGTCCGCCGAGTCCGCTTCATCGTTGTAATGCGTGATGTGCACCAATGAGGTGCGGTGGTGCCGCGTCAGGTCGGACAGCACCGAGAGCAGTACATCGCGGCCCTCCTGGTCGACCATGCTGGTGACCTCGTCGGCGATCAGCAGTGCCGGCTCGCGGGCCAGGGCAGCCGCCACCGCCAAGCGCTGCAGCTCGCCGCCGGACAGCCCGCCGGTGTCCCGCCCTGCCATGCCACTCAGACCGACCTCACTCAGCAGCCGCTCGACGTCTGTGGTGGTCCCCGACGGCAGGCCCCAGACCACGTCGTCGGCCACGCGGGTGCCGAGCACCTGACTCTCCGGGTGCTGCATGACGACGGCGGTGCCACCGGCCTTGCCGAGCCCCACCGAACCCGGCCGGTCGATGGTGCCTGCGGTCGGTGCGCGGCCAGCGAGCATGAGCATCAGCGTGGTCTTGCCCGATCCGTTGGCACCGGTGACGGCGACGTGCTCGCCCTCGTCGATGTGCATGCTCACGGGGCCGAGCGCATCGCGATTGGTACCTGGGTACCGGAATCGAACGTCGTGCAGCCGGGCCGGAACCGGCGCCACGCGGCCGGCGGATTCGACGGTGTCGAGCTTGTGGACGTCAGGAATGCCGAACAGCCGCTTCAAGACTCGCGACAGTGCCCACCAACCCAGCAGGGTGACGAGCACGATGTGCAGGATCATCGAGAGCATCACCGGCACCGGCCAGTAGTGCAGGAACGCGGCGAACCCGGTGCGCAGATCCTCGGCCGCGCGCTCGCCGCCGGGTACCGCAGCGACGATGTTGGCGATGCCGTGGATGTTCGAGGTCATCGACGCGAAGATCAGCTCCCGCAGCCGCCCCACCAGCAGCAGGATGCCGATGACGTAGGCGCCGAACGCGGCTCCCGCGACCACCGATGCCCACAGCACGGTGACGATGCCGCGGCCGGTGCGTTTGACGATGCCCGTCAGGCCGCCGATGTAAGCGCAGAACACCACCGTCATCAGACCGCCCATCCCGGCGATCAGGAACGCGATGGTGCTGCCGGCGACAGCAGCCGCCACCAACACCCGAAGGCGGTAGCGATAAGCGAGCAGCCCCATCGGGACCGTGCCCAACATGCCGAGGCCCGCCGCGAACGGGACGACGACGGCGATGATGGCGGTGGC
>Ga0070667_100005456_pt1 | contig 10623 bp, 8 predicted proteins | sample KBSS33metaG_FD_64659 | JGI IMG/M metagenome (GOLD analysis project Ga0070667, IMG submission 64659) | Switchgrass rhizosphere microbial communities from Kellogg Biological Station, Michigan, USA - KBS S3-3 metaG | ecosystem: Host-associated > Plants > Roots > Rhizosphere > Soil ...
GAGCCCGTCAACACGACGGCGATGGCGAGCGCCGCCACGCCGAGATACAGCCTGCTTTTCGTTGTCATGTCGCTCCTCTCCCTGTTCCCGCTCTTCGCCTCGGGCGCTCTGCCCGGGGGTCAACGGCGGGATTCTAAGTGTGAGCGGTGATTGTCGGCTGAAATGAGGGCGCTGTCCATTGACCTCCGGCGCAATTGTGCACCCCCCGCCCGGCCGTCCGGCGGAGGATGTTGCCGCTGACCTGCGGCCGGGATACGTCTTTCTCGGCAGATTTTTTCTGCAGAGCGGCCGTCGCCAGAAGCGGCCGAAGCCCGGGAGATAAAGTCGTGGCCGACGTCCTCCATGCCAGTGATGCCGGCGCGTCGCCGCAGGCATCGTCGAATGTTCGTCATCTCAGCCGCACGGAGTTGCCGGGCGGGGGCCAGATCGTGATCCAGGGGCATCACGCCTATGTCGGTCACCAGAACGGACCCGAGGGGACGACGATCCTCGACGTGTCCGACCCGCGCAAGCCGAAGATCGTCGGCCGGCTGATGGTGCCGAACGAGCTCACGCACACCCACAAGGTGCGCGTGGTGGGTGATCTCATGGTCACCAATTCCGAGCACCAGCCCGGCTCCGGCCGGCGTAACGAATTCAAGGATGCCGGGTTTCGCATCTACGACATCGCCGATCCGGCCAATCCCCGGCTCGTGACGTTTGTGCAGACCTTCGGCAAAGGCGTCCACCGTTTCGATCTCGATGAGAGCTACGCCTATATCTCCACCGAGATGGAGGGGTTTGTCGGGAATACTCTCGTCATTTACGACATCCGCCATCCCTCAAGGCCGGTCGAAGTCTCGCGCTGGTGGATGCACGGGCAGAATGTCGGGGGCGGCGAGCCGCCGCATCCGAAAGGGACCGAGCACCGCCTGCATCACGCCATGCGTTCCGGCGACCAGATGTATGCGGGCTGCTGGGCCTCGGGCGTCGCCATCATCGACGTCTCCGACATTGGCCAGCCCCGCACCTTGAGTCATTACCAATACGACCCGCCGAGGCCGGAGCCGACTCATACCTTCCTCAAGGTGCCGTTCCCGATCAACGGCAGGACCATCGCCGTGTCGACGGAAGAGGAACGCCCGCAGCGCGGGCCTGATGCCGAGAAGCCGCACGCAGCGTTTCGCACCTGGGACGTCACCGATCCGACCAAGCCGCAGCCCCTCTATACTTATGATGTGCCGGACGATGCATCGCCCTATCACGGGCGCAAGTTCCGTTTTGGCGCCCACCAGCTGCGCGAGCACGTGGACAAGGATGGTCTCGTTTACGTCACCTGGTTCGGGGCGGGGCTGCGGATCATCGACATCAACGATCCATCCCATCCTAGGGAGAAGGGTTACATCATCCCCAAGCCCGGCGATGGGCAGAAGGCGCCGCTGACCAACGACGTTGCCATGGACGATCGTGGCCTCATCTACTTCACAGACAAAGCGCGCGGGCTGGATGTGATCGAATTCCAGGGGTGAAAGTGCCTGGATTTCAGGGTTGGTCGTCCCCGCGAAAGCGGGCGCCCATGTTCCGGAGACCAGAGCGTATGGCGCGATGGGTCCCCACTTTCGCGGGGACGACGCTGCTGCTGTTGGTTGCGGTCCAAGCGTCGCATGGCCAAGCCCAGGGCAGCGCCGACTTCTATCAGGGCAAGACGCTGCGCATCGTCATCAGCACCGGTGTCGCCGGCGGCTTCGGCGAATATGCGAGGCTGCTGTCGGAGCATATCGGCAAGCATATCCCCGGTCGGCCGCATGTGATCGTGCAGAGCATGCCCGGTGCCGGCGGGCTGCTGGCAGCGAATTTCCTTTATGCGTCGGCGCCGCAGGACGGCACCACCATCGGCATCATCAACTCGACGGTGCCGTTCGCGCCGCTCTGGGGCAGCAAGGGCGCGCGCTTCGACACCCTGAAGTTCAACTGGCTCGGCACCCTCGATCGTGCCGAAGGCGTGTGCACGCTTTGGCACACTTCGCCGGTGAAGACCTGGGCCGACATGCTGGTCAAGGAGTTCACGGTCGGGAGCATCGGCGCGGGTTCGGAGATGGAGCTCTACCCGGCGATGTTGAACAAGCTGTTTGCGACCAGGATCAAGGTGATCGCAGGCTACAAGGCCGGCAGCGACATCGACCTCGCGATGGAGCGCGGCGAGCTCGACGGCCGCTGCGGCACCCATCTAACCTCGTTCAAGGCGTTGCACCCCGGCTGGTTCGCCGAGCGCAAGATCCGGGTGCCGGTCATTATCGCCGAGCGCCGGCGGGCCGATCTCCCCAACAGCCCCGCGGTGATGGAGTTCGTGCGGGACGAATCGATCCGTGCGCAGCTCGAATTGATGATGGTGGCGCAGAACATGGACCGTCCCGTGCTGGCGCCCCCGGGCGTTCCCGCCGAGCGCGTCACGGAGCTGCGTGCGGCGTTCGACGCCACCATGGCCGACCCCGCGTTTCGCGCCGAGATCGACAAGCGCAGCCTTCACATCGATCCGATGCGTGGCGCGGACATGACGGCGGCCTATGCCAAGGCGTTTTCATTTCCCCCCGAGATCATTTCCGCCGTGCGTGACGTGATGGGCGCAAGGTAGGCCTGCTGCAGCACGTGGAAATCCTCGACGACGACGCGTTCACGATTGGCGCGCGCGCGGTCGATGCGCCGGGAGGGGACGAAAGACTCGCTTGTCCGTCGTCAGTCCACGAACGTGCCGCCGCGGTCTTCGTCGATGTGGATGCGCACGATTTCGTCGAACGAGTTCTCGGCCTTGAAACCAAGTTCGCGCGCGCGCCGCGCCTCGATGCGCTGCGGCCAGCCGTCGACGATGCGCGCGACCAACGGGTCGTGTTCGTGGCGAATGCGAGCGGCGACCCGCTCGCCGGCGATGCGCCGCAACGATGCGATCTGATCGGCAACGGTGCAGCACACGCCGGGCATGGAGAGATTGATCCGGGGGCCGAGCGCGTCCCGAGCGAGCCCTGCCGCACGCATGAGAAAGCCGATCGCGGCGCGCGGGCTCGCGTGGGTATGCACGACCGCCTCGGAGACCGGCAGTTGGGCTTCGACGCCAGCCAGCGGCTCGCGGATGATGCCGGAGAAGAATCCCGATGCCGCCTTGTTCGGCTTGCCCGGGCGCACCACGATGCTTGGCAGCCGGATGCCGACGCCGTCGCAGAACCCGCGCCGGGTGTAATCGGCGAGCAGCGCTTCTCCGATCGCCTTCTGCGCACCGTAGGAGGTGAGCGGCGTGAGATGAAAGTCGTCGGGGATCGATTCCGGGAATGGCGCGCCGAAAACCGCAATGGAGGAGGTGTAGACGAGCCGTGGGCGATAGCCGTCGCCGGTCGCGCGGATCGCCTCGAGCAGCGCACGGGTGCCGTCGAGGTTGACGCGGTACCCCTTGTCGAAATCAAGCTCGGCTTCGCCGGAGACGACGCCGGCGAGATGGAAGATTGTGTCCGGCCGGTGCGCGATGGCCCGCGCCGCCTCGCCCGGCGTGGAAAGGTCCGCGGCCACCAGGTCCGTCTTGCCCGTAAAGCGCGTAGCCGTCGTCGGCATGACGACGTCGAGCAGTGTCAGCCTGTCGATTGGCCGGCCGTTGAGCCCGCCCTCGCTGGCGAGCCGTTCGGTCAGCTTGCGCCCGATCATGCCGGCCGCGCCGGTGATGAGGATGTTCACGTCGTTTGCTCCTAACCGGACAGCGGCTGCACGCCGTTGAGCTCGCTCAAGCTCGTGCGCTGCTTTCCATCCGCGTCGAAATTCTCCGGCACCAGCCAGCGCTCGAACGCGGTCTTGCGCGCCGGCCATTCGCTATCGAGCATCGAAAAAAACGCTGTATCGCGGTTGCGGTCTTTCGCGATCATATGTTGCCGCAGCACCCCTTCGAACACGAAACCATAGCGCAGCGCGGCCCGCCGCGAGGGCGCGTTGAGCGCGTCGCACTTCCATTCATAGCGGCGATAGCCAAGCGTCTCGAACGCATAACGCGCGAGCAGATACTGCGCCTCGGTTCCGAGCGGCGTGCGCTGCAGAGCCGGCGAATAAAGGATATGCCCGACCTCGATCACGCCCATGGACGGGCGGATTTCCATCAACGTCGCGATGCCGAGCGCCTGGCCTGACCGGTCGACGATCGCATAGGAATAAGGATCGTCGAGCGTTACTCTGCCGGCGAGCCAATGCGAGAACGCGGCAAAGTCCGCCAGCGGACCATAGGCGGACATGTAGGTCCAGATATGGTCCTGGCCGTCGACCGCCTTCCACAACGCGGCAGCATGCGGCTGCGCCAGGCGCTCGACCCGCCCGTAGCGGCCGTCGAGGGACACCGGCCCCGGCCGTCGCGCCGGTGTCGTATCGACAGGCTGGCCGACCGGCTGACCGGTAACCGGATGCGCCTGCGATCGGCTCGTCGTTGCTGCCGTCATCGCGCAGTCATGTCGTCGCGCAAGAAGCCATTGATCTCGGCATGCGGGACGGCATCCTTGAACGCATCGAAGCGGCCTTCGCTTGCGATCGTCTTCGCCGTGCGGATGAACGCGCCCCAGGCGACGCGCGCGAGGGTGCCGCCGACGCTGATGCGGCGCACACCGAGCGCTGCGAGGTCGGCGACGGTGAGGCCGAGCGCGCCCGGCATCAGCACATTGACCGGTTTGGGCGCGGCCGCTTTCACCACCGCTGCGATCAGCTCGGGCGTCCGGATACCGGGCGCGTAGAGGCAATCGGCGCCGGCGGCGGAATACGCCTGCAGCCGGCGGACCGTCTCATCGAGATCGGGGCGTCCGACCAGAAAGCATTCCGCGCGGCCGGTTAGCAGGACGTTGCCGCCGGCCCGGTCGATCGCCGCGCGCGCCGCCTTCATGCGCGCTACCGCAAGATCGAGGTCGTAGAGCGGCTTAGCTTTGTCGCCGGTCGCATCCTCGATCGAGAGCCCCGCCACCCCGGTCTCGACGCACAGCCGCACGCTCTCCGTCACGCCCTCGGGCTCGTGCGCATAGCCGCCTTCGAAATCGGCGTTCACCGGAAGGTCGGTCGCGGCGACGATCTCGGCGATATGCGCAAGCATGTCATCGCGCGCCACCGCCGCGTCGGGGAGACCGCGCGCGAATGCAAAACCCGCGCTGGTCGTGGCGAGAGCCTTGAAGTCCAGATGCTGCAGGTAGCGCGTGGTGCCGATGTCCCATGGATTGGGAATGACGAAGCATCCGGCCGCATGTAGTTGGCGAAACGTGGCGCGCTTTTCGGCGATGGTGGGCATGAGACTCTTTCCGATTGCAAGGGAGACATGTCGATTCGATTAGAACCGACCGGACCCGATTGTCTCGAACCGTCCGCCGTGTAGGATGGACCGGGTGCCGCGCTCATTCCAGCCGAAAGAGTTGAAGCCGGCCCGTTGCTCTTGAGGGAGGGCTCGCTATGCCGTCGTTCGCCGATCAAGCTGCCAACCGTCGCAAGTTCCTGCAATTCCTGGCCGGAAGTCCGCTGCTCGCGGCCGGCGGCCTCGAAGCCTTTGCCGGCGAAGGGCCGGTTCCCGGGAGCAAGCTTCCCGACCCGTTGATGTGGGCGCCGATGCGCACCACCGAGCTCATCAAGACGCCCAAGGAGGCAATCAACGTCTTCGATTTCGAGCCGGTCTGCCGCACCAACGTTCCGCCCGCGCATTTCGGCTACATGGCCTCCGGCATCGACGACGAGGTGACGCTGCGCGCCAATCGCGAGGGCTTCCTGAAATTCCAGCTCCGCCCGCGCCGGCTGGTTGACGTCAGCAAGGTCGACATGTCGGTCGAAATTCTCGGCGTGAAATACCCGAGCCCCATCGTGCTGGCGCCGGTCGGCGGCCAGCGGTCCTTCCACGACGAGGGCGAGGTTGCCTCCGCCCGCGCCGCCAAGGTTGGGAATCATCTGCAAATTCTCTCGACCGCGACCAGCCTCGGGGTCGAGGACGTCAGCGCCGCGCGCGGCCAGCCGATCTGGTACCAGCTCTATGCCACCAACAAATGGGAAGTGGCGGAGACCATGGTGAAGCGCGCGGAGAAGGCCGGCTGTTACGCGGTGGCGGTCACCATCGACCGCAGCGGCGGCCGCAACCAGGAGACCCTCTTCCGCATGCGGCCCACAGATACCCGCGACTGCAATGGCTGCCACGACCGCTCCAGCCTGCAGGCAAGCATGAAGACCCGTGCCATGTATCAGGGCATTGACCTCTCGGGGATGACCAACACCCAGTCCTCTGCCATGACCTGGGACTACTTCAAGCGCCTGCGCGACACCACCAAGATGAAGATCGTGCTCAAGGGCATCCTCGCCTGGGAGGACGCCGTGCTTGCCGCCGACAACGGCATCGACGCGATCATCGTGTCGAATCACGGCGCCCGCAGCGAGGACTCCGGACGCTCGACCATCGACGCGCTGCCGGAAATCGTCGAGGCGGTGAACGGGCGCATCCCGATCATCGTCGACAGTGGTTTCCGTCGCGGCTCCGACATCGTTAAGGCGCTGTGCATCGGCGCCAACGCCGTCTGCGTCGGCCGGCCCTATATCTGGGGCCTCGGCGCCTTCGGCCAGCCCGGCGTCGAGCGCGTGCTCGAGCTTCTGCGCACCGAGACCTACGCCATGATGCAGCAGGTCGGCGCTCCCTCGATCAAGCATCTCACGCCGGCGATGGTGCGCAGGGCGTGACACAATTGGGCGAGTAGCGATAGAAAGTGGCGAGCGGCGAATAGGAACGGGAGGGATGGTCCGCGTCCGGGCTATTCGCTCCCGTTATTCGCCATTCATTGGATGGCTGCTCGCCATTCTCTGTTTGCCCGATTCAAGAGATCAGATCCCATGTTCAAGACCGTTCCCGCGTTCGACCGCATCGGCGAGGAAAATGCCTTTGCTGTGCTCGCGCGTGCCAATGCGCTGGCGGCGCAGGGCCGCGACATCATCAATCTCGGTATCGGACAGCCTGATTTCCGCACCCCCGACTTCATCGTCGAGGCCGCGATCAAGGCCCTGCGCGACGGTCACCATGGTTACACCCCGGCGGTCGGCATTCCGCCCCTGCGCGAGGCGGTCGCGGCCGACCTCGGAAAGCGCTTCAAGGTCGAGGTATCGCCAGACGAAGTGATGATCCTGCCGGGCGGCAAGCCGACCATGTTCATGTCTATCCTGATGTTCGGCGAGCCCGGTGCCGACATTCTCTATCCCGACCCCGGCTTTCCCATTTATCGTTCCATGATCGAGTACACGGGGGCGCGCCCCGTGCCGGTGCCGATCCGCGAGGAGAACTGTTTCGCATTCTCGGCCGAGGAGACGCTCAAGCTGATCACGCCGCAGACCCGGCTTCTGATCGTGAACTCGCCGGCCAATCCGACTGGCGGGGTCACGCCCAAGAGTGAGATCGACCGGCTGGTCGCGGGCCTGGAGAAGTTTCCCGACGTCGCTGTCATGTCGGACGAGATCTACGACCACATGGTCTACGACGGCGAGCACCACGTGTGCCTGCTCTCGTATCCGTCGATCCGCGATCGGCTGATCCTGCTCAACGGCTGGTCGAAGACCTACGCCATGACCGGCTGGCGCCTCGGCTATGCGATCTGGCCGGGAAAGCTGTATGACTACGCGCGCAAGCTCGCGGTCAATCTCCATTCCTGCGTCAATGCGTCGGCGCAATATGCCGGGCTCGCTGCACTCAAAGGGCCACAGGACGAGGTGCACAAGATGGTGGCCGAGTTCGACAAGCGCAGGAAAGCCGTGGTGGAGGGGCTCAATCGGCTGCCCGGCGTCTCTTGCGCCACCCCCAAGGGTGCGTTCTATGCCTTCCCCAATGTCCAGCGCACCGGCTGGAAGGCAAAGGCGCTCGCCGCCTCGCTGCTGGAGGACGCCGGTGTCGCCATCATCGGCGGTCCCGACTTCGGCATTCTGGGGGAGGGCTACGTGCGGCTCAGCTATGCCAATTCGACCGAGAACATTCTGCGTGCCCTCGATCGCATGGGCGAATTTCTCGCCAGCCGGAAGGCCGCGTAGCCATCAGTGCGGCAGAAACGGGTAGCTCGGAGCAACGCGACCTGCACCGCCGCGACCCTTGCCGCGTCTTCGTTCGGCGCTTAACCCGACACGACTGGGCCGGGTAGACGCGGAGCGGCATGCCGCCAATGTAGAGCGCAAGATCGCGCCAACCCGACAGATCTACGAATCGTCCTAGCGCGGGCCCGAAGGAAAACGCAAAGATGTCCCAACTCTCCGAAGAACAGCGCCTGATGCGGCAATCGTGCCGCGACTTCGTCGACGACGTGGTGATTCCGTTCATCCGCGGCAACTGGCAGCGCGAATGGATCATGACCCCGGAGAACCGGCTACCGCCGGAAATCCTGGTCGGCGCCGACCAGATCGGCATCCGCACGCTCGGCGTGCCTGAGGAATTCGGCGGCATCGAGCTCGAGCCCGGCACGGAAGTGCAGACCTTCGCGCTCATCTCCGAGGAAATCGCCCGCGGCGATTCCGGCTTGTCCGACAAGCTGGTGCAGAACTGGAAGGTTTCGGTGCTGTTGCGCAACTTGGCGCCGCGCCACCTGCAGGAGGTCTGGTTCAAGCGCCTCACCGAGGATCCGCAGTTCCTGCTCGCCCATTGCCTCACCGAACCGCGCGGCGCATCCGACCGCTGGCTGCCCTACAACGTCCCGGAAGCCGCGATGCAGACGCGCGCGGTGAAGCAGAACGGCGAGTGGATCATCAACGGCCGCAAGCAGTTCATCTCCAACGGCTACGACGCCGGTCTCTATGTGGTCTACGCCAACACCAATCCGAAGGTCGGCATGCTGCAGGGCACGTCGTCATTCCTGGTGCCGCGCGACACGCCCGGGCTTACCGTTGCGCGCTGCAACGAGACCCTGGGCTGCCGGTTCATGAACAACGGTGAACTGGTGTTCGAGGACATGCGCGTGCCGGAGGACCACCTTCTGGTCGAGAACGATTCGCTCGGCCAGGCCGGGGTCTACTTCCGCCCCGGCAAGATCATCCAGGCGTCGAAGAACCTCGGCGTCGGCGTGCGCGCCTTCGAGGTCACGTCCGACTATGTGCAGAACTACGTGCAGGGTGGTCGGATTCTCATCAAGCATCAGGCGGTCGCGCTACGACTCGCCGACATGGCGACCCGCATCGAGGCGGTGCGCGCGCTGCTCGAGCGCGCCGCGCGTGCCGTCGACGACGATGCGCCCGACGCCGACACGCTGTGCAACATGGCCAAGGTGTTCGCGTCGGAGGAGATCATGAAAGTGGCCCAGCACGCCGTGGAGCTGCATGGCGGCAACGGCATGATGCTCGACTTCGGCGTCGAGAAGCTGCTCCGCGACGCGGCCATCTTCCTGCACATGGACGCCACCGTCGACATCTCCAAGATGAAGATCGTCAAGTCGATGTTTCCCGCCACCGCCGGGAAATATGCGGGGCCGGAGTAACGGTCGCGCAGTCCTGACCTGCGGCCGGCGCCCTAGTTGCCCGCAAGCCCGAGCTCGGGGATCAGTTTTTCGTATTTCTGCGCATCGACGTCGATCTTGCGCCTGAAGTCCTCGGCCGTGCCCACGGCGACATCGTAGCCGAGCGTGATGAGCCGTTGGCGAAGCTCCGGCTCGCGGCCCGCCACCTGAATTTCCTGGTTCAGCCGCGCGATGATCGCTGCCGGAGTTCCGGCGGGAGCGACCAGGCCGGCGACCGACTCCACGTCAAAGCCGGGATATCCGCTTTCCTCCAACGTCGGCACATCAGGCAATACGGACGAGCGCTTCTGGTCGGCAGTGACGATGGGCTGCACCTTGCCTGCTTGCAGATGCGGCATGACCGAGATCGTGGTCGCAATAATGAGCGGAATTTGCCCGGATAGCAGGTCGTTGAGCGACGGCGCGGTTCCGCGGTAGGTCACGTGGGTCAAACGGAATTGTCCGGCCTTCTGCATCATCTCGCCGGAGATGTGATGCGGCGTGCCCACGCCGGGCGTGCCGTAGCTCAGCGCGTTCGGCTCGGCGCGGGCGCGTCTGATCAGGTCCCCGAATGTCCGCACTGGGATGATGCCGTTGGTGAGCAGCACGAGCGGTGCGGTGGCCAGTAGGGAAATCGGGGCGAAGTCCCGCCGCACGTCAAACGCGACATTGCGGTGGATGAATTGGTTCATGATGTCGGCATTGGTGAGCAGCAGCAGCGTGTAGCCGTCCGGCGCGGCCCTGGCGCCCGCGGTCGCGCCGATCATCCCGCCGGCGCCGACCCGGTTCTCGACTACCACGGGCTTGCCGAGCCGTGCCTGCAGCCGCTCGGCGAACAGTCGCGCCAGGATGTCGTTACCGCCGCCGACGGCCTGCGAAACAATGATGGTGATGTTGCGGGAAGGGAAGTCATCGCTGCGAGCGCGCTCACCCGCTGTGGCAAACAACAGGGCGGCAAGCATGAGCGTCCGGAACAGGGACCGCCAGGTCATCATTGGTTTTCCCCCATAGGCGTCACCGGGACGATGGCCCGAATCGCATGTCCTATCCAGCGTGCCCATTTGCGGTCCCGTCAGAACGGCACCACGATGCCGTCGAGCGGCGCGTCGCAGTTCACGAGGTCGACGCGCTTGGAGGCGATCCGGATGCC
>Ga0070667_100005461_pt1 | contig 10618 bp, 7 predicted proteins | sample KBSS33metaG_FD_64659 | JGI IMG/M metagenome (GOLD analysis project Ga0070667, IMG submission 64659) | Switchgrass rhizosphere microbial communities from Kellogg Biological Station, Michigan, USA - KBS S3-3 metaG | ecosystem: Host-associated > Plants > Roots > Rhizosphere > Soil ...
CTTGAACTCGGCCGCGGTCTGGAAGCGCTCCCCGCGGTCCTTCGCGAGGGCATGCATCACGACCGCATTGAGGGCGGGCGACACCGCGGGATTGAGGGCACTCGGCGGCACGGGAGCCTCGCTGATGTGCTGGTATGCGACCGCGACTGCGGTGTCGCCGCGGAACGGCGCCTTGCCGGTGAGCAGTTCGTAGAGCACCACAGCGGTCGAGTAGAGGTCGGTGCGTGCGTCGACTCCCTCTCCGCGAGCCTGCTCGGGCGAGAAGTACTGCGCGGTTCCCAGGATCGCGCTGGTCTGCGCGATGGTCGCCGACGAGTCGGAGATGGCGCGGGCGATGCCGAAGTCCATCACCTTGACCTGGCCCGAACTGGTGATCATGACATTGCCGGGCTTGATGTCGCGGTGCACGACGCCGGCCCGATGCGAGTACTCCAGTGCGGTGAGGATGCCGTCGGTGATCCTGACCGCTTCGGCGGGGTCGAGCGGACCCTGCGCCAGAACATCCTTGAGCAGTTTGCCCTCGACGTGCTCCATGACGATGAACGGGACCTGCACTTCGGTGCCGCCCGGCTCGCGCACCGTCTCTTCGCCCGCATCGAAGACGCGGACGATGGTCGGATGCGCCATGCGCGCCGCCGCCTGCGCTTCTTGGCGGAAGCGGGTGCGGAAGGCCGGGTCGTTGGCCAGGGCCGGTTTGAGCAGCTTGACGGCGACTTTGCGATTGAGCCGGGCGTCGAGCCCGGCGTGCACGTCGGCCATGCCGCCGCGGCCGAGCAGAGCGCCGATCTGATAGCGGCCGGCGAGCAGGCGCACGCCCGGTGCCGCCCCCTCCGTCACAGTCATGTCATCCCGCTCGTCGTCGAAAAATCCGTTGTCAGTGTAGCCGGACAGATCTGGAGACCCGCCCCGCAGCGCCCGTGAGCAACCGGATCGTTAGTTGACGGTGATCGAGAGCGTGCCCGAGACGGCCGAGGGGAAAGCACCGGAGCCGGTCCCGCAGGTCGCCGTGTAGTTGACCGTCGCCTCACCCGGGCTGCCGAGCACGATGTTCGCCGACGTGGCGTCTTTGGGGAAGGGGTTCGACGAACCGGACGCGAACGTCGCGTTCGTCAGGTTGAAGGTGTATCCGCTGAGGGCGTATCCGGTCGGGCACCCGGTGTAGGTCGTCCAGCCGATCGCCACCGTGTCGCCCGAGTTGTGCGGCCCGCTTGCGGCGGTCGGAGTCTGGGGCGCGACGGCGCCCGGGTAGTCGGTGAAAACGAAGACGGTGATCTCCTTGCCGACCGGCTGATTGCCGTACGGGTTGATCCGCGAGACCGTCCCGTTGCCGCTCGGGCTGTCAGCGGGAGGGCCGTCGGCGCGGGAGACGCCATAGCCCATCGCGATGAGCTGCGCCGAGACGTCGTCGTATGGCTTACCCACGTAGTCGCTCGGCTTCAGGTCGTAGGCCGTTGCACTGGGCGACGGTGTGTTGCTCGGGGAGTTGCTCGCCGCGGGACTCGACGTGCTCGCGCTCGGCCCGCCGCCTCCACTCGGCTTGACCAGCAGGACGATGACGATCGCGATCAGCGCCACCGCGAGCAACGCGACCAGTGCGATCAGGGGCCAGGTCCACGGATTCCTGCGCCGGCCGGCCGGGATCTCGGAGGTCGGCGGCAGGGCGCCGCCGGCACCGGTTCCGCCGGCGGGCAGCAGTCGGGTGGCCGCCGTGCCGATGGGGGTCGTGTACGACGCGAACGCGTTGTCGCCGGCGATCCCCGGGACGGCGGCGACCGCCTCTTGGATGTCGCCGCGCCTCAGGGCCTGCGCGGCGCGGGCGAGGTGCGCCGTGGACGCCGGCCGGTCTTCGGGTCGCTTGGCGATGCAGGCGTAGACCAGGTTTCGCACCGGCTCGGCGATCGTGACGGGCAGCTCGGGCGGCGCTTCGTTGATCTGCGCCATCGCGATCGCCACCTGCGATTCGCCGGTGAACGGGCGTCGGCCGGCCAGGCACTCGTAGGCCACGATCCCGAGGGAGTAGATGTCTGTGGTCGGCGAGGCCGGATGCCCGCTCGCCTGCTCCGGCGAGAGGTACTGGACCGTTCCCATCACCTGGCCGGTGGCCGTGAGTGGAACCTGGTCGGCGATGCGCGCGATACCGAAGTCGGTGATCTTGACGCGGCCCTCCGGCGTGATCAGGAGGTTGCCGGGCTTGATGTCGCGATGAACGAGGCCCGCCGCGTGCGCGGCCTGGAGAGCGGAGGCGGTCTGCGCGACGATGTCCAGGACCTTGTCGGTGGGCAGCACCCGCTCGCGCTCGAGGATCGTCGAGAGCGCCTCGCCGGGGACGAGCTCCATCACGAGGTAGGCGCTGCCATCCTCCTCGCCGTAGTCGAAGACATTGGCGATGCCTTCGTGATTGACGAGGGCGGCGTGCCGGGCCTCGGCGCGGAACCGCTCGAGGAATCCGGGGTCGCCCAGGTATTCGTCTTTGAGGATCTTGATGGCGACGGTGCGCCCGATGACCAGGTCGGTGGCCTCCCAGACCTCGCCCATGCCGCCGATGGCGATGCGAGATGACAGCTGATACCGACCACCGAAGGTGAGGCCGCTTGTGGGTCTCATCTGCTCAGCACCGCCTCTATGACCTTCTTTGCGATCGGAGCCGCGATGGTGTTCCCGACGAGGGACTGCCCGCGGCCTCCGCCGTTCTCCACCACGACCGCGACAGCGACCTGGGGATCGTTCGCCGGAGCGAAGCCGGTGAACCAGAGGGTGTATGGCTGGTTGCCTTCACCGTTCTGGGCTGTGCCCGTCTTGCCCGCGACGTCGACACCACTGATTCTTGCATTACTCGCGACGCCGTTGGCGACGTTGTTCACCATCAACTGGGTCATGGTGGCGGCGACCGTGCTCGACACCGGTTGCCCGTACGGAGTCGGGGCGAACTTCTTCAGCACCGACAGGTCGGGTGCGGTGATGCTGTCGATCAGGGTGGGGGTCATCAGGGTGCCTCCGTTGGCGATCGCCGCCGAGACCATGGCCATTTGGAGCGGCGTCACGCGGTCGTTGCCCTGTCCGAACGAGGAGAGCTCCTGCTGGGCGTCGTCGCTGGTCTGCGGGTAGACACTCGGCGTGACCTTCATCGGGATGCGGAGGGAGGGGTCCCCGAAACCGAAGGCCTTGGCCTGGGCCGCCACCTTGTCGTAGCCGAGCGCCTGCCCGAGCTGGGCGAACGGGATGTTGCAGCTGAGCCGCAGGGCGGTGGCAATGGAGGCCGTCGCGCCGCCGCCGCAACTGCCGCCCTCGGAGTTGGAGATGAAGGTGTTCGTGCCGGTGAGCTGCAGTCTGGCCGGGTTCGGGAACTCGTTGTCTGGGGTGTATCCGTTGGCGAGCGCCGCCGACGCCACCACGAGTTTGAAGGTCGAGCCGGGCGGGTTCAGGCTGCCGGCGATCGTGCGGTTGATCAAAGGATCCCCGGGTGCGGCAAGCAGCTGCTTGTAGGTCGAGATCACCTGCTTGCTGTCGTGCACCGCAAGCGTGTTCGGGTCGAAGGTGGGCTTGGACACCATGGCCAGAATCGCCCCGGTCTTCGGGTTCAGCGCGACCACGGCACCCTGAAGGTTGCCGAGCGCGTCCCAGGCCGCTTGCTGGACCACCGGGTCGATCGTCGTCTCGATCGCGGCGCCCTTCGGATTCTGGCCGGTGAGGATCGCGTTGAGCTGATCCAGGAACTGCTGGTTCGCCGATCCGCTGAGGTAGTCGTTGAGCGAGCCCTCGATGCCGGTGTTCCCCTGGTTGAGAGTGAAGTATCCGGTGACGGCCGAGTACAGCGGGCCGTTGGTGTACTGGCGCTGGTACTTGTACTCGTCGTTCGTCGGCACCGACTGGGCGATCGGCTGACCGCCGACCAGGATCGGTCCCCGCTCGGCCGAGTAGCTCGCGTACAGGGTCCGGACGTTGCGGCTGTCGGCCTTGAGGTTGTCCTGCTGGAGCACCTGGATCACCGTCGTCGAGCCGAACAGGGCCAGGAACATCAGCAGGACCAACAGGCTCACGCGACGAAGCTGCTTGTTCATGCCTCACCGCCTGAGGCCGCCACGGCGATCGGCGCCGTGTCGATGACCCACTGGGGCTGGCTGCGCACCGCGTCCGAGAGGCGCAGCAGCAGCGCGACGATGATCCAATTCGCCATCAGCGAGGAACCGCCTGCGGCCAGGAAGGGCGTGGTCAGACCGGTCAGCGGGATGACGCGCGTGACGCCGCCGACCACGATGAACACCTGCAGCGCGACCACGAACGACAGGCCGACTCCGAGCAGGCGGCCGAAGTCGTCCTGACCGGTGAACCCGATGCGGAAGCCGCGGGACACGAACAGAAGGTAGAGGCCGAGGATCGCGAATAGGCCGATCAGGCCGAGTTCTTCGCCCAGGCTTGCGATGATGTAGTCGCTCTCGGCCAAGGGGACGAGGGCCGGACTGCCCTGGCCCAGGCCGGTGCCGACCAGCCCGCCGTTGGCCAAGCCGAACAGGCCCTGAACGAGCTGGTAGCTGCCGCCCGCCCTGCCGTAGATGGCCGGGTTGAACGCGTCGAGCCACGAGTCGAATCGGCCCGCGACGTAGTCGAGCGAGCGGCTCGCGACGAAGGCGCCCCCGGCGAACAGCAGGAGCCCGAGCACGACCCAGCTCAGACGCCCGGTCGCCACGTAGATCATCACCAGGAACAGGCCGAAGTAGAGCAGTGCGGTACCGAGGTCGTGCTGGAACACGATGACCGCCATCGCGAGCACCCAGATGATGAGGATCGGGCCCAAGTCGCGTGCCCGCGGAAAGCGCATCCCCAAGAAGGTGCGACCGACCATGGAGAGCGAATCGCGGGCGGTGACCAGGTAGCCGGCGAAGAAGATCGCCAGCGCGATCTTGGCGAGTTCGCCTGGCTGGAACGAGAAGGGGCCGATGCCGATCCAGACGCGCGCGCCCGAGACGGTCCGACCGATGCCGGGCAGGGCAGGAAGAAGCAGCAGCACGATGGCACTCAGCATGGCCACGTAGCGGTAGCGTTGGAGCACCCGATGGTTGCGGATCAGCAGCAGGACGGCGAAGGCCACGACAAGCGCGATGCCGGTCCAGACGATCTGGCGGATGCCCGCGGCGTCCCAGCCGTTGAGGCCCTTGGCGATGTCGATCCGCGAGATCTCGGCGATGCCGATGCCGTTCAGCAGGACCGCGATCGGGAAGACGAACGGGTCGGCATCGGGTGCGACAACGCGCAAGCTGACGTGCCCGGCGATGACCAGGACGGCAAGGGCCGCCTCGAGCGAGAGCACAGCGCCGCCGAGTCGACCGAGAGCGCCGAGCTGGACCAGGACGACCGCGGACCCGGAGAGGACCAGCGCGCCGATCAGCAGCACCAGCTCGAGGTTGCGGCGGCGCGCCGGGGTGCGGAGCCGGATCCGGATCGTCCCCGTCATCGTGGGGCGCGTTCCGGCGTCGACGGCAGTTCCCGTCATCAGTCGCCGGCCGCCGTCGAGAGCCGGTCCACGATGTTCAGCGCATCGCGCAGGTCGTCAGCCGGGATGGTCGCCTCGACGCTCTGGCGCTCGAAGGTCTTCAACGATGAGACGTCGATGCGGGTCGATTGATACACGCTCGACAGATGGATCGGCCCGATGTTCTGCTGCACGCCCTGGAAGATCGCGACCCGCCCGTTGCTCTCGCCGACGTAGTAATGCGACTGGGTCCAGGAATAGGCGGCGAACACCGCGCCGACGATCGCGGCCACCGCCAGCACGAGAACGACCAGCCAGACGATGCGGCGCCGGCGGGCGCGCCGACGGTCTTCTTCGATCAACTCCTCGAGATAGCCCTCGCCCTCCGGCTCGAAGTGGCTGTCTTCGGGCGGCGTGGCCTTCAGCGGATGCAGGAGCAGGGTCGGCAGGCGGATCGGCCGGCGCGAGGTGTCGTTGTCGTAGCTCAGCGGGGCCGCGGCCGATCCGACGAAGGTGGGAGGCATCCCCGAGCCGCCGTCGCTGTCGTCGATGTCGACCAGCACCACCGTCACGTTGTCGGGGGCGCCGTGGTCGAGGCTCTCTTTGACCAGGCGGTCGGCCGCGCCCTGCGCGGTTCGCACGGTGGACAGGATCGCGGCCATCTTGTCGTCGGCGACGTAGCTCGAGAGTCCGTCTGAGCACAGCAGCCAGCGATCGCCCGGCTTGGTGTCGAAGATCCCGGTGTCGATCTCGGGGGCGGCGTCGACGTCGCCGAGCACGCGCATCAGCACCGATCGCCGCGGGTGGACCGCCGCCTCTTCAGGTGTGATCCGGCCCGAGTCGACCAGGCGTTGCACGAAGGTGTGGTCGGCCGTGATCTGGACGAGCTCGCCGTCGCGAAAGCGGTAGATGCGCGAATCGCCGATGTGCGCGAGAGCCAACTCGTTGCCGACCCGCAGGACAGCACTCACGGTCGTTCCCATGCCGGTGAGCTCGCTGTGCTCGAAGACCGTCTCGGCGAGCAGCGAATTGGCGGCGATCAGCGCCTGTTGGAGCGCGAACTCGGCGTCGCGCGCCGAGGGGTAGTCGGTGTCGGCTTCCGCGACTCGCTTGGCCGCGATCGCCGACGCGACATCGCCGCCCGCGTGGCCGCCCATCCCGTCGGCGACCACGAAGAGGTGTGCGCCGGCATACCCGGAGTCCTGGTTGTTCGCACGGATCTTGCCGACGTGCGAGACCGCCGCGCTCGTGGGAGTGGGGGCCACCCGATTACCGCCGGAGCTCGAAGCTGGTCGTGCCGATGGTCACCGGCGTGCCGGCCGGCACCGGAGTCGGAAGCATCACGCGCGACCCCGCCAGGAACGTGCCATTGGTCGAGTCTAGGTCTTGGATCACCCACTGGTCGTTCCAGAGCATGAGACGCGCGTGGTGGGTCGAGGTGTAGTCGTCGCGGATGACGAGCCCGGATTCGCTCGACCTTCCGATCGTCAATTGCTCGGCAGGCAACTCGATCTCGAGCCCCTCCCGCGGACCGGAGGTGATCACGAGCCGCCGCGGCGTGCTGTCGCCGGGATGCGGCGGGGCGGGCCGGGCACCCTGCTGCGAGACCGGCTCGGTGGGTGCCGCGGCCTTGGCGCGGCCGGCTGGAGGTGCCGACGGGAATGCGGCAGCGGCGGGGCCGGCCGCGGCAGGCAGGCGGCGCGCTCGCTGCCCGAAGAGGTCGGATCGCAAGGCGTAGACGATGACGAACACGAAGAACCACAGCAGGAGTAGAAAGCCCAGCCGCAGGACGAGCAGGGTCAGTTCGCTCATGCGCGCCCGCCGCGGGTCTCGTTGCGCAGATCGGCGTACTGATCGACGGATGCCGCCTGAGCCAGCACCCGGAATACGATGCGGGTGCGCCCGATCTCGATGATCGAGTCGGGAGGCAGCGGAGCCTTCGACACCGGAACCCCGTTGAGCTTCGAGCCGTTGGTCGAGCCGAGGTCAGTGACCTGGGCGCGCTTTCCGTCCCAGAGGATCTCGACGTGCCGCCGCGAGGTGCCGGTGTCGTCGACCGTGATGTCGGCATCCGAACCCCGCCCGATGACGGTGCGAGCCTGGGTGATCGGGTAGCGCTTGCCGGCGATGTCGAGCACCGGGGTCCAGGCGACCTCACCCTTGACGTTCACCGAGTCGACGCGCACCAGGCCCTCGGAGAGGGAGTCGTCGCGCTCGAGCCGGATCGAGATCCCGCCGGCGAACGCGTAGTGCTGGGCCGCGGCATGCTGCTGCACCAACTGCGTGAACTCGTCGATCAGCGCGGGCCCGAGGTCGGTCATCCGCTGATAGTCGCCAGCGGAGAGCCGGACGACGAAGTCGTTGGGCACCAGGATGCGATCTCGCGACACCACCGCTGCCTTCGTATCCAGTTCGCGGCGCAGGGCGGCCGTCACCTCGAGGGGTTGCAGACCGCTCTTGAAGGTCTTGGCGAATGCGCCGTTGACGACGCGCTCCAGCCCCTTCTCGAAGTTGTCGAGAATCCCCACGGGGACCACCTCTCGAAACGGACACCCGCGCTCAGCAGACGCGGGGAGGACAAGACGATGCTAGTCGGCCAAGCTCGGAGGGGGGTCGGAGCCCGAGCCCTCACGGCTGGTTCGAGGTGATAGTCTCGCTGAGTTGACCGCTCAGGCGGTCATGCGCGCGAGTGGTGAAATGGCAGACACGCTGGCTTCAGGTGCCAGTGCTCGCAAGGGCGTGCGGGTTCAAGTCCCGCCTCGCGCACAGGGACAGTCGGCCGCGCCGGCACGACCCGTTCGGGGCCTTCTGATCCGGCTGCAACTCGGCGAAAATCGTCGTCAGGCGCCGGGGGGGGTCCAATGGATGAACTGAGCGAGTCGGCGATTTCGCCGCAGATCGCGCCGCGCCGCGGGCTGCTCACCGGCGGCGTCAAAGCAGCGATCGCGATCGCCGTCGTGGTGGTGCTGGGCGCGAGCGCCGGCGGCGCCTACGCGTACTCGGACCACCTGTCTCGCCAGGACGCCATCGCGCGGCAGGCCGCCGCCGCGCATCTGGCTGCCGCCCGCACGAACCTGGATCTGGCCGAGCATTCGGCCGTCAAGCTCGAGACGGCACTCACGGCGGTGGCATCGGCGTCGAGCGGGATGGCCGACGCGGGCTCACTCGACGCGTTGACCGCGGCTGTCGTCGTGCTCACCGACGAGACGGACAAGCCGGTATTTTCGACGTCCGCTCCGCTCTCCGCTATTGACGACCGCACCGCGGATCTCGACGCCGCCGTCGCGGCGGCATTGGCGACCCTCCCCGCGGTCGGGGAGTCGGTGAAGACGGCCAGCGCGTCACGGCTGTCGGCCGCGGGATCGGCGAGCGCCGCATCGTTGTCGGCTGCCAAGTCGGAGCTCGCGTCGTTGACCGCCTACCTGGCCCGCGGCGACGATCCTCGCGGCCTCATCATCCCGACGATCAACGCGGTGAAGGCAGCCCAGGCCTCGCATGCGGCGGCGGTTGCCGCGGCGGCGGCTGCTGCCGCGGCCGCTCGATCCACCCACCACTCGTCGGGCGGAGGCTTCAGCGCAGGCCCGGGCGCCCCGGTGTGCGCCAGCGACGTCCTGACCTGCGTCAACCAGATCCGCGCGTACTACGGCCTGCACGCCCTCAGTAACAACAGTTCGCTGAACGCCACGGCTCAGGCCTGCGCCGACCGGATGGCCGCGTCCGGCCAGATGACCCACAGCGCGTATCCGGGCGGATGGAGTATCTGGGGCGAGAACATCGCCGAGGGATATGGCTCGTCGGTCTCGGTGTTCAACGCCTGGATGGCGTCTCCCGGGCACCGGGCGAACATCCTCAGGCCGACATTCACCCAGATGGGGCTCGGACGGGTCTCGGCGGGCAACTGGTGGTGTCAGCAGTTCGGAGGCTAGGCCTGCCCGCCCCAACTCGAAGGATCCTTTAGTCTGGCCCCTCAGGGTGATCGGCCTGGCCGGTCCGAACCGGAGGGTTCCGTCGAGTGCTGGCAGCCAAGCGGATGCGTCGCCGCGCCGCTGTGTTCGTGGCGCTCTTCGGGGTGGTCGCGCTGCTGTCCGGACTGAGCATCGGACTCTCGGGCTACCTGGAATCGGCCTCGTCGACGGGGGCGCGTGCGGGCGTTGCGGGTCTGCGGGGCATCGACGCGGGCTTCCGCGTGATCACGCCGGTCGCACGGGACGCGGCCGCGCAGGACGCGCGGATTCGCGCGGACGTGCGCGACGCCGTGCGGGCCGGTGGCAGCCCGGTGGCGATGATCGTCTCGCGCGATGTGGTCTCGGGCAACGCCATCGCCTTCGACCGCGCCGCGGGCGGTCCCGTCCGGTCGTCGGTGGCGTCGATTCCCGACCTGCCGTCGCGGGCGCGCCTGATCAGCGGGCGGTGGCCTCGGAATGCCGGCGAGGCATCCATGCAGGCGGATGCCGCCGCCTCTCTCGGCGTGAAGGCGGGCGACCGGCTCGCGCTGCCGTCCGGCGCGCCGGTGACCGTCACGGGCACCTGGAGGGTCTCGAGCGCCGCCGATCCGCGCTGGCTGGAAGACGATGTCGCGCTGTCGGGAATCGACCTGGACAGCTCGCGCGGTTGGATCGTCATCGATCCGTCGCTGTGGACGGCCACCGAGCAGCAGGGGCTCGCGCGCTGGACGGTCCGCCCGGACGCGAGCCGCGTTCGCGCCGATCAGTTGGATGCCTTGCTCCACGCCCCCGATGCCGTCTCGAAGGCGGTGCAGCGCGACGATCCCCAAGCCAACGTGCAGGTCGAGGGTCTGCTGCAGCTCGGGATCGAGCCGATCCAGCAGAACCTTCGGGCCGCCGCCGCGGTCTCGACCGCTCCGCTCATCGTGGTGGGGCTGCTGGGGCTCATCACCCTGTTGGAGCTCGCCGGGATGCTGGGACAGTTCCGATCCGGCGAGACGGTGCTGTTGCGCGCTCGCGGCACGAGCCCCCGTCGTTTCCTCCTCGAGAGCGTCGTCGAGGGCCTGGTCACCGCGGTGCCTGCCGCCGTGGTCGGAGCCGCGCTCGCCCTCGGCGTCTCGTCGTACGGCGGCCGGACTCTCGAGATCCCCGCATTCGCCTGGGTGGGGGCCGGCGCCGCTGCGATCGTACCGGTCGTCGTCCTGGC
>Ga0070667_100005467_pt1 | contig 10608 bp, 6 predicted proteins | sample KBSS33metaG_FD_64659 | JGI IMG/M metagenome (GOLD analysis project Ga0070667, IMG submission 64659) | Switchgrass rhizosphere microbial communities from Kellogg Biological Station, Michigan, USA - KBS S3-3 metaG | ecosystem: Host-associated > Plants > Roots > Rhizosphere > Soil ...
GACTGCCGCTCCATTTCATCTCGCCGCTGGCGACGTCGTTCCCCTCGAATATCTCTTCATCCGACGATGTCGGCGACCATGCAGTACCGAAGTCGAGCAGATTGACGAAGAAATCATTGGTGAGCGATTCAACGCGTGTGGTCAGCACACCTAACGACGACTGCTTGTAGTTCGCCCCGAGCACACGCAGACCGCCGACGAGCACCGTCATCTCCGGCGCAGTGAGGTTTAGGAGGTTTGCCCGATCGACCAGTAGATACTCCGCAGGCAGATGATGCCCCTTGCCGAGGTAATTGCGGAACCCGTCAGCCGTCGGTTCCAAGGCGGCAAAGGACTCGACATCCGTTTGTTCCTGCGTGGCGTCCATACGTCCTGGGGTGAATGGCACCGTCACCTCGTGGCCAGCGTTACGCGCCCCTTGCTCGACACCAACGCACCCGGCCAGCACCACGACATCGGCAAAGGAGACCTGCTTGCCTTCGGTGAGCGATGCGTTAAAGGAAGACTGGATATCCTCCAGCGCGCTGAGTACCGCCGTGAGCTGCTCTGGGCCGTTGACTTCCCAACCGCGCTGCGGCTCCAATCGGATGCGTCCACCGTTCGCACCGCCTCGCTTGTCACTACCGCGAAACGATGAGGCCGCGGCCCAGGCCGTCGACACCAGTTGCGAGACCGTGAGTCCCGAGGCGAGAATCCGTGCCTTCAACTCGGCAATGTCGGCTGCACCGATCAGTTCGTGACTGCGCACCGGAATGGGGTCCTGCCACAGCAGGCTCTCCTGCGGCACTAGCGAACCGAGGTAACGAGACACCGGCCCCATATCCCGGTGCGTCAGTTTGAACCAAGCACGGGCGAAGGCATCGGCAAACTGGTCAGGATTCTCCAAGAAACGAAGGGAGATCTGCTCGTACACCGGATCGAAACGCAGCGCCAGGTCGGTAGTCAGCATCGTCGGCAACTGCTTCTTCGACGGGTCGAAGGCGTCTGGCACGGTCGATTCAGCGCCCTTGGCGACCCACTGATTCGCGCCGGCAGGACTCGCCGTTAACTCCCACTCGTAACCAAACAGATTCTCGAAGAAGTTATTCGAGAATTGCGTCGGCGTCGTCGTCCACGTGACGTCCAGGCCGCTAGTGATGGCGTCAGCACCCTTACCGCTGGCGTAGCTGCTCCTCCACCCCAGGCCCTGTTCCTGCAGCGGAGCGCCCTCTGGCTCGGGCCCTATTACGCCCTCTGGGTTCGCAGCACCATGGGTCTTGCCGAAACTGTGGCCACCGGCGATCAACGCGACGGTCTCTTCGTCATTCATCGCCATACGATGGAAGGTCTCACGAATATCTCGTGCTGAGGCTAGCGGATCGGGCTCACCGTTCGGGCCCTCCGGGTTGACATAAATGAGGCCCATCTGCACGGCGGCAAGGGGGCCCTCCAGGTCACGGTCGCCGGTGTAGCGTTCGTCGCCGAGCCAGGTCTGTTCTGGGCCCCAGTACACATCCTCATCCGGCTCCCACACATCTGTGCGTCCGCCGGCGAAGCCGAAGGTCGTGAAGCCCATCGACTCCAACGCGCAGTTACCGGCGAAGACCATCAGATCTGCCCAGGAGATTGCTCTTCCGTACTTTTTCTTTACCGGCCAGAGCAGACGTCGTGCCTTATCGAGGTTGGCGTTGTCGGGCCAGCTGTTGAGTGGCGCAAAGCGCAGCATGCCTGCGCCTGCTCCGCCACGTCCGTCGCCGATGCGGTACGTACCCGCACTATGCCAGGCCATGCGAATGAACAACGGGCCGTAGTGCCCGAAGTCAGCCGGCCACCACGTCTGCGACGTCGTCATCACCTGCTCGATGTCCTGACGTAACGCACCGAGGTCCACCGTCGCGAACTCCGCGGCGTAGTCGAAGTCCTCCCCCATCGGGTTGGCCCCTACAGGATGTTTACGCAAGATCGACAGGTTCAGTTGATTGGGCCACCACTTGCGATTACTGGCGCCCTCGACGGGGTGCTTCTGGCGGCCGTGCGGGAACGGGCACTGCGCCGCAGTCTCGTCGTTCATTTCCCCAACGACAGCATCGGGAGTCTCGGACATGAAAGTTTCCTTCCAAAGGTTGGGCGACCAGGAACTACGGCAATGGTGACATCAAACTCTTCGGCGTCGCCTGATCGTTACTAGACGCTCAACTTGTCAGAACTCAAGCAAGTTCTCCCGGAACGTGTCGTAGCTGTAGCCAGAACGGATCAGACCCCGTCGCCGGAGCGCAGGAGCAAGCCCATCTGCGATCTCGGCGATATTGCGCCTAGTGACATCGGGCGAGAGTAGGAAGCCGTCGCCACCGACCTCCTCCATCGCCTCACCCATCATGGCAGCGACAGTATCGGGTGAGCCAACCAAACCCAGACCCGCGTGGGTATCGGTCGTCGCGAGCGCCTCGCGGAGCGTCTTGCCGTAGGACGCCTCGATGAACGCACGTAACGTACTGGTCTCGCCGTTACCGATGATATCCGGTACGGGGGCATCAAGGTCTGCCTTCGAAAAATCGAATTCGCCACCGCTGGTGTAGCTCAGACCCCACAGACGCTGTTCGATCGCGCTCTGGCTCCACGCTGCAGCCTTGCGGTCCTCGGCCCGCTGCCGGGCGGCAGCGTCGGTGTCACCGAGAATGGGGTCGATCAGGAAAAGTATCTTCAGCTCGCTGGGCTTACGCCCATATGCCTCCATCCTGGCGTGCATGTCCAGGCGGAAAGCTTTCATCTGCTCGATGCTGAGCCCGTGGGCGAGCATGGACTCCGCATACTTCGCTGCCAAATCACGCCCTGGTCCGGAAGCGCCCGCTTGGACGATGACGGGGCGCCGCTGTGGACCGGGAATCGTGTTAAGCGGGCCACGGGTCTTGAAGTACTTGCCCTCGAAATCGACGGTGTGCACCTTCGTGTGGTCGGCGTACCTCGGTGTCTCCTGGTCGACGAGGACAGCCTCAGGCTCCCATGAGTCCCAGAGTGCACCGACGGCCTCCATCCATTCGTGCGCCATCTGGTAGCGCTCCGAATGCAGCATCAGATTGTCATAGCCGAATTGCTGAGCCCCTCGGTTGCTGCTTGACGTCACGACGTTCAGCCCTACCCGGCCCTCGGTGAGATGGTCGAGTGTCGTCATGGTCCTCGCAGCCATGAACGGGTGATAGAAGCTCGTCGATAACGTGACAGCGACACCAATGTGCTTGGTGCGCTGTGTCAGTAGGGGAATCAGGGGCACCGGGTCGTTCTTCGGCGCGAGCATGCCGTGCTTGAGGGTCATCTCCATCGAACCGCCGTAGGCGTCCTCGACCATGCACGTGTCCTCGACAAGGAGATAGTCGAAGCCTGCACGCTCCAGTGAGGCGGTCAAATCGACGAATAGGTCAGGTTTCATCCAGTCCCATCCGTTGGTCCCCGCAAACGGGTCACCCGTCCACGACTGAACACTGAATCCGTGGCCCATGAACCACCCAAGATGAAACATGAGATCGACCTCCTTGATTGAGAGGTTCACCTTGTCCGGATGCTGTTTCCCATCAATACCTGCCCCGTTCCGCCCACATTGCGCCAGGAACTCAGAGCAGCGATGAGGTAAGCCGTATAGCTGACGAATGGCCGAAATCTTGCGGCCGATGTGGCGCAATGCTGCGACGTCCCACGCAAATGCAAGGGATCGAGGCTGCGAAACCCCCTAACTACCCGCGCAATAGCAGGGGTACCGAGCAGACTCCGCAGAGTAACGACCCCCTGATTGTCTTTTCACGCGCCACCACGGGCGCAGACAATGCAAGGGAGACGGAAGTGGCGAACAAGTTTCACTTGGCATGGTTTCTCAACTTCGTCGCGGACGAGTGGAACGGCACTTGGGGAGACGGTGGGCGGGACTTCACCGGCGAGTTCTACGTGGAGATGGCCAAGGATCTCGAACGTGCGAAGTTCGACTACGTCATCATCGAGGACAAGCTAATGGTCTCCACGGCCTACGGCGGCACCATGCAGGCCGATCTCAAACATGGTGTCAATCCAAAGCATGACCCGGTGCCGCTGGCAGTCATCATGGCGCAAGCAACGACAAAGCTCGGTGTAGTCCCGACCATGTCCTCGAGCTTCTACCCACCCTTCCTGCTGGCTCGTCTGTGCAGCACTATCGACCACATCGCCAAGGGGCGCTTTGGTTGGAACGTTGTGACCTCCGGTGAGGACCGGGCGGCGCAGAACTTTGGCCTGGACAAGCTCTACGAGCATGACGAGCGGTATGCGATGGCGACGGAGTATCTCGAAGTCGTCACCAAGCTCTGGGACTCATGGGAGCCCGATGCGATCGTGCGCGATCACGAGACCGGTACCTTCGCCGACTACACCAAGGTCCACACGATCGACTTCGAAGGTAAGTACTACAAGTCGCGCGGACCCTTGAATACCGCCCCATCTCCCCAACACCGTCCCACGATCTGCCAGGCAGGAGCCTCGCCGCGGGGACGAGAATTCGCTGCGCAGTACGCGGACACCATCATCGCCTCGGCGACCGGTGTTGCAGAGATGAAGGCCTACCGCGAGGACATCCGAGCGCGGATGGAGAACATCGGTCGCAATCCTGACGACTGCAAAGTGCTGTTCCTCATCTCTCCGATCGTTGCCGACACCGTCGAAGAGGCCCGCGCCAAAAAGAGCCGATGGTCTAACGACCCTTTGTTTATCGAGTACATGCTCGCTGAGATCTCCTCCATCACCGAAATCGACTTCTCCCAGTTTGACCTTGACAAACCGCTGCCTGAGTTGTGGACCAACGGGGAACGTGGCGCGCTGGAGAAGTTCGTGCAGCGCGGCCAGGGCAAGACACTGCGTGAACTGGTGAGCGGCGAAGAGGGCATGACGGCGGCCATACCGTTCGTCGGCACACCGGACAGTGTCGCCGACCAGATGGGCGAGGTGATGGAGCAAGTCGGCGGGGACGGCTTCCTGATCACCAGTCCGGTAATGCGGCTCAACCGCCGCTACGTCACTGAGATTACCGACGGGTTGGTTCCCGCTTTACAGCAACGAGGCCTCACCCGTTCTACCTACACAACAGACATGTTGCGCGAACACCTGCGCGAGTTCTGACTCGTAACACCCAACCTTCAACTCCGACCTCCTGGAAGGTGTGCCCCAACATGGCCGACAAACGGTTCCACATGGGCTGGTTCATGAACTTCACCACCAACGAATGGAACACGCCGTTCAGTAACGACGGCATGCCATGGAACGGCAAGTTCTACATCGAAATGGCGCAAGCGATGGAAAAGGCCTGCTTCGACTACATCATGATCGAAGACACCCTCATGGTCTCCGAGGCCTACGGCGGGACATCGGAGGTATACCTGAAGTACGCGACGATGGCACCCAAGCACGACCCAGCACCATTGGCCGCGATCATGGCGGCGGCGACGTCGAAGATGGGCGTGGTCGCGACGATGTCGACGACGTTCTATCCACCATTCATGCTGGCCCGGTTGTGCTCGACACTCGACAGCATCGCAGAAGGACGTTTCGGCTGGAACATCGTCACCTCAGGCGAGGACGGGTCGGCGCAGAACTTCGGGATGGACAAGCTCACCGAACACGACCTTCGCTATGACATCGCAGACGAGTACGTGGATCTGGTCTGCCAGCTTTGGGATTCATGGGAGCCCGACGCGGTCATTCGCGACCGTGCAACGAACACCTATGCCGACTTCAAGAAGGTCAACGCGATCAACTTCGAAGGCAAGTTCTTCAAGTCACGCGGTCCGCTCAACACTATTCGTTCACCACAGGGAAAACCGGTCTTCGTGCAGGCCGGCGGATCACCTCGCGGCCGTCAGTTCGCGGCCAAGTCCGCCGACTCGATCATTGCTGTCGCCAACGGCGTAGAGGGAATGAAGTCCTACCGCGATGACGTCCGTGCCCGTGCCGTGGCGCAGGGACGCAACCCCGACGACATCAAAGTTCTCTTCGTTATCAGCCCGACACTCGGTGAAACAAAGGAGGAGGCACTGGCAAAGCAGAAACGTGCCGCCGAGGACCCCGACTTCATTGAACAGGCCCTCGCTGGCATCTCGTCAGTCACCGACATCGACTTCGCTCAGTTCGACCTCGACAAGCCGCTGCCTGAACTTGAGACCAACGGCGAACGGGGATCACTGGACAAGTTCGCTCAATGGGGTAGCGGTAAGACACTGCGCCAGCTCATCGGCGATGCCGGCGGCGTCTCGGACTCCATCGAACTCGTCGGGACCCCCGACCAAGTCGCGGAGAAGATGGGCGAAGCGATGGCGGCTGTCGGCGGTGATGGCTTCCTCATCAGCGCTCCGCACATGCGGGTAAGCAAGCAGTACATCAATGAAATCTGCGAAGGCCTGATCCCCGCACTGCAGCGACGCGGCCTCACCCGCAGTGAATACACAGCTTCGCAGCTACGAGACACGTTGCGGGAGTTCTGATGGTAACCGCCACCGATAGCACTGCGGTCAAAGGTGTTGTCGGACTGCATCGAAACGAGCCAGGTTCAGTTGAGGCCGCGGTCGAGGCGATACGCGAGGGACGCATGATCCTCGTCGTCGACGCCGAAGACCGCGAAAATGAAGGTGATCTGATCCTCGCTGCAGTGCACGCTACGTCTGAGAACGTCGCGTTCATGGTGCGTCATACCAGCGGGATCCTGTGCGTACCGATGACAGGTGAGGACCTTGACCGCCTTCATTTGCCACCGATGACAGTGGTAAACCAGGACCCTCGTAGCACCGGCTACGCCGTCACGGTTGACGCCGCTGCCGGCATTACCACGGGCATCTCCGCGGCAGACCGCACCCGTACTATTCGGCTGCTTGCCGAGGCAACGACACAACCCAATGATCTAAACCGACCTGGCCATGTCTTTCCACTGCGCGCCGTCGACGGTGGCGTGCTGCGCCGAGCCGGACATACCGAGGCGGCCGTGGACGTGGCGCGGCTAGCGGGCTTACCGCCGGTCGGCGTAATCGGCGAAGTAGTCAACGACGACGGAACCGTCGCTCGCGGCGAACAGCTGCGCCGCTTCGCCGAGACACATGACTTACCGGTCTTAACGATCGCCGACCTAATCACCCATCGCCGGCGAACGGAACGACTTGTCGAGCTCAAAGCACAGAGTCGACTGCCCACGAAATATGGAGACTTTCACGCCTACGGCTTCCGGTCGATACTCGACGGGCTCGACCACGTCGCCCTAGTCATGGGTGAGGTCGCTGGACCGGACTGTCCTCCGGTCCTCGTCCGTGTGCACTCCGAATGCCTCACCGGAGACGTATTCAGCTCCGCACGCTGTGACTGCGGACCGCAGCTGCAGCATGCCTTGCGTATGGTGGCCGAGGAGAAACACGGCATCGTCCTCTACCTGCGAGGGCACGAAGGACGCGGTATCGGGCTACTGCAGAAGTTGCATGCGTATCGCTTGCAAGAGACCGGTGTCGACACTGTGGATGCGAACATTGAACTCGGTCTGCCGGTGGATGCACGCGACTATGGCGTGGGCGCACAGATTCTGGCCGACCTTGGCGTGCGTCAGATGCGCTTACTCACGAACAACCCGGTCAAGCGGGTCGGGCTGGAGGCGTATGGCCTCGAAGTCACCGAGACGGTACGACTACCGATCATGCCAACACCGCACAACCTTGCTTATTTACAGACCAAACGTGACCGGCTTGGCCACGACCTCCCGCACCTACCCGATGAGATCGCGACGCCGTGCTGACATGCGTTACTCCGTCCTCGATATCTCACCTGTCCCACCAGACGGAACGGCAACCGACGCGTTCGCCCAGAGCGCAGAACTGATTCGACTCTCCGAACGCGTGGGCTACGACCGCTACTGGGTAGCCGAGCATCACGGCATCGGTCGACGTAACGCCGGATCGACGCCAGAGGTACTGATCGCCTACCTAGCGACGATCACCTCACGGATTCGGGTCGGTTCAGGCGCGGTCCTGCTCGACAAGTACCGCCCATACAAAGTCGCCGATACGTTTCGGGTGCTGCATGCGCTTTTTCCCGACCGCATCGACATCGGTATCGGTCGAGGGAGCAGCCCTGCCCCGATCGAAGCTGCATTAAGCAGGATGAACGATCCGTTAGACGACCCATTGTTTACTGCGCTCGCTGCCACTACTGCTCTGGTCAACTACCGCGATGACGTCAGCGAACTGCTCGCGTGGCTCAAACACGACTTCCCGGATGGGCACCCCTACGCCAAATATCCACTCTCGCCTGGCGTGGAGGGAGGCCCGCAACCCTGGCTACTCGGTTCAAGCCCCACCAGCGCCGCACTCGCCGGGCAGCTCGGTATGCGCTACTGCTTCGCGGCGTTCCTCGACCCGGCCACAGCTCCTACCATCCTGGACATCTATCGCTCAGCGTTTCGCCCCTCCGACTGCTCAGCACGGGGCGGCCTGGACGAGCCGTACGCCATGCTCGCCGTGAGCGCAGTATGCGCGCCAACCGACGAGGAGGCTGACTTGCTGCGCGCCGGCGCAGAGTTGCATGCGCGCCGTGTCGCTCATCGTGATCCAGCCGTGGACTTACCACTGCCGATCCCGATTCAGGCCCTCGCCGAACTCGGCCGTGGTCCAGCCTCGACCGCAGTCGAACCAGGCAATTGGCCACGGCATCTCTCCGGCTCACCGGAGTCGATGGAGCAGATGCTGACGACGATCAGCCAAGAATCTGGGGCAGATGAACTCATGATCTGCGACCTGATCGGAGATCATGCTGCGCGGATGCGCTCCTATGAGCTGCTTGCCGAGGCACTACGCCTCGTCCGGACTTGAGAGCGACAAGCCCGAGCACTCAGCTACCCCGGGCACGCTGGTTTCTGCCTCTGATGACAGCCAGTGGCATCATCGTCAGTTTGACCGCTCCACTAGAGGTGCTATTCGCACGCGAGTTCTCCGACAGCAGCATGTACATCGCGGTGTTCATGCTGACCTCCGCGCTCGGCGTCATCATGGTCGACGTCTTCGGTACACGATTCGTGCCTGGTCTGAACGCCAGAGCCGCTCTCGCCGCTGGCCTATTCCTCTTCGGAATCTCCTGCATCGGCATGGGCCTTGCCCACAACGACACATTGTTAATGACATCGCGCGTTATGCAAGGTTTCGGGGGTGGAATGACGCTTGGTGGCGGACTGCAGGCCGCAGTGCGGGTGCGCCCCGGCCCCGCCGAGTCCGCTCGCGCACTGGGCTCGTTCAACGCCGCGTTCCTATTTGGCGGAGCAGTTGGTTCCCCCGGAGGATTGCTTGTAGCGGCGCTCCTTGAAGGCAACGACGGGTACCGGATCGCCTTCACGGTCACCGGCATGTTGGCAGTACTGCTCTCGGCCATGCATGCCGTTGTACTGCCCAGACTTGCCGCCCCACCAGGGGTGCCCCGTCCACAGTTTGGCTTGCCCCGTTTCGCTAAGACGCCGGGCAGCGGCGCCACCCTCGTGTTGGCCATGCTCGGTGACTTTGTACGTGGCGGAGTCTTGTTCACCGCACTCCCCCTCGCCGGAGCAGTTCGCGGGTATTCGACGATGACCATAGCCCTCGCGATTGCGCTTATGTCCGGTGTCGAGATCGTCGTTCTGATGATTTCGTATCGGATAATCCGTCGCGTTGGTGTCGTGACTGTACTGATGGTCGCCTTCGCGGTGGGGACACTCTGCGCAGTGCTACTCGCACTCATGCACGACTCGACAACGTACTTGGTCGCCTCCGTGTTATTCGGCATCACTCTTGCAGGCTCGACCGCCAGCCTGCCGTTGGTGGTCATGGCCCAGGTCGGTGACTCCTCGACAGGGTTGGCCAAGTTCCGCATTTCGGCAGGCATCGGAATCCTCGCCGGGTCGGTCGGTTGCGCAGTGTTGGGAACGCGACTGGGCGTGACACCGCTCTTTGCGCTTGTTGCACTGGTGCTGCTGGCGAGTGTGCAACTCGCCTTTTTTGTAGGGAGACGAATATCACCCTCCGCGCAATTTCTCTGAAGCAGGTTCTGCTAATCCATGAAACAAATCTCTGCTTTCTTGGTGTACGGGAAAAATGTACGGGTACTGATCGGGGATTTCGCCTTGATACCAATTGAATTCTCTGAGCGACCTGCTGGCGGTGCGCGATGAAACCTCAACCCACAGATGGAGTACGGCCCGAGACCGTCTACCAGCGACACCGTCCAACTCCGGATCGGCTGAACAATTCGCGGCGGCGCGCCTACGACCTTCTCCGTTCCACGTTAGCCACTAGCAACGGAGACATGTTCCTCGTCGAGGGGGAACTCACCGACGCCCTATCGGCCAGTCGCAATACCGTCCGGGCTGTTCTGCAGCAGCTAGCTAAAGAAGGATTGGTTACCCGCAGTCCAAAGAACGGCACCCGAGCAACGAATTCGCTATTGCTTCGGATCGACCAGCTCAGCCCCGTGGCGGAGTTCGGCGACGACTCCTCCTGTGTAGTGGCACGCACGCTGGAGTATCAGGCGTTGGGTTGCCCGCAGATGGTCCGTGACCGCCTGCAAATTCCAGCGGATTGGACGGTTCTTATGATCGAGAGCCTAGTCCTGCTTAACGGTGAC
>Ga0070667_100005470_pt1 | contig 10604 bp, 10 predicted proteins | sample KBSS33metaG_FD_64659 | JGI IMG/M metagenome (GOLD analysis project Ga0070667, IMG submission 64659) | Switchgrass rhizosphere microbial communities from Kellogg Biological Station, Michigan, USA - KBS S3-3 metaG | ecosystem: Host-associated > Plants > Roots > Rhizosphere > Soil ...
CGAGTCTTACCCGGGCCGTGCTCTTCAGCGCGCTGACCACAGGCACCGCGTTCGGCAGCCTCTGGTATTCGCACCATCCGGGCACAGCAAGCATGGGCAAGCTGCTGGCGCTTTCTCTCGCCTACACGCTGGTGGCATCGCTGCTCTTCCTTCCCGCGCTGCTGTACTCGGTACGCAGACGCCGGTGACCGGCCGACGCATCGTCGCGCTGTCGCTGTGCGCCGCGCTTGCCGGATGTGCGACGACGTCCGGAACCCGCGACAGCGAGAACAATGATCCGCTCGAACCGATGAACCGCATGGTGTTCAACGCCAACGATGCGATCGACACAGCCATCATGAAGCCGATCGCCGAAGGCTACCGCACCGTCGTACCGCAATTCATCCGGGACCGGATCAGGGCATTCATCGACAACCTGCAGGAACCGCGGATCCTCGTGAACAACATGTTGCAGGGGCGCATCAACGACGCGGGATTCACGTTCGCGCGCTTCTACGTCAATTCGACGCTGGGCCTTGCCGGGTTGTTCGACATCGCCAGCGAACATGCGCTGCCGCGGCAGACCGGCGACTTCGGCCAGACGCTCGCCGTCTGGGGCGTGGACAGCGGGCCGTATCTGGTGCTGCCGCTGGTCGGGCCGTCGAACTTCCGCGACGCGTTCGGTTCTGCGGTCGACTTCTACACGACGCCACCCGCGCATCTCGTCCCGGGCGCCACCGGATGGTGGATCACTGTCGGCACTTACGCCGTCAGTGGACTCGACCTCCGGTCGCGCAACATCGAGACGCTGGATCAGATCAAGGAACACGCGCTCGACTACTACGCGCAATTCCGCAGCCTCGCGCGGCAGCACCGCGACGGCCAGATTCGCGCGGCGCGCGGCCTGGCCGAGTCGCCCGACGATCTGGCCGACCCGGGCGCCCCGGCGCAGTGATGCGACGGCCGGCGGTCAGGCCTTCTTCATCAGCTTGTCGATCTGCTGGCGCAGGCTTTCGATCAACGCCGCAGGCCCGCCGGCCTTGAGGATCGCGCCGAATTCCGAACGTTGCGTCGCCAGTTCGCTGATGGTGCCGCTCAGGTAGATGTCGACCACTTTCCAGCTGTCGCCGGCGCCGCGCATCAGGTAGTTGAGCGTGACCGGCTCTTCCTTCGGCCGGACGAGCTTCGTGCGCACGATGCGGCCGTTATTGCGCGGCAGGACCTCCGCGTCGACCTCGAAACTCTGTCCGGACCAGCCATCGAAGCGATTGGCATAGGTCGCGATGGTCATGCGCGCGAAGTTGTCAAGCAGCGCCGTCTGCTGATCGGGCGGGATCGCCGTCCACTCGGGACCGACCGCGATGCGGGTCATTGCCGGCAGGTCGAATGTCGACCGAATCACCGGGGCGAGCTTGTCGTAGCGACCGCGCACGCCCAGTTGGTCGGCCTGCTTCATGACCGCCAGCAGCACGTCGTAGAACGCGCGAATCGGCACGGCAGCGGGGTCGGCCTCCGCAGCCAGCGCTGGACGCGCCAGCGCGAGCCCAGCCAGCATCGCCATGGCGCGTAGCATCGCCTGCCGCCGCCGGGGCTCACGTGGATTCGGCTTCATATGACTGTATCAATGCGACTCGGAGAGCGGCGAACGAACAGTGCGCCGAGGAGAAATGTAAACACCGTGAAGATCAACAGCGATGCCTGCGCCAGCGTCAGCCCGAGGATCTTGAACGACGTGTCCGAGCAATCACCTTTGGCGTTCAGCAACCGGGCCAGCACATCGGTGAACGAAAGGGTTTCCAGCATGTACGACAGGCTCGCACTGCAAGTTGCGGTCAGCGCCGGCGGGGACAGTTGCAGGTGGGTCTGATAGCCCGCCACGCCCAAACCGACCAATGTCAGCACCGCGGCGAGGCCGAATAGTCCCCGTTGCAGCGCGCTGTGCGAAGGCAACAGCGCGGCGAACAGGAAGACGATGGCGAGCGCTAGGTAGGTGACGCGCTGAATGATGCACAACGGGCACGGCTCGACGCCGAGCACATGCTGGACGTAGAAGCTGGCACCGACCAGGCCGGTGCAGGTCAATCCCATCACGATGGCGACGCGCCCGGGAGACGCGAGAATTCGTGAGAGCGCATTCATGGTGGCAGTGATGAAATGTCGGAGGAATGTCGTCGGCTCATTTTACATCTGACGGGGTGGCGGCCGGGTAGCGGACACGCGAGCGTTGATTGCAGACACCTTTTGGACTACGGCACGCTCGTTGCTCTTCCTCCCCATCGGCCTCGAGATTGAGATGTGGGCCCCGCTCTCACCAGATTGTTGAAGGGGCAGGCCCATGGCATCCACGCGCTCCGGTCCCCGGGGATTCACGCTCATCGAGTTGCTTGTGGTGATCGCCATCTGCGCGGTTCTGATTGGCCTGCTTTTGCCGGCGGTCAAGAACGTGCGCGATGCCGCAGCCGCACAGGCTGCGGTCGAATTGCACGACAAGTCCTATGCCATTGCGGCTTTGTGCACCCCGCCCTGGTGCAACTCGCTCGACGGCAACGCGCGCGACGTGAGCCTGCTCTACCCCGCGATCCCAGCCGAAATCGAGCTTGACCCCGTGCTCGCTTCGGGCCTGCGCGTTAGCTATGACTCAGCCTATCTCGACACCCAGCCCTTCGGCCTGCACTCCTGGAGCGCGAACAACATCCATGACCCGGGCATTGTCACAATGGACATCTCGGTGGCCGCGTTGATCGACACCCCCTACGCCGTCACTGCGGTCGCCTGGCTCGACGGCGAGCTCGATTTCATCGTGCGCCAGCCCGAGGGCGGTCAGGCTTGGAAGCTGCGCGCGCTGATTGCGCCCGACACCGAGTCGGTGCACGTCGTCAGCGACGCGGTGGCCCTGCCCGAGCCATCGAGTCTGGCGCTCGTCGCGGCAGCGTTGCTGGGGATCACATTCTCGGGCCGGCGGCGAATGCCATCCCGCCGAATGCCTCGTTGCCCCCATTCAGACGCCTAGTTGTTGCATGCTCGGATCCAACTCTGGGCGACACCAAGCGGCGTTGAAATTTGATCCTCGAACAGCCGGCTCGGGCGGCCAACGTTGCTACAGGTTAGTCGCCACTTCGGATGCTTCCCCAGCAAAGCGTAGGTGCCATTCCGCCCTGGTGCGATGACAACTGAAGGTTCGAATCAATTGTCGCGTAAGCGAACGCCGGTGGCGCAAACTTCCAGCCCTCGGCGTAGTTGTCTCGCCTATTTGGAACCGGCCACGTTGCGAAGCAATTCATGTTGAATCGGGTTGTACTGCCAGCGTTCAACCTGTTCGCACTCGGCCATCGTGAAAGAAGCCCGTAGGCGTAGTTCCACTTCTGTGCGAGAGGAATATGGCACTCCGTCAGGGTCTGGCGCCTCAAGCATCTTGATCTCAGCCGCCGCTCGCTCGGCATCCGCTTCGAGGTACTCGACGCGCACGTCACGTTGACGGCCGAAAAATCGACCGTGTACTCTCTCCCGTTCCAGCATCGGGTCCAGATTCAACTGATCACACAGCCCACGAGTGAGGCGCAACCCGTTCTCGGTGTGAAAAAGCTCGTCCGTCGCAATGTAGTCGAGAGCGCGAGCGAAGTCGGCCTGTCCCACAAAGTCCCGTCCAGCGATTTCAACCGGAAGCTTGTCGATTGCGAGCGCTTCGAGGACTGTACATAGAATGAGCAAGCGCCACAGAAGTTCTCTTTCGCTGCCGACTTCGCACTCGGGAAACTCGTAGGCATACTCGTAGTTGGCACCGTGCTGCGTCAGTGTCGACTCGTCGATGCCGTTAGCACACAGCAAACGCCGAAATATCGCCGCATGGCGGGCTTCGTCGGTTGCGTGTCTGGCCAACGCAAGATGAAATGACCAAGGCAATTTTGGATGTTCATACGTTGAGCGGCACAACAGTTCCAGCGCAGACAGTTCCGCCATTACATTGTCGTTCAGTTCCCCGCTGATATCAGCCAGTGTGAGCCGGGACCCTTTGCGGAAGTGCCCGCGAACTCCCGTAGGGGGACGCTTCCTCCCTGCGGGCCGCGCCGGTACCGGCACTCTGTCTATCGGCCGCCACAAAATATCATCGATCGATACCTTCGGACCCGAATCGGCCATCCATGCCGCGGCCAGTGCCGTCTGGAACGAAACATCGCCGGCGCGCCGAAGTATTGGAGTGCCAATGGAAGAAATTTCCGAAGACAACTTGCCGGTCGCAGCGCCAATCGTCACCGTCAACCTAGTATCAAGCAACGGATCAAGTGAAGCCGCCAGTTCGCGATAGCGGCTCAACATGAACTGTCGTGCATCCTGAACAATACCTTCTACTACAGACGCTGGATCTCCACAGCAATCGAGATCCCGCAGGGGTTCGACCCATAAGGGATTCACCGTCAACCGAGACTCGTCGCGCTCTAGCAGCGCAAGCGCTTGTTGGCGCAATGCCACCGCACGGACCATCGAGTCCTCGAGCGCTGCAGCGACGGCCAATTTTTCGTCAAGATCACCGATCTTGGGCACCCAGCCGGCGATGACGTGGGCGGTAGCGCGTTCCAGCGCGCAAAGGTGCAGCAATATTCCAGGAAGTTCTGGCGTCGACCAACGCCCATTTGGGCGCGCCTCGCGATCCCCTTCGGCCGCGAGCATCATTTCACGCGCCGAGCACCTTTGTCCGAATCTTTCCGATCACGGGCTTGCCCCAGGGACAGCACGCAGCGTTAGAAAGAAAGCCCGGGCCATTGAGCGCGCCGAGTGGAAGGCCGGCAGCCTGATTCAACGCGATACCAAGCCCGGACGCGACTGGCGGAGACAGCATGGGTCCGCGCTTGGTAACCAGATGCGCCATAACCGGGCCAGACTCAACCAAGGAGCCCGGAGCGATTTTGAGCTTGGCTTCAGCGATGAGGACAGACTTCTCCTCTTGAGTCAGGTCCCACGAATTGAGCACTTTGTGATCGTGGGCAACGATGCTGCGATACGACGGGTCGGACAACATTTGAGTGTAGACCCCAGCCAACGCATCTCTGCTCATTCCAAATCCTCCGAGTATTTGCGTCCCACGGACTTGCGCACTACAACTTGTTAGGCTAGTCGCTCCCCTAGGAAAGGTCAAGCGCGACTAGCCGGGCTCAACAACAAAAAATGCCCCGAGCTGCGGGGCGTTTTGGGTGAAGATCGACGGTCCTAATTGTTTGTTGCCAGATCGTTGGGTCGATCGCCTATTCAACTGTGACGCTCTTCGCCAGGTTCCGCGGCTTGTCGACGTCGGTGCCGCGCAGCACGGCGGTGTGATACGCGAGCAGTTGCAGCGGAATCACGTGCACGACGGGCGACAGCAGTCCCGCGTGCTCGGATACGCGGATCAAATGCATGCCCTCGCCGGCCGTCACCTGGCTGTCGAGGTCGGCGACGACGTACAGCTCACCGCCGCGCGCCCGCACCTCCTGAAGGTTGGATTTCAGCTTCTCCAGCAACGCGTCATTGGGCGCGATCGCCACCACCGGCATGTCGGCGTCGACCAGCGCGAGGGGTCCGTGCTTCAACTCGCCTGCCGGATACGCTTCGGCATGAATGTACGAGATCTCCTTCAGTTTCAGCGCGCCTTCCAGCGCGATCGGATAGTGCAGCCCGCGGCCCAGGAACAGCGCGTGCTCCTTGCCGGCGAACGCCTGCGCCCACGCCATGAGGCTCGGCTCCAACGCCAGCGCACCCTGGATCGCGGCCGGCAAGTGCCGCAACGCGGTCAGCCATTTGGCTTCGTCGTCGGCAGACAACCTTCCGCGTAACTTCGCCAGCGTCAGCGCCAGCAGGAACTGCGCGATCAGCTGCGTCGTGAAGGCCTTGGTCGACGCGACGCCAACCTCTGTGCCGGCGCGCGTCAGGAACAGCATGTCCGTCTGGCGCACCATGGAACTGGTGGCAACGTTGCAGATGGCAAGCGAGTGCGCGTGTCCCAGCGACTTCGCGTGCTTCAGTGCGGCGAGCGTGTCGGCGGTCTCGCCGGACTGCGACACGACGACGACCAGCGCGTCATCCTGCGGCACGCTGTCGCGGTAGCGGTATTCGCTGGCAATCTCGACGGTGCAGGGTATTCGCGCCAGCGTCTCGATCCATTGCTTGGCGATCAGGCTGGAGTAATAACTCGTGCCGCACGCCAGAATCAGTACCGATTTCACGCGGGGCAAACTTTCCGCGGCACGTGCGCCGAACACTGTCGAGTCGATACTGCCGATGGCCTCGAGCGTGTCTGCGACGGCGCGCGGCTGCTCGAAGATCTCCTTTTGCATGAAGTGCTGGTAGGGACCCAGCTCCGCGGCCGCGCTGCCCGCGGGCACATCGACGACGACGCGGCTGGCGCGCTGTCCCGCCGCATCGTAGATCGTCCACGATTCGCGCCGGACGTCGGCGACGTCGCCTTCCTCGAGATAGGCCACACGCCGCGTGACCGAGACCAGCGCAGCGGCGTCGGAGGCGAGAAAGTGATCGTCCGCGCCCAGACCGACGACCAGCGGACTGCCCTGGCGCGCGCCGACGACGCGGCCCGGTTCGCGCGTGGAAATCGCCGCGATGGCGTAGGCGCCGTCGAATTCCGCGACGGCAAGCTGCACGGCATGCAGCAGGTCGCCGTTCCCGGCGCCGTGCCAATGCGCATGCACCAGATGCGCGATGACTTCAGTGTCGGTCTGCGTCTGGAACGCGTATCCCTGCGCCTTCAGGCGATCACGCAGCGCCTCATAGTTTTCGATGATGCCGTTGTGTACGACCGCGACTTCGTTGCATGAAGTGTGCGGATGCGCGTTGACCGCCGACGGCCGCCCGTGCGTTGCCCATCGCGTATGTGAAATACCCGTCGTGCCGACGAGTTGCCGCGCATCGGCCTGCGCCGCCAGGTCGGCAACCCGCGCCACGGAGACCAGGCGCTCGAGCACTGGCGAGGCCCCGCCGTTGATGACGGCCAGTCCGGTAGAGTCATAACCCCGGTATTCCAGCCGCCGGACGCCCTCGATCAGGATCGGGACGACGTTGCTGCGCGAAGCCGCGCCGATGATGCCGCACATTTGCGCTCGCCTTAAGGTTTCGGTTTCTTTTGCGGCCGCGTCCAGGATGCAATCGTTTGCTGCCTGGCGCGCGCCACGGTAAGTTGGCCGGCCGGTGCGTCCTCGGCGATCGTGCTGCCTCCACCGATCGTGGCGCCGTCGCCGATCGACACCGGCGCGACGAGGACGCAATTGGAGCCGATGCTGGCATTGTCGCCGATGGTCGTCGCGTGCTTGTTGACGCCATCGTAGTTGGCGGTGATCGACCCGGCGCCGAAATTGACGTTGGCGCCGACGCTGGCATCGCCAATATAAGCCAGGTGATTCGCTTTGGCGCCACGTCCCAACCGGCTCGCCTTGATCTCGACGAAGTTGCCGACGTGGACGTCGGCGTCGAGCGCGGCACCGGGACGCAGCCGCGCATAGGGACCGATGCGACAATCGGCGCCGACCGTGGCGCCGTCCAGGTGCGAAAACGGCGCGATGGCGGTCCCGGCGCCGACAGCGACGTCGCGCAACACGCAATAGGGTCCCACCTGCACGCCATCGGCCAGCGTAACTTCGCCTTCGAACACGCAGCCTACGTCGATGCGCACATCGCGGCCGCAGGCAAGCGAGCCGCGAATGTCGATGCGCGCGGGATCGGCGAGCGTCGTGCCGGCCAGCATCAGCGCATCGGCATGCCTCGATTGCACGATGCGTTCGACGGCGGCCAACTGCGCGCGATCGTTGATGCCGCGCACATCGCGCTCATTGGCTACGGCGGTGGCCGCCACCGGTATTCCGTCCGCCACCGCCAGCGCGACGATGTCCGTCAGGTAATACTCGTTCTGCGCGTTGTCGGGCTTGAGCGCCGCCACCCACCGGCGCAGCAACGCCGTGGGCGCCGCCATCACGCCGGTGTTGATCTCGTCGATTGCGCGCTGGGCCTGGTTCGCGTCCCTTTCTTCCACGATCGCGCGCACCCGCCCAGCGCCATCGCGGATGATCCGACCCAGTCCCGACGGATCGGGCACATGGGCGGTAAGCACCACGAGCTTGCCCGCTTCGGCCTCCCTGACCAGCGCGGCAAGCGCGACCGAAGGTACGAGAGGGATGTCGCCGATTGTCACCAGCGTCACGCCGTCGGGAGGTAGCGCGTCCAACGCGACGCGGGTAGCGTCCCCGGTGCCCTTGGGCGGGTCCTGCGTCGCGAAACGCAGGTCCGGCGCGGCGATGGCCGCCTGCACGGTTTCGGCACCATGGCCGATCACGACCACGATCGCGCGCGGAGAAAGCGCGCGCGCGGAGGTCAGGACATGCGTGATCAGTGGACGGCCGGCCAGCAGGTGCAACACTTTCGGCAGCGCCGAATGCATGCGCTTGCCCTGCCCGGCGGCGAGGATCGCAACGTTGAGCGGGGAGGTCATGGAGACCGCGATGATACGCCACAGGCCGCACGGACGTGCGGCAGCCCGACAAGCCTCGCGGCCATGGAGATCGTCGCCGAAATCGCGGCCACGCAAGCGCGCAGGCGGGTAATCTGAAGGTTCGCCGCGTTACGGCGTATCCTCCGCGCCATGGCAACCATCGCAGTCTTCAACCAGAAAGGCGGTGTGGGCAAGACCACGACCGCGCTCAACCTGCTTGCCGCGGTCGCCCAGCGCAAGCAGCGGCCGCTGGGCATCGACCTCGATCCGCAGGGCCACCTGTCGCATATCTTCGGCGTGCAGCCGCGTCTCGCCGACGACACGGTGTATGGCTTTTTCATGCGACAACGCGCGCTGGACGACATCGCGCAGATCTCGCGCAGCGGCGTGGTGCTGTGCCCGTCCCACCTCGAACTGGCCAAACTGGACTCGCTGCTTGGCAAGGGCGTGAACGTGGTGACGCGCCTGCGGCTGGCGCTGCACGCTCGGGACGCGCTTCCCGGGCCGGTCATCATCGACTGCTGCCCGCTGCTCAATGTGCTTTCGCTCAATGCAGTTTTCGCCGCCGATATCGTGCTGGTGCCGGTGTCCGCGGACTTTCTCTCGCTGCAGGGCGCGGAACAGGTGGAGCGCGCGCTGAACGCGCTGGAGCCGGTGTTCAAGCGGCGTTTGCCACGTCGATACGTGTTGACGCGTTTCGATTCGCGACGAAGGATGAGTGCGGCGGTGGTCGCGCGGATGGCGCAGTCGCTACGACCCGACGAGATCTGCGTCACGCGCATTCGGGAGAACGTGAATCTGGCCGAGAGCCCGGCGGTGGGACTGGACATCTTCCGCCATGCGCCGGGCAGCCGCGGTGCGCGCGACTACGCCGACCTGTACAACGAGCTAATGGGTGCCGGCCTTTTGGAATGACGGCGCGCTGGCGCTGATCAGTCCGATCACGCCTTCGATATCGAGCGTATCCACACGCCGCGGGACGGGTTGCTCGCGACAGTCGACGATCTCGCAATGGTGGTACATCTGGCGCAGCCGCCGTTCCGCGTCGGCGAGCGTCGCGGCCATGATGAGGATGTTCTCCACCCGCTGGCCATGCTTGGTCTTGATGTTGAAGCCGTATCGAATCACGAAAAGCCTCCCCTTCGCGCGTCTGGCCCGTTGTTTTAGGACCGTCCCCTAGCCGCATCAAGGCGTTAGGGCTGGGCGCTGCTATGATAGGACAGATAAAGCATGCAAATAGCGTACCGGCATCCCCTCACTCCCGATGACGTCTGTCAGTTCGCCCCCGGCTAGCCCCGATTCGCCCGTACGAACCCTGGACCTGGTCCATTCTTTAAGGCGCATGGGCATAGTAAGCGCTAACCAACACGTCGTGCTGACGCCCTTGGCCGGCGGGGTTTCCTCAGACATCTACCGGGCCACGGTGCCCGGGGGCGTCATTTGCATCAAACGCGCGTTAGGGCGCCTCAAGGTCGCTGCGGACTGGCAGGTTCCGGTCGAGCGTAACCAGTACGAAGTCGAATGGATGCGCGTGGCGGCAGGCATCGTTCCGGGGGCCGTGCCCGTCATCCTGGGAGAAGACCGGCAGGCGGGTGCGTTCGCCATGACCTGGCTGCCTCCGGACGAGTATCCCGTTTGGAAGAAGCTACTCGCCGATGGCGAGGCGGATACGCGGACCGCCGCCGCCGTGGGAGACGTTCTGGGCCGCATTCACGCCGCGACCGCCGACCGGCCGGACATTGCGGCGCGCTTTGCCACCGACGCCCTGTTCCATGCAATCCGCCTCGATCCCTACCTGGCTACGGCAGCCAATGCGCACCCCGACCTGTCGCGGCAACTGTTGGCGCTGGTGGCGACGACCGCTTCTACCCGCCGGGTGCTCGTTCACGGCGACTTCAGTCCCAAGAACATTCTCGTCGGCGCGCAAGGTCCGGTCGTTCTCGATGCTGAGTGCGCCTGGTATGGCGACCCGGCCTTCGATCTCGCCTTCGTGCTGAACCACCTGTTGCTCAAAGGCGTCTGGCGGCCGGACCGGCGCAGCGATTACCTGGCGATGTTCGCCGCGCTGTGCGCCGCGTATCGCCTGCGTGCGGCATGGGAGCCGTGGACCGCGCTGGAATCGCGCACTGCGGCGCTGTTGCCCGGCCTGCTGCTGGCCCGC
>Ga0070667_100005472_pt1 | contig 10603 bp, 7 predicted proteins | sample KBSS33metaG_FD_64659 | JGI IMG/M metagenome (GOLD analysis project Ga0070667, IMG submission 64659) | Switchgrass rhizosphere microbial communities from Kellogg Biological Station, Michigan, USA - KBS S3-3 metaG | ecosystem: Host-associated > Plants > Roots > Rhizosphere > Soil ...
GGATCAGGCCAGCGTAACTCGCTGAGAGGTTCGCGGCTGATAGCGCCGCCATGTAGCTTTGGCGCACCTGCGCGCGTTGACGCAGGACCTCGTCCCGAAGGTCGCGAAGCTGCTCCAGCCCCTTTGACAGGATTCTGGTCTGGCAGACATTTGCATTGTTGCCGTCAGCCGAGCCCGCGACCGTTGTGCCGCGCTCCGCATTGGTGACCGTGAAGTCGATGGTCCGCGTGAGATCGTTGAGCATCTGATAGGCGAGGGTCAGGGCAACGAGTTCGTCCGTGTCGGAAATGACGGAATCGACAACGCCCTGGCGCACGCCCCACTCCAGCATGCGATAGACGGGCAGGGTTCGAACATTGGCGACGAACTGCTTCTCCTCGGCGCTAAGCGCGGCGCGCGTGCGGATCTTCACCGCGATCGACTGCATGCGCTCCCGCGCGAGGATCAGGGCGCCGCGACCCGTACCGTCCTGCGAGCAATCCGTCGCGGAGGGCGGAAGGTTGAGCGAGCGCTGCTTGACGCGACCCGTCAGGAAGTCCTGCGCGCTCTCCGTGTCTTGGCCGGCACATTGCGGGATGGCCGTGAAAAGCGGGACTTTGTCCGTCGCGTCCCAGCGCATATAGACGTCGCCAACCCGCGCGCGCATGACCGCGGCCCAGTCGCCGGCCCCGACACGCGAGGCGGCATGCGCCAGCAGCGATCCCGTCCTGAAGATGTCGGTTACCTCGGCAGGGCAGTTGGCCAGCGAATCCCTCAGATCCTCGGTTGGATTGTTGTTGTTGGCCTCGATCTTTTCGCGGCTCTGCTGATAGCTCTTGGCGAAGCCCGATTTGACGGACCGATATCCGGTCATCTCTTCGATGATACCGGACATGTTGTCGTCGCCCTTCGCGATCTGCACCATGCGATTGGCGAGGCGGCAGTCGTTGACCTGGATCGAGTTCAGGAAATTGGTCGCCGCTTCCATCTTCGAGATGATGTTGCCCATCTTCTCGTCGAGCGTCTCGAGGAGATACTGGAACGCCACAGCCGGCGCGGCCTGAAGGATGCTCTCGAGCTTCTGGACCAGATAGTCAGGATCGAGGAACGACATGCCCCCTAAGAACATGTCGATGCCGCCACAGCCGGCTTTCACCTTGGGCAGGCTGACCGACATCAGATAATCGTTATGGACATCGACCCGGCCCGACATCCCGCCGGCCGTAACATAGCCCCGGGTCTGATCCTCGAAGCTACCGGGGGAGGTGTAGGTGACATTGTCGAACCAGCTCTCCGCCCAGCTTTGCGCGGATGCGGGCGTGGCGGTTAGGGCCGAACCGCAGACGGCACAGGATATGGCGAGGAAACGTCGAGAAGACGGGGACATGGCGGACTCCGGTGGAAGCAGATGGGAGGGGAAAGCGATGCGCCCGCCATTGGTCAGCGCTTCCCCCAGTTCTGGGTTGGCATCTCGACGATGCCGGTGAATTTCGACATCGCCCTCACGCCGACCGCCGGGCGAACACCCGACAGCATCTTGGCGGCGAGGTAGAGGTTGCGCGCGATATTGGGGGCGTGGTCGGTACCGATCGCGACAGGGATGATCCGGTTCTCATCCGACACCGGGCGCACCCAGGCGACCGGATGCCCGACCCAGGGCAAACCGAGCCTGCCCGAGCGAAGCATCGCTTCGTTCGCCGCGATCGTCTGGACCTTCCAGCCATAGCGGCGCCCAAGGACAACGAGCTTGGTCCACAGATCGCCACATGGCACGCATCGCGCCGAAGTAGACATTTCGATCACGAAGGCTGAACCCTCGCCACCGAGTGTCGCGGCAAAGTCGTCGGGAAAGTCCCGAGTCACGGGCACGCGCGATAGCCAGTCCGCCATCGCGGCCTGGTCGGAAACAGGGTGGATCGCCGCGCGCATCGCATCCTGGCGCGTGATGGTCTGGGCTGTTGCACATGTGCCCGAGGCGAAGGCGAGGCCAGGGATACCAAGCAGGAATACGAACCGCGTCATGGCTGCGGTTCCGAACGGGCGGCGGCGAGGTCGCCTCCCAGTACCGACGGATCGGTCGAAGAAACCGGACCGTTGCCCAGCGCGTCGAAGAAGCCCGCATCCTCGCCGGGGCCGGTCATGAACTGCTCGGGCCGGATGTCGCCGCGAAGCAGGCGCACGGCCTGGTAAGCCATTTGCGCAAGGTTGGGATACGCTTCGACACCAGAAGCGATGGTCATGCGCTGCTGACTGCCGCGTCGGATGACCATCGTCGTCGGGGTGATTTCGACGCCGAAGCGCTGACCAATTTCGGGCCTCTGGTCGAGATCAAGCAGCGTTACCTGCCAGCCGGTCTCCTCCTGGAAACGCTGGATGATTGGCCATTGCACGCGGCAGTAGCCGCAGCTCTGACGCCCGAACATGACCAGCGCGAATTCGCCTGACCGGGCACGCAAATAGGAGCGGCGGATGGCGTCTTTCTGCGCGGTCATCTCTGCCCGTGCATCGCCCACCATTGGATTGGCGGATTTGGAATTCAGCTCGGGATGCTGGAGCATCGCAATCTGGGTCACGCCCGCAAAAGCCCGGGCCTTGCGGCGCGCAAAATCCTGAAGCCGCCAGAAATCGGCTACTGCATCGACGGTGAGCACCGTCGCGGCATAGTCCCGCTGCTCCTCGATCAGCTTGCGGATCTTCGGTGGCGTCCAGGTTGCGAGTTCCGCCATCGGTGGGATGACGGGCTTTTCCAGGGCATCCCGATCATCTTCCTTCTGAGATGGCGCGGGAGCAGCCTGATACCACCAATAGCCCTGCTTCATCTGCTGATCGCCCGGTTGGGCGGCCGCGCCCAGCGGCCAGCAGACCGTGGCGGCGATTGCAGCGGGAACGGCCAAGGCGCTTCTTGAAGCGCGCTTGCGTGCCGCGGATCGTTCGTCGGAAAGGGGATAGCGTGTAGGCATGCGGCGAGCATGTGCCTCACCGCGACGCTCCTCAACGGGTAGGGCACTACAGTGCCGATTGTGCTTAAATTGGAGCCGGTGTCCCGATTTCGGCGCATAGTGCACGCGAACAGAGCCGACGGCACCGGCCTCTGATGCTGCAACGAAAACAGAAGTGAGGTCGACGGATCAGCGCGGACCGCCCGCATCTTGATCTCAATTGAGATCGTTACGCCAGCAGGATACGCCCAGACACGATTTCACCAGAACGCAGCCTCGGCGAAACCGCCCGACAATGAGCCCAGCGCCACACTCCACTCTGACACCACGATGCGTTCCCGGCGATCGGATGGATCTGCCGACGACGTCGGTGATCGTCACCAATGCTGTGGGTTCGCCCCGTCAGGTCGAAAGCGCGGCGTGGACCGCTTCCGCCGTGATCGGGAGATGTCGCAGCCGGGCGCCGACAGCCGCAAAGATCGCGTTGCCGATCGCCGGCGCCACGACCGTCACCGCAGGTTCGCCAAGCCCGACTGGAACCTCGGCGCTCTCGACGAAGCTTATGTCAAGATCCGGCACGTCGGCGATCCTGAGGGGCATATACGTATCAAGGTTCACGTCCCTGACCTTGCCACTGACGAACTCGGTGCCTTCGTGCAGGGCCATGCTGAGGCCCCACAGTGCTGCACCCTGCGTTTGCGCAAGCGCACCGTCCGGGTCCACGATCGTGCCGGCGTCGGTCACCACTGTCAGCTTTTCGGGCGTCACGATCCCGGTGCGACGATCGACCCGAACGCGTGCGGCGCAGGCGACCCAGGTCGGCATGTCGCGTTCCTGTCCGAAGCTGGTGGCGATGCCGAGGCCCGTATCCTTTGGAAGCGGCTGACCCCAGCCTGCGAGCTTCGCCGCCCGCCGCACGACCTCGGCCTGACGCAACGCCCCGCCGACCGCATTGGGCGCGGAGCCAGCGTTGCGTCCTTTGGCTGTCAGAAGCTTGAGCCGGAAGGCGAGCGGGTCGACTTTGAGATGGTGCGCGGCCTCGTCGATAAAACTTTCCACCGCCCAGTTCGTCCAGCCCGGCCCAACCGACCGCAGCCAGCCCGGACGGAAGGTCGAGTTGGCCAGATCGTTCGATATTGCCCGCACTCGCTGCGACCCGACATCATACCAATGGTCCGCACCGGAGATCGCAAACGGGTCGAACTTGCCATTTTTCCCGGGCGCCAGGAAATCCGGCACCATCACCTCGGTGGGCCAGCCCGCACAGGCGTGATGTTCCATGCCGGTGACGCTACCAGCGCCGTCGAACGCCATGCTCAACCGCTGCACCGACGGTGAGCGCACCGAGTCGAACTGCGCATCATCCTCACGTGTCAGCACCAGCTTGACCGGTCTCTTCAGAGCGCGGGCGCCAAGGGCCGCCGGCACAGTGTAGTCGCCGTTCAGCCGTCGCCCGAACCCGCCACCCAAAAGATAAGTGCGCAGGATGATCTTCTCTGCCGGGAGATTGAGGGCTTTCGACAGCGTCGGCAGGATCAGCGACTGCCACTGATTGCCGGTATGAATTTCCATCACGCCATCATGCTCGACTGCCAGCGCATTCACCGGCTCGAGCTGGAAATGTAGCACCGTGGAAGTCGTATATTCCTGCTCTATGCGGCTCGCTGCCTTGCGGAATGCTGCAGGGGTGTCGCCCGGGCCGACATCGAGATCGACCCCGCCATCACTATTGGCGATAAGCTGTCGGGCATGGTCCTGAATGTCTTTCTCCGAGACGTCGGCGCCGGTCGCGCCGGTCCATTGCACCTTGACCAGATCGGTCGCCCGGATCGCCGCATAATAGGTTTCGGCGACCACCAGCACCCAGCCCGACACGGTCTTGGTCGGATCGTCGAGCACGACGCACTTCAGATAGCCTTTGATAGCGCGGGCCGCACTGTCGTCGACGGACACGACTGTCGCCCCGTTCCGCGTCGGCGGCATCTTCGGTCTGGCATAGACCATGCCCGGAAGCTTCGCGTCGATTCCATAGCGCGCCGTGCCATCGGTCTTGGTGACGATATCGAGCGCCTTGACCGGCTGACCGATAAGGCGCCGTTGAGATGGCGGCTTGATGGGAAGCTTGTCCAACTCAGCCGGTATGAACTGGCGTACCGCACCGCCCCGCCGTGCGATCTCGCCATAGGAGATCGACCGGCCGCCGCTGACGATCTCGCTCTTTATCGCTTTGCAGGCTGTCGGCGATACACCCATGAGCCTGGCACCTGCTTCGATCAAGGCGATGCGGCCTGCAGCGCCGGCACGACTGAAGAGTGGAAAGGTCTGCCATACAGACCAGCTGCCGCCGGTGACCATGACGCCCCATTTGGGATCGGTGTCGACATGGACAATGCGGACTTTGTCCCAATCCGCCTCCAGTTCGTCGGCCAGGATGCGGGCGAGCGCCGTGCCCACATGCTGTCCCATCTCCGCGCGTACGATGTTCACTGCGATCCCGCCCTCGGCGTCGATCGAGAACCACAGATTGGGGTCGATCTGTGGCGGAACCATGGGCACTGTTTCCCCGCCTGGCGTGGCCGGGTCCATCGCTGCCCACCCGACCCGGGCAAAGCCGAACGCCAGCCCTGCGGCCCCGGCCGCGACGAAAAAGCCGCGCCGGGTAAGCGGGTGCGCGATCTCCTCGCGAGGGATCAGGCGGCTCATGCGCCGACCGTCCTGGCCGGGCCCTTCGCCATGTCGGAGGCAGCTTGGCGCACCGCGGTGCGAATGCGAACATAGGTCATGCAACGGCATAGATTGCCCGTCATCACCGCGTCGATGTCCGCGTCGGTCGGATCGGGAAAGTCCTTCAGCATCGCCGCCGCCTGCATGATCTGGCCCGACTGGCAATAGCCGCACTGCGGGACCTGAAGGTTTCGCCACGCTTTCTGCACTGGATGCTCGGCAGCGGGATCGAGACCTTCGATCGTTGTGATCTCCGCGCCTTCGACCGCCGCAACGGGCGTAATGCATGACCGGGTCGCGCGTCCGCCGACATGCACCGTGCAGGCACCGCACATGCCAATGCCACAGCCGAACTTGGTGCCGGTCAGGCCGACCTCGTCGCGGATGACCCACAATAATGGTGTGTCGTCGTCGGCCGCAATGCGCACTGCCTTCCCGTTGATCGTGAAGCTGGTCATCGTCCTATTTTCCTTCCGATCCTTGGGCGCGGACCTCGGCGACCTGCTTCTCCAGGTCCGGCCACGGCGCCTTGTCGGTGCGGGTTGCGCGCAGCCATGCCGCGACGCGCGCGAGATCCGCGTCGCTGAAGTGTGAAAAGGCGGGCATCACGACGCCCGGAGCCCCGTCCTTCGAATTGATGCCGTGCAGCACGACCTGGATCAGGTTGGTCGGGTCGTCGAGGGTGAGCGCATTGTTGAGAGACAGATCCGGCCGCAGCGGAATGATTCCTGCGGCGCCGTTATAATGGCACGACGCGCAGGCAGAGGCGTAGAGGCGCGCAGCGGGGTCATAGGTGAGACCCGTGCCGGCGCGATTCCTTGCCAGCGCCTTGGCGACGGCGGGGGCGGGATCGATGGTCTTGCCCGCCGTGTCGTTGATGTCCGCGAAATAGGTGGCGATCGCCTCGATGTCGGCCGGCGGCAGCGAAGACAACCCATGCACGACGGGCGCCATCGGGCCTGCCGCAGTACCGTGATAGCGGCTGACCCCCGATCCGAGATAGGCGGCGAGCTCGGCCTTATCCCAAGGCAGCGGGGACGTGTTGGTCCGGTCGAGAGCGGGTGCGATCCAGTTATCGATCGCAGCGCCGGCAAATGCCTTGTCGCTGCGTTCAGCGCCCAGGAAATTGCGCGGCGTGTGGCATGCGCCACAATGGCTCAAGCCTTCGGCGAGATAGGCGCCCCGATTCCAGGCCGTGCCTTTCGCGGGTGTGGGCTCGAAAGGCCGAGGGTGGAAGAACAAAAGCTTCCACCCGGCCTGCAACGCACGAATGTTGAGTGGGAAGGGCACGCTATTGGAGCGCGCAGGCGCCTTTACCGCCGGCTGCGACATCAAAAACGCGTAGATTGCGGCTATATCGCTGTCGGTCAGCTTGTTGAAATGATCAAACGGGAAGGCGGGAAACAGGTGACTTCCGTCGCGAGCGACGCCATCGCGCATCGCACGGCGGAATGCGGCCTCCGACCAGTTCCCGATACCGGTCTCGGGGTCGGGGGTGATGTTGGTGGAATAGATCGTGCCGAACTGGGTCGGCATCGCATAGCCGCCGGCATAAGGCGCGCCTCCCTGAGCGGTATGGCAGGACGCACAATAACCTGCTGATGCGAGGACTGCGCCTCGCTGGACGACGGTTGCCTGAAAACTGGTCGCGGGAGGGCGCGCGATCGGTGCGATGGCCGGACGCCAGGCGATGATTCCAAAGATGACCAGGCCTAAAGCGGCGAGCGCTGCGAAGATCGTCAGCGCACGCTTCATTGCGCCGGCATCTCAGCGCTGCGGCACTCGCTGGGGACTAATCGTGCGCTCATGGTTCTTCCGGACTCCTCGAAAATTCACGTCTTGCGCGCCGCCGCTCAGTCTGTGCCTCCATCTCATTGCACGCAATGACAGTAGCACCTCCTTTTCGGTCACTGCTTCGGTTTATGGCGAACTGTCCAAGGAGGCACCGCCGCGGCTTCGCCGTAGATATTGCCGATCGGCGCGCGGCTCTTTCACGAAACACGCAAAGTTGCCAAATCTCGTCGCTGTCACGTGCTGATGTTCGAGAGCGGCGGCAGTTCCCGACTATCGCCGCAGCCTAAGGGCCAGTAGCAATCCGTCGCACCGGGCAAATGCACTCCGCACCGTCCGGAAGGATAATTCGACCGCCGCATCGGAAACGCGGCTACCAATCGTCTTGCTGCATGAAGGAGAGTGGTAGAGGCGGATAGGGCGCCGGCGCGAAAGTAGCCGAGGCGAGTTAATCACTTGGATTGGGAGCAACATGGCTCCCCACGAGCGACCGTTATGCGACTGCTTCCGCCATGTCGCGGTGCCCGAGCATGAAATCGGCGACATCATCCAATGCGCCCGTCTGCTTCGGCCTTGCGGGCTTTGCGTAAATGGCGCCGAGGGACGTCGCCACCTTCGTTCGGCCCGGCAGGGCCAATTCGCGGGCTTGAATATGTGCAATTGCACTTTAGCTTGTCCTCATGGCTCAGTCGGCATCGTCCACTCTATGCTACAACCTTGCCGCGCGCAGCTATTCGCGCGGCCTCACCCGTCTCTACGACCGTCATCTTGCAGGAGAGGCTATCACGAGCTCGCAATTCTCGATCCTGGCGGTGATCGCGCGACGGCCAGCTATCTCTGTAGCCGATCTTGCGACGACCATGGTGATGGAGCGGACTACGCTCATGCGAGCGCTCCACCCACTTGAGGACAGCGGGCTGATCGTGCGAGATTTCCAAGGCCGGCGAAAGATCGAGCTCTCTCTGACACCGGTCGGAGAAGCGAAGCTCGAGCGTGTGAAACCCTTATGGGCCGAAGCCCAGACCGCCGTCGAAGCCGCGTCGGGCGAGGGCGAAGCCGGTGCGCTTCGCGACCTGATGCTCAAGCACATTTATGACCATTCCCAATAATACCATTTGAAATGATAAGGCGTGCACCACAATATGTGTAATTACACACATAAGGCCCTCTATTCGATCGAGCGACCAGTTTTCGGCGCGCTGGGAAGGTGGAAATATGACCATGACCTCGACAGCGGTGCTTGCGCCTGACGAAAAAATCACCGTGCAATCGCTCGATGCCCGGACCGACCGGCTGCTGCGTGCGCCAGTCGTGCCCCTGCTGGCCCGGCTCGCCTTTCCTAACGTGCTCATCATGGTCGCCCAATCCTCAACAGGATTGATCGAGACCTGGTGGGTATCGAAACTCGGCACCGACGCGCTGGCCGGGATGGCACTCGTATTTCCGGCGGTGATGTTGATGACGACGATTTCGGCGGGCGCCATCGGCGGCAGCATCTCTTCCGCGATCGCGCGGGCGCTCGGTGGCGGACGCCGTGAGCTCTCCGATGCGCTCGCATTCCACGCACTGGTCATCACCTTGATTTTCGGCGTGGCTTTCTCCGTGCTGTTCCTACTCTACGGCGAGCCGATCTACAGGGCGTTCGGAGGGACGGGCGGCGAGTTGCGCGCGGCAGTGATCTATTCGAACGTGGTTTTTGCGGGGAGTTGTCTCGTCTGGTTGATGAACGGCCTCGCAAGCCTGGTGCGGGGCACGGGGAACATGATCTTTCCTGCCTTCGTGACCTGCATCGGCGTCGTCTTCCTGATCCCGGTGTCGCCGTTGCTGATCTTCGGCTTCGGTCCCATCCCCGGATTCGGGATCGCCGGCGGCGGCTTGGCGCTCCTCGTTTATTATGCTGGCGGCACGGTCGCGATGGCGCTCTATCTCCTAAAGGGGCGGACGCCGATCCAGCTTCGGCCCGCGCCGATCCGCTGGGCGCACCTCAGCGGAATCCTTCGCGTCGGAGGTCTGTCGGCGATCAACTCGGTCCTCAACAACGTGATCATCGCTGGTACAACGTCGCTCGTCGCGGCATGGTCCGGAGTGGCGGCCGTCGCTGGTTACGGCACGGCGGCGCGTCTAGAATATCTGCTTATCCCCCTGATCTTCGGGATTGGCGCCCCGATGGTCGCTCTGGTCGGTACTAATCTCGGAGCCGGCAAACGCGACCGCGCACTCCACATCGCGCTCGCTGGTGCCGCTATGGCGTTCGCCGCTACCGAGGCGATCGGCGTGTTTGCGGCGCTGGCGCCGGGCGCCTGGATGCGCCTGTTCACCACCAACCCGAATGCCGTTGAGGCGGGAACGATCTATCTGCGCATCGTTGGACCATTTTATGGGTTCTTCGGGCTCGGTCTCGCACTCTACTTCGCGTCACAGGGCGCCGGCCGCGTGATCTGGCCGACCATCTCAGGCTTCCTGCGGCTCGCGATTTGCATCGGCGGAGGCTATTTCGCTCTCCGGCTCACGGGCTCGCTGACATCCCTGTTCATCATCGTGGCCGCCTCGCTGTTCGTCTATGGCTGCACGATCTTCGGAGTGATGCGCGGGGGACGCTGGCTTGAGCAGGATTAATAGCGGCCACCTTCTGGGACTGTACGAGATAATGATGCGGATTGGACATGGCGGCCGCACCAGATCGAAGGTAGTGAGCTTCGCCATGTCCGGACCAACGGGGCTAGAAGTTCATGTGATTTCTCAGCCGTCGCTACGTCCTTGATGAACACCACGCCGGGCGCGCCCTGTTTGATATACCATAGGCGATTGAGCCTTCGAGTGCCGGTCGACTGCCTCGCGCACCTCGTGCAGCGTCACCTGCCGAGAACGCAGGCGCGCTCTGAAGCAACAGCCCCGGATAAGGTTGCCGACTCACGGGGCTAAAGCAAGCGCTCCATCCGCGTCAGCTTGTTGAGGGGGACGAGGCCGAAATAGCGGCTGTCGAATCCCTGAGAGTGATGGGAGCCGATATAGAGGAAACCAGTCGGGATAACCCCCGTCCACCGGGCATGGCTCAGCCGCCTTCCGTCTCGCGTAACGGGAAGGGCCGTCCCGAGGAGTTGACCGTTACAATAGAAGCGGGCGTCCACGAGCTTCAGTCCGGAAAGAGACCGTGTCTCGACCATGGTGAG
>Ga0070667_100005486_pt1 | contig 10589 bp, 10 predicted proteins | sample KBSS33metaG_FD_64659 | JGI IMG/M metagenome (GOLD analysis project Ga0070667, IMG submission 64659) | Switchgrass rhizosphere microbial communities from Kellogg Biological Station, Michigan, USA - KBS S3-3 metaG | ecosystem: Host-associated > Plants > Roots > Rhizosphere > Soil ...
CGCGGACTACGGAGCCTACGGCTTTGCGGAGGGAGGCTGCGGTGAACTTTTCTTTTTTGCCTCCGCCTACGGCGATCAGGCGTTTGGCTTTCAGGCCTTGGGGCTGGTGGAGGGTGGCGGACTCTCCGGACTTCGCTACGAATTCGCCGGAGGTGCGCATTTCATCCAGCCAAGTCTTGGCGGCGGGGATGCCATCGCCGTCTTCGAACAGGACGACGGCTACGGCGTCGGCTTCCACTTCATTTAAGGGTTGATAAAGGAGCTTGGTTTCCATGAGTCGGTTATTCTTTTCGCTTTCTTGCGAGGCCGGCGCGGGCTTCGTCTTTCATTTCGCGTTCGCGTTCGCTTTCGCGTTTGTCGTGGAGCTTTTTGCCGCGGCCCACGGCTAACTCTACCTTGATGAGGCCGTGTTTCAAATATAGCTTGGTGGGGACCAGGGTGAGTCCTTTTTCGCGGATCGTCTTCTGCATTTTTACGATCTCTTGCCGATGTAATAAGAGCTTGCGCCGGCGGACCGGCTCGTGGTTCATGATATTGCCGTGGGAGTATTGGCCGATATGCGCGTTGCAGAGCCAGGCTTCGTTATCGCTGACTTCGCCGTAGGCGTCCTTGAGCTGGATTTTGCCGTCCTTGGCGGATTTGACTTCGGTACCGCTCAGGACCAGTCCGGCTTCGATGCGGTCAGAGAGCGAGTAGTTGTGGCCGGCGGAGCGGTTGTCGCTGAGGATTTTGATTTTTTCTTCCACGGATGGACCGAAACGGCGTCATAATTAGTGATGCCGAAGTTCCAGTGTAGCATGGCGGGTGCGGTCAGTAGTCGGTAACATAATGAAGCCAAAACACTTATTCGTAATTTTACTCATGATCCTACTGGTTTCCGGGCTGGATGCCAAGAACCGGAAAGCGGACAAGCTGCTGAAGGAAGGGCAGGCGGCCGAGGCTCGCGGGGATTGGGACAGGGCGCTCGACCTATATGAACAGGCGGTCGATCTGGACCCGAGCGATATCGCTTACCGGGTGCCGATGCGCAAGGCGCGGTTTGAGGCGGGGCAGGCGCATGTGAAGGCCGGGCAGAAATTGCGCACGGACGGGAAGCTGGAAGAAGCGGTGCAGGAATTTCAAAAGGCGTTGGTGGCGGATCCTTCTTCGGCGATTGCGCTGCAGGAGGTCAAGCGGATTCAGACTATGCTGGCGGCTCCGAAAACGGGGGCGCGGGTGGAGGATCGCGGGCTGACTCCGTCGGAGCTGGTGCGGCGGCAATCGCAGGACCGGGTGGATTCGATGCTGGGGCCTCCGGAACTGAAGCCGATGACGGCGATCATTCCGGTTTTGAAGATGAACAATCAGCCGCCGAAAGTTTTATATGACACGGTGGCGAAGCTGGCGGGCGTCAACGTGGTATTCGATTCGCAGTACCAGGCGCCGGCGCGCAATTTCAATGTGGATCTGAGCAATGCCACGGCGGATGAGGCCTTCGACTATCTGGCTACGCTGACGCATACGTTTTGGAAGGCGATCACGCCGAATACGATCTTTGTGGCGGAGGACAACGTCACCAAGCGGCGCGATTATGAAGACGATGTGGTGAAAGTGTTTTATGTCACCAATGCGACTTCGGTGCAGGAGTTTCAGGAAATCGCGACGGCGATCCGGACGGTGGCGGAGATCCGGCGGGTGTTCACTTACAATGCGCAGCGCGCGATGATCGTGCGCGATACGGTGGACAAGGTCGCGCTGGCGGAGAAGCTGGTGCACGATCTGGATAAACCGAAATCCGAAGTGGTGGTGGATGTGATGATCATGCAGGTGAACAGCGAGCGCACGCGGGATTTAGCGGCGACCATTGCGTCCGCGGGTACGGCGGGGTTGAACGTGCCGATTGTCTTTGCGCCTCCGGGAACCACCGTTACACCCCCCACGGGAACGACGGGGGGGACTACGACGCCGCCGAGCGTCAGCGGCAATACAGTTACCCTGGCGCAACTGGGGCATCTTTCTCTATCGGACTGGAGCACCACGCTACCGGGCGGGTTGCTGCAAGCCATGTTGAGCGACAGCCGGACCAAGGTGATGAACAATCCGCAAGTGCGGGCGTCAGACGGGCAGAAGGTGACGCTGAAGATCGGCAGCCGCATTCCTTATGCGACAGGAAGTTTTCAAACCAACACGGCGGCGGCGCTGGTGTCGACGCAATTCAACTACGCCGATGTGGGCGTGAACGTCGATATGACGCCGCAGGTGCATTCGACCGACGAAGTTACGCTGCACATCGAAGTGACGGTGTCGAGCGTGCAGCAGTACATCAATATCGGTGGAATTCAACAGCCGATCATCCAGCAGAGCGCCAATGTCGCGGACATTCGTTTACGCGAGGGCGAGGTGAATATTCTGGGCGGGTTGAGCCAGTCGCAGGACACTTCGCTGGTCAACGGAATTCCGGGGCTGGTGAACATCCCGGTGCTGGGTAGCATACTCTTCGGCAGCAATCATAACGATAAGGTTAGAGCTGAGCTGATGATTGCGCTGGTACCGCACATCGTGCGCACTCCGGATTATTCGGCGGAGAATCTGCGGGGGATCTACGCGGGGACGGATCAGGTGGTGAAGATCAATTACGCTCCCAAGCCCGGCGAAGTGCAAGGATCGATTCTGCAACCGGGCGCGGCGCCGGTGGCGGCGGCTATCAATCCTGTTCCTCCGACGGCGGCTCCGGTGGCGCCGGCAAATGCTGCACAACGAACGCCGCTTATGCCGTTTCCGGCTCCGCGGGCGGTGGCGGCAAGTCCGTCGCCGGTTGCCGCGGCACCTGTAGCGGCGGCAATGCCGGCGGGGGCTCCGGTGAAGGTAAGCGTTCTGCCTTCGGCGATGCCTGCAAATGGCGGGACGTTGACGGTGAACGTGCAGGTGGAGAACGGCGCAAATCTTGGGTCGGTGGCGCCGCTGCGCATTAAATATGATGCGGATCTGCTGCGGCTGGAGGATATCGCTCCGGGGGACATTTTCTCCAAGGGTAGCGGCGGGGCGACTTCGACGAAAGACATCCGCAACGACGCGGGCGAGGCTTCGATTACGATTTCGCGGCTGCCCGGCGCGGCGGGCGTGTCTGGGCCGGGAACGCTGGCGGTGCTGACGTTCACGGCGATTGGTTCGGGCGAGGCTCCGATGACAGTGGAAGAAGTGGCGTTGAAGGATGCGCAGTCGCAGGCGGTGGGCGTGGTGGCTCCGCCGGCGTTGGGAGTAAAGATTCAATAGATGCGGCGCAGGAACCAGCGCGGACTGACGCTGGTGGAGCTCATTGTGGCTTTCACCATCATGGCGCTGCTGACCACTATGGCGGTTCCGCTGGCGCGTTACAAAGTGCAGCGCGATAAAGAACGGCAATTGACGTTTGCGCTGCGGGAGATTCGCAAAGCGATTGACGATTATAAAGACGCGGCGCTAGCAGGGAAGATCGAGGTAAAGCTGGGTACGGAGGGGTATCCGGAGACGCTCGACCAACTAGTGGACGGGGTCAAGCTGCTGCAGGATGCGCAGGGCAAGAAGATCAAGTTTTTGCGGCGTGTGCCTATTGATCCGCTGACGAACTCGCGCGATTGGGGATTCCGCAGCATGCAGGACGACCCTAAGTCGCAAAGCTGGGGGCGGCAGAATATTTTCGATGTTTATAGCAAGAGTACGGACCGGGCGCGGGATGGGACTCCTTATGCGGAGTGGTAGGGTTTTTGGCTCACCGGAGACGCGACGGTGGGTGGTTGTCTGCTTAGGCATTAGCATGGTTTTGGTGTTCGCTTGTGTGACGATGCAGCCGCGGTCGGTCGCGCGGGACCGAAATTGTTTGAGCTGCGCACTGTCGTTGGTGAGTATTGCTTCGACAGGCATAAGGCTCCAGGGACGCCGTGGGAACTGGTGGACACAGGCTATTTGCGAGGAAGTGAGCTTGATTCCGTGACAGCCAATGTTGTCATGGCTTGCAATGGGAACCCGTATGCGGAGTTTTGACGTGGGCGAAAAAAAGGGACGGAGCCTGATTTGTTGGCGGGCACGGGCGAAATCAGGCTCCGTCCCTCTTTTTCGGGGATATACGCTGATCGAGTTGATCATTGTTATGGCGATCATTTCGATTTTGCTGGCTACCGCGGTGCCGATGTATCAGAAGTCGCTGACGCGGACTAAAGAGAGTCTGCTTAAGAATAATCTGTTTACGCTGCGGACGGTGATTGACGAATACACTTTCGACAAGCAGAAGGCGCCGCAGACGCTGCAGGATCTGGTGGATCAGGGCTACTTGCGAGGGGTTCCGCTCGATCCGATTACACAGAGCAACCAGACTTGGCGGGTGATTATGGAAGACGCGATTTCCAGCGTCGATCAGACGCAGCCGGGGATTTACGATGTGCGCAGCGGGTCGGATTTGAAGAGTCTGGAAGGCAACGCGTATTCGGAGTGGTAGAAAGGGCGCACCGGGGATGGCGCGCCCTGAATTCCTCAGTTGCTGCAGCGATGGGTGTCGTTGGTCTTCTCGCCGGGGGTGCCTTCCACGCAAGGAATGCTGGTCAAATACTCGTAAATGGCCTGGATGTCGTGTTCCGACATGTTGCGGTAAACGGGCCACGGCATCACCTGAAGGACCGGCGTGATCCCCTCGGTATCAAACCCGTGTCTGATAATCTTCTGGAAGGTAGCAAACCCGTCGGCCACCTGACCGCTGGCATCCGGCGTAATGTTTCGGGATTTAAATGGACCAAAGGGGCGACCTCCAGCCAAGTACCCTTCTATGTAGATGTGTTCGGTTTGACCGGCAAAAGGATCTCCCCCCACTTCGTAATTACTTCCAGTGCCGGCGGCGGCGTCAATCACTCTCCAGGTATGGCAGTCGTTGCATCCGCCTACGGCGTTCACCAGGTAGCTTCCCATCCCCACCATCGCGCGGTTCTTACCTTTCAGATCCAACGGGACAGGAGCGATGGCGAAACCGATCTGGATTTTGGATTCATCGTCGTTGGGCTGGGCCGCATTACCGCGCGGCGAGAAAGAAAAGAAACCGCCCACGGCCAATCCGAGCATGGCCACACTACCGATTCCAATCATTGTTTTTTGCACTGAGTGAGTCCTCCTTGTATTGACTCGTAATTTCTCATCCAGCCCTCAGTGGAACACTTTGGCGGGCTGAGGACAAGCTATCTTTTGATGCAGTGGTGACGCGGCTAACGGTTGAGAAATTCGACTAGCGCGGGGATGACTTGATCGGGGGCTTCCTCCATCAGCCAATGGCCGGATTTGCGGATCACTACGCCCTCCACATTCTTCGCTACCAGGCGGCCTTGTTGGATCAGAAAGCCACCCGAGGCTTTTTCTCCCGTGAGGACCAGCATGGGCATCAGTAAGGGCTTTTTTGCGAAGGAAGCGAAGTCTTCGGCGTCTTTTTCGAAGGCTCGGAAGTACTCGAAACCGGCGCGCATGCCGCCGGGGCGGGCGTAGGCTTTGGCGTAAAAGCGGCGGTCGCGCTGGGGGACGGAGTGGCCGGGATCGGCTGCGAAATCGTTCCAGAAATGCTCGAAGTAGATGCGTTCGCGGCCGTGGACCAGGGCTAGCGGAGTCTTGCCGTAGAAATGGAAATGCCACAGATCGCGCATCAGCCAGACGTCGCGCCAGCTTCCGACGCCGGGGAGGAAGGCGTCCATCAAAACGATACGGTCGACTTCGGCGGGATACTGCGCGGCGTAGGCATAGGCGACCATCAAGCCGATGTCGTGTCCTACGATCTGGATGTGCTCGTAACCGAGCTTCCGGGTGAGGGCGTGGATGTCTTGCGCCATTTCGGCTTTGGTGTAGCCGGAGGCGGGCGTGGCGGACTGGCCTGCGCCGCGCAGATCGGGGGCGATTACGGTGTGGGTGCCGGCTAGTTTCGCAATCAAGGGGCGCCACATGTGGCTGGTTTCGGCGTAGCCGTGGAGGAGAACTACGGGGTCGCCTGTGCCGGCGCTCAGGTAGTGCAGGCGCACTCCGTTCACATGGGCGAAGTGGCTTCGTACGGCTTTCGTAGGTCTGCGAGGCATGGAGCCAGTTTACAACGGCTCCTTTTTGCGGCAGCGTTAGTTGCCTTTTTTCTTGATCTCTCCGAAGGGTGTGTCGAGCGTGCCGTCGTTGTTGATGTCGATGGGCATGTCTTGGCCGGCTGGATCTCCCGGTTTGTGCAGATAGATCTTGCCACCGCCGGTCCAACATTCCACTTCCTCGCCGCCTCCGGTGGGGTCAGCGAGCGTGGCTTTGCCGGAGCGAAAGATGATGGTCATGTTGCCGAAGCCGCCGGTGTTGGAGTAGCGGCCTTCGAATTTTCCGGCGCAACTCACAAGGCCGGGTTTGGGCGCGGTGCCGGCCGCGGGGGCGGCTGGTTTCAGGGGAGCGCCGACGTAACGCAGATTTTCCGGTTTGGCCCAGACGGCGCGGTTGCCGGGGAGCTTGACTTGATACTCCATGCCTAGGATCGTCAAGACTTCGCTGTCGGTCCAGCGGCCTTCAAAGTTGACTTGCACGCGGTCGTGGAGCTCGTAGAGGCCGGCGGCTCTGTCGCCTGGCGTGAGTGGGCCGATTCTGTGCAATTCGGCGGGATAGGTTTTGGTGACTTCAATCCCTTGAAAGTTCACGCGGTAGTTATTTCCCGCGATGGATACGATGCGGCCTTCCCCCCAGCCGAATGCGGTATTGATTTGCACGGTGTCGCCGACTTTGAAGCCGTTGGCGTCAGGCTGACTGGCGGTGCGGGCGGCGGCTTGGGCTTCCTGCGGCGTTTGCACGTGGCAAGTGGCGAGCAGCGCCATGAGCTTTTGACGAGTGGTTTGAACGCGTTGGGCGGGCTGTCCGCCGGCATAGATTTGCGCCTCGCAAGCATCGGCATTGCAGGAGAGCACTTTGAGGATCTGCGTGGGTGCGCATTGATACATCGCGCCGATTTGGAGCGCGGGCGTTTGGGCTAGCGCGGCGGTGGCGGCGAACACAGAAGCGATGAATAGAATATTGGGTTTCATAGTACTGGTTCAGTTGCTTCCAAACTGCGTCCGATGATAACATGCGGCATCGGCACGACTGTGAGCTACCCCCTGTCATTCAGCAGTGCGCAGCCGGAAGAGAGAAACCGTCATGGCTCCGCGAGATTCTCTAATGGCGCGAGACTCTGACTTCGGCGCGTTGGGCGAAACGCCGGAGGAACGGCGGGAGCTGGACTATCTGTTCAGCCTCACCTATGAGGAACTGCGGCGGCTGGCGTCGAGCGTACGGCGCGGGGATCCCAGCAACACTCTGAATACGACGGCTCTGGTGAATGAGGCGTGGCTGAAGCTGGCGCATTCGCCGCGGTTTGGGTCGACATCGGTGCTGCATTTCAAACGCATTGCGGCGCGCGCGATGCGGCAACTGTTGATCGAGGCGGCGCGGCGGCGGACGGCGGATAAGCGCGGGGGCGGGGTGGTGGCGATCACGCTCGACGAATGCGCGGGGGAATTGGCGGCGGGCGACCGGGAACTACTGGCGCTGGACGAGGCGCTGGAAGAACTGGCGCGGCTGAATACGCGGCAGGCCATGATGGTGGAGGCGCGGTTCTTCGGCGGGCTGGATATGGCGGAGACGGCGGCTCTGCTGGAGATTTCCGAAGCTACGGTGCTGCGCGACTGGCGGGCGGCGAAGGCGTGGCTGGCGCAGCAGGTTCGGGAGCAACATGGATAGCGCGCGCTGGGAGCGAATCCAAACGGTGTTTCATGAGGCGGCGGAGCATCCCGCGGAGGAGCGGGTGGCGTTTCTGGCCACCGCTTGTGGGGGCGACGAATTGTTGGCGGCGGAAGTGCTGGCGATGCTAGACGAAGACGCGCGCGGGGCTTCGCTGCTGGATCACGAAGTGGGGGAAATTGCGGGGCGCATCGCGGGCGGGGAAGGCGTGCCGGCGGCGCTGCGGCAGATTGGGGCGTACCGGGTCCTCAAGATGCTGGGCGAAGGCGGGATGGGCGTGGTGTACCTGGCGCAACGCGAAGACCTGGGGAGTCTGGCGGCGATTAAGATTTTGCGCGATGCGTGGATGTCGCCGGCGCGGCGGGCGCGGTTTGAGAGTGAACGGCGCACGCTGGCGCAGTTGAATCATCCGTCGATTGCGCGGCTGTACGATGCGGATACTTTGCGGGACGGGACTCCGTTCTTCGTGATGGAGTATGTGGAGGGCGTTCCTATCACGGACTATTGCCGGGCACACGCGTGCAGTATTCGCGAGAAGCTGCGGCTGTTTCGTGCGGTGTGCGAGGCGGTCCACTATGCGCACCGGCATGCGATTATTCATCGCGATTTGAAACCGTCGAACATATTGGTCAAGCCGGATGGCAGCGTGCGGCTGGTGGATTTTGGGATCGCCAAGCAGATGGATCAGACGGGCGGTCCGATGAACGTGGAGCATACGCGGACGGGGCTGCGCATGATGACGCCGGCGTATGCGGCTCCGGAGCAGATTCGCGGACATGGAGTCGGGATTCACACTGACGTTTATTCGCTGGGCGTTATTCTTTATGAGCTGCTGGCGGGGCGGCTACCGTTCGATCCCGCGGAATTGACTGCGAGCGAGATGGAGACGCTGATTGTGGCGGGCGAGGCGCAGAAGCCGGCGGCGGGAGCGGATCTGGATGTGTTGTGTTTGACGGCGATGCACCGGGATGCGGAGCGGCGCTATGGATCGGTGGAGGCGCTGATCCGGGATGTGGATCATTATTTAGAGGGCGAACCGCTGGACGCGCGGCCGGATGCGGTGGGTTACCGGTTAGGCAAGTTCGTGGCGCGGAACCGGAGTGTAGTGCTGGCGGCGGCGGCGGCGTTGGTGCTGGTGGCGGCGTTGGTGATTGTGTTCACGGTGCGGCTGGCAAGTGCGCGCAATGCGGCGCTGGCGCAGACGGCTCGCACGCAGCGCATTCAACGGTTCATGCTGAATTTGTTCGATGGCGGCGATAAGGCGGCGGGGCCGGCGCAGGATCTACGAGTGGTTACGCTGATCGACCATGGCGTGCAAGAGGCACGATCGCTGAACGCGGAGCCCGCGGTGCAGGCCGATTTATACGAGACGCTGGGCGGGCTTTACGAGAAGCTGGGGAAATTCGAGCAGGCGGATGCGCTGTTGCGGTCGGCGCTGGATCGTCGCACCGCGTTGTTTGGGGCGAATGCCGCGGGTGTTGCGGAAAGCACGGTGGAGCTGGGGTTGCTGCGCGTGGATCAGGCGAAGTTGGAGGAGGCTGAGCGATTGGTTCGCGAGGGGCTCGACAAGGCGAAGAGATTGCGTCCGCCAGATGATGCAGCGGTGGCCAAAGCGACGGTAGCGTTGGGCGAGGTGCTGGAGGCGCGCGGCGCATATGCGCTGGCGATCACGGTACTGGAGGAAGCTGTCAAGCTGCAATCCGCGCAGGGGGCGGCGACGCCGGAGCTGGCGGCCAGCATCGTTGAGCTGGCGAACAATCATTATTATGCGGGTCACTATGACGTTTCGGACTCTCTAAATCAGCGCGCCTTGGCGATGCACCGGCAGTTGAATGGCGAGCGGCATCCGCTGGTGGCGGAGGATCTGATCAATCTGGGAGCGGCTCAGTACGATCGCGGCCATTATGGCGAGGCTGAGCGATTTGACCGGCAGGCGTTGGACATCACTGAAGGTTTTTATGGAAGCGATCATCCGGAGACTGCGGCGAAGCTGACGCTGCTGGCGCGGGCGCTGATCAAACAAGACCGCGATGAGCAGGCCGTGCCGCTGCTGGAGCGGGCGCTCGCGATTCGCGAGAGGGTTTACGGCGCGGTGCATCCGCAGGTGGCTTCGACGGTGAATGAACTAGGGACGATGGCGCTGAAGCGCGGGAAGCTTGATGAGGCTGAAACGGATTTCCGGCGCATGATCGACATTTATAAAGCTGTCTATCACGACCAGCATTACTTGATTGGGATCGCGGTGTCGAATTTGGCGAGCGTGGAGATGGAGCGAAAACAGTTCGCGCGGGCGGAGCAGTTGTACCGGGAGGCGGTGCGGCGGTTCACGGAGACGCAGTCGGCCGAACATTTGAATACGGGGATCGCGAAGATCAAGTTAGGGCGGGCACTGGTGCGGCAACTGCGTTATCAGGAAGCGGAGGGCGAGACGCTGGCGGGGTATCGCATCTTGAGCAAGCAGGCGAGTCCGTCGGTGAGTTGGTTGAAGAACGCGCGCAAGGACCTGGCGTCGATTTATGAGGCGCTGCATCAACCGGAGAAGGTGAAACAATTTCAGACGGAGATCGCGGCGCAGCCGGCGCTCGCGGCGGCGCGATAGGGAAGCGGCCGGGTCATGTTAAAATGACGAGGAATAGACCTGCCTGAGCTTTTCCCCGGTCGTCTAATGGTAGGACAGCGGCCTTTGGAGCCGTGAATCGTGGTTCGAATCCATGCCGGGGAGCCACTACACTTCTGTCCCAACCCCGACCGTTCATTTTGTTGACAGCAGGACCCGATCGCTCATTGGCTCGTATCCGCCACATTCCGCAGGTTCTCTCTCCTCGCGCGTTCTCTCTAGTTTGAAGAGAGGTTCCGCGGGAGTGCAAGCC
>Ga0070667_100005494_pt1 | contig 10584 bp, 10 predicted proteins | sample KBSS33metaG_FD_64659 | JGI IMG/M metagenome (GOLD analysis project Ga0070667, IMG submission 64659) | Switchgrass rhizosphere microbial communities from Kellogg Biological Station, Michigan, USA - KBS S3-3 metaG | ecosystem: Host-associated > Plants > Roots > Rhizosphere > Soil ...
GTCGACGCCATGGATGCCGCCAGCTACTTCGCGCTCTTCGCGCAGTTGATGAAGACCAATCCGCCGGCCGCGGCCGACGCCCCCATGGTGGCCAAGCTGGCGAAGCTCGGCATCGTGCCGGGCCAGGACTTCGACGCGTCGAAGCTCGACGCATCGGTGCAGAAGGGATTGTCGAAGGCGCCCAAGACAGCGCAGGCCAGGATCATGGGCTGGATGAAGAAGGGCTTGATCGCCGGCGACCTGAAGCTCAAGAACGGCTGGACGTTCACCACCAAGACGGGCCTCTACGGAACCAACTACATCCAACGGGCCCTGGTCACCGCGATCGGCCTCGGCGCCAACCGGCCCCAGGACGCGGTGTATCCCACCTCCACCGGGCCCGACATCCTCCAGAAGTACCACGGCTCGAAGAAATACGTCATGCGTTTCCCGAAGGGCCAGCTGCCTCCGGTCAACGGCTTCTGGTCATTGACGATGTACGACACCGACTACTTCTTCGTGCCGAACCCGATCAACCGCTACACCGTCAGCCAGCGCAACGCGCTCAAGGCCAATGCCGACGGGTCGATGGACATCTACATCCAGAACGAGTCGCCCGGCGCCGACAAGGAAGGCAACTGGCTGCCCGCGCCGAAGGAAGGCTTCATCCTCATGATGCGGCTCTATTGGCCGAAGGACAGGCCGCCCAGCCTGCTGGACGGCAGCTGGACCATTCCGCGCGTGAAGGTGGTCTGACCCATGTGGCGCTCGCGATGGCGCGCGACGATCCTGCGCAAGGACCCGGGAGATCTGCCATGAAGCACTTCGCATCGACCCTGCTCGGACTTGCCGCCGTGCTGACCGGCCTGCCGGCCGCGGCGCAGACCAGCCTGGCAGCAGGCAACGAGTGGCAGTTCGAGTTCATCCCCTACCTCTGGCTGGCCGGCATCCGCTCGGACCTGAAGCTCGGGCCGCTGCCCGGGAGCACCGTGTCCGTGAGTTCCAGCAGCGTGCTCCAGGCGCTGGACTTCGGCGCCATGGGCACGCTCGAAGCGCGCAAGGGCGCCTGGGGCGGCCTGCTGGACGTGCAGTACGTCAAGCTCGGCGTCGGCAACCAGCTGGCCGGCGGGCTGCTGGGCGGCTACAACGTCAAGTTCGAGCAGACCATCGCGACGCTGGCCGGCTTCTATCGGGTGCTGGAGAGCCCGGTGGCCGTCGATGTGCTGGGCGGCGTGCGCTATGTCGACGCCAAGACCCAGGTCGACATCGCGCCCAGCCTGCGCGGGCTCGGCCGGCAGATCGAAGAGTCGGCCGGCGCGGCCGACGGCATCCTCGGCGTGCGCACCATCGTGCCGCTCGGCGACAAGTGGTCGCTGCTCGGTTACCTGGACGTCGGCGACGGCGGCTCGACGTCCAGCTGGCAGGCCATCGCCGGTGCCAGCTACCAGTACTCGCCCACCACCTCGCTGAAGTTCGGCTATCGCTACCTGAGCTACAAGCGCGACAATGGACTGCTCGACAAGGTGGCGATGGGCGGTCTCTACTTCGGTGCCGGATTCAGGTTCTGACCTGGCCAGGACTGCCTCAGCCGGCCGGCTCGAGCGGCAGCACCATGTAGAAGGTGGCGCCGCGGCCCTCGTTGCGCGCCACCGAGAGGCTGCCGCCGTGGGCTTCCAGGATCGAGCGGCACATCGCCAAGCCCATGCCGAGGCCCTTGGCCTTGGTGGTGTAGAAGTGATCGAACACCTTGTCGATGTGCTCCTCGTCGATCCCCGGGCCGGCATCGCGGACCGCCACCCGCACCCGTCGCCCGTCGCTCGGCGCGACCGAGACGTGCAGGGCGCGCGACCCGCGGGGCTGTCCGGTCATGGCCTCGTTGGCGTTCATCGCCAGGTTCAGCACCACTTGCTGGAGCTGGCCCTTGTCGCCGAGCACGACGCAACCGGGTGCCATCGATTGCGTCACATCGACGCCGCGCTCCAGGAAGTCGCTGCGCATCAATTCGACCACTTCCTGCACGCAGGCGCCGACGTCGACCCGGTCGCGCTCGGTTTCCTGCCGCCGCAGCATGGTGCGCAAGCCATTGATGACCGCGCTGGCGCGCTTGTCGTCGCGCACCACGTCCTGCAGGATCTCGCGCAGGTCGGCAAGGTCCGGCGGGTCCTGGGCCAGGAAGCGCAAGCCGGCCTGCGCGTTGCTCAGGATCGCCGTCAATGGCTGCGAGAGTTCATGCGCCAGCGAAGCCGCCAGCACGGCGGTGCGCGCCACCCGGTCGGCATGCCATACCTGCCGGCGCAGGAGGTACATCTCGCGCTCGTTCTGCCGCAGGTCGGTGATGTCGGTGAGGACGCCGCACATCGCGTCGGCCCTGCCGTCGCGGTTGAGCAGCGGAAACTTGAGCGAGGCGAAGATGCGGGGCTCGCCCCGGGCGTTGCTGCCGATTCGCTCCTCGTTGCGCAAGGCCTCGCGCTGGTGGAGCACGCGCAGGTCGCTGGCGCGCGCCGCCTCGGCCTGCGCGCTCGCGAACAGGTCGAAATCGGTCTTGCCGATCGCCGATCCGCTCCCCAGGCCGAACAGCGCTTCGTAGACGCGGTTGGTCATCAGGTAGCGGCCGTCCTGGAGCTTGACGTAGACCGCAGCCGGCATGTGGTCCAGGATGCCGCGCACCCGGTCGCGGCTCTGGCGCCGCTCGCGCGCGAGTTCGAAGTCGAGCAGCACGATCATGCCGATGAAGCTGAACTCGGCCACGTGCATCCCGGGCAGCCGTTCGAGATTCACCAGATGGTTGTACGTCAGCCCGAGGATCAGGAGCGCGAGGCAGGCGGCCAGGGTCAGGCTGCCGCGCCGATGGCCGCCGATGCGGTATTGGCGCCATGCGGCACAGGTGCACCAGCCGAAGATGGCGTAGAAGCCCGCCACGCCGACCACGAACCACGGGGTCGGGTGCAGGACTCGCAGGTCGGTCACCCGTTCGCCCCAGGGCAGGGTGATCCGGGTGGCGCCCGGCAGTTCGGCAAAGGCCAGGCCCCAGGGCAGCGCCAGGTTGGCCGCGAAGAGGAGCGCACAGAAGAGGCTCATCGCCGCCTGCTGGCGGCGGCGCCGGATGTCGAGGTAGGCGCCGACGAACCAGGGGAGCACGCCCGCGAACACGATGCTGGCGGCGATTTCCAGCCGCCGCATGGCGACCAGTGCCGCCGGCTTTTCGGCACCGTAGGCGGCCGCCTTGGCGCCCACGTAGACCGTGATCGTGACGCAGAGGACGGCGAACAGGAGATGGGTGCGATGCACCGGCCGCTGCAGGCCGATGATGCCGTTGTGCAATGCCGCATAAGCGATGACCCCCGCCAGGGCGCACAGGGTCAGGACCAGGATTCCACTCATTGCCCCGAGCTTAGCCGGCGCCGGCAGAGACTGCGCAGCCGAGCGAATGCGCCACAGGCCTTCACGCGTGTTGCACCGGTTGGGCGGACGGCAAATAATGCGGCCCGAGAAGGACCCGCCGCATGAATCCAGCCAATCCCATCGTGTTCGTCGTCGACGACGACCCCGCGGTCCGCACCAGCATGGAGCGGCTGATTCGCTCGGTCGGGTGGAAGGCCGAGACCTTCCCGTCGGCCGATGCGTTTCTCGAACGCCTGCCCTCGGCCGGCACCTGTTGCCTGCTGCTCGATGTCCACATGCCCGGCACCAGCGGCACCGGCCTGCAGGACATGATGTGCGCGCAGGATGCGGATCTCCCGGTCGTCTTCCTGACCGGGCAAGCCGATGTCCCGACCTGCGCCGCATCGATGAAGAAGGGCGCGGTCGACTTCCTGCTCAAGCCGGTCGACGACGAACTGCTGCTCGACGCCTTGCGCCGTGGGCTCGAGCGCCATGCGGCGCAATGCGAGCACGCGGCGCGGCGCGACGGCGTGCAGTCCCGCGTCGACAGCCTGTCGCCGCGCGAGCGCCAGGTGATGGACGGCGTGCTCTGCGGGCGCCTCAACAAGCAGATCGCCGGCGACATGCAGATTTCCGAGAAGACCGTCAAGGTGCACCGCGCCCGGGTCATGGAAAAGATGGGCGTGCGCTCGGTCGCCGAGCTGGTGAGCCTGTGCGGCGCCGACATCGTCGCCCGTGCATCGGCGGCGCAGCACGGCGAGGCCGCGCCAGCGGGCTGAGCGTCAGCGTGGGGGCGCCGCCGCGGGTGCGGCACCGCCGCTTCCGGTCACCCAGTCGATGGCGTCCAGCAGCGCCTGGTCGTCGACCGGCTTGCGAAGAAAGAACCGGGCGCCGAGGGCGCGTGCGAGGCGGCGCGTCTCGTCGTCGTCGCGCGCCGACAGCGCGATCATGGGGATGCCGACCGCGGCCTGCGCGAGGCGCGCCTGCACCTGGAGGCCGTCGAGGCACGGCATCGAGATGTCCAGCACCACGCAGCCGGCGGCGCCCTGGAGCGCATGCGCCAGGAACGCCTCGCCGCCATCGAAGGTGATCGTGCGAAGGCCGGCCGAACGCATCAGGCGCGCCAGCCCGCTTCGAACCGACGCATCGTCGTCGACCACATACACCACCAGGTCGGCTTCGGCTTTCACCATGGCGACGGAGTCCTTCACTGTAGCCGCATACGGTGCGCCCGCTGCCGGCCGAGCGGTATTGGACCTTGGTCCCATGCCGCCCTGTCGCCCCAGGCGCCTTCAAGGCCCTGCCGACTCCATCTGTCCGAACAGATTCCGCCGCCCGAGCTGCGCCGGGCTGCGGACGCCGATCAGCGCCATGTTGCGCATGATCTCCGACGCCAGGATGCCGATCGCGTGCGCGACGCCGGGCTGCCCCGCCACCGCGCCCGCGTAGTTGAAGGGCCGGCCGACGAAGACGAACTTCGCGCCCAGCGCCAGCGCCAGCAGCACGTCGTTGCCGCGCCGGAAGCCGCTGTCGATCAGCACGGGATAGTCGCTGCCCAGCGCCTCGACGACCGCGGGCAGCACCTGCAGCGGCGACACCGCGCCATCGAGCTGGCGGCCGCCATGGTTCGACAGGATGATGCCGTCGGCGCCGTGCGCGCGCGCCTGCAGCGCATCGCTGGTCGCGAGGATGCCCTTGACCACCAGCCGACCCTGCCAGCGCCGGCGGATCAGTGCGAGGTGCGCCCAGCTCAGGTGGTCGCGGGCGCCGAAGTCGCGCAGCACGCGCGCCGACAGGATCGGCGCGCCGCGCGTGGACTGCGAGTTCTCGAAATGCGGCATGCCATGCAGCAGCAGCGTGCGCAGCGCCGTCCCGCACAGCCAGCCCGGGTGCGTGAGGCCGTCCAGCGCCAGCCGCAGGCTCGGCCGCAGCGGCGTGGAGAAGCGGGCACGGAGGTTGTTCTCGCGGTTGCCCGACACCGGCGTGTCGACCGTGACCACCAGCGTGCCGAAGCCCGCCTGCTCGACCCGCTCCAGCAGCTTGAGGATGCGCTCCGGCTCGCCGGGCACATAGGCCTGAAACCAGGCGGCCGGGTTGGCACGTGCGACCTCCTCCATCGGGATCAGGGAGGTGCCGCTGAGGATCATCGGCACGTCGGCCGCCGCCGCGGCCCGCGCCTGCACCAGGTCGCCGCGGTAGGCCGACAGCGCGCTGATGCCCATCGGCGCGATGCCGAACGGCGCCGCGTAGGTCCGCTCGAACAGGCGCGTGGCGAGCGTGCGGCCGGAGGTATCGGTCAGGATGCGGGGCACCCACGCGAAGCCCTCGAAGGCACTGCGGTTCGCTCGCAGCGAGCGATTCGATTCGCAGCCGCCGCTCACGTAGGCGAAGATCGGCGCGGGCAGGAAGCGCCGTGCGGCGGCCTCGAAATCGTCCAGCGACAGCACGCGGCGCAGCCGGCGCGGCAGCTTGGGTGCGCCGCTGCCGGCGGGCGCCGATGAACTCGGCGCCGCGACGCTGTCCAGGCCGGGTGATGTCGCGGTCATGGCGGCACTCACACCGGCAGGCCCTTGGCGCGCAGCGTGGCGTCGAAGCGCTCCGGGTCGGACTTGCCGGCCTGGTTGTCGGCGCGGATCTTCGCTTCCTTCACCAGATGCGCGCGGCTGCGCGCCAGGATGTCGGCGCACTCGGCCGCGGGAATCGCGATAACGCCATCGGCATCGCCGACGACCAGGTCGCCGGGCAGCACCGCCAGGCCGGCGCAGGAGACCGGCACGTTGATCTCGCCGGGGCCGTCCTTGCTCGGACCGCGATGCGTGTGGCCGCGCGCGAAGACCGGCATGCCCTCCTGCGCCCATTCGCACAGGTCGCGCACGGCGCCGTCGATCACCAGGCCGCCGAGCCGCTTGAAGAGGCAGGTGATGCGGATCAGCCCGCCGACCAGCGCCTGCGACAGGTCGCCGCCGCCGTCGATCACCAGCACGTCGCCGGGCTGCACCATCATCAGCGCCTTGTGGATCATCAGGTTGTCGCCGGGCCGCACCCGCACCGTGACGGCCGGGCCGCACAGCACGGTGTCGAGCCGGGCGTGGTACTGGCGCAGGCCGATGGTGCCGACGTTGCGGCTCATCGCGTCGCCGATCGCCGCGACCGGAATGTCGCGGAAGGCCGCCACCAGATCGGCGGCAGGGCCCTCGGCGCGGGGGTGGATGCGGTAGCCGGCGGGCCACTGGACGGCGGGTTCGTTGCTCATGGAATCTCCGAAGACGTGAGACGTGGGGTTCAGGCAAAGACCTGGGGATTGACGCAGGCGGCAGGATCGACCGGCTTGCCCTGCAGCCAGCCGAGCACGTTGCGCGCGGCGCCGCTGGCCATGCCCGCCAGCGCGGCCGGCGTGGAGCCGCCGACATGCGGCGTCAGCACGACGTTGGGCAGCGCGGCCAGCGGGCTCCCGGCGGGCAGCGGCTCGGCGGCCATGGTGTCGAGGCCGGCCGCATGCAGTTGTCCGCTTTGCAGCGCGGCGATCAGCGCCGGCTCGTCGATCACCTCGCCGCGCGCGGTGTTGACGAGGATGGCACCGCGCCGCATCGCGGCGAACTGGGTCGCGCCCAGCATGTCGCGCGTGTGCCTGTTGAGCGGCACGTGCAGGCTGAGCACGTCGATCAGCGGCAGCATCGCGGCCAGCGACGGCATCAGGCGCACGCCGGCGACCGGGCTGCTGCCGTCGGCCAGCGCCGGGTCGAAGGCCACCACCTCCATGCCGAGCGCCAGGCACACGGTCGCGACCCGCTGGCCGATCTGGCCGAAGCCGACCAGTCCGAGCGTCTTGCCGTGCAGCTGGACGCCGTCCTGCGCGCGCGACCAGCGGCCGGCGTGCAGCTCGGCGTCCATCCAGCCGATGCGGCGCGCCGCCGCGAACATCAGGCCCAGGGTCATCTCGGCCACCGACTGCGCATTGGCGCCCGGCGTCACGTACACCGGGATGCCGCGCACCGTGGCGGCCTCGACCTCGATGTTGCTGACGCCGACCCCATGCTTGGAGATCACCTTGAGCGTCGGGCAGGCGGCGATCGCGCGGGCCGAGAGCCGCACCGTGCGCGAGATGACCGCATCGACCGGCTCCGTCTCCATGATGCGTTCGACTTCTTCGGCGCTGTCGGGGTCGGCCAGGTAGATGACGCGGGCGCCGGCCTGCGCCAGCAGTTCGGCGCCGGCCGGCGCCAGCTTGGGTGCCGTGACCAGGATGGTGAAGTTCATGTCAGTGCCTCTGGCAGCGACTCGGGGCGCCGCAGGCGCTTCGGGGGGTGTTTCATCTAATCCAGCTTGATGTTGGCTTCGCGGATCAGCGCGCCCCATTTCTGGTGCTCGCTGCGGATGTAGTCGGCGAACTGCTTGGGCGTGCCTTCGGCCGCGGCCGTGCTGCCTTCGAGGGCCAGCTTCTCGATCACGTCCGGGCGCTGGAGGATCTTCTGCACCTCGGCGTTGATGCGCTCGACCACCGCTGGCGGCGTGCCGGCCGGGGCGACCAGGCCGGTCCAGGTGATCGCGTCGAAGCCCGGATAGCCCAGCTCGGCGACCGTCGGCACCGCCGCCAGCTGCGGCACGCTCTTCAGGCGCTGCGGCGAGCTGATGGCCAGTGCCCGCACCTTGCCGCCCGCCAGCTGCGGGATCGCCACCGGCGTGTTGGCGAAGTTCAGCTCCACCTGGTTGCCGAGCAGGTCGGTCATGGCCGGCCCGGCGCCCTTGTACGGCACGTTCAGGATCCGGATGCCGGCCCGCCGTTCGAGCATCTCGCCGGCCAGGTGGCCCACGGTGCCGTTGCCGGCCAGGCCGATGCGCAGCGACTCCGGCTTGGCCTTCGACGCGGCCACCACGTCGGCCAGGGTCTTGTACGGCGACGACGCATTCACCAGCAGCACCACCGGTTGCGACGCGACCGCCGCGATCGGCGCGAAGTCCTTCAGCGGGTCGAAGGGCATCTTGGCGTAGAGCGCCGGGTTGATCGCCAGGTTGGCGGTCTGGCCGAGGCCGAGCGTGTAGCCGTCGGGTGCCGACTTGGCGACGGCGTCGAGCCCGATGTTGCCGCCGGCGCCGGGCTTGTTGTCGATCACGATCACCCAGCCGGCCTGGGTGGTGAGCTTCTCGGCCACCAGGCGGGCCACGAAATCGGTGCCGCCGCCGGGCGGGAAAGGCACCACCAGCTTGATCGGCTTGGCGGGCCAGGCGGTCTGGGCGAAGCTGCTGCAGGCGAGCAGCGCGAGGGCGGCGGCTGCCAGCAAACGGGGTCGACGGGTCATGGGTGTCTCCTGTGGGTGGACGCATTCTCGAAATTCGCATTCATTCCGTCCATTCGATAATGTTCATCTACCGATTCTTCGGAGTTATGAATGGACATCCACCTTCGGGACTTGAAGTACTTCGAGACCGTGGCCGACCTGGGCCATGTCGGCCAGGCCGCCGACAAGCTGGGCCGCACCCAGCCGGCCCTGACCAAGGCCGTGCAGCGGCTGGAGCAGGCCTTCGGTGCCGCCCTGTTCGAGCGCCAGGGCCGCGGCATCCGGCTCACGCCGGTCGGCGAGGTGCTGCTGGCGCGCGCCCGGGTGCTGCGCGGCGCCACCGAAGAGGCGCTGCGCGAGGTCGGCGATTTCGCCAAGGGCAACGCCGGCCACGTGCGCATCGGCAGCGGGCCGATCGCGGCCGATCACGTGCTGCCCGAGATCTGCAGCCTGCTGCTGGCCGAGGCCAGCGAAACCACCATCGACATCACGATCGCCCCGAGCATCGCGTTGCGCGAGCGGCTGCGCGAAGGCGGCATCGACCTGCTCATCGGCCTGATGCCCGAGCAAGACGACGACTTCGTGACGCACTCGATCGTGGAGGACGTGGTAGTGGTCGCGACCAGCCCGGACCACCCGGTGTTCGACCTGCCGCGGATCACGATGGAGTCGCTGCTCGCCTGGCGCTGGGTGCTGCCGGTGGACAGCATCGTGAGCCGGCAGTGGCTCGACGCGGCCTTCCGATCGCGCGGCCTGCCGACCCCGAAGGCGCAGATCGATGCCAACTCGATTCCGCTGCTGCCGCGGCTGATCGCCCGCACCCACCTGCTGAGCTTCCTGTCGCGCCACACGCTGAACGCCAGCGGGGCCGCCAATGCGCTGCGGGAGGTGCCGTTGAAGGAGACGACGCTGCGGCGCCACCTCGGGGTCACCTATCGCAAGGAGGGCTACCTGTCGCCTGCGGCCCAGCGACTGGTGGCGCTGCTGCGCTCGCGCGGCAAACGGCTCTTCACGTCGGCGCTCGGCGCCGGCTGATCAGCCTTCGATGGCGCGCGCGGAGCGCCGCAGCTGCTGCGCCATCATGCGCTGCATCCGCGTCTGCGGCGTGCGGTGCAGCAGCAGGTCGATGGCCCAGCCGGCCGCCACCACGACCGCCAGTGCGCCAAGGGTGAGAATCGCTGAGTCCATGGTCTGCTCCCGTTTCGACAATGGAGCGACTTTGCGCCTCCGGCCACCGGCTGTGAACCCTCCAAATGGACTGGGTTGTTTTGTGATCTAGGTCCTTTTTTCCCGCTGCGGCTGTGCTAGCAGCTGCCCTCGCCAAGCCTATGGCGCGGCGTCCAGCGCATGCCCTGCGGACTCGAAATCCCCGGCGTCGTGGCGCTCGGCCAGCTGGCTGTCCAGGTCGCCCCAGACCCGGTTCACCCTGCGTCCGCGCTGCACCGCGGGCCGCTCGGCGATCCGGTCGGTCCAGCGCTGGAGATGGGTGTAGCTCTCGACCTGCAGGAACTCGCCGGCGCCGTAGACCAGGCCCTTGGCGAGCGCGCCGTACCAGGGCCAGACCGCCATGTCGGCGATCGTGTACTGGTCGCCGGCCAGGTAGGGGGCTTCGGCCAGCCGCCGGTCGAGCACGTCGAGCTGGCGCTTGACCTCCATCGCGTAGCGGTCGATCGCGTACTCGATCTTGGTCGGCGCGTAGGCGTAGAAGTGGCCGAAGCCGCCGCCCAGGTAGGGGGCGCTGCCCATCTGCCAGAACAGCCAGGACAGGCAGGCGGCCCGATCCGCCGGCACGGTCGGCAGGAAGGCGCCGAACTTCTCGGCCAGGTACAACAGGATGGCGCCCGATTCGAACACCCGCACCGGCGTCGGCGCGCTGCGGTCCATCAGGGCGGGGATCTTCGAGTTCGGGTTGAGCGCCACGAAGCCGCTGCCGAACTGGTCGCCCTCG
>Ga0070667_100005495_pt1 | contig 10582 bp, 9 predicted proteins | sample KBSS33metaG_FD_64659 | JGI IMG/M metagenome (GOLD analysis project Ga0070667, IMG submission 64659) | Switchgrass rhizosphere microbial communities from Kellogg Biological Station, Michigan, USA - KBS S3-3 metaG | ecosystem: Host-associated > Plants > Roots > Rhizosphere > Soil ...
AGTTGGTTGAAGACGACGGCCGCGATATGCACGGCGATGAGCGCCACCAAGATGATGGCCGAGGCCCGGTGGATCTCGCCGACCTGGACGCCCTGTTCGTTGGTGAGCTGGACTAGGGTCGGGACGGGCACGACCCCGAGCAGCGCCACCTTGTCGCCGCGGCCCCAGGCCTGCAACAGGCCGAGCAGCGGCTGCAGCACGAGCAGCGCGCCGAGCGCGGCGTGGACGAAACTTGCCGTGCGCGCCTGCCACTTCGGCCCGACGTCGGCCGGCCGGCGCCCGCGGCCAAGCAACAGCGCCAGGCGCGCCACGGCCAGAAACAACAGCAGCAATCCGAACTGGCGGTGGGCCGCCAGCACCCACTCGCCGTATTCCAGCGACTGCAGGCTGTGAAGCACGAGGCCCAGGCTGATCTGGCCGGCGATCAACAGGGTGATCGCCCAGTGGATCAGGCGGATCGCCCTGGGATAGCGGGCCGGCGCGGCGCCGCCCACGGGCTCGGCCGCGATGCTCACTTCACCACCACGCTCAGCTTCATCTTCGGATGGATGCCGCAGGTGACCTGATAGACGCCGGGCTGCATGAAGGGCGCCTTGAAGACCTGGCCGGGCTGCTGAAGCCCGCCGTTCACCATGCCTCCCCTGCCGGTGATGGTGATGTTGTGCGCGGTCACGTCGCTGTTAGTGAAGCGCACGAAGCCGCCCTTCGGCACGGTCAGGCTTGTGACGCTGAAGGCGATGCCCTTCTGGTCGACGGTCACGACGGCGGCGGCGAAGGCCGCTCCGCAGGCGCAGGCCGTCAGGGCGGCGGCGATTATCAGTCTCTTGGTCATCGGAGCCATCATCCGGTGGGACGTTTCGTCGGGGCGGCCGGCGGGTCGTCGCTGCTCAAGGTGCGCATGAAGTCCACCAGGTCGGCGCGCTCCTCGCGCGTCAGCCCGAGCAGTTTCATCTGCACCGCCAGCGAGGGACGCCTCACGAACTCATGGTCGTAGTGGTCAACCACCGCCTCGAGGGTCGCCAGGGAGCCATCGTGCATGTAGGGCGCGCGTTCGGCGACATTGCGCAGAGAGGGGGTCTTGAAGGCGTGATCGAGGATCGGCAGGCCCGGCACGATCTTGCCGCGGCCCGGATCGGCGTCGGCCAGGCCGATGTCGCGGAAGCCGTCGTCGGTGAAACGCCAGCTCGAGTGGCATTGGGCGCAGCTCGCCTTGCCCGTGAAGAGGACGAAGCCGCGCTGGGCGGCCGGCGAGATCGCCGTCGGGTCGCCGGCGAGCCAGCGGTCGAAGGGCGCCTGGCCGGAGACCACCGTCCGCTCGAAGGCGGCGAGCGCCTTGGCGATGGTGTCGACATCGATCGGCTGGCCGGGGAAGGCCGCCTTGAAGCTTCGCACATAGGCGGGGTCGGCGCGCACCTGGGCCTGAAGCCGGGCCGGGGCCATGTTCATCTCGGCCGCACCGGAGAGCGGGCCCTTGGCCTGTTCCTCCAGGGTGGCGGCCCGTCCATCCCAGAACAGCGGCTCGGTCCAGGCGATATCGAGGACCGAGGGGGTGCGGCGGGGAAGCCGGGCGCCCATGTGGCCGATCCCGGTCGGCAGCCCGTCCTGCCAGGACAGGGACGGGTTATGGCAGGCGGCGCAGGAAAGCTGACCAGAGGCCGACAGCCGGCGATCGAAGAAGAGCGCGCGGCCGAGCGCCACCTTTTCGGGGGTTGTGGGGTTGTCCGCCGGCGAGGGGACAACATTCGGGCGGCGGAAAGCCTGGCGCTGCTCCGGCGTCGGCAGATTCAGGGCGTCGCCGGCCTGGGCCGAACCCAACAGAACCAGGAGCGACAGCGCCGAAAAGCCGGCAAGAAGGTGTCTGGGCAAGCGCGAACACTTCGGTTGAACCTTCCATCAGGATGACTCCCCGTGTATTCGCTTGTTTTAACGCCGGGCGCGGCAAAAGCGCACGGACGGCGGTCGAACGCTACCCCGCGAAGGCCGGCAGGACGTGGCGCACCGTGTTCCCGTAGGCGGCCTGCGGATCGCCCTTGAGCGGCGGCGGCAGCATCAGGACCAGGCGGTCGAGCCCGAGGCCGGCCAGGGCGCGCAGCCGGGCCACACATTCGTCCGCCGGGCCCGCGATCGCATGGCGGTCGATGAAGTCGTCGTCGATGGCGTCGGTCTGGGCGCCATGGCGGGCGTGGCGGGTCATGTCGTAGGCCTTGGCGACCCGTTCGACGGTGGCGCGCTCGGCCGCGGTCATCCGGGCCAGGGTCGCCGGGCTCTGGGCGGCGATCTGGGCGTGCATGGCCACGTCCGGGGCGGCCGGGCGGCGCGCCTTCGCACGGTCGTCCAGGCAGATCAGGCTGACGTAGGCCGTGAGGGGCAGGGGCCGGGCGCGGCCGGCGGCGTCCGCGGCGGCGCGGGCGGTGGCGATGGAGTCTGCGAGCGCGGCCGTGTCGGCGCCGACCGAGAAGGACAGGCGGTCGGCTTGGCGGGCGGCGACGGCGATGGCCTTGGCGCCGGTGGCGGCGACTTCGACGGGGGTCTTTGGCAGGGCGGGATCGAGCCATTGCAGGCGGGTCTCGTCCGGCGCGCGGCCGAGGCTTTCGCGGTCCAGCGGCTGCAGGCCGTCGCGGCGGGCGAGGAGCTCTTCCACCGGCGCGGCCCCGCCGGACAAGAAGGCCTGCAGCAGGCGAACGTAGTCCTCGAAGTCGCGCAGCGAAGCCGGCGCCGCGCCCAGGAAGGCGAGGGAGGAGTTGCCGCGACCGATGCCCAGCACCGCGCGGCCGCCGGAAGCTTCCTGCACCGAGGCGATGGCGCTGGCGGTGACCGCCGCGTGGCGGGTGACGGGGTTGGTGACGCCGATCCCGAGCCCGAGGCGGGCGGTGGAGGTCGCGGCCAGCGCCAGGTCCACATAGGGATCGGCGATCAGGCACTGGGAGTCGAACAGCATGACCCCGGCCCAGCCGTCGCCCTCCAGCCGCCGCGCCTGGGCGGCGACATCCTTCACCGGCCCCAGCGCGGTCTGAATCCAGAGTTCCGTCATATGTCGCCCCTCGCTTAGGCCTGGTGCACGAACTTGAGGGCCAGGTAGGCCTCCAGCCCCTCCTGGCCGCCCTCGGATCCATATCCGCTGTCGCCCACGCCGCCGAAGGGCGTCTCGGGCGCTGAGACCTGCCAATTGTTGACCGCGACGCACCCGACGGCGAGGGCGTCGCTCGCCGCCTGGATGCGTCGGGCCGAGGTCGAGTGCACGTAGCCGGCGAGGCCGAAGCGCAGCGCGTTCGCCACCTCCACCGCCTCCTCGAGGGTGGCGAAGGGACGCACGACCGCCAACGGCCCGAACGGCTCAACGGTCATGGCCATGGCGTCGTCGGGCAGGCCGGTCAACAGGGTGGGCTCGAAGAAGTACCCGGCGTTGTTCGGCCGCCTGCCGCCGGCCGTGACGCGACCGCCCCGCGCCTCGGCGTCAGCCACGAAGGCCTCCATCGCCTCGATGCGGCGCGGGTTGGCGCAGGGACCCATCTGGCTGGCGGGGTCGCGGCCGTCGCCGACCTTCAGCCCCCTGGCCGCCGCCGCGAACGCCTCGACGAAGCGGTCATGGACAGCCTCCTGCACCAGGAAGCGGGTGGGCGCCGTGCAGATCTGGCCGGCGTTGCGGTACTTGCTGGCGACAGCGCCGCGCGCGGTCGCCTCCACGTCCACGTCGTCGAACACCAGCACCGGGGCGTGGCCGCCCAGCTCCATAGTCAGCCGCTGAAGATTGTCGGCCGCGAGCCGGGCCAGGCGCCTGCCCACCGCCGTGGAGCCGGTGAAGGTCACCTTGCGGATTATCGGCGAACCCATCAGATGGCGGGAGATGGCGTCCGGATCGCCCGAGACCACCTGCAGGACGCCTTTCGGAACGCCGGCTTCCTCCAGGATGCGCGCCACCGCAAGCGGCGTGGCGGGCGTTTCCTCCGAAGGCTTGTAGATCACCGAACAGCCTGCGGCGATCGCGGCGCCCACCTTGCGCGACATGGTGATGGCTGGGACGTTCCAGGCGGCGAAGGCCGCCACGGGCCCTACCGGCTCGGACAGCACCATCATCCGCCGGCCGGGTTCGCGGGGCGGAATCAGCCGGCCATAGGCGCGTCGGGCCTCCTCGCCGAACCACTCGAACATGTCTGCGGCGACCGCCACGTCGTTGCGCGCCTCGGCCAGCGGCTTGCCCTGTTCGAGGGTGGTCAGCAGGGCGATCTCCTCGCTGCGCTCGCGCAGCAGGTCGGCGGCGCGCCCCAGGACGCGACGACGCTCGTAGGCGCTGACGCCCCGCCAGGACCGGAACGCACAATCCGCCGCCTGCAGGGCGCGGTCGAGGTCGGCGCCCGTGGCGTGCGGCACATGGCCCAGCACTTCGCCGGTGGCCGGGTTCATCACCGGCTGGGTCTCGCGCGCGCCGGCGTCGAGCCACTCGCCGTCAATGAGCATCTGCAGGTCGGGGTAGTCGGTCATTGCGCATTTCCGGTCGGCCGCCGCGTGACGGCTCGGGTCGCCTTCGCATGCCTGCCCGGCGGCCGGCCCGTCCAGCGCGATTTATCTGTTTTCCACGCCAGAGGCGTCGAGGATCGCCTTAGAACGTCGGCGCCGGACGTGGTCTGTTGGCGTGGGGCTAGCTGACCGGCCGAACGACGCGCACATTAGACGACGACTGAAGGAGATGCAGATGTCCGTTGAGAGCCCGGTGAAAGAGCCCGCCGTCGTTCCCGGCACGGGGCCGGGGAAGGTCCCCGCGCATGTGCCGCCCGAGCTGGTGCGGGAGCCCGGCTACGAGGGGCCCAACACCCTGGACGATCCTTTCGCCGTGACCGTCGGCGCCTTCGAGGAGCTGCCGCCGGTGTTCTATTGGCCGAGGCCCTCGCCCGGACGCTACGACGGGACCTGGGTGGTCACCCACTACGAGGACATCCGCGACGTCTACCAGAAGGACGAGCTCTACTCGACGTACAACGCCGCCAACTTCCAGGCGCTGGTCGGCGAGACGTTCCGGATGATCCCGCTGGCGGTGGACCCGCCCGAGCACGGCAAGTACCGGATCCTGCTCAACCCCTATTTCTCGCCGCGGGCGGTCACGGCCATGGAGCCGCAGATGCGCCAGGTGATCAACGAGCTGATCGACGCCTTCGCCGACAAGGGCGAATGCGACGCGGCCTACGACTTCGGACGGATCTATCCGGTGCGAGTGTTCCTCGACCTGATGGGCTTCCCGCAGGACATGCTCGAGGACTTCCTGGTCTGGGAATATTCGATCCTGCACAACTTCCGGAACCCCGAGAAGATCAAGTACGGGGTGAGCCACGCCCTGGCCTACCTGCGCAGCTTCATCGAGGAGGTGCGGGCTAAGCCGAACGACCGCCTCGCCAGCCACATCGTGCACGGCCAGGTGGACGGACGGCCCGTCACCGAGGACGAGATCATCGGGACGATCTTCTTCCTGTGGGTCGGCGGGCTGGACACCGTGGCTGCCACCACCTCGCTGATGTTCCGCAGGCTGGCGCTGCGGCCCGACCTGCAGCAACAGCTTCGCGACAAGCCCGAGCTGATCCCGGACGCCATCGAGGAGTTCCTGCGCGTGCAGCCGCTGGTCAACTCCAGCCGGCTGGTGAAACAGGACCACGACATCCGCGGCGTGCGGATCCGGGCCGGCGACTACATCATGTGCTACAACCTGGCCGGCAACTTCGACCCCGCCGAGTTCGAAAATCCGCGCGAGGTGCGCTTCGACCGGACGCCGAACCGCCACTTCACCCTGGCCGGCGGCCCGCACCGCTGCCTGGGCTCGCACGTGGCGCGCCGCGAGATGGCGATCGCTCTTGGGGAATTCCTGAAGCGCATTCCGCCGTTCAAGCTCAAGCCAGGCGCGGACCGCGCCGCCACGCCCGGCCTGGTCGCCGCGCCGAACGTGCCGGTCGTCTGGTCCTGATCAGGCACGGATCTTGGCCGCGCCCCAGTAGTTGAAGCCGGCGAACCGGGGCGTCGACGGCAGGTACATGGTCTCAAGCCGCTCCATCTCGAAGCCGGCAGCTTCGATCAGGGCGGGGATGTCGCGCGTCAGGTGGCAGCCGCCGAACACACGCTTCCACAGGGGCTCGATGCGGGCCTGAGTGCGCGCGACGGCGGCGTCCGGGGCGCGGCCGTGCTCGCAGAACAGCAGGCGGCCGCTGGGCTTCAGGACCCGCCGGGCCCCGGCCAGCGCCGCGGCGGGGTTGGGGATCGTGCACAGCGCGTAGGTGACGAGCACGGTGTCGACGGTCTTCGGCGGCAGGGACATGTCCTCCGCCTTCTCCGCCAGGATCTTCACGGGGACCCGCGCGCCCAGGGCGGCCTTGCGGGCGCGCGAGAGCATGGCCGGCTCCGGCTCCAGGGCCACCAGCTTGCTGACGCGCTCGGGGTCGTAGAAAGGAAGGTTACGGCCGGTGCCGAACCCCAGCTCCAGCACCACGCCGCTCGCCTGCGGCACGATCTTGCGGCGCTGATAGCGGATCGGCTTCACCCCGCACCCGCAGTCGATGAGCGGCGCCAGCACGAAACGTTCGTAGAGCCCCATGGTCCGTTTCCCCCTCCAGGCGGCGTTTCGACAGAGGTTGCGTCCGATTGCGCGCAAGCGCCAGGGTGACGGCGTCCAACGTCGAAGGGGAGGCCCATGAAGGAGCTGCGCGGCAAGACCGCTTTCGTGACCGGCGGGGCCAGCGGCATCGGCTACGCCCTGGCCGAGGCCTTCGGGCGCGAGGGCATGAACGTGATGATCGCCGACATCGAGCCGGGCCCGCTGGCCGAGGCGGTGGCCGCGCTGCAGGCGATGGGGCTGCGCGTCGAGGGCGTCGAGACCGACGTCACGCGGCGCGCCTCGGTGCGCGAGGCGGCGGCCCGCGCGGTCGATGCGTTCGGCAAGGTGCACGTCGTCTGCAACAACGCCGGCGTCGGCACCGGCGGGCGGCTGCACCAGATCCCCGAGCGCGATTGGCCCTGGGTGTTCGACGTCAACGTGATGGGCGTGGTGCACGGGGTCGAGACCTTCACGCCGCTGATGCGGGCGCACGGGGAGGGCGGGCACTTCGTCAACACCGCCTCCATCGCGGGCCTGCTGCCGTCGCCGGGCCTGGCGCCCTACAGCGGCTCGAAGGCCGCGGTGGTCGTGCTGAGCGAGGCGTGGGCCCAGCCGCTGGCGACGCGGAAGATCGGGATGTCGATCCTCTGCCCCGGCATGGTCGCCACGCGTTTCGCGGCAAGCCGGCGCAACCGCCAGGCGGCCTATGGCGGCGACAGCGAGACCAGTGGGCTGGAGACGCCCGAGATGGCGGTGGGATTCGAGGGCGGCCTCGCGCCGGCCCTGGTGGCGGCCCGCGTGGTGGAGGCCGTCAAGGACGACGAGCTCTTCGTCTTCACCCACCCCGAATACCGCGCGCTGTTGAAGACGCGGTTCGACGCGATCCTGGCGGCGTTCGACAGGACCGAAGCCAGCCCCAGCCTGGCCGCGCTCGCCCCGCGCGAGCCCCCGGCCTGGCGCCGGTAGGCCCGCGCAGGGATCGCCCTACATCCGCAGCGCCAGCCGCACTTCCACGGTATGGACGTTCGCCCGCTTGGCGATCAGCCCGCGGTAGCCGGCCGAGGCGGTAAGGTTCTCGCCCAGCCTGGCGTTGATCGAGGCTGCGAGGTGCGCGGCGCTCTTGCCGCTGGTCAGCACGGGGGTGTCGAACGGCGTCGGCGAGCCGATGAAGGCGGTGGCGATGCCGTCGTCGTCGTCATCGATCCGGTAGCGCCAGCCGGCCTGCAGGCGGGCCGTCGCCGCGCCCGCCTCGCCGCCCATGGGGATGACCAGGGCGGCGCCGGCTTCAACGGCCGCGGTCTGGTCCTTGTGCTTGGGCACGACCAGTCCCGCCGCGCCGGCCCCGGTCTCGGTGTAGGCCTCGACGCTGGCGTGCTGGATGTCGACCAGCCCATAGGGCGCCACCGTCATGGCGTCGCTGAAGGCCATCGGGGCGGAGACCTTGGCGCCCAGCGACCACACCTTGCCGTCGTGGGACGACGTGGCCACGCGCCCGACGGCGCCCAGGTTGCGGGTGGTGTCGAAGCTCGACCAGCCGTAGCCGCCGACGGCGGTGAAGACGAAGCTGTCGCCGCCGGTCGAGAAGTAGCCCTGCACGGCGGTGGTCGCCGAGTCGGTCTTGCCGGCCCCGTTGCGGAACTTGTCCTTGCCCTTGGCGTAGCCCACGGCGAGCCCGACCCGCGAGCCGGAGGACATGCCGAAGTCGACGCCGCCCAGGATCGAGGGCCGTGACACCTTCGACCCCGCCTGGCCCGCCACGGTGTCGCGCTTGCCGAAGGCGTCGCCCGCCTGCAGGAAGCCGCCGAACCCTTCGGTCCGGTTCGACGCCTGCTCTTCGGCGTGGCTGAACAGGCTGTCCTCGAAGTCGGCCATGGTCTCCACGGCCTCGCGGCCCTGGGCGTAGATGGTCCGGCCGGAGAGGTCGGCCAGCCCCTGGGTCTGGACGGCGGTCGAGGAGACCGCCAGCGCCAGGATGACCGCGTCGAGGTCGGCGCTGCGGCTGGGCGCGACGTCGAGCGCGGCGGCGACGGCGGCCTGCGACGGGTCGGCGGCGGCCGGCGCGAACGAGAACCGCTGGATCTGGCCGCGGATGACGCCGATCGGGAAGGCCGGCGTGTGGAAGTTGAAATAGAGGCCCAGGGTCTTGAGGCTGGCGACCTCCGCGGCCGACATGTTCCAGGTCAGCGGCCCCACCGTGTTGCCCACGGGGTCCGGGAAGGGGAAGATCACCGGTCCGTTGACGCCGATGGGGGCCCGGTGGATGTGGCCCGCCGACAGCGGTGGCGGAATGTTGTTGGACGCCCGCACGATGCCCACCGTCTCCGTGTCGTTGAGGATCAAGGTGCCGACGCCGGTGAACGGCACGCCCGTGGGCGGGTTCTCGCTGGCCTGGGTGATGTTCGCGATCCAGAGCGAGCCGGCCTGCGCGCCGCTCGCCGCGGCGAGCGCCAAACTCGACGCGCAAACCGCCAATTTCATCTTACTCATCACTTCCCTCCTGGCGCCCAGTGTTGAGCTGAAGTCGTTGCGGCCGGAAATTCGGCCTGAACGCGTAATCTCCCTTCGGTACTGACGCTTTGCCGCTTCTGTTCTGACGAAATAAGCCCGGGACAAACTTCCGATCGAGATATCGGGTCAAGGCAGGGTCGCGTTTACTGAATACGACCGCGGCAAATCTGTGCAGGAGGAACAGGGCCGGGGCCGCCAGCCCTATGCCCCAGTGGACATAGGCGGTCGCGCCTCTCAGGGCCTCGTCGCCCAGGTAGTAAAGCAGGTATCCGCTGAGCGTCATCAGCGCCGCGGCGCCCAGCATGATCGCGCCGGACCAGCGCCGCCGCGCCGAGCTCCAGCCGTTGACGATGTGGGCGGCGGACAACAGGCCCAGCATCCATAGCGCCCCAAAGGCGAAGGCCCCGTGCAGCCGCAGCCACCAGGGCTCCAGCGGGTGCGGTTGCGGGCCGAAGTCGGAGGGTGCGCGCAAGTAGTAGTGGAATACAAGCCACGCCACGCCGGTGAGCCACAAACCCGCGCACACCAGATAGACGGTCAGCCGCCTGGCGCGCCCGAGGCGGATGGGGCCCTTGGCCAGGCCGATGCCAAATACCCTGTTCATGGATAGGGCGCTCCGCACACGGACCATCGCAGGGCCGGAGAGCAGATGGCGGCGGTCGCGCCGAACTGGACGAGCAGGCCGGCGGCGGCCCGCCCCCGCGCCAGCACCACCTTGGTGAGCGCGTCGGCCTGGATGCACCGCACGGCCAGCACGCTGACGAACCGGCGCGGGGCGGGGCGCCGGCGGATGGGGTCGTAGTGGACGGCGGGCGCGTGGGGCGGCCGGACGCGGGGGCCCAGCCCGCCGCTGCTGGCGAGGCTGCGGTCGGCGAGGCGCAGGGCGCGCGCGCTCGGTCCGGCATGCAGCGCCACCGTCTCCGCGGCGCCGAACACCCTGAGGTCGCCCCCGGCGTTGACGCAGCCCCGAGGCATCCCCCGGGCGCGCAGCACGTTGGTCGCCACATCGACCGCATGGCCCTTGGCGATGCCGCCCAGGTCGAGCCACAGGGGCCGCCGAAAGCGGACCGCGCGCGCCTGCATGTCCAGCTCGACGTCGCGCCAGGTCGAGCCTGGATCGGGTTCCGGCGCGCCGTCCGGGCGCGGGAGGGCTCCGGCCCGGACGACGGCCGAGGCGATGGTTGGGTCAAAGACGCCGCCGGAGGCCTTCGCCACTTCGACGGCTTGCCGCAACACCGCCAAGGTCCCCGCGCTCACGCGGACAGGGCGGGCGTGAGCATGGCGATTGACGTGACTGAGCTCGCTGTCCGCCGCGTGGAAGCTCATCAGGCGGTGGACGCGGGCCATGGCCGAGAACGCGGCCGAGACGGCCTCCATGGCGCGGGCCGCCTCGCAACCTTCCACACGGATGCGGACGATCGTGCCGAGCAGCGGCGTGGCGCGTTCAAGCGGCGGGTGCGAGGGCGACGGCATGGGTGGCCAATAGGCGTTTGACGCCGTCGG
>Ga0070667_100005497_pt1 | contig 10581 bp, 9 predicted proteins | sample KBSS33metaG_FD_64659 | JGI IMG/M metagenome (GOLD analysis project Ga0070667, IMG submission 64659) | Switchgrass rhizosphere microbial communities from Kellogg Biological Station, Michigan, USA - KBS S3-3 metaG | ecosystem: Host-associated > Plants > Roots > Rhizosphere > Soil ...
GGCGGCTACGGCTTCCTGGCCTGCGCCGAGGAGGTGGAATCTCCGGCGGCCAAGCAACTGTTCGCGAGCCGCGCCGAGGGCTGCCGCCAGGCCGAGGCGGAACTGCTGCAGATGATCGCGGCCTACGGCGGCACGCCGGCCGATGGCGGCACCGCCGCCGGTGCGGTGCATCGCGGCTGGGTGCATGTGAAGGGATCGCTCGGCGCCAACAGCGAGCTGTCGATCCTCGAATCCTGCGAACGCGGCGAGGACACGGCCATCGCGCGCTACCGCAAGGCGCTGAAGCAGAACCTCCCGCCCGACGTGCGCAGCCTGGTCGAACGGCAGGCCGCGGGCGCGCAGCGCAACCACGACCAGATCCGCGACCTGCGCAACGCAGCACGCGCCCGGGGCTGAGCGCTTCGGTCTCGCGGGCGACTTCGGCCGCGGGGCTCGGCGTCCTAGAATCGCCGACCTCCAGCCAGGGCCCGCCCGATGACCGACGCCTTCACCCAAGCCCCTGCCCTTTGCGGCCCGCTGCGCCAGCCGCGCCAGATGCTCGCCGAGCAACGCTACGACGGCCACAAATCGATCCACGACGATGCCATGGCCGAAGGGCTGGGGCTGCGCGCCGGTCCGATCGAGGGGCCGACCCACTTCAGCCAGTTCGATCCCCTGCTCTATCACGTGTTCGGCCAGGCCTGGTTCGAGAACGGCTGCATCAGCGCGCACTACCAGAACATGGTGGTCGAAGGCGAGGAAGTGCGGGCTTTCGTCGAGCGCGATCCGTCGCAGCCGCGCTTCGTGCACCTGCAGGCGCACAAGCGCGACGGGACGCCGGTGCTGACCGGCACCGCGTCCATCGGCGATGCCACCGGTCTGCCTCACGAACTGCCATTGCGCATCGCCAAGCTCCGGCCGCCCACGGGGCTGGTCATCAACCGCGACCTGCGGGTCGGGCAGCGCGGCGTGGCGGTGGAGAAGATCCGCATGGGCTTCGACACCCACATGGGCGACCACTATCCCTTCACGCTGGCCGACAAGCTGAAGGTCATCACCGAGCCGAGCCCGTGGTACACGCGGGAGTCGGGCGCCGAGTCGCCCTGGGGCCGGCCGATCATTCCGACGGAGATGATCAGCGTGCTGCTGGGCGCGACCTCGGCGCAGTCGGGCCTGAGCGGGCGCAAGCCGGCGGTCGGCCTGTTCGCGGGCCAGGAGATCCGCCTGATCAACGGGCCGCTGTTCGTCGACCAGGACTACGAGCTCGAGCGCGAGATCATCGCCCTCAGCGAAAGCGCCCGCACCGAATCGGTCTGGGTGCGCACGCGCGTGTACGACGCGGCGACGCGTGTGCCGGTGGCCGAGATGATCCTCAATGGGGCGGTGATGAAGGCGTCCTACCCGGGGTATGAGAGCGAGGCGCGTGCGCTCGCCGCAGCACCAGCCCGCAGGTAGGACCGCGACATACATTTCAGCTTCTCACTGGTTCAGGCCCAAGCCGAGCTGATTCGGGGGTGTCAGGCGTTTGGGAAATCATGGCTTCAGATCATGCAAGGCCGGTCCACCAAGAAGACGCGCAAGCGCGAGTTTCTCGACGAGATGGATCGGGTGGTGCCGTGGGGTGCGCTGGTGCAGATCGTCGAACCGCATGCGCCGCGAGCTAAGACCGGCCGGCCGCCGTTTGCGATCGAGACGATGCTGCGCATTCATTGTTTGCAGCAACGGTTCGGGTTGAGCGATCCGGCGATGGAAGAGGCGCTTCACGACGTTCCGCTGTACCGGGAGTTCGCCGGCCTCGGTGATGGCGTGAGCCGCCTGCCCGACGAGACGACCATCCTGCGGTTTCGCCATCTGTTGGAGGCCCACGATCTGGCCGTCGACATGCTGCGTGTGGTCAACGACATCCTGCAAGCCAAGGGCTTGATGTTGCGCACGGGCACGGAGGTGGACGCCACGCTGATCTCGGCGCCGAGTTCGACCAAGAACGCCGAAGGTGAACGCGACCCGGAGATGCATCAGGTGAAGAAAGGCAACCAGTGGTACTTTGGGATGAAAGCGCACATCGGCGTGGATGCCTGCTCGGGCCTGGTGCACACGGTGGTGGGCACCGCAGCCAATGTGAGCGACATCAACGTCGCCGGAGCACTGCTGGCCAGCATCCGAGCCAAGGTCGAGCACCCGTTCCGGGTGATCAAGCAGCAGTTCGGCTTCACCAAGGTGCGCTACCGAGGGCTGGCGAAGAACACGACGCAGATCGTCACGCTGTTCGCGCTGTCGAACCTGTGGATGGCGCGACGGCGTTTGATCGGGTTGGGGGGATCGACATCCTTCTGGAGAAGCGCCGCGACAAGACGGCCGCGAAACGCTTCTGCATGTGTTCGTCAAGGCCTGCGCCCGCGTGAACAACCGCGCCGAGAACAGGCATCAGCCCCCACTCGTGAGCGCGAGCGGCGCACGAGAGGCTTCCGCAGGCCCGAGCGCACCCAGGCCTTTCTCTCGAGCTTTGGTCCGATCCGCCAGCACTTCGCGCTCAAGCGCCATCTGCTGCGTGCCTCGCTCTATTGCAAGCAACTGGCTGCGCGCTTCGACGCCTGGCGTCTTTTCACGGGCCTCGCCCAAGATCCGTCTGCCGCCTTCTGAATCGCAACCTCCTGGGCTTATTCGAACTTGACGTTGTTCTCGTGCACCGTGGCGACGAAGCCGTCGTACTGGCGCCGGAAGAAAGCGGTGAATTCGGCCGGCGTCATGCCGTAGCCGGAAAAGCCCTGCCCGACCAACTGGTCGCGCACATCGGGCCGGGCCAGCGCGGCGCGCAGGCCGGCGCTCAGCTTCTCGGTGAGGTCGGCCGGCAGGCCGGGCGGGCCGAAGAAACCGGCCCAGGGCGTGATGGTCAGCTTGCCGATACCCAGCTCGGAAGCGGTGGGCACGTCCGGCATCAGCGGGCTGCGCTTGGGCAGCAGCGTCACCAGTGCCTTGATCTTGCCCTCCTTGGCGAACATGGGCGTCAAGGTGCCGGTCGAGAACATCATGTGGATGTTGCCGCTGACCAGGTCGGTCATCGCCGTGGCGTCGCCCTTGTAGCGGGCGTTCACCACCTTGGCGTGCTTCGTTCCCAGCAACTGAAGCATCGCCAGTTCGGCGGCGCTGTTGCTGGAAGCGGAGTTGTACTTCCCGGGGCTGGCCGCCACGTGCTCCAGGAATTCGGCCAGGTTGCCCGAGGGCAGCTTGGGCGACACCGCCAGGAACATCGAGAACTCGCCGGCGGAGCTGATCGGCGTGAAGGCCTTGAACGGGTCGTAAGGCGGATTCGGCCGCAGCGAGGGCACGGCCACCATCGCGGTGTTGGTCCCCAGCAGGAAGGTGTAGCCGTCGGCTGGTGCGCGCATCACCTCGGTCGCGGCGATGATGCCGTCGGCGCCCGCCTTGTTGTCGACGATCACCTGCTGGTTCAGTTCGGTGGCCAGGCCCTTGGCGATGATGCGGGTCACCACGTCGGCAGCGCCGCCGGGCGCGAAGCCCACCACGAGGCGGATCGGCTTGTTGGGGTAGGGCTGCGCGAGCGCGCCGCCCATGGCCAGGGTTGCGGCCACGGCCGCCAGCGCCTGGAGCACGCCGCGGCGTAGCTTGCTGCTTGTCTGCATCTTATCCCCTCTCGAATCTGCGGGTGATCGTGACGACGCCGTTGTCGGCATCCACCTTGACCCAGTCGCCAGTGCGTATCAGCGTCAGCGGGTCGCGGTCGAAATCGGTCATGGCCGGCGCGTGGCTAACAACAGTGCCGAGCGCCACCTTGGTCGTCATCTGGTTGAACAGCCAGGCCGCCGGGGCCGTGCCCATGAGGCGGGCGACGTGGAACTGGGCCGACCAGCCGGACGAGCCCTTGGCGCCGGGGAACACCAGCACCTTGCCGGCGAAGCTCAGGCCGCGCAGCTCGTGGCGGGTCTCGATGACAGTGCCGTTGCGCGGGTCGACGCCGCCCCAGCCGGAGATCGGCTGGGTGGTGACCAGGGCCTCGCCTTCGGCCATCCCGGGGACGACGCAGCGGCCCCGGATGACGATGGTCTCCGCCGCAGCAGCGGCGCGCTCGGTAGAAGTAGCGGTGTTCATGCGGCGTTCCATTGGCCGGTGCAGGCCGCGTCTATGCATTGGGCCGTGGTGCCGAACCAGGCCTGCAGGCCCAGGATGGCGGGCAGGTAGTGGGCCTGCTTGGCGGAGTCGAGCGCGACCACCTGGGTGCCGGGCGGCACCGCGCGGCTCATCGCGGAGCAGCTGTCGGTCATGAGCTTGCCGCCGGCCGCTTCGATGATCTGGGTGTAGCCGTTGCGGTTGGCGATTTCCTTGATGGCGCGCGGCGTGAAGATCCACAGCGCGCTGTCCGCGTGCACCTTGCGGCCCTCCAGCAGCTGCGCGGCTTCCCAGATCTGCTCGATGGTGTAGTGCGGGCAGCCGAGCATCACGTAGTCGACCTTGCGGTCGGTGCCATTGGCATTGATGCGCTCTAGCGTGGCGGCGCGTTCGCGCGCGCCGTAGTGCCTGGTCTCGCCGGCGCGATTGCCGCCGAAGGCCTGCTGCGCGGTGTTGGCTTCCGGGGTCACGCCGACCAGGTGGTACATCTCTACCCCGCCCGACGACGATGCGGCCGCGCCGAAGTGCTTCAACTTCGGCAGGTTGGGCACCTGGCCCACGCCGGTGATGACGGGCACGCGCTCCTGCACCCAGTCCCCCATCCAGTAGCCGAACAGGCCCCAGTCCTCGACCGACTCCACGGGGATGTCCATGTGGACGCCCAGCGTGCCGCGCCGGCCCTCGTCGCGGTGGAAGCCCCAGTCGGGGATGCGGCAGGTGAGCATGGCGCAGCTGGTGCTCTCGCGGCCCTCGGTGTTGGTGCGTGCGCCCAGCGCGGAGTTGGCGTAGACCACGGCGGACGATTCCATCCACGCCAGGTGCTCGCCGCGCGTGGGCACGTTGCCCACCTGATACGGCGTGCAGGTGTTGAGGATCTGCACGCCCATCTTGGCGGCGGCGGCTTCGCTCCTCTTGTAGAACTGCACGATCTCTTCGCTCACGCCCATCTCCTTCGGATGGTGCGGGTCGAAGCCCAGCTGCAGGTGCGAACTGAAGGCCTTCACCTTCGGCGTCGCCACCACGTCCTGGCTGTCCAGGTTGAATTCGCTGAAGACCGCGTCGAGCCCGCCCTTCTGCAGCGCGAAGTCGCGCAGGAAGGGGGTGGTCGCCGATACGGTGCCGCAGACGTTGCGCGTTTCCACCAGCGCCTCGGCGCCCAGCGCTTCGCCGTAGCGGACCAGCAGGTCCATCGCCTTCGCTACTGCGGCACCGTCGCGGCCGTCTCGCATCGCCTTCTCTTCGTCGGTCAGGCGCATGCTTGCTCCTTGGCTGCCACGGCGGTGGCGCTTTCCTTGCGCGGACGCAGGTACACGCCTTGGTCCAGCAAAGCCTGCTGCAGTTCGTCGATGTCCACGTTGCGCACTTCGATGCCGTGCTTCACCGCGATCGCCGCGGCCACGCCTGCCGCCTGGCCGGTCAGCCAGCACTGCGGAATCTCGCGCATGAAGCCGTGCGAGTTGCGATCGCAGGAGATGTGGCGGCCCACCGCAAGCAGGCCGTCCAGCTTCTCGGGCACCAGCGAGCCATACGGAATCGAGATGTTGGGAAACTTGGGCGAGACGGCCGGCGTCACCGCCACTTCGTCCGGCAGCGCCGTGCCTTCGGTCCAGCGGCTGCGCAGCACCGAGCCGACGCCCGTCAGGCGGCGCGCGTGGCGCACGCCGATCTGCGGCGCCGACAGCATCATGTAGGCGTCCTCGAAGCCGGGCGCGTTCTTGCGGTAGTACTCCAGGTGCGCGGCCATCGCACGGTGCGAGCGCACTTCCACGGCGGTCAGGTCGTCGACGTCGAGGGCCGAGTAGCCGGACTGGCGCGGGCCCATGAACAGGGCGATGTCATCGCGCCAGGACACGAAGGGCCGCTCGAACAGGCCGCAGGTTTCGCGGCCGCCGGCCATGAAGGCGGCAAAGGCCTCCGGCTGGCCGGAGCGGAAGGCAATCCACTTGTTCATGTCGACGCCGCCGAACAGCCAGGAAGTGTTCATGCAGTGGTGCACGTCGGCTTCCTCGATGTCGTTGACGAAGGCGGCGCCGGCGCGGGCGAAGATGTCGCCGTCGCCGGTGGCGTCGATCACCACCTTGGCGCGGACGGCCATCCGGCCTTCCTTGCTCTCGAAGGTGGCACCGGTGACCTTGCCGTTCTCCATCAGCGGCATCGCGGCCCACGAGTGGTAGACCAGCTTCACGCCGCGTTCGATCAGCAACTCCTGCGACAGCAACTTCAGCCGCTCGGGGTCGATGGTCGGCGACCAGGTGACGATGCCGTGGTAAGCCGCTGTGCGGAACGACCAGTGGTGCGCCTTGTCCTTGTCGTGCGAGCCCCAGTCCTCCGGTGCCGGGCCGGCGACGGCGTCGGCCGGCAGGCGGTCGAACAACTCTGCGGCGAAGCCGCGGATCACCAGCTTGCCTTCCCAGTCGGTCATGCGGTCGATCCAGATCACCAGGCCGCCGGTGGACAAGCCGCCCAGGTGGTTGTAGCGCTCCAGCAGGACGACGTTGGCGCCCTGGCGCGCGGCGGCGGCCGCGGCGGCCGAGCCCGAGGGCCCGCCCCCGACCACCAGCACGTCGCACTCGCGGTAGACGCTGATGTCGCGGCCCGGCTCGTGCACGGTCCCTAGGTCGGGGCGCGCGACCTTGGCGTCGCGCTCGAAGATGTCGGATTGCAGGATGCGCTCGTCGGTGCGCGTGAGGCTCTGCATCGCCGGAAGTTTCTTGTCTGTCATTTCGCGGTCTCGCGGGTGAGGACGGCGCCTTGCGCCAGCGGGCCGACGTTGCGGCGGTAGATCTGCAGCCAGCCGCGGTCGAACAGCGGCTTGGGCGCTTGCCATTGGGCGCGGCGTTGCGCCATCTCGGCTTCGCTGATTTCAAGGTCGACCTTGCGGGCATCGAGGTCGACGGTGACGATGTCGCCGTCATGCACCAGCGCCAGCGGGCCGCCGAGCGCCGCTTCGGGCGCGACCTCGGCGACCACCAGGCCCTTGCAGACCAGGCCGGAGAGATGGCCGTCGGTGAGCATGGCCACCTGGTCGCCCATGCCGGCGCCGTCGATGGCGAACACCACGCGCGAGGCGCCGCCGCCCATGGCGGGGCCGCCGCAGGCGCCGGCGCCGCGCATCACGATCACCGAGCCGGGCGCGATGGATTTGGCCTTCAGGGCGGCGACGGCGGCGTCGGAGGTGTCGAAGCAGACGGCCGGGCCGCTGAAGCGGCGCACCTTGCGCTCGGTGATCCCGACCTTGATCAGGCTGCCGTCGGGCGCCAGGTTGCCGCGCAGCAGGATGATGGCGGGCAGCGGCGCGACCGGGCGGGATATGGAACGGATCACTTCGGGGTGGGTGACGTGCACGTCGGCGACGTTGCGCGCCACCGACTGGCCGGTGACGGTGAGGGCGCCCGGGTCCAGCAGCGGCAGCAGTTGTTTCATCAGCGTGCGGCAGCCGCCGGCGGCCTCGAACTCCTCGATCAGGTGCTCGCCGATCGGGCGCAGGCCGGCCAGCACTGGTGTCTGCGGGCCGAGCGTCTCGAACAGGCCGTAGACGTCGACGCCGTTCTCCGCTTCGGTCGCCACCGCCTGCAGGTGCTTCACCGCGTTCAGCGAGCCACCGATGGCCAGCACCGCCCGCACTGCATTGGAGAACGCAGCGGGCGAAAGGATGTCGCGCGGCTTCAGGTCGTCCCACACCATCTGCACGATGCGCGCGCCCGCGGCCCTGGCGTCGGCGAACATCTTGTCGGACAAGGCGGCCACCGGCGCGCTCCCCGGCAGCGCCATGCCCAGCGCCTCGCAGACGACGTGCATGGTGTTGGCGGTGCCCAGGCCGGAGCAAACGCCTGGCGAGCGGATCGCGCAGCGGCTCATGCCGACCACGTCCTCGGTGGAAGTGGAGCCGCCGATCTGGGCGTGCATCGAGTGGATGAACACTTCCTCGATGTCGACGTGCTTGCCCTTGTATTCGCCGCTGGCCTGGTAGCCGCAGGGCACCAGGATCGTCGGCACGTTCAGGCGCGCCGCGGCCATCAGCTGGCCGGGCACGGTCTTGTCGCAGGAGGTGAGGCAGACCATGCCATCGAGCTGGGCGCCTTCGACGGCCACCTCGATGTCGTTGGTGACCAGGTCACGCGCGGCCAGCATGTAGGCGCCGCGGGCGCCCGCGCCGGTGACGAAGTCGCTGGGCGCGGCGGTGCGGATCTCGAAGGGCACGCCGCCGGCGGCGCGGATCGCCTCCTTCACCACCTTGGCGACCTGGTCCAGGTGGCTGTAGCAGGCGGCCAGCTCGGAGCTGCTGTTGACGACCGCGATCTTGGGCTTCTCGCAGTCCGACTCGGGGATGCCCATGGCCTGCCACTGGGCGTTGCGCACGGCCCAGAGGTAGGAGCCGCGGGGGAAATTGCTGCGCAGCTTGCGCGCGGGTATGGTCATGGAATCTTGTCTCCTCGATGTCAGCCTGGCTTGGGCACGTGGCCCCCGAGGTCGGCGGCCAGTTCCCCGGCCATCTTCAGCAACTGGGGCGCGATCACCTGCCGCAGGTGGTCTTCGCTGAAAACGAAGGCGGCGGTGCCGCAGTTGAGCGCCATCAATTCGCCGTTCGGTCCCACCAGGGGCACGGAGACGGAGTTGATCTCGCGGTGGAATTCGCCGGCGGAGACGCTGTAGCCCAGCTTGTCGGCATCGGCCAGCGCGCGCTTCAGGCCCGGCTCCAGCGCCGCCCAGTCGCTGCCGCGGGACAGGCGCAGCGATTCGATCAGCGCCAGCCGTTCTTCTTTGGGCAGCGCGAACAGGTAGGCGCGTCCGAGCGCGGAATTGGCGATCGGCGCGCGCGAGCCGACGTCCAGCCGCGGCGCCAGCATGGTGGTGCGCGGACGGCAGGCTTCGATGATCACCATGTCCAGGCCATCGGCCAGGGCCAGGTAGACCGAGCCTTCGGCCGTTTCGGCCAGTGCCTGCATGTGCGGCCGGGCCACCGCGCGGACATCGAGGCCGGCAAGGAACACGCGGGCTATGGACACCACGCCCGGGCCCAGCATGAAGCGGTCGCCGTCCGGCTCCTGCTGCATCAGGCCGAGCGTCACCAGCGTGGAGGCAAGCCGCGTCACGGTGGGGCGAGGCACGCCGGTCAGGCGCGAAAGTTCGGTCGACGTCAGCACCCGGCGGGTTTCGGTGAAGCAGCGCAGCACCGCGACGCCGCGCTCCAGCGCGCTGACCGTATCCGGCCGCGGGGCACTGCCGTCGCCGGCATCTTGGGATGTTTGCATATTGCATATTTTGGACTAAGCGCTCAAAATATTCAACTGTTTCGACGGATTTACCGGACTACAACCTCAGGAGAGAGACAAAATGGCCCAATTGAACATTTCCCGTCGCCAGTTCGGCGCGTTGGCCGCCAGCGCGGCATTGGCTTCGCCGCTCGGCGTGCTGGCCCAGGGCACTTATCCGAACCGGCCGATCCGGCTGGTGGTGGGGCTGGCGGCCGGCGGCTCGCTCGATGGCCAGGCCCGCTCGGTGGCGCGCCGCCTGACCGAAATCGCGGGCGTCCAGGTGATCGTCGACAACAAGCCGGGGGCCAGCATGATGTTGTCGGCCAGCGAGGTGATGCGCGCGCCGGCCGACGGCTACACCTTGCTGTACGCGCCCTCGTCGGTGTTCGCGCAGAACCCGCACACGATGTCCAGCGTGCCCTACGACCCGTTCAAGGACTTCACGCCGATCACACTGGCCGCGCGCGGCCCGCTGGTGCTGACGGTGCACCAGTCGCTGCCGGTGCACAACGTGAAGGAGCTGGTGGCCTGGGCCAAGGCCAATCCGGGCAAGCTGAACTTCGCTTCCTTCGGCACCGGCACTTCGTCGCATATCTACGCGATGGCCTTCGCCAAGGCGGTGAACATCGAGATCACGCACGTGCCGTACAAGGGCACGGCCGACGCCGCGCGCGACCTGCTGGAAGGCCGGGTGCAGGCCTACTTCGACGCCGCGCCGACCGCGATCCAGAATGCCGCCGGCGGCCGCGTCCGCATGATCGGCGTGGCCGCGCCCAAGCGCGTGATTGTCGCGCCCGAAGTGCCGACCTTCACCGAGCAAGGCGTGCCCGGCATGGACCTCACCAGCTGGATCGCCATCGTCGGCCCGGCCGGCATGCCGCGCGACATCCAGATGAAGGCCAACGCGATGCTGGTGCAGACGCTGAACTCGCCGGACGTGAAGGACTTCATCGCCAAGGGCGCCTACGAAGCCTCGCCCGGGACCCCGGCCGAACTGATGACGGAAATGCACGTGGCCTACGACAAGTGGGGCCAGATGGTGAAGGCTATCGGGTTCGAAAAGCAATGACCATGAGGCGTGATCCAGGCAGACGCTGAACCGCATTCGTGATGTCGATCTGCGCAGCTGGAGCAATCCTGAACGGTCACTTTGAAGCTCGCGGCAGCAGTGGCTAAGACCGGATCGCATCCGTGACCGGTCATCCTTGCCGAAATGTCCGTT
>Ga0070667_100005498_pt1 | contig 10581 bp, 10 predicted proteins | sample KBSS33metaG_FD_64659 | JGI IMG/M metagenome (GOLD analysis project Ga0070667, IMG submission 64659) | Switchgrass rhizosphere microbial communities from Kellogg Biological Station, Michigan, USA - KBS S3-3 metaG | ecosystem: Host-associated > Plants > Roots > Rhizosphere > Soil ...
CCATTATTTTTTTAGAAAGCAAGATTCATCCTTTATATAAAACTAAATTGCTTAAACTCATCTATTTATTAGATGAACTTTCAACTGCTAGGTGCGGCATTCCCTTTTTAGGGCTGGATTATAAGTTATGGCAGGCCGGTCCCGTAAACAGCGACTTATATGAAGAATTGAATCAGCCCTATTTGCTCGAATCGTTTATTAGCCTTACACAAGATGCTCTTGGAACAAGGGTTTCAGGAAAGAAACCATTTTCTGATGATGAATTCAGCGAAATGGAAATTAACTTACTTAATGAAATTGCTACCCGCTATAAAGCAACCCCTGCAGAAAAATTAGTTGAAATTACTCATCGAAAATCGGCTCCCTGGTATATAATAGCACAGGAAAATAATCTTTTAGACGCGTTCAACGATCGAAAGGTTAACACTACAGACATACCGGTTGATTTGACTTTGCTCATAAGGAATGATGAAAAGAAAATGGCGATGTACAAAGAAAACATTGAGGTTCAAAATTTTGCAAAATTCCTTCGTTCCTGATGTTCGAGCCAGGCACTCTTTATTATTTTAAGCCGTTTTATTTTTCAGACGGTACACAGAAGCCAAAATATTTTTTATCGCTATATTCCGATGGCAAAACAGTTGTAGTGGCAAGTCTGCCATCGAGTGTAGATTACGTGCCGGGTCATTTGGAAAAAAAACATGGTTGCTTAAATGATTTACCTAGCGACTTCAATGCCTATTATTGTTCCCCGGATATTGCAGTTACAACCGACGACTGGTCTTTTCCTACACACACCTATTTATACGGTCTTTGGGTAAAAGACTTTTCATTGCAAGAATTGGAAGCTGCATATCAAGTAGAAGGAGTGGATTATGAAATAATAGGATTGCTAAAAAAGGATGAGCTTGTCGCTATCATCAGATGTTTTCTTAAGGCACGTACGCTTAAAAATAAAGTAAAGCGATTACTTTCAAATTCCAAACTTTAGCGCGTTGATCTAGACGTAATAAATTCCAAGTAATACCCTCACTTAAAATTTCAAACCGACAAAGCGAGAAAATCGATGCGTCAAAATTTTAAATAATCCTTAGAATATCTTTGTACTTTTGAGGAGATATTGGGGGCGAACTGCCGGATATTTTTACGAAAAAGTTAAAAACCACAGTTTCGCGTTTGCGAACTGATTTTCAATAGCATTTTCTCCCCAGAAGGGGGGAGCCAGATAATGAAGCAGTTACGACGATAAGTTGTAGCTGCTTTTTTCATTTGTACAAGGTTGAATCTCTTATAATTCTCAAAATTCATAAGATTCCTGTAAATGGCTTAATGATAACTGATGTTACAATGTTCACTCTCGGCCTGCACAAAACCGATTGTTAGTGGATGTTTTATTGCGTGTCTAACCAGGCCTTGTAGCCATTCACAAGGGTGTCAAAATCTATTTTGAAAATGTCTTTTGTTTTCTCTTTCTTATTTCCTGTCAAACAATATTTCTTAAATGCGTCAACGCCAAACTTGTCAATAACATATTTAACGAATATTCCGCAAACTGAATAATTAGCTTTAGAATATTGTCCATAAAAATCCATGTTACTTATTATTAAGCCGGCATAGTTCAACGTGTCTTTGAACTTTTTTGCAGTTTCAATACGCTGTTTGAATAACCGGGTGTCATTCATGTTTGTTACATACTCAACACAGCCTTCTACGAAAAATGCAGGGTTGTTATCCTGGGGAATGGCATTGTCGAAAAGAAAGTGCGAATATTCGTGTTTAACTAATCCTTTATCAAATCCATTAGTATGAATTTCTCCACGAATACTAAAACCTGCGGAATTATTTCCCGGACAAGTTAATCCAAACATACCCGACATAGTGCCATACTCCTTCATATTTGAATGGATAAACCAACCAACTTTTTTTAGAGGCATTTTCAGTTTATAAATGCTTAGAAACTGCTGCGCAAACGATTTTAATTCTTTGTAAAGTTTTGAATAATTTATGGTGTCTTCAAATGTTTTTGAAACATAAATAGCTGAAAACAATTCGGATTTCTTTTGATAGTAGTTTGTCTGTTTTAGGTTTTGAAGGTTAAACCAATTGAAATGAACAGTATCTTTTCTATTGCCGTAATAGGTTATTTTTCCGTTTTGGATAATTAATATGTCGTGTCCGCCTGTAAGGGCCAATTGAGCGTCTTTAACAGCCTTTAGGCTGTTTCCGCATATGATTATTCTGTTTGTGTCAACAAAAACAAACCCATCGGCTTTGTCCTTAAATATCCTGTTGTTAATTATAAATCCATGGGCAGTGAGTGTAATTGGTGTTTTTAGTCGGGCCCAATTTTTAAAATCATTCAGAATGCCAACCATTAAAATATCCCTGGCATAGTCACTTGCATTCAATTCAGATTCCTTTTTTCGAATACAGTTACTTCCAAATGTGCCGCAATAATCGGCAAGAATTGCATCTAATCCTTTGCTATTATCTGGCGATGCTATAATTGTTTGCCTGCCAATAATTGCCATTACTTTTTTTAGAGAACAATCATAAGACGGCAGAGTAGATAAGTCCTTTGTCTGGGCAAAAGAATTTGTTACCAAGAAATAGAAAACGAGCGTCGTTATTAATTTCATACTGTCGGTGTAAAAATATCCGTTAAAACTAAATTTATATATTCCTTGTTTAGTTTCCAAAAATGCAGCTTTTTCAAACCAGGGAATTAGTCTTATACATTCCGCATTGTTGTTAGGGATTATCATGGGTCACAAGAGCTTTGAGGTTATGGCTTGATAGCGACGGGGCTTATAGACAAATACCATTTGATTATTCATCCCCTGGTTTTGCGCGAGGGTCAGGTGATCTTCAATGGTATTGCACAGCCAATAGATCTGAAATTAGCCGATGTCAAGGCTTTCCCGGGAGGGATTGCGGCTCATATTTACCATCCTGCCCAAGCCACTCTCTAAAAGCGATCAAATCTTCAATCACCTGGTTAGATAACAGTCCGATAAGGGGAGCAATCAAATCAAGCAGTTATACCTATAATGGTGTAACTGCTTTTTTATTTATACAGCTCGAAAATGAGAAAAACTATGTCATTATTGACGACGATAAATCACTTTATGATCTTCCTGTAGAATTCAAACATGCACTGATTGTAACAAGTCCCCTTGTTGGCCTAAACGAGGGCATCGCAGATCAAGCAATAGAGGTTCTTCGTAGTCATCATCGATTTCATTAAACGATAACTGTTAAGCTATTTTAAAATCAATTTTGTTCTATCAAGGATAGCATTCACCAGACGTGATCAAGACTTCATTAGTTAATTTGATATCAATAAATTTAGGAAGTCAAACGTTAGCAAGTTTTTTTCCTGGTAAGGGGTTTCAGCAGGTTTTTTAATAATTTTTCAGATTGATGTTTTACCATTAATTTCAGGTTAGAAAAAACAATATGCAACCAAAGAAAATAATCACTGTATTCGGCGCCACAGGTGCCCAAGGCGGAGGCCTTGCCCGCGCTATCCTCCAGGATGAAAATAATCCCTTTGCAGTCAGGGCAGTTACCAGGGATAAAAATTCAGATAAAGCAAAAGAGCTTGCTCAATTGGGGGCAGAACTTGTTGTTGCCGATATAGATGATCAACAGTCAATAGAAAATGCGCTGAGGGGTGCTTATGGTGCCTATTTCGTTACATTTTTCTGGGCGCATTTTTCAGTAGAAAAAGAAAAAGCGGAAGCAGCCATGTTTGTGGAAGCGGCAAAGCAAGCGGATTTGAAACATGTTATCTGGTCCACTTTAGAAGATACACGTGAATACGTTCCGCTCAGCGATAACCGGATGCCAACCCTTCAGGGTCAATATAAAGTACCTCATTTTGATGGCAAGGGCGAATCAGATAAATTATTCACTGCGGCTGGAATACCCACAACATTTTTGCTGGCATCCTTTTACTGGGATAATTTTATCTACTTCGGCGCCGGGCCCAAACGGGGAGAAGACGGCAAGTTAGCGCTCACGCTTCCGGTAGGCGATTCAAAAATGGCTGGCATCGCTGCCGAAGACATTGGTAAATGCGCCTATGGCATTTTCAAAAAAGGCACCGAAATGATTGGTAAAAGAATTGGTGTAGCCGGAGGGCAATTAACCGGATACGAAATGGCCGGTGCATTGAGCAAGGCTTTAGGAGAGCCGGTCGCCTACAATAAGGTTCCAGCAGCCGTATACAGGGGCTTTGGATTCCCTGGCGCTGATGATCTGGGAAATATGTTCCAGTTCTATGACGAGTTTGAAAAAGAATTAAATAAAACAAGGGATGTTAGTCTATCCAAACAACTTAACCCGGACCTGCTGAACTTTGAGCAATGGCTTAATAAATATGCGAGTCTGATTCCTATTTAAGATAATGACGTTACATTTAAATTTCGCTAAAGGCAATCAAACCTGCTAATATTTGATTAGATAACTGTCCGGTTCGGGGAGCAAAAAAGGAGACCGCGAAATATTCATATTACTAAACATCGGTTAAGCCCACTTAGCAATGCTTCGTGGGTTTTTCGTTTCCGGGCGTTGGCAGCACTTCGACAGTTTTTATATAAATGCTGATAATTTTTGATGCCAATTCTTTCAATCCATTTTCTGTAATAGTCATCATCAATTATTTGATTTTTGTGCGACCTTTGATACAGTATTGAATCCCTATTTTTTAACGGACAATAATATAGCAACCCGATACAATCCTTAAAACTGGCAACAACGGCCACGATGTAATCCTTCAGAATCTTTAAACTAATTTACATGAACAAGATACTGCTGCTCACATCGTGTTTAGCCATTTGCGGATTTTCGTATTCTCAGCAAAATAGTGATGTAATTGAATATTCCGGAGGCCAGAAACAACTGGACAAAACAATCGGAAAGTACCTTGGTACTCATAAAGGTATGTTTGACGATGCCCCGCAGCCAGACAGTGCCAGAAAATCAAATAAGTATTTTACTGTATTCATGCAGATAAACAAAAATGGTGTTATCGATGGAGATATCATGGTAAATGCCTGCAATGATACGAGTGTCACAGCTGTAATTGCTGCGGCAGTCAGAGGAACGAGTGGGCAGTGGATCAATCACAGTGGTTCGGATAAATGGGTGGTTTTGCCTATATATTATTTATATAAAGATGAGGGACTACTAATTGAAAAGATACCGTTGACAAAATGGTATCTTTTTACAAACAATGGAAGAACACCAGTAGTATACCTCGACAAAGTCGAAATCATTCTATATCCAGTGGTTCATTAATCCAACAAGGATTTTATGTTATCGACGCCTTCCATCTTTTTGTTATCATCGCACTAAACCAGCATTATTTATACCCCATCCCCTCCCCATACCTAAACAACGGATAATCCTTTCCCTTCAAATACCCCGGCACATCAGACAATTGATGCTGCACTGCCTCTTCGGAGATAGGCGTAGTAAAAGGCATCTGGCCCGATGGATTAAACTTGCCCGTTACAATATCGAGGAGTGCTGCTGCCGTTGTGTTAAAAGTGGCGATAACCGCTTTGCAGTTTGTTTGTGTGGTGGAGTTATAAATTTCATTAATGACCCAGGGGTTGGTATAGTTGATGACAAGAACAGTGGGCCTTTTTGCAATTAATGCATTCACATGCGATACATCAATGCCGTTTTTTGATAAAGAAAGATAAATGGGGGAGCCATCCGATTCAAACAAAGACTTTGATCCCGGCGTTAGCCATAGCAGTATTACATCTGCCTCTTCCGGCGTAGACACAAATTCTATATTGTATTTTTTGTCGCTGTTATTGCTATATACATTCACCGGCTGACTACCTTTTTTCTGAAAGTACGATTCAAAATAAACCCTGGTCTTAGGTTTTAAAGGAAGTAGTTTTTCATTATTGCGCAGCAAAACAATTGATTTGCGCATGGCCAGGTTGGCCCGTTCCTGGAATTGTTTATTGCCAACTATCTTTTCCGCAGCATCTTCGTCTACATAGGGATTCTCGAAAAGACCCAGTTTAAATTTTTCCATTAATAACCGAAATACAGATGCATCAATCAAAGCACTGTCCACCATCCCGCTTTTTACCGTCTCTAATAATTTTGCCGGATCAGCCGTACCTGAATACAGATTCACACCAGCTTCCAATGTTTTTTTATAACGTTCAGTAATAGAAAGATTCTCAGCCCCCCAGGGCATCATCTCAATAGGACCGGTATCAGAATTAATAATGCCATCAAAGCCTAATTTTTTTCTCAACAAATCATTAATAACCGCTTTATTGTAAGCATAGGCAATGGTATCAAATGCCGTGTTGTGTGGCAATGAATAATACGGCATGATAGCCGAAGTGCCCGCCTTAATGGCTGCCTTAAATGGAATAAGATTATTTTCAAACATCACGCCTGGGAAATGTTCTACTTTTCCCCATTCAAAATGTGGGTCCTGTCCGCCTACCCCGGCGCCGCCGCCCGGAAAATGCTTGGTCGTCATGGCAACCGAACCCTGGCCAAGTGTTGTACCTTGGAAACCCAGCACGATCTCCGTCATCATTTTTGCCACCCAATCTGCGTTTTCACCGAAGGTGCCTTCTATCCGTTGCCAGCGCGGTTCTGTACTTAAGTCAGCCATATACATGTATCCTTTCCGCAATCCAACGGCCGTCCATTCTTTGCGTGCAATATCAGCAAACTCGTGTACCAGGCGCAGATCGTGCATGGCAGACAAGCCCAGTTCACCCGGCCAGGAAGAGAAAACTGTTTTACCCACGCTTAATCCTACTGACGCATCCTTCGTTAAATTGTTACGCGGGTTTGAAGCGATGATGGCCGGTATACCCAAGCCGTCTGATTCGCAAAGGGCCTGCAGTTTATTGGCCCATTCAGCAGTCATGCGCGCACCCACGTTGGCACGAAAAATAAAATGCCGGAGATGAAATTGTGTTACCCCTTTAGTAGTGCCGGCAATATTCATAATAGGATAAGGCAGGGGCTTCCGCGTAAATATATTAACGGTACTTACCCTATCTTCTTCATTAAAATCACTCGTGGGCGTATTACCACTGGCGTTAGGCGCACCAAAACTTGATTCATTTTTGAGTGCTGCTGAACTAATCAGCATAAAGCCCACCTTTTCCTCCATTGACATTTTTGATAACAAGTCTTTGCTTCTTTGGTCAGCGAGCAATCGCCAGTCTTCGTACGGATCAAGCTTTCCATTACGGTTCAAATCCTTAAACTGTGCACCCTCCAGATTGAGAATATGCACAGTGCGGTATCCTAACCGGGACTGTATAATATGTTTTGTCTGCGACTGTGCCGTACAAAATGATGCGGTAAGGAACAGACAACAGAGCGTATAAATTCTGCGGCAACTGAATAATTGCATGAGGGTATTCATATAAGCAATCGTTTATGGAGGTTGATTAAAGTTACCGGTTTTGTATGATACACTGTAACCGCTAATACTGTTTACGCCCTGGTATACCGCTCCATGATTTCGCCCGCGCAGCCGTGACGAAAACTTCACAAAACTCCGGTCCGAAAGTTCGCTCCACAAGGCTTGTTTTCCGATGCGCAAAATCTTGCGACGAATACCGCTTTTTTGTCTGCCATCAGCCTGGATACATTTTAAACATAACAGGCCAATATCCATCTTATATCCGATAGATTTTTTAAACAATTAAAAACAAGAACCATGAAAAAGTTATACATCTTAGTAATCGCCATGATTTCAGTAAGCAGCCTTTTTGCGCAGGACCACAGCCGGAACAATTATCAGCAGGATACTTACCGGAACAATGATAAACAACAGGCTTATAGCCAGCCGTATAAAAATTATAACGACAGGCCTTATACAAACGATGATCGGTATTACAATGGAAGGCAACCACAAATACAGGAAAAAGAAAGGCGCGCTGCCATAGACCTGGTGAACCGCGATTATGATCAACGCATCAGCCGCTTTCGCAACGACCGTTCTTTAAACGCCTATGAAAGAAACCGCCGGATTGCCGAAGCACAAAGAGAAAGACAACAACGAATTGGATCTTTCGGCAAGGGCCTTATTACCGGCGCAGTTGTTGGATTGATTGCAAGCGTGCTTTTTTCGCACTAATTTTACTGGTTCGAAAATAAATATGGGGTCCGTTAAGGCCCCATATTTTGTTATAACTATCATCCCGTAAACAGCGCTATTACCGCTGCGAACGGGTATTAATATCTTCTGGGACCAATGGCAACGGACTCTTCCCTGAAAACATATTGGGTAGCTTTTTTTAACACGTTGCCATCCAGATCGCTTTCCAGTACAGCCAGCCATTCATGCGGTGCCATGCTACTGCTTGCCCCTTTTCTGCCATAGCTAAAATGACTCACGGAATCACTATTGGTACCCATTACTTTAAACCGGCGCTCAATTTTCCGCTCTTCAATATTGATGATGGCAGCATCGGTCAGCGATATACCAGATCTGAACCCTTCTTTCTCCACAGCGGGATCCAGCCGGTTGCACTCCTTTAATACCAGCAGGTATTTGTAGTCTTTCAATTGCTGCAATGCCGTAAACACGCTGGTGGTGTCTGCATAACCTTTCCATTCCCCGTCTTCCAGCGCTTTTTTGATATAGTCATCCGCCAGGTAAGGCCGGCCTTTTTTGTGGTCAATATAACTGAACACCAGCGTGTTTTTGCGGTTGTACCCGCTGAGTGAATCCTGCTGCGATGCCAGGACATTTAAGTAAAGCTTTAAAATACTGCCGCGGCTGGTATCTATTTTCTTTTTTTCATATGCCTCATCATTGGTGGAACTATCAATGAAATAATTGATGCCGTGCATTTTACTGGCCAACGGGCTTGTATTCTTTTCATTTTTAAAAAATCCTGTTAATACGGCTGCATTGGCCGCATTTGTTTTCTGGTAACTGATACTTTCCAGCTTTGAACCAATATTATAAATAAAAGAGCCTGCAACCGCCAGCAGTATACCGGTCCATGCCCAAATACCATTTTTGGTAGACAGGTTCATGGCTTCCAGTTGTTGCTTTAACTGCGGGTTGGGCTCATAAAGTTTTCCGGACTGTTTTATAGCCCAGAATTTACCCAGCGGGAAAACAGGAATAAAAAAAAGATGAAAATATTTTTGCCTGTATTCAATGCTTATATCGGCATTGGCAGAGCGCTGTATACCCAGCTCATGGGGCTGTACAGAAGTAAGGCGGTAGTTGTTCCATCCGTAGAGTATCATAGGGGTTAGATTTGCAACAAAATAGTATTAAACTCCGGATTATGCAAGCTGGGAGAAGCATTTCACTTACACAAAAAGCAAAGCCCGTAATAAAAAATCTGTTGCCTATTTAATGATCTTTCAATTTTTTTTCTTTGCTCAGCATGCAATGTTCAATCTGGGAAAAGACATCTTTTCTTTTATTCAGCAAACGCAGGCTATTTATTGTCAGATTATGAAAGAATGCTGTTGCCCGGCGGGCCTGTGCAATGCCTGCATGTGACCATTAATTACTGACAAAATATAATGCATCTAATTGTATAATCCTTAAACGGCCTTATCGACGCCTATGGGGTTACAAACAACAATTTTTGGGTGGTACATTAAATATGACTTAGATTTAATAAACATCCCACTCTTGAACTAACTGCTTGCTCTACCCCTATTCATTCATTTCTTCATTCAAAAAAAAATTATGCACCAGAAACTAAACCGCCCGTTTATTTTGGCATTGGGCATTGCCTTGTTTCTTCTTGCCTGCAACGGAGGCGAGAAAAAGGAAGAACCAGTTGCCGGCACAGACAGTACCAGTAAAGCAGCAACAGATACGGTTAAACCAGCTGCAAAAGAACCCGCCACGGATGCAGTAAGCGTTGCCCCTGATCTTTACAAAGTATTGGCCGATTCATTGGGCATCAGTATGATTGAAGCTACTTATAAGCCCGGCGATTCATCTGTTCTGCACTCGCACCACGATTATGCTATTTATGCTATCGCAGGAGGTACGGCAGCGTTTTACACAAAAGACGGGGCCAGAATGGTGAATGATATGAAGACGGGCATGATAAACATCAGGCCAGAAGAGTTTCACAGTGTAAAAAACATTGGCAAAACAACCATTAAAGTATTGCTGGTAGAAGTGAATCGTCCTAAAGGAACCATTTCACAGGACCCTGCAACGGACCCAACCAAGGTTGCAGCAGCGCGTTACAAATCAATGCGCGATACACTGGGCATCAGGGTTCTTGTAGCTGATTACAAACCCGGAGAAACATCTGCCATGCACGCACATCCCGACGCAGGTGTATATGCCATCAGCGGGGGCACCGCGGAGTTTACAGGAAAAGACGGTACCAAACGCAGCAATGAAATGAAAACGGGAATGGCAATGATTACACCGGCGGATACCCATAGTGTGAAAAATACCGGCAAGACAACCATGAAAGTACTGATAGTAGAAGTAGGCCGGCCTGCGAAATAAGATTGTATTAGCTGCCAACATGTAAATATGTTGAAAGGGCTGTTCAGGGTTTAAAAACCGAACAGCCC
>Ga0070667_100005499_pt1 | contig 10579 bp, 10 predicted proteins | sample KBSS33metaG_FD_64659 | JGI IMG/M metagenome (GOLD analysis project Ga0070667, IMG submission 64659) | Switchgrass rhizosphere microbial communities from Kellogg Biological Station, Michigan, USA - KBS S3-3 metaG | ecosystem: Host-associated > Plants > Roots > Rhizosphere > Soil ...
TGATTGAGCCGACGGGGTATTACATAGATCCAAGTCACGCCTGGATCTGCGTGCTGAAGCTGGATGGCCAGGCCATCCCTGAAACCATGCAGACTGTCAAAGCACTGTGGGAGCGGACCCAGGACTCCCCGTTCGACGGGTTGTTCCTGAGTCAACGCGTCAACGAGCTCTATGCGGATATCCAGCGGCAATCGCAGATCTTTTCGATCTTCGCGGGGATTGCCATCGTGATCGCCTCGTTGGGTTTGCTGGGCCTCGCCGTTTTCACGGCGGAGCGGCGGACACGCGAGATCGGCTTACGCAAGGTCATGGGGGCGAGCCGCTGGGACATCCTGCGCCTGCTCGGCTGGCAGTTTGCCCAGCCCGTGTTGTGGGCGAACGTGCTTGCATGGCCATCGGCTTATTTTCTGATGCAGCACTGGCTCGAAGGGTTCGCCTATCATGTTGACTTGAATCCGCTGGCCTTCCTGGCAGCCAGCGCTCTAGCACTGATCATTGCGCTGGCTACCGTGTCCGGGCATGCGCTGCTCGTAGCGCGCACCAAACCGGTCGAGGCGCTGCGCTATGAGTAGCGCGGGGCACTGCGCAATGCGCTCGGGCCTACACGCCGTGATCGAGCGATTCCGCGTGGCGCAGGTCAGATTGCACGGCTTTACCGAACCGGCGTCTCATGCCGTTTCGCGCTCGAACTTCGAGCGTGCCGCGCGGATCGCAGTGTGATGTACGTCTGCCCAGCGGATCAGGTGTGACAAAGGGTCGAGCAGGGACCGGCCAATAGGCGTCAGCGCATACTCAACACTTGGCGGTGTCGTTGGATGGACTGTGCGCGTTATCAGACCGTCACGCTGCAAGTCGCGCAGTGTTTGGGTGAGCATGCGCTGAGAGATATCGAAGACGGCACGGCGCAGCTCACCAAAGCGATGGGCGCGCTCGGCCAGAGTCAGGACGAGGAGCGTGCTCCACTTGTCGCCTATCCGATCGAGCACGTCACGGACCGGGCAGTTGCCCGGTAGGCCATCCTTCTCCTGGTAGGCCTGCAGAGCCGATCTGATGCCGCTGCCGCTCTCGGCTGGCATTTCCTCGGTCCGAGTGCCGGTTTTTGCTGGTTCCTTCAAGGTAACTATCTCCCGAAAAACTGCCTTCTTTCGCTGCTCTCACTGAGTCTCTATCTTATCCCTGGTCTCATCTTGAGACCAGCTTGGACAGATACTGCCCCCTTTTTCCGAGGACCTTGATATGTCTATCCCCGATCTGCTTGTCACCGGCGCCAGCGGCCATTTCGGCCAACGCGTACTTCACCACCTGCTTTACTCGCTGCACGTACCGGCGGACCGCATTGTCGCTGCGAGCCGCAAGCCGGCGGCGCTTGCCGAATGGCGTGCGAAAGGCGTCACCACGCGCCCAGCCGATTTTGACGATCCGGCTTCACTTACCGCCGCCTTCGCAGGTGTTGAGCGCTTACTGCTGATCAGCACCGATGCATTGGATCGCCCGGGTCACCGACTTGCGCAGCATCAGGCGGCGATCGAGGCTGCGCTCCGGGCTGGTGTCAAACACATTGTTTACACCTCAATGCCCAAGCCCGAGGGGTCACCGCTCCTGCTCGCGCCAGACCACGCTGGCAGCGAAGCAGCATTGCGTACGAGCCCGTTACCGGAGTGGACGCTGCTGCGGAACAACTGGTATTTTGAGAATCTCTTCATGTCCCTACCGACCGTGCTGAGCTCAGGCAAGTGGTATACCGCCGCCGGCGAAGGCCGGATCGCGAACATCGCCCGCGATGATCTGGCGCGCGCCGCCGCCACAGCGCTGGCCGGTGCAACCAAGGGTAAGACGATGCGGACGCTGACCGGCGGCAAGGCCTATACGACCGCCGAGATTGCGGTGCTCGTGAGTCAGACCGTGGGCAAGCCGATTGAGGTGATCCAGGTTCCCGTGGAGAGCCTCGTTCAAGGCATGGTCGCGCATGGGCTGCCGGAGCCCCTCGCCCGCCTGTTCGCTTCATTCGACACCAACACTGCGGCCGGCGGCGTCGCCGACGTGACAGATGACTTCACGGCCCTGACGGGCGCCGCGCCGCTGCCTTTGCAGCAATGGCTAGCGGCGAATAAACCGGTTCTGAGCGGCTTCGCCGGCTGACCGGGGTGTTTGAATAACCAGTCACGTCGGCAATCGGCGACGTGTACGCGCGTCGGAGGCGGGAGACATTCCCAAGAAATTGCCCGGGTGTAAAATCAACTCGATTGTTCGAATGTGATTTTACCTGACGGCGATGACGGCAGAATGGAAGAAGTGGGAAAAGGAGGTTATCAACGGAGTCTTTCCGTTGCACCGTGCGGTGAGCTTTTCTGATCACAGCACGGTGTTCCTGACTGAATACCCGCAGCTCAGTCCGCCCAATGCACTCCTGAAGTTGGTTCCGGCCATTCCGACTCTGAAGGAGGCTCAGCTCGCACAGTGGAACGCGGCGGCCGGCCTCGCGCACCCCAATCTGATCCGCGTTCTCGAGACGGGCCGCTGCCAGCTCGGTGGTCTGCAGTTTCTGTTCGTCGTAATGGAATACGCGCAGCTCACCCTCGAGAAAGTCATGAGCCAACACGCACTGCCGCCCGAGGCCGTGCGCAAACTGCTGGGCCCCATTCTCGCGTCGCTGGCATTTCTGCATGGCAAACAGCTGGTGCAGGGCGGCCTCAAGCCATCCAACATCCTGCTGGTCAATCAGCAGTTGAAACTGGCCAGCGATACCGTGCGCCCGAGCGGCGAGTCCGCGGCCAGCATCGCCGGCGCGTCGGTGTACGATCCGCCTGAATCCGCCGACGGCAGCTTTTCCGGTGCCGGCGATATCTGGAGCCTCGGCGTGTTCATGGTCGAGGCGCTCACGCAGTGCCGCCCCTCCTGGCCCCACAAACATGCCGCAGCGGTGGTGCTGCCAGATACGCTGCCACCAAAATTCGTGCAGATCATCCAGCGATGCCTGAGCCGCAATCCGGCCGACCGTCCGACAGTCGCCGAGCTTGAGGCTCAGATCGCTCGTATGGCGCAGACGCCGATGTCGCAGACGTCGCTACCGCCCCCTCCGGTCTCGCAGACGCAGCAATGGGATGTGCCGACGCCGCAGAGGCAGCTACAGCACCCGCCGGTGTCGCAGACGCAGGCATGGGACGCGCCTATGTCGCAGAGGGCGGTAACCGAGATGGCGGTGGCTCAGACGTTCGTGGCTGAGGTGCCGCTGGCCCGGACCACGGCCCGTTACCCCGTATTGTCGCCGCCTCGCTTCCCTGTATTGCTGCCCGCTGAACCTGCAGACTCGGTACCTTCGCAGCTCGAAGACGACGCCGCAGAGGTGGCGACTGTCGTGCTGCAAGCGCCGAAGCGGCGCTCGTTCGTCCCGCTCGGCGCCGCGCTTCTAGTGGCAGCGATCGCGGTGGGGGCTGGCCTGCGCCTGCTCGGCTCTCCGACCTACTCGATTCCCACCGCATCGCCGGCAGCCGCCACGCAAAACCATGCAACCGCGACGGCTGCGCCACTTGGGCCTTCCGCCACCCGTCCGCCGAGCGACACTGTCGTACGCCAGTCCGATGGCCTGGCCGCCGGTCCGCCCGATCCCGCCACCGCCGCTGACTCCTATGTCTCCACGGCCACGCCATCCGAGGTCGCCACCGCCTCGCTCGAACCTGGGTTCGCGGAGCCCCAGACAGCGGTCGCTCCGCCTTCTGTGCTCCACGAAGAAGCACCCGACGTTCCTATCAGCGCCCTCGAGACCATTCGCGGCCATATCAAGTTCGCCGTTCGCGTGACCATCGATGGCTCAGGCAACGTCGTCCAGGCCCGGCTGATAAATCACAGCCCAAGCAGATACTTCACCCGCTTGGCCATCGAGAGCGCCAGAAAATGGAAGTTCGTTGCGGCCGACAACCCAGCCTCTCGACAGTGGCTGTTGCGGTTCGAGTTCACCCGCGGCGGTGCAACCGCGCACGCCAACAATCCGCGGACCTCCAGAACCGATCGCCCTTATGGCAAGAGCGGCTCGGCGGAAATGCGCCAGGCAAAAAACGGCTTACGCGCGTAGCATCGAGCCGCGTTCCGGGGTGTGCTAGCCCGGTGCGCAACCTGCACCGCAAAGGGCGAGCCTGCTATGAGCAAGCGACTGCCGACAGTCCTGGCCGTGGTGAGCTGGCTGGTGCTGGCTCAGACCCACGCGCAATGGGATAGCTACGAGCGGATGACGGCACAGTCCCTGCGCGCCGCGCTTACCCAATCACCCTCCGGGACGCGCCCGGAACTGACCGGTAAGAATCTCTCGGGCCTGGATCTGACCGAAGTTGATTTCCGGGCGGCCAATCTGTCGGCCTCGGTTCTCAACGGCGCCAACTTGACGCATGCGCGGCTCGATCACACCAATCTGACAGTCAGCTTCCTCGAGGGCGCAGATCTCACCGGCGCGTCGTTGCGCAATGCCATGCTGTTCTCGGTGCAACTCGCGGGCTGCATACTGCGGGATGCCGACCTGTCGGGCGCCCGTCTCATAGGCGATCTGCGCAAGGCAGACCTGACACGGGCCACTCTGACTAACATGAACGCTGCAGCCGACATGAAAAACCAATCCATGGGGTTGATGCGCGCCAATATCGTCAACGCCAAGGCAGCAGGGGCGAATTTTTCCAATTCGGACTTTTCGCGGGCGGACTTCAGCTTCACCGATCTCACTGGCGCCAAGTTGGTGGGAACCAAACTGGTGCGGGCCGATTTCAGTGGCGCCAACCTGAGCGGTGCCGACCTGACGGGAGCGGACCTGCGCGACTCACAGCTGATCGATACTGACTTGTCGCACGCCAACCTGACGAACGCGGACTTCACCGGCGCCTCGTTTCGAGGGGTGCGCGGCCTCGATACAGCCATCACGGCGGGTGTTCGCGGCCTGCCACAAAGCTGAGCGCCACGAGAGGCGGCCACGGCGGCCGCCGCTCCCGCTAATATCCCTTTACCGGGCTGTGCCACAGCCCCTCACTGTTATGACAGGAAGCGGCATGCGCAAAGTGCTGGTACCCCAAGAATTCTCGGCAGTTCCCGGCCAGTGGCACTTTGCACCGGTGCTCGACTCGGGCGAGTTCGTGTTTCTTGCGGGAATAACGGGCGTGCACCCGGACCTGTCGCTCGCGGCGGATCCTGAAACGCAATTCCGGGATGCATTCAGGTTTGTGGCGCGGCACCTCGAGGTTGCCGGCCTGCACTTCGGCCATGTCGTCGAAATGACTACCTATCACGTGGGACTCAGAAAGCACCTGAGCGTGTTCATCAAGGTCAAAGACGAATTCGTCCCAGCCCCCTATCCCGCCTGGACCGCAATCGGCGTCACCGAGCTGATCACGGAGGGGACGCTGCTCGAAATCCGTGTCATCGCCAAACGTGCGTGATCCCAGTCCAGCCACCCAACCAATGGGCCGACTGTTGCACGCATTCCGCTCGATTCCACTTTGGTCGGTTGCAGCGCCGCTGGCGTGCGGGCTGCTGATCCCGGCAGTCATACTGCGAATTGGCGGAATTTTCAGCATCACCCTGCTCGGTGCGGCGTTGATATCCTCCGTCACATCCGCCGTACACCATGCGGAAGTCGTCGCTCACAAGGTCGGCGAACCCTTCGGTACTCTCGTGCTCGCGCTTGCCGTCACTCTGATCGAAGTCGCGCTCATCGTGACTCTCATGCTGGCCGGCGGCGCGGAAACTCAGTCCCTGGCACGCGACACCGTATTTGCAACCATCATGATCATCCTGAATGGGCTCGTCGGCCTGTGCCTCCTCATCGGCGGCCGTCATTTCGGGGAGCAGTCATTCAGCCTTCACGGTGTGAGTGCGGCGTTGGTAACGCTGGCAGCGATTACCTTTCTCACGCTCGTCCTGCCGAACTACACGACAACCGTCGCAGGGCCCTACTACAGCAGCAGTCAACTTGGCTTCGTCGCAGTCGTCTCTCTGATTCTTTACGCGACCTTCGTTTTCGTCCAGACAGTCCGCCATCGTGACTACTTTCTGCCCGTCGGCACGGTTCGTGACGAAGAGCGGCACTCGCCGCCGCCGAGCAGTCAAGTCACGCTGATCAGCGCTTTGGTGCTCATGATTACGCTCTGCGCCGTCGTCGTAGCCGCCAAGACGCTTGCACCGACAGTCGAGGCCGCGGTGCAGGCAGCCAGAGCCCCCGCAACCGTCGTCGGAATCATCATAGCCAGCATCATCCTCATGCCTGAGGGTTATGCGGCCGTGCGCGCCGCACGCAGAAACCGCCTGCAGACCAGCCTCAACCTGACACTCGGCTCAGCACTGGCCAGCATCGGTCTAACCATTCCTGCGGTCGCGGTCATATCTCTGGTATTTCAGTGGCCGCTGAGCCTGGGACTCGCGGCCAAGGAGACCTTGCTGCTGGCATTGTCGCTATTCATTGCGGCGCTGTCTCTCAACACAGGGCGCACCACCGTGCTCCAAGGTGTGGTTCACCTCGTCATTTTTGCCGTTTATCTGTTCACTGCGGTGGTGCCCTGACCTAAACCGCGGCCAGGCTTTCGCCCCATCCCTCAAAGGGGTACAGTAATTCGATCTGTGACCCCGGGGGGACCGCCATGACACCGTGGGAAATCAAGGGGCGCGAGCTCGTCAACTGTACTTGCGAGTACGGCTGCAACTGCCAGTTCAACGCGCTGCCTGACAAGGGGCACTGCTACGCGGTGGCCGGCATCCAGATCGACTCAGGCTACCATGGGAAGACCAAGCTGGATGGGCTGCGGGTCGCAGCCATTTTCAAATGGCCGGGAGCGATCCACGAGGGTAATGGCGAGGCAATCGCATTCGTGGACGAAAATGCCGACCCACAGCAGCGCGAGGCGCTGTTGAAGATCATGACCGGGCAGGACACGGATCCTTTCGCAACGATGTTTGCGGTTTATGCCTCGACGGTCAGCAAAATGAATCCGCCGGTCTTCACGCAGATCGAGCTGGAGCTCGACATCGATGGCCGCAAGGGTCGTATTTTCGTCAAGGATTACATCGACACGCACGGTGAGCCCATACGCAACAAGGTGACGGGTGCGCAAGCACGCGCGCAAATCGTGTTGCCGAACGGTTTCGAGTACGCAGTAGCCGAAATTGGCAGCGCATCGAGCACGACACAGGGCCCTGTTCGGTTCGACACGAAAGACACCTACGGTCAATTTGCCCGATTGCATCTCAACGGTCACGGTGTAGTGCGCTAGTTAGCCCTCCGCCGAATTGCGTTGCAACAAGAAAAGACCAGCCTGTTGGTTCGCGCTGCCGTGCGATAACCAGGGCCAATTTCAGAGTTCCGGCCTCATATAACAGCACGCTGCAATGCGTCGCGGCCGCATTGTTGAATTCATGAGATGCGGCTCACAGAGGTAATTCTGACATAACGTAATCATGGCGCCATCTTCCGCAGCGTCCGGAATAACTGGTAGGGAGCGGCCCCATGAGACATTGGACAATACGGCAGCGCATCGTGGCGAGCTTCGGCATCGTGCTGGGGCTGTTATTCCTGCTGTCGTTAGGCGCATTCGTTGAGCTGTCCCGCATGGTGGTCGCCACACGATCGCTGCAACAGGATTCAATCGCGGGTCTGCAGCAATCGCAACTTCTGGCTTCGGCCTGGTACGAAACCTACGTCCTGGCCAGCCACTATGCCCTGGTTGACGATCACGAGGCGAGCGATCGGCTGGCAGAGGCGCTGAGAGCCAATCGCGCTCGCGTGGATGGCGCAAGCGAAGCATATCGGGCCACGGTGATCGTCGACGAGGACCGCCGCCGCTTCAATGCGTTCCAGCAGGCCGCAAGTGCATACCTCCAGTCCGAAGACCGGCTCGTCAGTGTGGTCAATGGCGCGCGCGGTACCGACAATCGCACGCCGCTGCTGAACGACCTCAGCTCGAGATTCGCCACCGTCAAGGAAACGCTACAGGCGGTGGTTCAATTCAACGTCGAGAGCGCGAACAATTCCGCAAGTGAGCTGAGCGGGTCGATAGCCGTCGCACGGCGCGTGATTATCGCGGCTCTCGTCGCCATTCTCGTGATCGCAACCGCTGCCAGCCTGTTGCTGTGGCGAGCTATAACGCATCCACTGCAACGATTGGTCGCCACGACCGGTGGCATCAGTAAGGGTGACTTCACGCAACGGGTACAACTGCAACAGGAAGATGAGTTTGGAACGCTCGCCACGGCATTTGACGGCATGATCGGCGAGCTCACGAGCCTGGTGGAGCAGATTCAGAAGTCGGCCATCCAGGTCAACACGTCGATAACCGAGATTGGCGCGACCGCAACCGAGCAGCAGGCAACCGCTACGGAAATCGCAGCGACGACGACCGAGATCGGGGCGACATCCAAGGAAATATCCGCAACCTCCAGAGAACTGGTCAATACCATGAGCAGCGTTTCGACTGTCGCCGAACAGGCAGCGGTGCTCGCCGGCCGCGGCCAGGAAGGGCTGACCCGCATGGAAGACACCATGCGTAATGTCACAGAGGCGGCCACGTCCATCACTGCGAAGTTGGCGGTGCTCAGCGAGAAAGCCAACAGCATCAACCAGGTCGTCACGACCATCACGAAAGTCGCAGATCAGACCAACCTGCTGTCGCTGAATGCCGCCATTGAAGCCGAGAAGGCCGGCGAGGCCGGGCGCGGTTTCTCGGTCGTCGCGACCGAGATCCGGCGGCTGGCGGATCAGACTGCAGTGGCCACCTACGATATCGAGCAGACCGTGAAGGAGATCCAGACCGCCGTATCAGCCGGGGTCATGGGGATGGACAAATTCTCCGACCAGGTCCGCCGCGGCATGCAGGAGGTTCAACAGGTCGGCGCGCAGCTGACGCAAATCATCCAGCAGGTGCAGACACTGGCGCCCCGATTCGTAGAAGTCAGCGAAGGCATGCAGGCGCAGGCGACCGGGGCCGAACAGATCAGTGACGCGCTTACGCAGCTGACTGAGGCGTCTCAGCAGACGGTGCAATCGCTTCGGCAGTCCACCGATGCAATCGGTGGACTGAACGAGGTTGCGCATGCTCTGCGCAGCGCAGTCTCCCGATTCAGGCTGGCGTAGCCAAAGCGCCGGCCGCACGGCCGCGCGGCGCAACTGACCACTAGCATGGAACTCTATCTGCAAATCCAGACCGGCGCGGATGGCTACCTGCTCGAAGCTGCCCGCGTCACTCACATCCTGCCGATGTTGCAGATCAAGCGCTTACCGGGCGCCGCCGCGGGCATTGCCGGGATAGTCAACTATCAGGGCGCGCCGGTTCCGGTGTTGGATCTGTGCGAACTGTTCCTGCACAGGCCCGCGGCAGCACATCTGAGCACCCGGCTGATTTTGCTCTCGGTTGCTGCCTGCAGTGCGCCTGGCACCGGCCGTCAACGTCTCGTGGGTCTGGTGGCAGAGAAGGTCAGCGATACGATCCGCCTCGGACCGCAGGACTTCATCTCACAGGAAATCCGCAGCGAGGGTGCTCCGTATCTGGGTGCGATGACACATGCCAATGGCCGTTTGTGGCAGCGGATCGAGTTGCCGAAGCTGCTATCAGCCAACCTGATTGAGACGCTCTTCGGCGATGTGGGCGGGTCTGCATGAGCAACGACAAAATCGAAGACTATCTCAACGCGCGGATGGGGCTCGACGCCGCCTCCATCGGCCGCGTTGCGGTGGAGCGTGCCCTGCGCACGCGGATGGCAGTCTGCGGTCTCGATACCAACGCGTACTGGGAACACCTGCGCGCATCGGAACTGGAAACGCAGGAATTGATAGAGGCGCTCGTCGTTCCGGAAACCTGGTTCTTTCGCGACCGCGGCGCATTCGACGCTCTGACGGGGGAAGTTTTTTCGGCCTCGCGCAAGGCCCAGCCGGATCGCGTGTTGCATATTCTGAGCCTGCCATGTGCCACGGGCGAGGAGCCGTATTCGATTGCGATGGCGTTACTCGATGCGGGGTTTGCAGCGGAAGGATTTCAGATTGACGCGTGCGATATCAGTTTGCGTGCCATTGCCTATGCGGAACAGGCAACCTACGGACGGAATTCCTTTCGGGGTGGCGAGCTGGGTTTCCGCGCGCGCAATTTTGAGCAGACCGCCAGCGGCTACCGGCTGCATGAGCACATCCGCCGTAAGGTACGCTTCGCCCAGGCCAACGTGTTACTCGACAGCTTCGGCGCGTGCGCGCCTGCCGCCGGGCGGCTGTATGACGCGATCTTCTGCCGCAACATGCTGATCTATTTTGATCGGCGCAACCAACAGCGGGCGGTGCAAACGCTCGCGCGCCTCCTGGCCCCACAGGGCACATTGTTCATCGGCGGCTCCGAGAGCGCGCCCTTGTTGAGCAACGGGTTTGTCTCCGCCCGACTCCCCGGCGCCTGCGCCTTCCGCAAAGTTGGGGAAGCCGCTGTGCCGAAGCGAGCCCCGGGCACCACGCAACCGGTGCCTGCAGCGCCGATCCGCACAGTGGTCCCGCTCCTGCCTCGACGGCCCCCGGCGAAGTTGGTCGAAGTCCGCACCAGCGCCGACGTCCCCGGCGGCGCCGATGTCCGCGCCCTAG
>Ga0070667_100005500_pt1 | contig 10579 bp, 10 predicted proteins | sample KBSS33metaG_FD_64659 | JGI IMG/M metagenome (GOLD analysis project Ga0070667, IMG submission 64659) | Switchgrass rhizosphere microbial communities from Kellogg Biological Station, Michigan, USA - KBS S3-3 metaG | ecosystem: Host-associated > Plants > Roots > Rhizosphere > Soil ...
GCGTGAGCGTGACTTTGCCAGTAGGCAGCGCTGGCAGGGGCGGGGCCGGCTCCGGCACCGCGCCGATCACCCTGATCATCTGACAATTGCTGTTCGGGGGATTGTTGCCTATCGCGATGGCCCAGTGGGGCGCGGCAGGCGTGGGCGGAGGCACCGTGAAGCCATTGGGGCTCTGAACGACAATCGCCCCCCCCGGCACCACGGGAGGTGGCGCAGCGACACTGAAAACCACGTCAACGGGCCAAATGACGTGGGCAGCGCCTGCGCTCAGCGAAATGAATTCATCCGAAACGCCGGAGCCCCCGCCGTCGGTGATCAGGACCGGTATAGGGCGCGCTGCGTTGTCGAGCGCATCGATGGGAAGGCCAGAAAGCGGAGCGCCGCCTCCGCTGTTCACGCAATTGGAAAGGTCGGAGGGGACAGGAGCACCGGTAGTGTTCATTTGCGTGGTCGACATCATGATCCCATTGCCGCCGTTGCTGATGTCGCGGCTCGCCATGAACTGGGTAAGGAGGCCGGTGATCTGGGCGTCGGAGGAGCCGACGGTCGCGCGCTTGTAGCCTTCCGCGACAGAAAGGATGTTGTAGACGACCGCGATGACGATCATCCCGATCAGGATGCCGACCATCGTTTCGACGAGGCTCGCGCCGCTATGGCGGGCACGGACGGAGGCGGTCAGGGACATGGTCAGTTCGATCCGATCGTTGCGTTCACTTGGTACTGGCGGTACTTGAGCGGCGCCGGCAGAAGCGGGTCGTTGTCGCCGGGATGAATCCACTGGACCGTGATCAGGACATCAGTACTGGTAAGCGTCGACCCGGCCGCTACCACGACAGTGGGCGGAACGGAATTGGGCATACGCTGGGCGACCATCGCCGCGAATTCGGTGTACCCCGCGCCGCCGATGCCGCTGTCGAACTTGGCCTGCAGGCTCGCGAAACTGGTATCGGAGGTCCACATTTGTCCGACCAACGTGTTCACGAGCAACGCCGCTTCGCCGCGAAACTTCGCGTCATCGACGTTTTGAATGGAGCGTACATAGAGGCCGACCACGCCCAGCACGCCGATGGCGACGATCAAAATCGCGATCAGCGCCTCAAGCAGATAACTTCCCTGCTGCATCAGCCTGCGCGAGCGCGAAACCTGGCGAACCGGTGCGTCGGCGGCGATCATGGCGGGCACGCGCGGGGATCGGGGAATACCCATTTGGGATCCGGGTCGCAGATCTTCACGCCGGTGCGCCCATTGCCCACGAGCACGCGCAACGGGGTGGTCTTCGCCACAGCGGGCATGGAAAGGTCGACCAATGCCAAGTTTGTCGGATCAGTGGTCGTCTGTCCAAGCGCGTTGAACGCTACGGTGGTCCCAGCGGCCAAGGTCGTGTCCTTGCCGACAACAGTCACGTTCTTTGCACCTTCGTTGAAAGCGGCCGTTTGGATGGACACCAGCGGCGCATCGACCATCGTCACATTCCAGCCGGTAGGATTGAGCACGAACTGCGCATTACGATTGCTCGAGATTGCCGTCGCCTGCGCATAGCGAAGACCACTCGCGACGGACTCGGTGGCGTTGCGAATTTCGCTGTCGGACATCCAAAGTACATAGCCTGGGACCGCCAGCACCAACAGCAGGATAAGGATGGTCATCGCGACCATCAGCTCGATGAGCGTGAACCCGCGGCGCAGCCGTGCGGCCATCAGCAGGATCCATCCTTGCGCGTGGCCCAGCAGGTGGCGTTTCCGGCCCAGCCCGCGGGGCCGAACGACGACTTGAGATTCGTTTGGTCGACCAAGTACCGGAATCCGCTCATTCCCTTCCCAGGGATACCGGTCGCTACGAGGGTGTATGTCGTGGCTGTCGGAGCGGGCCCGGGGGGGCCGCAGGTGAGGGCGAAATAGTCGCCGGCACCGACGGGCGGATTGGGTATGCCGCACGCCGCGCCACCGGCGTCGAGGTAAGTGCGGTTGTCCGCGAAGTATTTTTCCATCTTCGAGCGGAAATCGCCCAGCCTGGTGGTCGCGTCGATGATCTTGCCGCGCGTGATCGTTTCGAAATACATCGGCAGTGCGATGGCGGCCAGGATGCCGACGATGGCGACCGTGATCATCATTTCGATCAACGTGAAGCCAAGGCGGCGATTTTTTCGGCGAGACGTGGAAACGCGCATGGCAACTCCCTTTGGACGGATGGATGCTATGCGCTGCTTCCCCCTTAGCGCAAAGTTGCCCGACTAGTGGCGTACAGGCGGGAATGGACGGTTGCGGGCCGCCGGAGGGAGTCGCAATTCATCAACCCAGGCCATAGTCGGTGTAAGGGAACAGGGTGTCGCCCGCGCAGCGAATCATGGGCAAATCGCGTTTGTTCGAGCAATTCGAACGCGACCGCTGTGCGCCAGCACGACATCGATAGCCTTTCTCCCCTGCCGGCAAACGGTGAATGTTCCCATTTGCAGCGCGCCGTTGAGCATTCGCGCGTGGCCCATCGACGTATACGAAACGTAATGCTTGAGCGGACCGTTAGCCGACATCGTCACGCCCGGCGCCGCGGCCTCCTCGGTCCAGAGCACCTTTTCGTCGTCGTCGACCTCGCCGTTGTGGTTGTTGTCGATAAAGAGGATCCAGCCGCCTTCCCACGTCCCGGCAGGCAGGCATTGGCGGCCGCCACCGGTCTGGCAAAGGTTTACGCGAAAACCGCTGTTGATGGCTTCGGCCCGTGCCCGATTCATGCTGTCGGCGAGGTGCTGCGCCTCGTTCATCATTTCCGTCGATGCGATCCAATCGTTGTACGCCGGAAGCGCGATCGGGAGGAGCAGAATCCCGACAAGGAGTGCAATGAGCACCTCGAGCAGCCCGAACCCGTATGGCGACCGTCCACGGCGTTGACCCCTGCGTTGCATGGTTGCCTCCGTTCGGTGCAAGCGTGGAAGGCTCCGATGCTAGAAAGCCGGGCTGGCGCAGCCAATGCGCCGTGCGACGTAGGCCGCAGGCGCAATTGACGCCGCGATCCGAAGGGACTTGACGGGAGTTAATTTAGGGCTAAGATATTCACATTGCAGGTATCGCCTGCGTATGTCCGCATCTGGAGGAAGTCACTCGACCATGCGCGTGCTTTGCATCGGTGGCGGCCCGGCCGGCCTCTATCTCGCGTTGCTGCTGAAGAAGGCGGACGCACGCAATGTCGTGCGCGTGGTCGAACGCAACCGGCCGGGTGACACGTTCGGGTGGGGCGTCGTGTTCTCGGACCAGACGCTCGACAATCTCGCGGCTGCCGACCCCGAAACTGCGCGCGACATCGCCGATTCCTTCAATCACTGGGATGACATCGACGTCCATTTCAAGGGACGCACGATCACGAGCGGCGGCCACGGCTTTTGCGGCATTGGCCGCAAGCGCCTGCTCAACATCCTGCAGGCCCGGTGCGCGGCGCTGGGCGTCGAGCTGGTCTACGACGCGGATGTCGCGGATGACGTCGCCGCCGCGCGCGAGTTCGGCGCCGACGTCGTCATTGCGTCCGATGGCCTGAACAGCCGCATTCGCACCCGCTACGCCGCAACGTTTGAGCCCGACATCGATCATCGCCGCTGCCGATTCGTCTGGCTGGGCACCCGGCAACGCTTTCCCGCATTCACGTTCGCATTCGTGCACACCACGCACGGGTGGTTCCAGGCGCACGCCTATCAATACGACGGCGAGACCTCGACGTTCATCGTCGAGACGCCGGAAGACACCTGGCGAGCGGCGGGACTTGAAACCATGTCGCAGGAGGAAGGCATCGCGTTCTGCGAGAAGCTATTTGCGCCCTACCTGTCCGGTCACGCGTTGATGAGCAATGCATCACACTTGCGCGGCTCCGCCATCTGGATCAACTTTCCACGCGTCGTCTGCCGCAAGTGGGTGCATTGGAACGAGTGGAACGGAAAGCGCGTGCCGGTCATATTGGCCGGAGATGCCGCGCACACGGCCCATTTTTCCGTGGGGTCGGGGACCAAGCTGGCGCTCGAGGACGCGATAGCACTTGCGCGCGCACTCGCCGCCGCAGACGACCTTCCGTCGGCACTCGCGGCCTACGAGGCCGACCGCGCTCTGGAAGTGCTGAAGATCCAGAATGCCGCGCGCAATTCCACCGAGTGGTTCGAGAACGTCGAGCGCTACTCTGCGTTCGAGGCGGAACAATTCGCCTACAGCCTGCTCACGCGCAGCCAACGCATTTCCCATGAGAACCTGCGCTTGCGCGACAGGGGCTTCGTCGCCGGCATGGAGTCCTGGTACGCGGGACGCGCCGGTGGAGAACCCAAGGCGGTGCCGCCGATGTTCACGCCCTTCACGCTGCGCAGCCTGACGCTGCGCAATCGCGTCGTGGTTTCACCGATGGCGCAGTACTCTTGTCGCGACGGCACGCCGGACGATTATTACCTGGTGCACCTCGGCAGCCGCGCGCACGGCGGGGCAGGGCTCGTATTCACCGAAATGGTGTGCGTGGCGCCCGACGCGCGCATTTCACCGGGCTGCGCCGGACTGTACGCGCCGGAACACGTCGTCGCGTGGCGGCGCATCGTCGACTATGTGCACGCGCATACGGACGCGAAGATCGCGCTCCAATTGGGGCACGCGGGACCGAAGGGCTCGACGCAGCTCGGGTGGGAGGATGCAGACGAGCCTCTCGTGGAGGACGCAACTGAGGACGCAACTGAGGACGCCACCGAGCGCAACTGGCCGCTGATCGCGCCGTCCCCGGTCGCGTACGGGCCGGCGAACCAGGTGCCGCGCGCGATGACGCGCGCCGACATGGATCGGGTGACCGGAGAATTCGTTCGCGCGACCCGCGCAGGCGCGGAGGCGGGCTTCGACTGGCTGGAGCTGCACTGCGCGCACGGCTACCTGTTGTCCGCATTCATCTGCCCGCTGACCAACCGGCGCGACGACGATTATGGCGGAACACTTGCGAACCGCTGCCGCTATCCGCTGGAGGTATTCAGGGCGATGCGCGCGGAGTGGCCCGCGGACAGGCCAATGTCGGTGCGCATATCCGCGCACGATTGGGCGGAGGGCGGCAACACGCCTGACGACGCCATCGCCATCGCGCGCATGTTCAAGGCGGCCGGCGCCGATTTGATCGACGTGTCTTCGGGGCAGACGACGCGGCAGGCGCAACCGGTGTACGGCCGCATGTACCAGACGCCATTTTCCGACCGCGTCCGCAACGAAGCGGGCATCGCGACCATGGCGGTCGGGGCGATCTTCGAGCCAGACCACGTCAACAGCATCCTGATGGCGGGACGCGCCGACCTGTGCGCGCTGGGGCGTCCCCACCTGGCCGATCCGTACTGGACGCTGCACGCCGCGGCCCAGCTTGGATTCCACGACATCGCGTGGCCCGTCCAATACGAACGCGGACGCGAGCAACTCGAACGCAACTTGGCTCGCGCGGCGCAAATGGCGCGCGAAGTCCCCGAAGCGAACGGGTGAACCATGAAGAGCGAGAAACGCCCGAAGAGAGTTGCTGCGCCGGATCCGGAGTCGCGACTCCACGACGCGCACCACGAGTCACTCCGCCTGTGGTTGCGGCTGCTCACCTGCACGCTTACGATCGAACGCCGCGTGCGTGCGCAGCTGCGCCAGCGCTTCGCGATATCACTGCCGCGCTTCGACCTGCTGGCGCAACTGGAGCGCAATCCGTCCGGACTCATGATGGGAGAGTTGTCCCGCCGATTGATGGTGACCAGCGGAAGCATTACGGGGCTGACCGACCAGCTGGCTGCGGAAGGGCTGGTCGAGCGCACGCCCATTCCCGCCGACCGGCGCGCCTTCCTCGTCCGGCTGACGGGCAAAGGCAAGCGTACGTTCGACGTCATGGCGGCTGCGCACGAAGCCTGGATCGTCGACATGTTCTCGGGACTGAAGGAGGGGGAGCGACGCGAACTGCATGCGCTGCTCGGCCAACTCAAGAGCACGCTACAGGCGGTCGACGCGCCAAAGCGCCGAAAGGAAGCACGCCCATGACCATGGATGCGCAATTGCGGCCGTTCGCCGGTTACAGCGCTACGCATTTCCGGTGGGCGGTCGACGCCGATGCCAAAGTCGCCACGATCACGCTGGACCGTCCGGAGCGCAGGAATCCGCTCACTTTCGATTCTTACGCCGAGCTGCGCGACCTGTTTCGCGCGCTCGTGTACGCGAGCGACGTGAAGTGCGTCGTCGTGACCGGCGCCGGCGGCAACTTCAGCTCGGGCGGCGACGTGCACGAGATCATCGGACCGCTGACCAAGATGGCCGCGCCGGACTTGCTCGCGTTCACGCGCATGACCGGCGACCTGGTGCTGGCGATGCGGCGCTGCCCGCAGCCCATCGTCGCCGCCATCGACGGAACGTGCGCGGGCGCCGGCGCGATGATCGCGCTCGCCGCCGACATTCGCCTCGGCACGCCGGCCGCGAAGACCGCATTCCTGTTCGTGCGCGTCGGGCTGGCCGGATGCGACATGGGCGCCTGCACGCTATTGCCCCGGATGATCGGACAGGGACGCGCGTCCGAGCTTCTCTACACTGGCCGAGCGATGACCGCCGACGAGGGCCTGGCGTGGGGATTCTTCAGCCGCCTTGTCGCCGCGGAGACCGTAGTAAATGAAGCGCATTCATGTGCGCGCGCGTTGGCGGACGGGCCGACGTTCGCGCACGCGATGACCAAGAAACTGCTGCATCAGGAATGGGCGATGGACCTGGACGCAGCGATCGAGGCGGAGGCGCAGGCACAGGCGTTGTGCATGCAGACACGGGATTTCCATCGCGCATTCGAGGCCTTCGCGGCGAAGAAGGCCCCGAAGTTCGAGGGCAACTGACGTGGACCGCGCGCATCTCGACTGGCCTTTCTTCGCCGCCGAACAACGCGAGCTCGCCGAACGTCTTGACGGATGGTGCGGCGGGCCGGCGATGACCGGCCATACGGCGGAACCTGATGTCGACGCCGCGTGCCGGCGCTTGGTGCGTGCGCTGGGCGATGGCGGCTGGCTGCGCTATTGCGTCCCTGCCGCGCATGGCGGCGCGCTGCCCGCGCTCGATTCGCGGGCTCTCTGCGTCGCTCGCGAGACGTTGGCCTACCACGATGGCCTTGCCGATTTCGCATTCGCGATGCAGGGGCTGGGGAGTGGCGCCATCACGCTTGCGGGCACTGCCGCGCAGCGGGACCGCTGGCTGCCCTCAGTCGCTCGCGGCGAGGCCATTGCGGCATTTGCGTTGTCCGAACCCGGCGCCGGTTCCGACGTCGCGGCACTGGCCATGCGCGCGCGGCGCGACGAAGACGCCTGGGTGCTCGACGGCTGCAAGACATGGATATCCAATGGCGGCATCGCCGATTTCTACTGCGTCTTCGCGCGGAACGGCGACACGCCGGGGGCGCGGGGGATCTCGGCGTTCGTGGTGCCGGCCGACACGCCGGGGCTGGTCGTTGCGGAGCGCATCGAGGTGATCTCTCCGCATCCGCTGGCACGCCTCGAGTTCAGCGACTGCCGGTTACCGCTTGACGCACTGCTGGGGGTCGAGGGCGATGGCTTCAAGCTGGCGATGCGCACGCTCGACATCTTCCGCGCATCGGTGGCGGCGGCCGCTCTCGGATTCGCCCGCCGCGCGGTCGACGAGAGCGTCGCGCACGCACGTTCGCGCAGGATGTTCGGAGGGACGCTGGCCGATTTGCAACTGACGCAGGCCAAGGTGGGCGACATGGCGATGGAAATCGACGCGGCCGCGCTGCTCACCTACCGTGCCGCATGGCTGCGCGACGTTGGCCAGGCCCGCACCACGAAGGAGGCGGCGATGGCCAAGCTGTCGGCGACCGAATCCGCGCAACGCGTCATCGACGCCGCGGTGCAGCTGCATGGCGGACTCGGCGTCACCCATGGCCACATCGTCGAGCGGCTCTATCGCGACATCCGGGCGCTGCGCATCTACGAGGGCGCGACGGAAGTGCAGAAGCTCATCATCGGTCGGGAATTGTTGAACGAGACCTCGACATGACCTATACCGCGCACATCGACACGTTTGCGCGCGACCACCTGCCTCCCCCCGACCAGTGGCCGGAGCTCTTGTTCGAGCTGCCCGAACTGAACTATCCGGACCGCCTCAATTGCGCTGAGGAACTGCTCGATGGCGCGGTCACCCGCGGATGGGGCGAGCGTACGGCGATCCTGGCGCCGGGCGGGCTGTCCTGGACGTACGCGGAACTGAAAGCCCGCGCCAACCGGATCGCGCGCGTGCTGGTGGAAGACATGCGCCTCGTACCAGGCAATCGCGTGCTGTTGCGCGGACCGAACAGCCCGATGATGGCGGCGTGCTGGTTCGCCGTGATGAAGGCGGGCGGGATCGCCGTGGCTACCATGCCACTGCTGCGTGCTAAGGAGCTGACCGACATCATCGGCAAGGCGCGGATATCCCATGCGCTGTGCGACGCGCGACTCGCGGCGGAGCTCGACGTGGCGCGCGCGGCTTGTCCGACACTGACGGCGGTCATGCAATTCCAGACGGATGCAGCCGACGGCCTCGAGACGCTCGCCGCGACAAAATCCGCCGAGTTCGTCAACGTCGACACCGCGCTCGTCGACACCGCGCTCATCGCATTTACGTCAGGGACGACGGGGCAGCCAAAAGGCACGATGCATTTCCATCGCGACGTGATGGCGAGTTGCGACTGCTGGCCGCGATCCGTGCTGCGCGCGACGCCGGACGACATCTTCGCCGGCAGTCCGCCGCTCGCCTTCACGTTTGGGCTGGGCGGCCTGCTGCTCTTTCCGCTGCGCGCCGGCGCCGCGACGTTGCTGCTGGAAAAGACGTCTGCCGACGCGCTGCTGCAGGCGGTCGCGACACACCGCGTCACGGTCCTGTTCGCCGCGCCGACGTCGTATCGCGCGATGGCGTTGCAGGCGGCGCAATTCGATCTGGCGAGCCTGCGCAAGTGCGTATCGGCCGGCGAAGGTCTTCCCGCGGCGACGCGCAAGCTCTGGAAGGACACCACTGGCATCGAGTTGATCGACGGCATCGGCGCCACCGAAATGATGCACATCTTCATTTCGCACGACGACACCGATGCCCGGCCCGGGGCCACCGGCAAGCCCGTCGCCGGATATCACGCGTGCGTCATGGACGACGCGGGCCGTCCTCTGCCTGCCGGAAAGGTGGGGCGGCTGGCGGTGAAGGGACCCACCGGCTGCCGTTACCTGGCCGACGAACGCCAACTCCAGTACGTGCAGCACGGCTGGAACTACACGGGAGACGCCTACCTCGTCGACGACGACGGCTGGTTCGTCTACCAGGCTCGCAACGACGGGATGATCGTGAGCGCCGGATACAACATCGCCGGGCCGGAGGTGGAAGGCGCGCTGCTGGGGCATCCGGCCGTCGCCGAATGCGGCGTGATCGGCGTGCCCGACGACGAGCGCGGCCAGATCGTCAAGGCCTATGTGGCGCTGAAAGCAGGCTTCGAACCCGGCGACACGATCGCGAAGCAGCTGCAGGAGCACGTCAAGCAGAGCATCGCGCCGTACAAGTATCCGCGCGCGGTGGAGTTCATCGCCAGCATGCCGCGCACCGAAACAGGAAAGCTGCAGCACTTCCGGTTGAAGCAGATGGACGCCGAAAGTCGGCGCGGAAGTGCCCGGTGATGTCGTACCGCATTCCGCGCCAACCCTGAAGGACAATCAGCAATGCGCATACTGCAACCACTCGATTGGGCCACGCCGAAGGGCTACGCCAACGGCATCGCCGCGCGCGGCACGACGGTCTTCGTCGGCGGCCAGATCGGCTGGAACGGCCAGCAGCAGTTCGAGTCCGATGATTTCGTGACGCAGGCGCGGCAGGCGTTGCGCAATGTTGTCGCGATCCTCGCCGAGGCCGGCGCGGGGCCCGAGCACATCACGCGGATGACCTGGTACGTGACCGACAAGCACGAATACGTCGCGAGTTACCGCGCGCTGGGTGCCGCCTACCGCGAAGTCATCGGCCGGCACTTCCCTGCGATGACCGCGGTGCAGGTCACGGCGCTCATCGAAGATCGCGCGAAAGTGGAAATCGAAGCCACCGCGATGGTGCCGGATGCGTAGGCCGCCGGTAGCGTTGGTAACTGGCGCACGGCGCGGCATCGGCCGTGGCATTGCGTTGGCGCTCGCGGGACGGGGTTTCGACATCGTCGTCAACGACGTCGTCGAGGATGCCGCCGTCGCAGAGACGCTCGCGGGCATCGCAGCCCACGGAAGGCGAGCCGCCTTCATTGCTCATGACGTCGCTGACGTCGCGGGCCACGTGGGTTTTGTCGACCAGTGTTTTGCCGCTTTCGCGACAATCGACTGCCTCGTCAACAACGCGGGCGTCTCGGTCAAGGTGCGCGGCGACCTCCTCGACGTCACGCCTCAGTCGTTCGACCGCGTGCTCGGCGTCAACCTGCGCGGCACGTTCTTCCTGACGCAGGCCGTCGCGCGCAGGATGGTGGCCGAGACGCGCGGCACCGGCGATCCTCCGCGCTCGATCGTCACGATATCTTCGGCCAATGTGCGTACGCTGGGACCGAACCGCGCCGAATATTGCATTTCCAAGACCGGGCT
>Ga0070667_100005504_pt1 | contig 10576 bp, 8 predicted proteins | sample KBSS33metaG_FD_64659 | JGI IMG/M metagenome (GOLD analysis project Ga0070667, IMG submission 64659) | Switchgrass rhizosphere microbial communities from Kellogg Biological Station, Michigan, USA - KBS S3-3 metaG | ecosystem: Host-associated > Plants > Roots > Rhizosphere > Soil ...
CGGTCACCGAGATCGCCAAGCGCGGGAGCCGGCTCACCCCCGAGCAGGTCGCCAAGGTCCGCACCCAGTTGGACCGGCTGTTCCCGCCGATGACCACCGGCCCGATCGATGTCATCGCGCCGGCCCCGCTCGACACCAGCGTTCCGGAGCCCGTGCTGCCCGCCGAGAACTCCGCGTCGTCGCTCGTCGACTTCTCGTCGCTCGACAACCTCACCACGCAGCAGATCCAGGATGCGCTGCTGGAGGGCATCCGCAAGGCGCCGATCGAGGAATGGATGGCATTCCTCGACCCGGCCCAGGCCCGCCTGGTGCGGAGGAACTTCAACGGGCCGTCGCGCATCCGCGGCGCCGCCGGAACCGGCAAGACCGTGGTGGCGCTGCACCGCGCGGCGTACCTCGCCCGCACCATGGAGGGCCGCGTTCTCGTCACCACCTACGTGCGCACGCTGCCGCGTGTGATGTCGGCCCTGATGCAGCGCCTGGCTCCCGATGTCGTCGACCGGATCGACTTCCGCAGCGTTCACCAATTCGCCCGCGACGTGCTGGTGCAACGCGGCCGCCCGGTCGTCATCGACGCCGTCACCGCCGACCGGGTCTTCAAGGATCTCTGGGAGCGCGAGGGCAAGTCCGGCCCGCTCGGCAAGATCGACCCGGCACCCGCGTACTGGCAGGACGAGATCGCGCACGTGCTGAAGGGGCGCGGGCTGAGCCGCTTCGAGCAGTACGCCGCGCTCCCCCGCACGGGACGCCGCCGGCCGCTCAGCCGCGAGATGCGGGCCGAGGTGTGGGGGCTGTATGTCGCCTACGAGGAGGCGATCGCGCAGCGCGGCATCCTGGACTGGGAAGACGTCGTGCTCGAGGCCGAGAGCTCGCTGGCCGAGACCCCCCTGCGCGGCTACGCAGCCGTCGTGGTCGACGAGGCGCAGGACCTGTCGTGCGCCATGATCCGGATGCTGCACTCCGTGGTCGGAGACGAGCCCGATGGATTCAACCTGGTCGGCGACGGCCAGCAGACGATCTACCCCGGCGGCTTCACGCTCGCCGAAGCCGGCGTCGCCATCAGCGGACGCGGCGTGGTGCTCACCCGCAACTATCGCAACACGGTCGAGATCGCGGCCTTCGCCGCCGGCCTGGTCGCCGACGACGAGATCATCGACATCGAGGGCGGACCGGCGCGCTCGGAACCGGCCGAGATCGTGCGACGCGGACCCCGCCCGGTGTACACGGTGTTCCCCTCGCGTTCGGTGCACGACAAGTCGCTGGTCGAGCGGGTGCGTCGCATCGTCGCCGACTCCGAGGGCGCGACCGGCTTCGGCGACATCGGCGTGCTCGCCCTCTACACCTGGCACGCGCAGGAGGCGGCCGACGCGCTCGCCGAGGCCGGCATCCCGACCATCCAGCTCGACAAGTACGATGGGCATTCCGTCGACGCGGTCAAGGTCGGCACGATCAAGCGCGCCAAGGGCCTGGAGTTCAAGGAGGTGCTGGTCGTGCGCACCCCGCCGCACCTGGTGCAGACCGAGCTCGACCCGCGCGCCGACGACGCGGCCCTCGAGCGCCGCGATCTGCAGCGCCGCGAGCTCTATGTGGCGATGACGCGTGCGCGCGACGGACTCTGGGTGGGCGTTGCCTGAGTCGCGGCCGGACGCGTTCGACGCGTTCGACGTGCTCGACGTGCCCGCAGGCGACCTCCTCTGAGCGCCATTTCACTTTGCGCTCAATTGAGCGCGAACTGAAATGGCAGAGTCGCCTCCCCGCCCGACCTCGGCGCCGGCGACGCAACCGCCCGGAGCCGCAACCGCCCCGCGGCCCGACCGCCTACCCCGGCGCCTTCTTGCGCGGGCTCGCCAGCTTGAGCGCGGTCTCTTCGGCATCGATCGCGGCGAGCACCGCCTCGATCGCCGGTTCCTGATATCGGCCCTCGCGCCGTGCGCGCAGCACGGCGGAGCGCTCGGCGCCGATCATGAGTTTGCGCAGCCGGTTGTACGCGGCCAGGGTCGGCTCGACACCATCCTGTTTCGGCTGGGCGATGGACTCCTCGAGGAAGACCGAGTTCAGCCGCAGCCGCTCGATCACCTCGTCGGAGTCGGTCGGTGCGCGATCGGCGAGCAGCTTGTCGACCCCCGCCTGCTCGGCCTCGGCCATCAGCGCGAAGCGCTCCTGATGCTCCTGGTCGTAGTTCGGGGTGGGCAGCTTCAAGGCGCGGATGATGACCGGCAGCAGCAGTCCCTCGAGCAGCGTCCCCACCACGACCACGAGAGCGAGGAACCGCAGAAACTCGAGCCCGTGCGTCGAGCCCGGCAGCAGGAAGACCGCGATCAGGGTCACCACCCCGCGGATGCCGGCCGAGCTGACCGCGACTCCGTTCCGCCAGCTCCAGCTGCGTCCGCGCAAGAAGCGCGGGCCGCGGCGGTAGAGCAGGGTCAGCGTCATCACCCAGACGAAGCGCGAGACGAGGAGCGCCCCCAGGATGCCCGCGCAGATGCCGATGGTCGGCCAGAGTCCTGGGCTGTGCGCCAGGGCGCCCCGGGTGATGTCCACCAGGTTGAGCCCGATGAACAGGAACACGGCGTTCTGCAGCAGGTAGTCGACGGTGCGCCAGTTCAGCCGTTCGGCGATCCGCGCCTCGGCCGACTGGATGCTCGGCGAGCGGTAGGCGAGGAAGAGCCCGGCGATCACCACCGCGAGCACTCCCGAGCCGCCGAACGACTGCGCCACGATGAACGCCAGGTACGGGGTGATCAGCGACAGGCTGGTGTCGAGCACCGGAGCCCGCAGCTGCTTGCGGATCATCGACAGGATCCAGCCCAGCGCCAGCCCGACCGCCACGCCGCCCAGAACAGCGATCACGAAGTCTCCGACCACCAGCCACGGGTTGACCACCGACACGATCGCGACGATCGCCGCATTGAGCGCGACCAGCGCGGTCGCGTCGTTGAGCAGGCTCTCGCCTTCGAGCACGGTGACCAGTCGGCGCGGCAGCGGGATGCGACCCGCGACGGCGTTCACCGCCACCGCGTCGGTCGGCGCCACGACCGCGCCCAGGGCGAAGGCGGCGGCGAGGCCGACCGCGGGCATCAGAGCCCAGGCCACGAAGCCGACCGCGACCACCGTGAACGCGACCAGGCCGACCGAGAGAGCCAGGATGCTGTCGTTGCGAGCCCGCACATCCCGCACCGAGGTGCGGATGGCGGCCGCGAACAGCAGGGGCGGGATGACGCCGTAGAGCACCAGTTCCGGGTCGATCCCGATCTGCGGGACTCCGGGCACGAGCGACACCAGCGTGCCGACCAGGATCAGGGCGATCGGGGCAGACCAGCCGACGCGACCGGTGAATCCGGTGATCGTCACGGTCACCACGACAAAGGCGACCGCCCAGATCACGGCGATGCGGGTGTCGACCTGCGTGCCCGCCGCGACGAGCAGCACGGGATGCAGCGCGATCAACGCCGTCGCGATCAATGCAGCCGCGATTGCCAGTCGGCGGGCACCCGTCCGTCGGGGCCCGGCACCGGTTGATCCTGCGGATGGCACACCGGCGGGGCGAGCTCGGGGCCGTCGGCGTAGGCCTGCGTTCGGTAATCCCAGAACCAGGTCTCCCCCGGCTCGAAGCTCCGGATGATCGGATGCCCCGACTCGGCGGCGTGGTGCGATGCGTGCTGCGCGGGCGAGGAGTCGCAGCATCCGATGTGGCCGCAGTGCGCGCAGCGCCTCAGGTGGAACCACCAGGCGGAGGGATCGGGAAGGCACTCGGCGCAGCCGGTTCCGCTCGGCTCGGCGGCGACGTCGATGGAGGTCTCAGCCATGCTGACAGGGTAACTACCCTGGAAGCGTGCCGCTCCTTCCGGATGCTCCGCCCCCGCGCCGGGTGATGTCAGCCGATGGGGTGGGCATTGCCACCTACGAGTGGGGCGATCCGGATGCTCCGACGGTCGTGGCCGTCCACGGCTTCGCGTCGAGCGCGGTCGCCAACTGGCACGTCACCGGGTGGACGCGCGAGCTCACCCGCGCCGGGTGCCATGTGCTCGCCATCGACCAGCGCGGGCACGGCGCGAGCGACAAGCCGCGGCATCCGGCTGACTACTCGATGTCGATCCTGGTCGGCGATCTGCTCAATGTGGTCGATACCCATCTGATCGACGAGTTCGCGCTACTCGGGTACTCCCTGGGCGCACGGGTCGGCTGGCACGCCGCCCTCGAGTTGCCGGAGCGGCTCACGCGGGCCGTGCTCGGCGGCATCCCCGACGGCGATCCGCTGACCCGCTTCGAGGTCGACGAGGCGCGCGCCTTCATCGCCGGAGGCCCGCGCTCGGGCGATCGGCTGACCATGAGCTACCTCGACATGGCCGCCGGAATGCCGGGCAACGACCTGGCCGCGCTGGTCAGCCTGGTCGACGGGATGCGCGGCGGCGCGCAGCCGGATCCGCGGCATCCCCCGCAGCAGCCGGTGCTGTTCGCGACCGGCAGCGACGACCCGATCGTCGACGCCTCCAGGCGGCTCGCGGCGGCCGCGCCGCATGGCGAGTTCCTCGAGATCCCCGGACGGAACCACTTCAACGCGCCGACCTCGAAGCTGTTCCGCGAGCGCGGGACCGCTTTCCTGCGAGCCTGAGGGGCAGACCGGTCAGTGCACCCCGGCGGGACATGAAAGGATCGGGTCACCCCGACCCTGCCCGCCTTCTCGCCCGACCGGAGCCCGCGTGACCGCTGACGCCGCGAACGAGGGTGGATCGCGCCTGCTGACCCTGCGGATCCGGGGCCGGGCGGTTCCGGTGACCGTCGTGCTCGTCGTCGGGTACCTGGGCGCCCGACTGCTCACCACTGGGCTGCTCGCCCTGGCCTGGTGGCTGTTCCCGGACGGGCCGTGGGCGCACGCCTACTTCGCGAGCGAACCCGGGTTCCTCGGCTTCCTGAGTTCGTGGGATACCCGCTGGTACGAGCAGATCGTGCAGCACGGCTATCCATCGAGGCTGCCCATCGACGCCGTCGGCGACGTGAAATACAACACCTGGGCCTTTTTCCCGGTGTTCCCGGCTCTCGTCGCCAGCGTGACAGCGATCACCGGTCTGGGGTACAACATCGCGAGCGTGGTGGTCGCCACGGTGTTCGGCGGTGCCGCGACGGTGGCTCTGCACCGCGTGCTGCTGAACCGATTCCGACGCACCCAGGCGCTGTGGGGCGCGCTGCTGTTCGCTTTCGGGCCGATGTCGTTCCTGCTCCAGCTGGGATACGCCGAGAGCACGTTCCTGTTCTTCCTGTTCGTGGCGCTCGTGTTCATGCAGCGCAGGCGGTACCTCGCGATGATCCCGTTCGCGCTGGTGGCGTCGTTCACGCATCCCGGCGCGCTCGCGCTCGGGGCGGCGATCGGCATCCAGGGGTTGCACCGGCTGTGGCGGCGGCATCCGATCGCCCACCGCGAATGGATCACCGGAATCGCGGCGATCGCGGTGATCGTGGCCGCCGCCCTGTTCTGGCCGCTCCTGGTCACGGCGATCACCGGCGATCCGAGCGGATACTTCGACACCGAGCTGGCCTGGTGGCGCGCCTATCTCGGGCGCGTGATCTTCGTGCCCTTCACGCCGTTCTTCCTGTTCTACGGCGACCTGTGGGGAATCTGGGGCATCCTGCTGGTCGTGCTGGTGCTCGCGGCCGTCGTGTACTGGCTGACCCGCCGCTCGACCATGCGCGTCTACGGCGCCGACCTGTGGACCTTCACCGCGTCGTACATCGCCTACCTGATCGCGGTTTTCCTGCCAACGCAGAGCCTGATCCGGCAGCTGCTGCCGCTGTCGCCGCTGCTCGGTCATCCCGGGCTCTCACGCACCCGGCGCCGCCGGATCATCACGCTCGCCGCAGCGGTGGTGCTGCAGGCGGTGGCGATCCTGTTGCTGTGGGTGGTCTACCCGCCGTAACCGCGGCGCACTCCCGTTCTGTCGGCCGTTCCGGAGCTCGCGCGCGGGACTGCACCATAACGGGAGACGCAACGGGAACGCGGCGGCACTACTGGGCCCGCGATCGAGGTGGCCGCCGATCGCGGTCTGGTGCAAGGGTGGATGCCATGGGCACCCTGATCTACACCGGCATCACCTCGCTCGACGGCTACATCAATGACGCGCACGGACGGTTCGACTGGGCGGCGCCGAGCGACGAGGTGCACGCTTTCGTCAACGACCTGGAGCGCGGCGTCGGCACCTACCTCTACGGCCGGCGCCTGTACGACACGATGACCTACTGGGAGACGCCGTCGCCCGAGACTGACGAGTCGCCGGTCACCCGCGACTACCAGCGCATCTGGGCGGCGGCCCGCAAGATCGTCTACTCCTCGACCCTGGATGCCGTAGCCAGCGAGAACACCACCATCGAGCGGGTCTTCGATCCCGAGATCGTCGCCGGGGTGGTGGGCCGGGCGGACACCGACGTGAGCATCGGCGGCGCGCACCTCGCGGCGCACGCCCTGCGCGCGGGCTTGGTGGGTGAACTGCGGATGTTCCTGAACCCGGTGGTGGTCGGAGACGGAACGCCCTTCCTGCCCGACGGCTACGCCGATCGGCTCGACCTGCTCGACGAGCGGCGCTTCGAGAACGGGGTCGTCTACGTGCGCTACTCGGTCGGCTGAGAGTCGCGCGGCATAGGCTCGCAGTATGCCTGAGCCCAGCGAATCCCGTGTCGGTGTCTACATCGACTTCGACAACGTGGTGATCTCGCGGTACGACCAGCTCTGGGGACGCGGCGACTTCATGCGCGACCGCGCGCGCCAGGCCGACACCGAGGCGCTGCGCGCCAAGCTCGAGCAGGCCAAGGTCGACATCGGCGCGATCCTCGACTACTCGAGCTCGTTCGGCACGATCGCCGTCAGCCGGGCATATGCCGACTGGTCGGCTCCGGCGAATGCGAGTTACCAGCGGCAGCTGATCAACCGCGCCGTGGATCTCGCCCAGCTCTTCCAGGTGACCTCCGGCGGCAAGAACGGGGCCGACATCCGCCTCGCCGTGGATGTCGTCGAAGAGCTCTACCGCCTGCCCGACCTCACGCACGTGGTGATCGTGGCCGGAGACTCCGACTACATCGCGCTGGCGCAGAGCGCCAAGCGACTCGGACGCACCGTCATCGGGATTGGCGTGGCCGGTGCGACCAGCCGCGCGCTGATGGCGGCCTGCGACGAGTTCACCGACTACGACGAGCTGCCCGGCGTGACGCCGTTCGTGAAGCCGGAACCGGCCAAGACTGAGCCTGCCAAACGCAGGCCGACGAAGGCAGAGACGGCCAAGGCCGCCGAAGGCGAACCCGACGCTCACCTCACCCAAGACGCGGCGACCGACCTGCTGGTGCGTGCGCTGCAGATCGTCGAGAACCGGGGCGACGAAGACTGGGCGGGCAACTCGCAGGTGAAGAACCAGATGCTGCGCATGGACTCCTCGTTCAAAGAGAAGTCGCTCGGCTACAAGTCGTTCACCGATTTCGTCGCGTCGCGCTCGAACGTGGTCGAGGTCAAAGAGGGCGCGCCGACCAACCAGCCGCGGTTGCGGTTGCGCGACCGAGGCTAGCGGTCCGAGAGTTCCGCGGCTTGCCGCTCGAGCGCGTCCCAGAGCTTGGCACACTCCGCCGGATCGAGCGCCTGCTTGGAGACGCCGCGGTTGCGTTTGTCGTCGTCGACGTAGCTGCCGGATGGGGCATCCACCGTTCCGTCGAGCAGTCCGATCAGCGACAGCGCGCCGCGTTCGGGTGAGCGCAGCACGCGCTGGATCAGCGGGGACAGCGGGCTGGTGTTCAACTCGGCGAACCCGGTGGCGACCGCTCCGGGATGGAACGAGGTCACGTGCAGCGCCGGCTCCCGCCGCGCCAGCTCGCGCGCGAGCATGATGTCTGCGCGCTTCGCGGCGCCGTATGCGGGCGCGCCGCGCAACCAGGCCTTGCCGACGCGGCCGGGGTTCGCGGCATCCACTCGGCTCCACCGGTGCGCATCGCTGCCGGTGAAGACCACCCGGGCCTGCGACTCGAGCAGACGCGGGAGCAGAGCCTGGGTCAGCACGAAGGGCGCGAGCACATTGTGCTGCCAGGTGCGCTCGACGCCGTCAGCGCTGAGACCGCGCGTGGCGATGATGCCGCCCGCGTTGTTGCCGAGCGCGTCGATGCGCGGGTAGGCGGCAAGCAGTTCGCGGGCCAGCAGGCGCACATCCGAGAGCTTGTCGAAGTCGGCCAGGAACGCCGTGCCGCCGGTCTCGCGCGCGACCTCATGGGTGCGGAACGGGTTGCGGCCCACGATCGCGAGCTCGTGGCCGCGCTCGGCCAGGGCGCGAGCGGCGGCGCGGCCGATCCCCGAGCTGGCTCCGGTGATGACGATGAGCATGAGCCTCAGCCTAGGTCGGCGATCAGCAGCTCGAAGTGCCGCAGTCCGTCACTCGTCGGCAATTCACGAAAGCCCGCGCGCTCCAGCACACGCGAGGAGGGCAGGTTCGCTGGATCGGTGTCGGCGCGCACGACCCGCACGCCGTGAGCGGTCGCGATGGCGATCGCCTGCGTGAGCGCGGCACTGGCGAGGCCACGACCGCGGGCGGCGGGCACCAGTCCGTAGCCGACCTCGACGGCGCCGTCGGCGTCGGGCGGTCCGAAGAAGCCGATCCCGCCGACGGCGAGCCCGTCGCGGGCATCCCGGATCATCATCAGCCCGAACACCGGATCGGGCGCCACGTCGTCGGCCAGCGGTCGCAGCACGTCGAGCTCGTCGGCCAGCGGGTACTCCGGATGCCAGCGGTCATCGAGCAGCGGCGTGCCCGCGACGATGCGGGCGGCCTCTGCGGGCGTGATGACGTGCAGGTCGACCGCCGGCGCGGACTCGGTCACGAGCGCTCCAGGATCGCCGTGGCATCCGTTCCGCGCGGCAGCTCGCCATAGAGGTGGCCGCGGTTCTCGCCGAGCCGCGACTCCACGAAGGCATGCGCCACGGCGGCCGGCGCCGTGCGCAGCAGCAACGAGGCCTGCAGAGCGAGAGCGAGGTTCGCGACCAGGGAGCGGGCGGATGCCGCGGCATCCCGCTCGTCGCTCGCCACGACGTCGGCGACCTGCCGCCGGATCGCCGCCAGGTGCGCATCGAACACCGGATGCTCGCCCGCCGCCCGCGCCACCTCGGCGTCGAACGCCGCGTAGTTGTCAGATCCAGCCGACCCCGGCTCGCGGGTCAGCGCGCGCAGCACGTCGAGCGCGATCACGTTGCCCGAGCCCTCCCAGACGGCCATCACCGGCTGCTCCCGGTAGCGGCGCGCCAGCGGGAACGCCTCGGTGTAGCCGTTGCCGCCCAGGCACTCGAGGGCCTCGTAGGCGTGGCCGGGTCCGCGCTTGCAGATCCAGTACTTCTCCACCGCGGTGGCGAGGCGGCGGAAGGCGAGCTCCTCGTCGCTCGCGTCGGCGTCGTGCGCGCGGACCAGCCGCAGCGCGGTCACCGTGGCGGCCTCGGTCTCGAGCGCGAGATCGGCGACCACGGCGGTCATGGCGGGCTGGTCCACCAGCAGCGCGCCGAAGGCGACCCGGTGGCGCACGTGCCAGAGCGCCTCGGCGGTGGCCTGGCGCATCCCGGCCGCCGTCCCCAGGATGCAGTCGAGCCGCGTGCCCGCGACCATCTCGATGATGGTGCGGACCCCGCGACCCTCCTCGCCGATCAGGAACCCGACCGTGCCCTCCAGCTCGATCTCGCTCGAGGCGTTCGCGCGGTTGCCGAGCTTGTCTTTGAGACGCTGGATGCGGAACACATTGCGGCTGCCATCGGCAAGAACGCGCGGCACGAGAAAGCACCCCAGCCCGGCTGCCCCTCCGCCCCCGTCCGTCTGCGCGAGCACCAGGAACCCGTCGCTCATCGGCGCGCTGCAGAACCACTTGTGACCGGTGAGCAGGTAGCTGCCGTCGCCGGCGTCGACCGCACGGGTGGTGTTGGCCCGAACGTCGGATCCGCCCTGTTTCTCGGTCATCGCCATGCCGAACAGGGCAGAGGACTTGGATGGCCCGCCGAGGTCGCCGGAGTAGTCCCGCGACAGCAGGCGCGGCATCCATTCAGCGGCCAGCGCGTCGTTCTGCGCCACCACCGGAACCGCCGCGTGCGTCATCGACACTGGGCAGGCGTGCCCGGGCTCGACTTGCGCGAAGAGCATGAAGGTGGCGGCGCGGGCCACGTTCGCTCCGGGCTTCGGGGCCGCCCAGGCCGCGGTGTGCGCGCCCTCGGCGACGGCGGCGCGGATGATGCGGTGGTACGAGTCGTCGTACTCGACTTCGTCGACGCGGTTGCCGTGGCGGTCGTGCGTGCGCAGCTCGGGCTCGATCCGGTTCGCGCGCTCGGCGTCGCGCTGGAATTCCTCGGTGCCGACGTGGCGCCCGACGCGCGTCAGATCGTCGACTGCCCAGGCCGCGTCATACCGCGCGACGCCTTCGCGCAGCGCGGTATTGCTGCTGAACTCGTCGACGCCGACGCGCGGCGGAGCCTGGTTGAACACCTCGTGCGTGGCCACTCCCCCATTCTTGCCGGTCGAACACCCGTGACGGTCGAACGCCCTTGCCGGTCGAGTAGCCGCGACGCGGCGTATCGAGACCC